>TARA_R100001244_G_scaffold14248_5_pt1 | contig 47484 bp, 34 predicted proteins | sample TARA_R100001244 | Tara Oceans TARA_R100001244 (sample SAMEA2621564) | marine metagenome | biome: marine biome (ENVO:00000447); feature: mesopelagic zone (ENVO:00000213); material: "saline water (ENVO:00002010), including plankton (ENVO:xxxxxxxx)" | depth 790 m
GTCGCTGCAAATTCAACCACCAAAGATCAACACGCCCTAATAATTTAATGCATATACTTTTTTTATTCATATTTATCAAAAATAGGCATTGGCTTAGCCATGTTCTTTGGAAATTGAATATAGTAACGCAGACCTTTGCCTGGTTCACTCGTTGCATCAATAGATCCACTAAGAGTTTGTTTAACTAAATTAAACATTATATGGGTACCTAATCCGCTTCCGCCTTCATCGCGTTTAGTCGTAAAGAATGGGTCAAACAATTTTTTCAATTGCTCACTGGTAACTCCGTTACCGTCATCTTTGTAATCAATCGTTAAGTTAGTGTCATCTGCGCTTATTTTTATATCCATCACACCGTTGCTTTTACCTTCAAAGCCATGAATGAGTGAATTCATAATTAAGTTAGTAAAAATTTGGCTGATGGCGCCTGCAGGTAAATTTAAAACTAAATCATCAGGGCATTCTAATTTTATTGTATGGGATGTCTTTTTTAGTTTTGGATGCAGTGAGCGTATTACTTCGTTAGTGTAATCTTTAAAGTTAATAGTTCTTACAGCTTCACTGGCCTGATCGACCGCTATTTGCTTAAAGCTAGCAATAAGCTCTGAGGCTCTATCTAAGTTAGTGGTTAACAAGCTTGTACTTTGTTTTGCTTCGTTAATAAATTCTTCTAGTGCTTTTGGTGAAAGTGTTTTTTCACTGTAAGCAATTTCGAGTTTATTCAAGCGTTCTTGCAAAAACGATATTGCCGTTACACCTATACCAATAGGGGTGTTTATATCATGTGTAATACCCGCCACAAGTCCGCCTAGTGCGGCCATCTTCTCTGTGCCCAATAAACGTTCCTGTGCAAGGCTTAACTCTTCTATATAACGCTGAGATTCAGTTTGTTTTGTAATTAGCTCTTGCTCTGTGCTGCGGCGTAAATCTATTTCTTCAGTGAGCACAATTTTTTGCTTTTCAAGTTCGTATTTTTGCTGTTGTAATTCCATCATTGCTTGGCTTAAGTTTGATGTTTTACGGGCTACGTCTTGCTCTAGTTGTATGTTGTGATGATCGAGCTTTTCGTTACTAATAATGAGTTCTTTTTGGGTGTGCTCAAGCTCTTTTCTGTACTGAACCACTTTATCTATTAGTTTGTTAAACGACTGCTCCATTACTTTTAGTTCGTTATGCTCCTCTGTTTCTATTTCTATGTGCTGTCCTTCTAGCTCATCTAATTCTAGGTTTTCTAGTTGCTCAGTAAGCTCAGCTAAGGGATCTGTAAGAAGCTTTCTAAATGCCATTAAAAATAAAATGATTAAAAAGGTGGTTTTAATCATCGCATTACCAATCAAAAAGTAGATTGATACCATAATTCGGCTGAAAACAACTTCTCGGCTAGAGAACAAGGTAACGTCGCCCACTTGGGTAGCACGGCCAGAAAATTCAAAAATAAGTGGAAAGGTGTAACCAAACAGACCGGATTTCGCGTCTTCTAAAATAGCTTCTTCTTGTACTAACTGTTGGTTATATAGCTTATGTATGTCGAGCGAGCGCCCTAACTGTGAAATAATTTCGCCGCTGTCATCTCGAACAATAATCCCTTCAATCATGGGAATGGCGAGTAAACCTTCTGCTGTTGTAATTGTTTGCTTGGTATTAAGCTCCCAAATTGCACGTGTTAAGCTACGACTAAAGGTTTTTTGTAATGTACTTAATTCATCACGTATATAGTCTTTAGTATTGAGATATTCAGCAAGCACCTGTCCGCAAGTCACTACGAAGGTAAGCAAAAAATAAACGGATAAAACGCTTGTCAGTAGCTTCTTAGAAAGGCTTTTTTGTAACATGAGTGACTTGTTCATCCTTTGTTATTTTTGTAACGTTACTATTGTAATTTAAAAGTTAGTCAATAAACCTCTAAAAATAAATAAAAAAGTTAAAATTTAATAAGATAAATCTAATTAAGTTGGTATGTAGTATTAATGTAATTAAACTCAGCTATGAATTAGTAAATTTGTTAGACGTTAAGTTTTGTAAGTTTGATTAGAATTTAGTTTCGTTAATCATATTTAAATGAGTTAATTCTATATTTATCATTGCATTGAATTATTAATGCGCTAAGTATTTAGATGCGTGTTAAAGTGTCCTGAGTGCAAAGAAAGATGGTCTTTTAATAACTTTGATGGTTGTGTAGTAGTAAACATGATGAAATTTTCTATATTAGTCTGTGATGATTCTGCTGTTGCTCGTAAACAAGTCGTGCGGTGTTTAAATGAGTGTATAGACGCAGATATACAACAAGCTATAAATGGAGCAAACGCCCTCGATCTTTTAAGAGCACAAAACTTTGATTTACTGTGCCTAGACCTCACCATGCCAGAGGTTGATGGTATACAAGTACTTGAAACTATAAAAACAGAAAAAATAGAGTGCTTTGTGTTGGTTATTTCTGCTGATATACAGGAAAAAATGAAGCAACGAGTCGCCCAACTTGGCGCAATTGATTTTATTGATAAACCTATTAATAAATCAAGCTTGAATGAAATATTGCATAAATTTGGCATTCATTAGGTTTTTTCATGTTAAAAAAGGCTGTTTTATCTTTTAATTTAGGGTTGACAGCATAGCCTTTGTTAAGGCAGTCTTAACATATGAAAACAATTAATCGCGTACTGACCATTATTATTACAACCATCATTCTTACTGGATAGTGGCATAGGTCGGTGCAACAAATTTAAAGGCCTGTGTTCACTTAGAACACAGGCCTTTTTTCGTTTTATGGGATGAGGAACATAAACAATGCGAGTTTTAAAATTTGGTGGGTCTTCACTTGCCGATTATGCATGCTTACAACAGGTAGCTCAGTTAGTTAAAGCACAATTAAAAGATGAAATGTTATTGGTGCTTTCTGCTCCAGGTGGAATGACCGATTCGCTAGTTGCACTTGCAAGTGCTGCAGAGCAAGGCTTAGATTTTTCGCAGCAATGGCAAGCATTAGCGAGTCGTTGTGAAGGCTTAAAAGCTGACGTTGAAAAAAGTGGCGTAGTAGTTACAAGCTGGCCAGACCTAAGGGAACTTAAAAATAAATTAGATGGCGTGTCGCTTATACAGTGTTGCCCTGATCAAGTTCGCGCATTTGTAATTAGCTTTGGAGAGCGCGTTAGCGTTTCTTTAATGCAGGCTTTATTGAGCTCACAAGATGCAAGGTACTTAGAAGCAACAAGCTGTATTGCTTCAACTGGTGGCTACATTGATGCAGAAGCTGATTTAGTGGCAAGTAAAGCTCGCTTTCAAGCTGTGCTTAAAGAAAACCCTGCAACTATTTATATTATGCCTGGTTTTACGGCGAGTAATGATAAAGGTGAGCTTACAACGCTTGGCCGTAATGGTTCAGATTACTCAGCAGCTATTGCTGCGGCATGTTTAGAAGCTGAGATTTGCCAAATTTGGACTGACGTTGATGGCGTATATAGCGCTGATCCTCGTTATATTAAAAAAGCCACTAAAGTCGATTTTTTATCTTATAAAGAAGCGATGGAACTTTCTTACTTTGGTGCAAAAGTACTTCACCCAAAAACAATTTTACCGTGTGCTAAAGCAGGCGTGCCATGTGAAATTAAAAATACGCATAACCCAGACGCACAAGGCTCATTAATTGGTAATGATTATTCATCTGATGAGCCCGTAAAAGCGCTTTCTAGCTTACAAGACCTTGCAATGTTAACTGTTTCAGGCCCTGGCATGAAAGGTAAAGTAGGCATGGCGTCTAAGGTATTTAACGCGCTTGCTCACGATAACGTATCAATTGTATTGATCACGCAATCATCATGTGAATTTAGCATTAGTTTTTGTGTGCACGAAACAGACCTAGCACTTGCACTCGATGCGCTACAAACTGCATTTGAGCTTGAATTACAAGCAGGGCTTATTGAGCCTGTACAAGTACAGCGTAATTTAGCTATTGTTACTTTAGTGGGCGACAACATGCGCGCACACCGTGGCTTAGCGGCTAAGTTTTTTGCATCGCTTGCACAAGCGCAAGTAAATATTGTGGCAATTGCACAGGATTCTACAGAAAGTGCTATTTCTGCGGTAATTGATGGTGAGTTATGTAATGACGCTGTAAAAATATGCCATGAAAACTTTTTCACGCATGTGCCGTCAATTGATGTGTTTTTACTAGGTTGTGGCTTAGTAGGGCAAGAGCTTATTAATCAGCTTGAACGTCAGCAAGCTTGGCTTGAAAAGCGTAATATTAAACTTAACTTGTATGGTGTTGCTAACTCTCGTCAATTACACCTTGATAACGAAGGCATCGCTTTTAGTGATTGGCAGCAAAAATTGGCCTCATCTGAGCAAGCATTTGATTTAAAATTAGTAGAGCAATTTGTTAAGCAAAACCACTTAGTGAATCCGGTACTAGTAGATTGTACATCTTCAGATGCACTTGCTGCGCAGTATGTAGACTTTTTAAATGCAGGTTTTCATGTGGTTGCAGCTAATAAAAAAGCGACAACAAGCTCATACACGTATTACCAAGATTTAATAGCTGCTACGCAAAAGAATAATCGTAAATTTTTATACGAGACAAACGTTGGTGCAGGTTTACCAGTAATCGATAACTTGCAGTCATTATTTGGTGCCGGTGATGAGTTACTAGAGTTTAGCGGTATTTTATCAGGCTCACTTTCGTATATGTTTGGCGCACTTCAAGATGGTTTATCACTTTCTGAGGCAACTATTAAAGCCAAAGAAAGCGGTTTTACTGAGCCAGATCCTCGTGATGATTTATCGGGTACCGATGTAGCACGTAAGTTACTGATCATTGCTCGCGAAGCCGGTATGAAGTTGGAGCTAAGCGATATCGAAGTTGAGTCAGTATTACCACAAGGTTTTGCACAAGGTGATAGCGTTGATGAGTTTATGGCAAAACTACCAAGCCTAGATGCTGATTTTAATGACCGCATTCAAAGTGCTGCGAGCGAAGGAAAGGTACTTCGTTATGTAGGTACAATTAAAGAAGGTCACTGTAAAGTAGGTATTGAGGCTGTTGATGAAAAACATGCGCTTAATGTAATTCGCGATGGCGAAAACGCGCTTGCTATTTTAAGCCAATACTACCAGCCACGTCCGTTTGTAATTCGTGGTTATGGTGCTGGCTCTGAAGTAACAGCAGCGGGTGTATTTGCTGATATTTTAAAAACGCTATCGCGCTAGGAGCTCGTTATGATTGAAGTATATGCCCCGGCGTCTATTGGTAATTTTGCAGTGGGTTTTGATGCTCTTGGCGCAGCGCTTGCGCCAATTGATGGTAGTTTATTGGGCGATGTAGCTGTTGTAAGTGCAGCACCAAGTGACGAATTTATTTGTATTGGCGACTACGCTCACAAGTTACCAAGTGATGCGAATGAAAACTTAGCGTACCAGTGTTTAGTACATTTTAGAGCGCATGTTGCGCCTGATATGCCAAGCGTAAAGCTCGAGCTTAAAAAGAATTTACCAATTGGATCTGGACTTGGTTCTAGTGCATGCTCGGTCGTGGCTACCTTTGCTGCCCTTGATAAGTTTGCACAAACTAACTTAAGTCAGGTTGAGCTTATTGAGCTTATGGCTGACTTTGAAGCTGTAGTGAGCGGTGGTCGTCATTACGACAACATCACGCCATGCTATCTAGGTGGTTTGCAATTAACAGGTGATTTAATCCCTGATAAATCGATTGCACTGCCTGTTGATGAAAATTGGTACTACGTTGCTGCGTTCCCTGGTTTTTCACTCAACACTGCAAAAGCGCGCTCGGTTTTACCAAAAGAGTTGAGCATGCACGCAAGTGTTGAGTTTGCACAGCGTTTGTCGGCATTTAGTAGCTTACTGTTAACGAATCGTTTTGACGATGCGCTAAGCATAATGAAAGATGAAATAGCAGAACCTTACCGCGCACCGCTTATTGAAGGTTTTAGTGAAGCCAAAGCAAACTTACCAGCGCTGGGTGCTGAAATAGTGAGTATTTCGGGCGCAGGACCCACCTTGTTTAGTGTATGTAAAACACTTGAAGCTGCACAGCAATGCGCGCAGTGGTTAGAGGCAAATTACATTAACGAGCAAGGCTTTTGCCACATTTGTAAATTAGATAACGACGGCACGCGTCAATTAACAGTTTTATAGGATAGGTAGTCATGCAATTACATAATTTAAAAGATAGCTCACAAAAAGTGTCGTTCGTTGAAGCCGTAAAAACAGGTTTGGGTCGTAATCAAGGTGTGTTTTTCCCTGAATCCCTTGCCCCACTGTCCGATGTTGATGCTTTACTTGATATGGACTTTGTTACACGCAGTGGCAAAATATTATCTCACCTAATTGGTGATGAGCTGCCAAGCGACACTGTGGCACAAATGGTTGAAAATGCATTTAACTTTCCAGTTAAGCTGGTGGAAGTTGAAGAGAATACATACTGCTTAGAGTTGTTTCATGGTCCTACGCTTGCGTTTAAAGACTTTGGTGGTCGCTTTATGGCTGAGTGTTTAGCGCAATTTAATAAAGATGAAAAAGTAACTATTTTAACCGCAACATCGGGCGATACTGGTGCAGCCGTTGCACATGCTTTTTATAACAAGCCGAATATCGATGTTGTCATCTTATATCCTAAAGGCAAAATTTCACTTGCTCAGCAAAAGCTATTTACTACGTTAGGTAACAATATTCATTGTTACGCAGTTGATGGCAGTTTTGATGATTGCCAAGAGTTGGTTAAAAATGCCTTTTTAGATGAAGAAGTTAAATCAACACTTGGGCTTAATTCTGCTAATTCAATTAATATTAGCCGTTTAGTTGCTCAGGTTTGTTATTACTTTGAGGCCATTGCACAACTACCAAAAGAAAAACGCGCAACAGCGCATATATCAGTGCCAAGTGGCAACTTTGGTAATGTATGTGCTGCAATGATTGGTGCGGTTATTGGCTTACCTGTAGGTAAATTAAGTGCAACAACCAACCAAAATGATACTGTGCCGCGCTTTATGCTTGATAAAACCTGGACGCCAAACGCAACACTTGAGTCGCTTTCAAATGCAATGGATGTAAGTAAGCCAAACAACTGGCCGCGTGTGCAAACAATGTTAGATAATAACTGGTTTAGCTACGATAACTTTTATTCAACTAGCGTAAACGAAGAAGACACACAATCGGTGATGAAAAAAATTCAACAAACGGGTTATGTTGCAGAGCCTCACACTGCTATTGCGTACCAAGGTCTTGTTGAAAATCGAGCGCCTGGTGCAGCGGGTATCTTTTTAGCCACAGCTCATCCTGCTAAGTTTAAAGAAAGCGTAGAGGGTATTTTAAATATTGAATTAGGTATGCCAAAACCACTTAGCGACGCACTAGCAAAACCATGCCTAGCAAGCGATATAAAGGCCGATTACGACGCATTACGTACAGAAATACTTGCTAAACTTGGCTAAGTTAATTAATTCAAAAAGGCGGTTAAGCCGCCTTTTTTTATAACTTTAGGCTATTAAATCTAGTGAGTTGCATTTACTAATTAAATGTAGGAAATAGCATTCATTTAAAATCGTTATGGTTTTATAAGAAAATATCATCTTAAAAAGTCTGTGAAATAGTTTCAATCCCTGTTTAAATATCCTCAACTTAAGAGCGTAGGCAAAGAGTCGTTTAAAGCGTACAATAAAGCCTCTAAAAAAACACCATACACGTTGCCCTAGGAGACCCCAATGTTAGAACGTAGCATGAATATTTCGGATTTTGATCCAGAGTTATTTGACGCGATAAACAAAGAAACTGCTCGCCAAGAAGAGCACATTGAACTAATCGCTTCAGAAAACTACTGTAGCCCACGCGTACTAGAAGCGCAGGGTTCACAGCTTACAAATAAATACGCAGAAGGTTACCCTGGCAAACGTTATTATGGCGGTTGTGAGCATGTTGATGTTGTTGAGCAATTAGCAATTGACCGTGCTAACGAGTTATTTGGTTCTGACTACGCAAACGTACAACCACATGCTGGTTCGCAAGCTAATGCTGCTGTTTTTCTAGCTCTATTAGAAGCAGGCGACACTGTACTTGGTATGAGCTTAGCTCATGGTGGTCACTTAACTCACGGATCACACGTAAGCTTCTCTGGTAAGCTTTACAATGCAATTCAATACGGACTAGATGAAACAACGGGCGAAATTGATTACGCACAGGTTGAAGCACTAGCACTTGAGCATAAACCAAAAATGATTATTGGTGGTTTCTCAGCGTACTCAGGTATTGTTGATTGGGCTAAATTCCGTGAAATTGCTGACAAAGTAGGTGCTTACCTGTTTGTTGATATGGCTCACGTTGCAGGTTTAATTGCGGCAGGCGTTTACCCAAGCCCAGTTCCTCATGCACATGTTGTAACTACAACTACGCATAAAACACTTGCTGGTCCTCGTGGTGGTTTAATTATCTCTGCATGTGGCGACGAAGCAATCTATAAAAAGCTTAACAGCGCAGTTTTCCCTGGTGGCCAAGGTGGTCCTTTATGTCATGTTATTGCAGCAAAAGCAGTGGCATTTAAAGAAGCGCTTCAACCAGAATTTAAAGTATACCAAACACAAGTTGTTAAAAACGCAAAAGCAATGGTTGCTGTAATGCAAGAGCGCGGCTACAAAATCGTATCTGACAAAACTGAAAACCACTTATTCCTACTCGATTTAATCGATAAAGATATTACTGGTAAAGATGCAGATGCAGCCCTTGGTAACGCTAATATCACAGTTAACAAAAACTCAGTGCCAAACGATCCACGTTCTCCGTTTGTAACATCTGGTTTGCGTATTGGTTCTCCTGCAATCACTCGTCGTGGTTTCAAAGAAGAAGAATCAAAAGAGCTTGCTGGCTGGATTTGTGACGTACTAGATAACATCACTGATGAATCTGTACAGGCGCAAGTTAAAGAAAAAGTTAAAGCAATTTGTGCAAAATTACCTGTTTACGCTTAATTGCATAAGCAGCAGTAATTTAGATCACATAGGATAGGGGCCTGTTTATCTTTCGAGGTTTAATTTGCAGTAGTATGTTTGGTTTTTAGGCAAGGCAGAGTCTATGTAGTGTGGTTACTCCACACAAATAGGCGATAACGCAGCATAAATGCCAAACATGCACTGCCCTCGGGTTCGTCCTAGGGGCGATTTACTCTTTTTGCCTACATGGATGTAGGTAAGGGGCGTGAGCAGGACGCGGAAGCTTTGCTCGGTTTTTACTTAGCCCACTAGGTTACAAACCTCGCGCCGCGATTAAATCCCCCCTAGATAGAACAAATTTAATCCTGAAAGGTCAACAGACCCTATTTTTTTGCTAAGATTAAAGGCCGCTAAATAGCGGCCTTTTTTGTTTTAAAACGGAAGTACCGAGCTATGCATTGTCCATTTTGTACCGCAAAAGATACTAAAGTTATTGACTCACGCCTTGTTGGTGGAGGCCATCAAGTTCGCAGGCGCCGTGAGTGCAACGACTGCCATGAGCGCTTTACTACATTTGAAGGCGCTGAACTGGTTATGCCTCGTGTTATTAAACAAGACGGCAGCCGCGAACCATTTAACGAAGATAAATTATTAAATGGCTTAAATCGCGCACTCGAAAAACGCCCAGTGAGCACAGAGCAAGTAGACGAAGTAGTGAATATAATAAAATCGCAGTTGCGTGCTACAGGCGAGCGAGAAATTTCAAGCCATTTGGTTGGTGAATGCATTATGGAAGCCCTCAAGAAGCTCGATAAAGTAGCGTACGTAAGATTTGCCTCTGTTTATCGCTCGTTTGAAGATATACGCGAATTTGGCGAAGAAATTGCCCGCTTAGGGGAGTAATACCAATTTTATTAAAAATATGATCATTCTATCGCATTAAATAGCGCACTCACTGCGTTAAAAATTATTCATATAGAACAACTATATGTCATAATTTTCGCCTTGTTATTGCGCTATCTTCTTAGCGCTATAATGGACCACTTATTTAACGCAATTGGTATAATAAATGCTTAACCAAATTACTTTTACTGAACATGATGAAATGTATATGGCACGCGCCATAGAGCTTGCCAAAAAAGGTCGGTTTACTACCACACCTAACCCTAATGTTGGCTGTGTTTTAGTTAAAAATAATCAAATAATTGGTGAGGGGTTCCATCAATTAGCTGGTCAAGGTCATGCAGAAGTAAATGCACTGGCTGTCGCTGGAAAAAATGCACAAGGTGCAACGGCTTATGTAACGCTTGAACCGTGTAGTCATTATGGCCGTACGCCACCGTGCGCCGAAGGCTTAAAAGCTGCCGGTGTGGTAAAAGTAATTGCTGCTATGGTTGATACAAATCCACAAGTTGCTGGCAAAGGCCTTAAAATACTGAGCGACGCGGGTATTGACGTTGCTTACGGGTTACTCGAATCACAAGCTCGCGCACTTAACGTTGGCTTTTTTAAGCGTATGGAGCAAGGCTTACCTTATGTGATTTGCAAAATGGCAGCGAGTATTGATGGTAAAACAGCGCTTAAAAATGGGCAAAGTAAGTGGATCACAAGTCCTGCTGCTCGACAAGACGTACAATTATACCGAGCGAAAAGCTGCGCTATTTTAACCGGTGCCGATACAGTGTTAGTCGATGATGCTAAACTTAATGTGCGACTAAGTGAGCTGCCTTGCACACTGCCTACTGATTTGCCGCTTCGCCAGCCCGTGCGTGTTATAATTGACTCTCAAAACCGTTTAACACCTGACCTTGCTTTATTTGAAATCCAAAGTGATGTAATAATATTTACGACTAAGGTTGATAAATCATTGCAATGGCCGCATTTTGTAAAGCATATTGAAGTCAGTGAAAGTAACGGTAAAGTTGATTTACAAGCCGTTTTAGAAAAACTTGGGCAACTGCAGTTTAATAATGTTTGGCTTGAAGCTGGCGCAACACTTGCTGGTAAAATGACAGAGCTTAATTTAGTTGACGAGTTTGTTTTTTATTTAGCGCCTAAACTAATGGGCCATGATGCAAAAAGTTTAGTTAATTTTCCTGAATTGACGAGTATGCAAAACACCGTTGATTTAACATTTAATGAATGTGCGCGCATTGGTGACGATTTACGTATCACCGCGTCAAAACTCATTAAAATCACTTAATAAAAAGAGTAGTGCTATGTTTACTGGGATAATAGAAGCCACAGGCAAAATTGCTTTATTACAAAAAAAACAAGGCGACTTAGCCATTCGTATCCAAAGTGCTGATCTTGATATGACAGACGTAAAGTTAGGTGACAGCATTGCAACTAATGGTGTTTGCTTAACTGTAGTTGATAAACATATTGATGGTTTTAGTGCGGATTTATCTAATGAGACGATTAGTTTGACCGGTTTTGCTCACTATGCTTTAGGACAAACGGTGAATCTTGAAAAAGCCATGCAACCTGTTTCTCGTTTAGGCGGTCATTTAGTATCTGGCCATGTTGATGGTATCGCAACAATTACAAGTATTACAGCAAACGCCAGAGCAACAGAATATTGGCTTACAACTGACGAAAATTTAATGAAATACATTCCGTACAAAGGTTCGGTATGTATTGATGGTATAAGCCTGACAGTAAACGCTGTAGAGGGTAATAAATTCAAATTAACAATTGTCCCACACACGAGTGAGCAAACCACAATTGCTCATTTTAAAGTAGGTACTCAAGTTAATTTAGAAGTCGATCAAATTGCACGTTATTTAGAGCGCCTTATAAAGGGTGCAGAGCAACCAACGGGCTCTGATATTTCGATGAGCTTACTCGCTAAAGCGGGTTTTATTAAATAACGAAACTGACAACTTACACGAGCAAATTTATGAATTTACACAGTGCGCAAGAAATCATCGACGATATTAAAGCCGGTAAAATGGTTATTTTAATGGATGATGAAGATAGAGAAAATGAAGGCGATTTAATAATAGCTGCTGAGCATATTAGCGCAGAAGCGATTAATTTCATGGCTACCCATGGCCGTGGTTTAATTTGTTTAACCATGACGCAAGAGCGTTGCGAGCAACTTGATTTACCGTTAATGGTTAAAAACAATGGTGCAGCATTTTCGACTAACTTTACAATGTCGATAGAAGCATCAAAAGGTGTTACAACCGGTATTTCAGCAGCAGATAGAGCGCGTACAGTGCAAGCGGCTATAGCTAAAGGCGCAGTCCCAAGTGATATTGTTCAGCCTGGACATATTTTTCCTATTATGGCGCAACCTGGTGGCGTATTAACTCGCGCAGGACACACTGAAGCTGGCTGTGATTTAGCGCGTTTAGCTGGACTTGAAGCATCATCTGTTATTGTTGAAATACTTAATGCTGACGGCACTATGGCACGTCGCCCTGATTTAGAAGTTTTTGCGAAAGAGCACGATATTAAAATTGGCACCATTGCTGATTTAATCGAATACCGCAACTTAAACGAAACAACAATTGAGCAAGTAGCAAAATGTAAGTTACCAACTGTTCATGGTGAATTTGATTTAGTTACTTACAAAGACACAATTGACGGCCAGTTACATTACGTATTGCTCAAAGGCGATATAAAAGATCAAGAGCCGACAAATGTACGTGTACATTTGCAAAGTACCTTTAACGATATTCTACTTTCAGACAGAAGTGCTGACCGTAGCTGGGGCCTTTCAGAAGCAATGGCTTATATCGCTAAAAATGGAGGTGCTTTAGTTATTTTAGGTAAGCAAGAAAGCACTGAAGAGCTAGAGGCAACTGTGAAAGCATTTGCAGCAGCTGATGCCGGCGAAAGCGTTACGCCACGTAAATTCAAAGGTACATCTCGTACTGTTGGCGTAGGTTCGCAAATACTTGCCGATCTTGGAATTAAACAAATGCGATTAATGAGTCGCCCTAAAAAGTACCATGCACTTTCGGGCTTTCATTTAGAAGTTGTTGATTATGTTGAGCCACAATAAGCATCACGCTTAAACTAGGCTATTATTTTATTTTTATGGTATGATGCGCAGCAATTTTTGCGCAATCGCAACCGCTTGAACTTATTTTTAGGGTTATCAAATGAAAATTATTGAAGGTAATAAGTACGCTCCAGGCAAAAAATTTGCCATTGTCATTTCTCGTTTTAATGACTTTATTGGTAGCAGCCTCCTTGCAGGTGCTGTTGATGAGCTAAAACGCACAGGTGGCGTATCAGATGACGACATTACCGTTATTTATGTGCCAGGCGCGGTAGAATTACCTTTAGCGGCTAAACGCGTTGCGGCAAAAAAAGAGTATGATGCAATCATCGCATTAGGCGTAGTGATCAGAGGTGGTACACCACACTTTGACCTAGTTGCTGGCGAATCAAACAAAGGTCTTGCGCAAGTATCACTTGAGTATGATATCCCGGTTGCATTTGGCGTATTAACCACAGAAAGCATTGAACAAGCAATTGAGCGTGCTGGCACCAAAATGGGCAATAAAGGCGGCGAAGCTGCTTTAGGCGCGCTTGAAATGGTTAATGTGTTAGATAAAATTTAAGTTTAAGGAATTTTTGTGAAACCAGCAGCAAGACGTAAAGCACGTATCTTAGCACTCCAAGCCGTTTATTCTTGGCAAATAAGTGGCAATTTAATTGCCGATATCGAACAACAAATGTTGATCGAAACAGACGTTACTAAAATTGATGTTGAATACTTTAAAGATCTAGCGACGGGTGTTGCTGTAAATTACAAGCAACTAGACGAAGCTGTATCACCACATTTAACACGTCCGTTTGATGACTTAGATATGGTTGAGCGTGCAATTTTACGTTTAAGCAGCTATGAGCTTAAGTTCCGTGAAGACGTACCTTATAAAGTTGCTATTAACGAAGGTATTGAGCTGGCCAAAATTTTTGGCGCTGAAGACAGCCATAAATTTGTAAACGGTGTACTTGATAAAGCTGTTAAGCATTTACGCAAGTAAGTAAACCGTTAAAGAGGGGAGCCGGCATAGGCCGGCTTTTTTGTGTATGAAGGAATTTGAATTAATTAACCGCTACTTTAAAGGTCGCGGTATCACCCGTCGTGATGTAAACCTAGGTATAGGGGATGATTGCGCTTTAGTAACCGTTCCACAAAACTGCCAACTTGCCGTTACAACAGACACTCTTGTTGCTGGCGTACACTTTTTTGATGATATTTCCCCTCGTGCATTAGGTCACAGAGCGCTTGCTGTTAATTTAAGTGATTTAGCGGCCATGGGCGCTGAGCCAACTTGGGTTTCAGTTGCGTTAACTTTGCCAAGTATTGACCCACAGTGGATTGAAGAGTTTACTGATGGCATGCATGAAATTGCTGAATATTTTAATGTGCAGATTATAGGTGGCGATACAACTCAGGGCCCATTAACCATCACTATTTGTGCGAAAGGGACTGTACCCGAAGGTACTGCACTTCGTCGTAGTGGCGCAAAAGTGGGTGATTGGATTTATGTTACGGGTCCGCTAGGTGACGCTGGACTTGCAATTGAGTCTCGCAAACAAGGTATAAGTATTGATCCAGAACATTTAAAGTACGTAAATAAACGCTTTGACTTTCCAACCCCACGTGTTGCTGCAGGGCAGGTATTACGAGGCCTAGCATCATCGGCTATTGATGTGTCGGACGGCTTAATCGCTGATTTAAGTCATATACTAGATATGTCACAAGTAAGTGCAGTGGTGAATATTGAAAGTATTCCAACTTCAGATGCGATGCAAGCAAGCCTTGATTTTAATCAGCAGCTGCCATTTATTCTCAGTTACGGTGATGATTACGAATTAATTTTTACGGTCCCTGATAGCAATAAAAGTATGTTAGAAATAAAGCTACGCCAGTATGGTGTAGATGCAACATGCATTGGCCAAGTTAAAAGTGGCGATGGCCAAATTGAGCTTTTACACAACGGTGAAAAGTTTGATTTTGAACCGCAGGGTTTTGAGCACTTTGCAAAGGAGCTGGTTTGAACAATAACCGCAAGTTTAATTTAAAGCGTCCACATCAGTTTTTTGGTCTGGGCTTTGGGACAGGGCTTGCCCCTAAAGCGCCCGGTACATTTGGTACGTTTGCTGCCTTGCCATTCATTTTTATGACCATGTACTATCCGTTATGGCTGCAAATTGTATTTGCCGTTGTGATCAGTATATTTGGTATATGGGCGTGCGGTAAAACGGCTGATGATTTAGGCGTGCACGATCATCCTGCTATTGTATGGGATGAAGTGGCGGGTTATTACATCACTATGATTGGCGCAGCACTTAACTGGCAAACATTACTCGTAGGTTTTTTGTTATTTCGCTTTTTTGATATAGCAAAGCCCGGCCCAATCCGTATGCTAGACAAACGAGTACATGGCGGTTTAGGTATAATGGCCGACGATATACTTGCGGGTGTTTTTTCGCTTATATGTTTACAAGCGTTAATAAAAGTGGGTTTACTGCCCTTTTAATTTTTATATTTGATTTGTTTAATAACTAGGTGGCAGCAATATGATGCGATTTTTACTGGTTTGTGTACTTATGTTGTGCGCGACGCCAAGTTGGGCTTCAATTACTGATTACGTAGTTAAGCAATGGAATATAAAAGATGGCCTACCGTCGCAATCACTTAAAAGTGTTGTGCAAGATCAGCAAGGCTATATGTGGCTTGGTACGCAATTTGGTTTAAGCCGTTTTGATGGTACAACATTTACAAATTACAACACGCAAAATAGTCCATTCTTGCCTAGTAATGGTGTTAATAAGCTTTTAGTCGATTCTAGTGGTTTGTTATGGGTAGGCACTAAAAGTGGCTTGGTAGTTATTAACCCAGCCACATTTGCAGCACAAGAATTTAATATTAAAGGTCCAGTGCGGGATATTCTTGAGGACTCTAAAGGTAGCATATGGATTGCGGCCAACGGCTTATACTATGTAGATAGAGGGCAAGTTGATTTACGCACTGAAGTAAATGGTCCTCTACCTATTGTTAATGCTACTGTGATCACACAAATAGTTGGCTCTGTTAGCCAAATGGCACTCTCTCCTGAAGGCATTTGGCTGGTTAATGATCGTCATTTATTACGCCTTACAAAAAACTCATCAGATTTTTCTAAACTACGTTTAGAGCTTACCGCAAAAATATCGCTACCAGAGCGCTTAGCGCAAACCATAGTGCACGATTTATCATTTTTAAACGGTAATTTGTATATAGCTTCTGAGCTAGGTGCATACTTTTTAGATTTAGATGACGAGCTAAGACCTTTTCCTTTACCTAATGCAAATAACTCAGCCGTTTATAAGTTTATGAGTGATACCGATGGTGGCTTGTGGGTTTCGACCTATGGGCGCTTATTGTTCAGAGATAAAACCGGTGAGTGGCAATGGGTAGAGCCTAGCCAACTTGATCAAAGTATATGGTTTGCTGATATTTTTAGAGATGATAAAAATAACGTTTGGTTAGCAAGCTTTAGTGAAGGCTTGTGGCTTGCTCATGAAGGGCGAGTCGAAAGGCATTCAGCAGTTTCAAACATGACCGAATCTGTTATGGCTATTAGCCAAGCACCCGATGGTAAACTGTGGGTTGCGAATAAAAGCGGCATTGGTTATTTCGATTTAGATAAAAGTTTTATTAATTTAGTCCCAAGTAGTAAATATGGATACGCATCAGTACACGATCTACAATTTGATGGTCAGCGATTATATATAGCCACAGGGCGCGGCTTATTTGTTTTTGAAAACAAGACACTTTACACCGTCCCTGGTCGAGCACTTCGCGATAATCCGGTATTTGCAATAAGTCGCTCTAGTAAAGGCGGCTTTTGGATTGGTACCGGACGCGGTTTATATCGATTAAATTATGCTGGTTTAACGCCTTTTGCCTATAACGCTTTTTTAGGTAGTAAGTTTATTACCTACGTATTAGATAAAACAAACTTTGGTGTTATTGGTACTAGTAAGGGCGCATATTACTTTACAGACCGTGGCATTGAAAAAATTGGCGACCAAACAACACTTGAAAGCGCATACGTAACTAGCGTGCTACATATAGATGGCGTGGGTATTTTAATTGGCTCTCTTAACGATGGGCTTTTTTACAGAAGTACGCAAGGGCAATGGCGTCAGCTCGATGCAGCTAATGGTTTACCGTATGGTTCTATATTTAGCCTAGAATATGATGAAAAGTTAAAGCATGTTTGGGTAAGCACCATGAAAGGTGTTTACAGAATGCCTGTAGAGCAATTTAAAACAGAAATAAAAAGCCTAAAAGTTGAAGAAGTAATTTCATCTTTTGACCGTCAACTCGATGGTAAAGCGAATCAATGTTGTAGCGGACTTGGGCATGATGCGGTAGCAGACACCGGAAATTCTATTTGGTACCCAAGCTTACAAGGTGTTGTTGAAATACCTAAAAATGTAGAGCTATTTGGTGTGCTTGCATTAAAGCCAACAATAGAGACAATAACAACGCCACTTCGTCATTTAACTACCGCTGCGCTTGGTAAAAAACCATCATTAGAAACAGACGAGCGTGATATAACGCTAACTTACACAGCTATTGATTACTATGCACCAAACAGCATTGAATTTAGATATAAACTAAGTGGCTTAGATAGTGACTGGCGCTATGCAAATACGCGACGTGAAGCTATTTATACTAACTTGCCTCCTGGCTCGTTTTTGTTTCAATTAGAAGCTAAGCGCCAAGGTGAAGACTGGGCTAAAGCGCAAGATGTAGAATACGGTTTTGTAGTGCCTGAGCGCTTTGACGAAACAATTTACTTTAGGCTTTTAATTACCAGTGGTTTTATTTTGCTTTTTTATCTCATTTTTTGGGTGTTTAGAGCACAAGAGCGCAGAAAACAAGAAGCATTAGAGGGCTTAATCACTGAGCGTACCTTAGAGCTTCGCCAAGCTAATGATAAATTAGGCCAAGTGAATTCACAGCTTAAATTAGTGAGTCACTCAGATGAGCTAACAGGGCTACGTAGTCGCCGCTTTTTGTTTGATCAACTCCCTAAAGATATTGAGCACTTTCAACGTAATTCACAGTCGCTGCAGGCACAAGGTAAGTCATTGGTGCTGGTAATTATTAACTTTGATAACTTCAGCCGTATTAACGATGCGTATGGCCCAATTGCAGGTGATAGCTGCTTACAGCAAATGGCTGCATTGTTAAATTCGCGTACGCAGGGCTCTGACTATGTGGCACGTTGGAGTGGTGATGAGTTTTTATTATTATTACGTGACTTTAAATGCAATAAAATAGACAGCTATGCTTCAGAACTTTGTAAAGTAATAGCGGCTAATTCGTTCCAATTACCAAATGGAAAAACAACTAATATCACGGCATCAATTGGTTGGTCATTTTATCCATTACCTTTATTAGGCGGGCAGGTAATTAGCTGGGAAACCTCTATTAACTTGGCCGATATAGCACTGCATCAAGTTAAAAAACGCGGTGGTGATGGTGTGGCTAATATTACGTTTGATGATCAGCTCGATGCATTCGAGTTTGAACAAAACTCTAATGTTGATCAACAGTTAGGTATTTTGCAAAGTAATGGCCTAGCTGATATTAAAGTGTGGATGCGCTGATGAGCAATATTTGACATTAAAAAAGGAGCCTAGGCTCCTTTTTTAATATGCTCAACTTTAGATGTATAGGAAGTTAATTAATAAACGCCTTAATAGCGTTTAAAATTCCTTGCTCGCCTAATCCCATTTCATCGTGCATTTCATCTTGCGTGCCGTGTTTAATAAACTCATCAGGAATACCTAAGTTAAGGATATTAATATCAGCCTTTTGCGTTGCCAAGTATTCGTTAACTGCAGAGCCGGCACCGCCAGCAATCGCGTTATCTTCAAGCGTAACAAAGGTATCGTGGCTAGTAGCAAGCTCATTTAAAAGTGCAGTATCAAGTGGTTTAATAAAACGCATATTAACAAGCGTTGCATCTAATTCGTTAGCTGCAAGTTGTGCGTTTTCAAGTAATGTACCGAACGATAAAATGGCAATTTTACTGCCTTTCTTAATTGTATCTGCTTTACCTATTTCAAGCAGTTGCATAGTGCTTTCAATGTCTGCAGTACCTGCGCTACCTCGAGGGTAACGAACTGCAACAGGGCAGTTTGCTTTATAACCGGTGTATAGCATTTGGCGGCATTCGTTGGTGTCGCTTGGTGCCATAATTACCATATTTGGAATACAGCGCATAAAGCTTAAATCGTACGCACCTTGGTGAGTTTCACCATCGGCTCCAACAATACCAGCGCGGTCAATGGCAAATAATACAGGTAAGTTTTGCAGTGCAACATCATGTATTAATTGGTCATACGCACGTTGTAAAAAGCTCGAGTAAATAGCAACAACAGGTTTTAAACCTTCACAAGCAAAACCAGCCGCTAAAGTAACAGCATGCTGCTCTGCAATGGCCACATCAAAGTATTGATCTGGAAACTCCTTAGAAAAACGTACCATGCCAGAGCCTTCACGCATTGCTGGCGTAATAGCCATTAACTTGCTGTCTTGCTTTGCCATGTCGCATAACCAATCGCCAAAAACTTTTGAAAAAGTAGCAGCGCTAGGTTTAGATTTAGGCAGGCTAGTTGTGCTCGGATCGAATTTTGGTACACCATGGTAGCCAATAGGATCGGCTTCAGCCGGTTTGTAGCCCTTACCTTTTTGCGTTTTTATATGTAAAAGCTGTGGGCCTTTTAAATTACGCATATTACGTAATGTATCTACAAGCATGTTTACATCGTGACCATCAATGGGACCTATGTAATTTAGGCCTAATTCTTCAAAGAAGGTTCCCGGGATCATCATGCCCTTAATGTGCTCTTCCATTTTACTGGCAAGTTGTTTTACCGGAGGCACACCTGAGAGTAACTTTTTACTGCCTTCACGAATGTTAGTATAAAAGCTACCTGATAGAATTCGGGCAAAGTGATTTGTTAATGCGCCAACATTTTCAGAAATCGACATTTCGTTATCATTTAAAATAATAAGCATGTCTGATTTTACATCACCTAAATGATTCATCGCTTCAAATGCCATGCCTGCGGTGATAGCTCCGTCACCAATAATGGCTACAGATTTTCGACCTTTGCCTTCTTTTTGGGCGGCAATAGACATACCTAAGGCAGCTGAAATAGAGGTGCTTGAATGGCCTACGCTAAACGTATCGTATTGGCTTTCATCGCGAAAAGGAAAAGGGTGTAAACCGTCTTTTTGGCGAATAGAGTGCATTTGGTCGCGACGACCTGTAAGAATTTTATGTGGATAAGCTTGGTGACCCACATCCCAAACTAGGCGATCGTCTGGAGTGTTATAAACATAATGTAGCGCAACGGTTAGTTCAACCGTCCCTAAACCAGACGCTAGATGACCGCTACTTTGCGATACTGAGTTGAGTAAATAATCGCGCAGCTCATTGCTAAATGCAGGGAGTTTGTCTTGCGCTAAGTCACGCAATTGGGCTGGCTCGTCAACCAAATTAAGTAATGGATACTTGCTACTATCAAGTGTCATGGTTTTATATATATCCTTCGCTAACATTAATTCATTCAAAGCTTTTACGAATAATTAATGTTGAGTAATAATGTCAGTGCTAATTGCAATACGTATGAGCAAAAATTAGTGGTCACGCTCAATTAGGTAATTTGCTAGCGACGCAAGAAGTGTTGTGTCAGCATCTATATTTGCCAACGCTTCATGGGCTTGTTGTATTAAATTTTGCGCCTTTTCTTTAGCGCCTAGCATACCTAATAACGCCGGATATGTCGCTTTATTCGCGGCAATATCGGAGCCTTGTGGTTTACCTAAAGTAACCGTATCGCCTTCAACATCTAAAATGTCGTCGTGTACTTGAAACGCCAGCCCTATAGCATACCCAAAAATGCTTAAATTTTCTAAGGTTTGTTGATCTGCCTTTTCACTGCACAGTGCACCAAGTGTAATTGCACAATTAATTAAAGCTCCAGTTTTTAGCTTATGTATTCGCTCAAGCTCTTGTACGGTAATTACTTTATCTGTTGCTGCTATGTCAAGACCTTGTCCGCCTACCATGCCCTCAAGGCCTGATGCGTGGGCAAGCGTAGCAATCATTTTTACTTGTGTTTGCGACGAGCATGTAAATTTGTGATTCGCAATAAGCTCAAAGGCGAGTGTTTGTAGGGCATCACCGGCTAAAATTGCATTTGCCTCGCCAAATTCTATATGGCAAGTAGGGCGGCCACGGCGTAAGTCGTCATCGTCCATAGCAGGCAAATCATCATGAACTAGCGAATAGCTATGGATACACTCAATTGCAGCAGCAAGTACATGTAAGTCTTGCTGGTTTGCACCGAGCATTTTACCTGTGGCATAAACTAAAAATGGACGTAATCTTTTACCGCCATTAAATAATCCATACTGGGTGGCGTTCTTGACTGTTTCTTCAGTATCGAGAGGCTGTTTAAAATGCTGCTGTAAGGTCGCTACTACATCTTTTTGAGCACGTTCGATATAATTATTTATGCTCACAGCTATTCCATATCATTATCAAAATTCGTAAGAACTGACTTTTCGCCATTCCCCATCAAAATTGATACTTTTTGTTCTGCTTGCTGTAATTTACCTGATGAAGCACTTGCTAATGCAATTCCACGCTCAAATTGCTTTAACGATTGCTCAAGCGATAAGTCACCTTGTTCCATGTCACTAACGATTGTAGATAATTCTTCTAGTGCTTGTTCGAAACTTAAGTTTTCAGGTTTTTTAGTCGCCATCTTTATTTCAGCTTACATAATAAATTTAGGGGTCAATTTTAGGGGGAATGCTAAACTAGGTCAAAGGATGATATTGGTTTTTTACCTTTATAACGTTAAATTATATTTCAAGTGTATTAATAAAGCCTTAATAGCGGTCTGTTAGTTTAATAAATCAATTGATAATTAGGTAGCCCTTATAACTTGATCTAAAATAGTGCTAAAGGCTGCTTTTTATGTTTATTTATAAAAATGGCTTAAGCAATTCAATATGTTGCCGATAAGCAGTTAATAATAAAAGTTTATGATAAGGCCATTAAGCATGAAACTTCTGGAGGAAATGTGGATTTAGCAACCATAATCGGGATCCTAGGCGCAATTGGCTTAATTGTCATGTCTATGTTTATGAGTAGTAGCGGTGAAATGGCTATGTTTGCCGATGCTCCTTCTAGTGTAATTGTATTTGGTGGTTCACTTTTCATTGTTTTATCAAATTTCACCATGTCGCAGTTTTTGGGTATAGGTAAAGTTGTTGCTAAAGCGTTTATGTTTAAAATAGAAACGCCAGAAGAACTTATTGAAAAAGCAGTAGAACTTGCTGATTCAGCTCGTAAAGGGGGGTTTTTAGCACTCGAAGAAGCTGAAATCCCAAATCCATTTATGCGCAAAGGCGTCGACATGCTTGTTGATGGCCATGACGCAGATGTTGTTCGCGCCACACTTCAAAAAGATATCTCTTTAACCACTACTCGACATGAAATGGGCGCAGGCTTATTTAAGTCATTAGCCGATATTGCACCAGCAATGGGAATGATTGGTACTCTAATTGGCTTAGTTGCAATGTTATCTAACATGGATGACCCAAAAGCAATTGGCCCGGCAATGGCGGTAGCGCTTTTAACAACTTTATATGGTGCGTTTTTAGCCAATGTTGTGGCAATTCCTATTCAGGTAAAACTTGAACTGCGTAAAGACGAAGAGGCTATGAATCAGCGTTTAATTTTAGATGCTATTTTAGGTATACAAGATGGCCAAAATCCAAAAGTAATCGAAGGTATTTTGAAAAATTACTTAGCTGAATCTAAACGCAAAGTAGATACCGAGGAGTAATTATGTCTGATCAAGAGTGCAAATGCCCACCACCAGGCCTACCAGCATGGATGGGAACATTTGCCGATTTAATGTCACTGTTAATGTGCTTTTTTGTACTCTTGCTTGCGTTTTCAGAAATGGATGTACTTAAGTTTAAACAAATTGCGGGCTCTATGAAGTTTGCTTTTGGTGTGCAGAATAAAATTGAAGTAAAAGATATCCCTAAAGGTACCTCTGTTATTGCTATGGAGTTTACCCCAGGCAAACCAGAACCCACTCCAATAGAAACTATTCAACAACAAACAGTAGAAATGACTCAACAAATGTTAGAGTTTCAGGCTGGAGATGAAAGCTCAGCTGGCGGCAGGCAAGAACAGCGCGGGGACAAACGTGGTGGCGAATCTCGTAGTACTTCTCAAGAGCAATCGTCAGAGCAAGCAACTTCAGCGGCCGATCAGGAACAAACTAACGAGCTCGTTAAAAAAATCGCGCAGCAGCTTGAAAAGCAAATAATAGATGGTGCAATTGAGCTTGAATCTTTAGGGCAGCAAATAATTATTCGTATTCGAGAGAATGGTTCATTTCCTTCGGGTAGTGCATTTTTACAACCTAAGTTTAAACCCATAATTCAAGATATTGGTGTACTGTTAAAAGATGTACCTGGCGAAATAACTGTATCTGGCCATACAGATGATTTTCAGGTATCGAATGAGTTATATATTAACAACTGGGACTTATCATCAAAGCGTGCCGTAGCAGTCGCAAGCGAGCTGCAAACGGTGCAAGGGTTTGATAAAAACCGCATGATGGTAGTGGGTCGGGCTGATACCCGTCCACTTGTTCCAAACGATTCAAATGAAGATCGCCGCAGGAATCGCCGAGTAGAAATATCTATATTACAAGGTAAAGCAAAAGAGTCAGCGCCTATTGATGTACGTTAAGCTATTGCTTGGTATTATATCTCACTACTTTTTGTTTTAATTTAGGGTACTTAATTGCCTAAGCATCTTGGCAATTTCATCATTTTAGCTTACAGTACATTTCCTTAACATATGTAATGGAATGCCCGTGAATAAAAAATATAAGTATAGCGATATGCCTGGAAATGGTACTGGCGGAGATGACGATAAGACGAAAGAATAAAAATGCCTTTATGGGTTGATAAGGTAATTACATTTCTTGAACTTAGCTGGGTTTTATTTTTAATCCCAGCTATTGTTGTTTTCTATTTGCGTAAAGATTTTTTAGCATTACGATTTGTATGTGTCACAGGTGTATTTTTCTTATTTGGTGCACTTATATACGATTCTTTAAAAGAGTTTGATAAAGATATTTATATATATAGATATCTTGTCTGGGCGTTTAATGACATAGCTTGGATGGCTTTAATTGCCTATCTTGGGATAAAAGATAAAGTTTATTTATGGCAATGTGTGTTAGGTCAGTTGGTTGTTATAATGGCACCAATTTTACAACTTTTTCGCGTTGTTGATCGCCACCTTTGGGATTTATCTTATAGCACGTTAATGTATAAAACGCTTTTACCTTTAATTAATACGCTCACCGTAGTGGTGTGTTATCTTCCGCTAATTTATATTGTAATTAAAAATAATAAGACAGTAACTGGTAATAATCATAAAAAAGCCCCTCCTTTAAAATAGCTGTGCTAAACTACTGTTTATATGAACAGTGGTGAGCAAGCTATGAAACTCTACATTGCAGAAAAACCTTCACTAGGACGCGCTATTGCTGATGCGTTACCAAAACCACATAAAAAACACGATGGCTATATAGAAGTCGCTAACGGAGATTGTGTCTCGTGGTGTATAGGGCATTTGCTCGTTTCCCCTTAAGGTATATGTTGTCAATTAATATAATTCATTGTTTTAAAATAGTTTTAATTGAATTCTATGCCATTATGTTAATTGACAATTGTCAAAGAAAAAAATCTTAACGTGCAAATCAAATATATAGGTTTACGACTATGAATCTTGTTGCAATTGAAGGCTTTTCTTCTGTAAAAGATGTACTTTCAGAACCACTGAAAAAGTTAATTTTAGCTAAGAGCGAAGAAGGGGGGTATGCAAAACTCTCTAATGTGATACTGAATATTTATGCAACTTTTGTTGATACTCAATGTTTAAGTGTCAAGCATGTTATTAATTACTCGGCTATTGATGTTTTAAATGATGAAAAAACCTTTCAAAATCATTTCTATCTACTTATAGGTTTTGTGTATGAGGAATTTAACGAATTTAGTAACGCGAGAAAATATACAATAACATTAAAAATCGGTAAGTTATTTTTAAGCATTGCATTAGATTTAAGTTTTCATACCTTTAATCCTTCAGTAGTTTTACAAAATAAAATTTCAAAAGATGCCATGAGTTGTATAGAACGATATAGGGCTTCTCCTCAAAATATAGATAAAATTAAACTGTTTTGTGGTTGGAATGTAACAAGTAAATTTGGTGATATGTACTTTATTCATTTGGAAACTATTCATGCCACTTATGGACCAACATTTACAAATGAAGTCTTACTGGCAATTCAGAACTATGGAGCTAAACAAAAATCAACGTCCTTATATAGAATTATTGGCAATATAATGCCTTTGCTCAACACTATTGCTAGATTGTATCCAAGTGAAGTAAGGATTAGAGAAGCACTATCAGAAAAACAAAGCAACAAAACATTCCTAGCTGTTTTAGGATGCATGATTGCAGATCAAAGACTTGCGGGTAATTCTATTGAAAACTTTTTGAATACAGTTTGGACCCAAGCAATTAATGTTTATATGAAAATTTTTGTCGACACTAATTTTTTTGGATTACCACAATTTGAAATTGTAAAACCAAAGTATAAAGTACAACCAAAAAGTAGTTTTTCAGTATCAACTGGTGGTGGATTAAATATAAAAAACACTCAAAAGCTTCTTTCAGGGATACCATTATCTATATCTGATAGTGAGGCAATAGAGGCTATCGCGTCTCGTATTAATCGTGATATTGAGCATATTAAGTTAGTTGCACTAAATAGAGTGGAGGAGCTTGTTTCCCGCCGGAAGCGCAATAAAGTATTTATTAATGAAGGAGTGGTAAGAAATTTCCCAGCCTGTAACTCTGGAACCAGTGCTCCTGTTGGGGTTGATAATTTACCTAATATAGTCGCTACATTTGAACACTATAAATGGAGCAAACCCTTACATAACTTCCCCATGACTCTTCAGGCTCCTGCGGACTTCTTAGTTCGGGAGTTAAATATACCCACTAGTACAAATATTTTATGTTTTTTAACTTTGTTAATCATCGAGCACCCCCAAATAACCCCCTCATGGATTGCAAATTGGGAGTTATTTAATCGCGATGGGAAAAAAGTAGGTTTCGTACAAGTAGGAAGTCAATATGCGATTGTCAGCTGTAAAATGCGTAAGGGAGTCAATAATGCTGAGCAGATTCTGATACTTAACGATAGATCAATTAGTATTGTTAAAAATCTTATTGAATATACTGATATTGCAAGGCAATGGTTAAAGCGCCAAGGTGATGATAATTGGAGATTTATGTGTTTACATTGCTTATCTATTGGCTCAAAGCCTACAACAATTGCATATGGCAACAGGAAAAAAATACAGCCCTTACCTCAATTTTATGCTTTATTTGATCAAGCTTCTCTTAATAAGAAAGGAGAGGTTATTTTATCAAAAGAAGAAGCTAATGATTTAGCGTGTAATATCAATCTGCGGCCAATTAGGTCGAGTCGAGCTCTACAAGTTTATTTTGAAACATATTCTGTTGTTGCTATGTCTGAAGCGTTAGGACATAAACAATTAAAGCCTGATTTACTAAGTAGTTATTTACCTGATGTAATACTTGAATATTTTAATAATAGGTGGATTAGAATTTTTCAAAATGCAGTTATTTGTAAAGCAATGAAACATTCACCATACCTAAGTAATGCAGCAGATTTAAGTGTAAATGAGCTTGATACTTTTATGACAAATCATGGTATTGGTGATCTTCCTGAGCACCTTTACAAAGGTAAGCAAGTTGCAACAAGTATAAATGCTGAACCTGATGAGATAAAAGGAGATTTTGATAAGCTAGTCATACCATTTTCTATTCCCCTCATTCAAGTTCTGACAGCCATAATTACTGTAGTGGAATCTTCTACTGAAGAAGTATCTGATTTTTTTATTAAATGGTATGAGTCTGCATGTTTTTTAATAAAACAATTAGAAATAAGTGTAGGGGAAAAAGCTAGTTTTGTTTCAAAGGAAATTGAATCACTTTATAAAGAAGCTAAAGCTAACCCACTTTGCCCATTTAAATTCAAGGATGCACTATGTCATTAAGGCTTGTTAGTCATTCAAAAATATTATCTAACATTATAAATAGAAAGCAAAAATTCAATGAGTTGAGTGCGTCTGACATGGAAAGTGTTATCAAACTTGCATCAACAGATATTGATAGACAGCATTTTTTTGAGTCAGTTTTAAATGAAAATACGACTCTGTTAGATAATGATAGTAGAAAGCCATATTGGTTAGACAATAACTTTGAAGCTCCTGATTGGATATTAAATTTATCAGAATCACCAAAACATATCCATTGGGGAGAGGTTGTTTTATCTGACGGGAATAAGCTAACAGATGAAATACATAGGCCATTACTTAATACTTTTAAAACTTGGATACTAGCTACAGATGACCCATTAGTTAATGGGGGGAAATTCTCAAAAAAAATCACTGTTAAAATGAAAGTTACATTAGTGGTTAGCTTGATAAATGCAATATTAATAAACGGAGATAAAATAGGCTTAGCGAAGAATCACCTGTTCTCTATTAATCGTGATTTTATTATGTCTATCATTAACTCATTAGCATCTGCAGGTAGTAGCGAGGGAATTTATAGATATTCATCAAGAGTGAAAGACTTCATTGCTACTCACTGCAATACAATCACCAAAAAAGAAATTGATATATTTAAGAAAAAGTATCCTGTCGTTATGAGGGATATTCAGCCAGAAGAAATGCTTCTGGGTTTAAGCATTGAAGAACGGTTGAGAGTATGTTGTTTCTTAAAAAGTAATGGACACTATTCAAGTAGCCTCAATATGAATCGAAAGTTATCTTTGCTCATATATTCAGGAAAGATAATTAACCCATCAGATGTATCTTTTAACGCACTAAGTGAGCTGCAATTAATAGTCAAAAACCCAACCGAGTTTTTTGCAGTACCGGTTAGTGCCGACACAGAAGAGTTTTCTGATAGATACATTAGCCGGGTTCTTTCTGCTTTTCGATTGATATTATCGTCCAATAGTAACAATGATACTGCAAACATCCCGGATGACGCGTTTAGGGATATAAATGCGAGAACAGTATCACTAAATACTAAAGTCTATTCTGCAGGTCGTTATTTATCTCTTCCTGCATCACTTGTATTTAGTTCCATAAAGAATGCATTTGAATTTTGTTTTGGCTATATGGACGATATTTTAGATTCTGTATATAACGTTCTGGACAATGCACCAAAAGAGAATAAGCAACTTTCTTCTGTTGACCGCATTAATGGTTCAAGTGTTTTCGAGCGTTGGAGAAATGTTGAAATACTTAAGTACATATCACCAGCACTTATTGATCTAGGTGTTGAATGTTACACCTTGAGGGGAAGTAAAGTCGGGCTAAACTTCGAGGATTTGAGGGCAAATAAAGGTTTGATTGAACTCCACTCTGTATTGATGGGAGCGATTCAAGTTTTAATAGGCGCGATAATGGCTAGACGAATTGGTGAGCTTATTTCACTCAAGCCAGTTGGGAATTTAAGTCACTCCGCGTCTATAGTTTCCAACAGTAAAAAGTTTGTCGCCCCTAACTCAATTGAAGGACAGAGTTTAGAGTATAAGCTCATTTTTATATTGAAAAAGTCAGGAAGTGGTGGCGAACATGATGAAAATAAAGTCATTGAACGACCTATACCTCGCGCGGTTGCAGGGTTTATTTTTAAACTAGAGCGCTTTAATCAAAAAATAGCAGATTCAGAAATACAAAAAGAAAAAATGTCGCTGTTCAATTATGTAAACCCTCAAAGGTTTAAGCTAAGTAAGTGCAATGTATATTCATATAACCTAGCTTCCGATCTGTTCTGTGATTACTTTGAGACGGATTGTATTGAGTATAAAGGAAGTAATCGGCGATATTATATTCGTACGCATCAACTTCGCCGCTTTTTTGCAATGATCTTTTTCTGGTCAAAAGGTTTCGATGGGATTGATGTTCTTCGCCATATGCTTGGGCATACAGACTTTGCTCATTTATATCACTATATAACAGAAAGTCTATCGGGTGAGGTACTTAATGGAGTTAAAGCAACTTATTTAGCCGAAAAAGTGCTTAATGACGATCTTGAAGATATTGATAAGCTGAGAAAAACAATCGCTAATCAATTTGGAGTTAACAAAGCAAATATTTTGTTCGATACAATATCGAATGTAGTAGAAGATTATAGCGATGGCTATGATACATCCCCACACATATCTAAACTAAAAAAACAGCAAGAACTCGAATCTAAAATTATTACATTACTTGAAATTAAGGCCATTACCTTTGAGCCCGAATTTTTTACTATTTCAACACGCGATGGAGAAACACAGGATTTTAACCTCGTTCTTCGCGTAAAAGAACTTGTTGAGGGCTAAAATTATGAATTCAAAAGATGCTAATGAACATAAAGTAGTCAGATCTCAAAAGCTACTAAAAGAAATAATTACGACTCCTGCTAATTTTATACATAATGAAAAATTACAAATAGCTCTTAAGTCACAAGGGCGTTTTGCAAAATTTGATTTTCCTGAATATGAAATTTTACCTTGCTCATTGAATACATTAAAGACTGCTTCTGATGCTCTTTTAAATCGAGGTTTTATTGAGTTAGATGAGTTGAGAGCTAACGCTATAATTGCTATTGAGAAAGCTAAAGTTAGCACTGTAGCCAACACTAAAACTCGGACAGGCTTAAAATATAAGGTTGCTGAATTAAAGGAAAAAAACCTTATTCTGATGAACCGTCATAGTGAGATGAGGAATATCGTATCTCTCCTAAAAGCTGAGCTTAAAAAAATTGCAGTAATTGAAACTGAAGAACAGCGACTTGAGCAATATGCTTTTATTACGAAGAAAACGGATGCAATGCTTAGTTTAGGAATATTTACGGAGAGTAAATAGATGGCAGTTTCAATCATCAATGAATATATGTTTTTTTCCTTTTACGATATTTTTGATGAAAAAGGTATTACAAAAAAAATAACTAATATGCCCTTTGTCACTTACCCTAATGATGTACCTTGTGATGAAGTTAATATGTTTTTGAGAAAGATCTTTGAAAATGGTTCGGCTAAAGTTTCAACGCTTACATCTTATGCATATAACCTTATTCATTTAGTTAATTTTTGTTATAAGAATAAATTGCCGTTCCACCGCCTGAGTGACAGTTCATTCACTTTATTTGTACAGGGTCTACAAGCAGAAAGGGATACTTTTGGAAAAGTAAAACGGGGAAGTAATAGAGTTCGAGATATTGCTACAAGATGCCTAATGTTTTTAGAAAGTGTTCAGATTGAACAAGATCTAAAAAACTTTATAGGAGAAGGTAATCAATATGCTATTAAAATAAAGTTTAAAGAAACTAAAGTAAAGCTTGAAGGTAGGCCTGATAAATTTACTATTGCAAGAACTCATACCTCAATGCCTTCACCAGAACCTAAAAGAAAGAATTATCCAGCTTCAAATAATGATATGCTTAATGTTTGGGATTATATTTGCAGGCTTGAAAATCGAGAGTTAAGGGAAAGAAATAAAGCTCTATATCAATGTTTAGAATATCTTGGTGCCAGACGTTTAGAAGTCAGCTTAATGACTGTGCAAGATATTAAAGATGCAATATTAACTGATGATGCTCCCAGCTTGAAAATAAATACAGTAAAAAGAGCTGAGGGTACACTGCGCTATATCCCAATCCCGTCAGGTATACTAGCCAACATAAATCAGTACATTACGATAAGAAAAAAAATAATTAATAGAACACTTAAAAAGCGTGGTTTAAAAGATCATGGATTTCTTTTCGTCAGTAGTACAACAGGTAAACCTCTATCAGAAAAAACGATTACTTCTCTTTTAAATGACTGGGCGAAAGCTGTAGGTATTAAAGGAAAATTTCATCCACATCAATTCCGACATTCATTTATAACGAGAAAGTTAGTTGAGATAATTTTAGCTAATAATATTAACAACACTGATGATTTTAGACGTACTCTTTTAAATCAAGAAAAGTTTAAGATACAACTTAAAGAATGGTCAGGGCACTCTAATATCTCATCATTAGAAACTTATATTCATTTGGCTTTTGCAGAGATTGTCGGCTATTCAAAAACATATAATGCAGTTCGCTTGAACGATGCAGTTAAGGCTATGGAGCAGACCCTCGCAGAGTTAGAGAGTAGGATTGCAAACAAGTCAATATTAACGACTGAGGCTCTCATAAAGTTAAAGCAATCCATAACATATTTTAAAAGTGATTTGGATAGTTCACTAGATGAAATTACTCATGCCGACACTCTTAGTTAAAATTATAATGACTAGTCTTCACTAAAATGATCTTGTTCTCGGCTTTTTTCATAACTAATTCTTTTATTTGAGTTTAAATTACAATATGAAGACTGCTTTTCAGCAGATTGTTTCTATCATTGAATATACTTTTTAGCCTTTGATTGTGGTACTGTTTTCGGCATATAATTTATTTTTAATAATGTCCGATTTATGACCATTTTGAACCAACTGTTAGAAGCTCTATCTACTGATGAACGCCTTGTTATTGGTGGCAAGTTAGCTAAAAATAAAATTGTAGAGCTTGCTCTCAAACTAGATCCAGCCTTGCTAAAAATATTGCTGGCTAATGATCAATTGAAAAGCCACTTTTTTACCGATATAGAAGGGATGCTGGTTTTTGATAAAGTTGCATTTCAACGCTTCGTAAATAACAAGTCATTTTTGCCAGATAGTTTCACGCAATTTAAGAACAAAATAGGATTATCTGTTGATAGTCATTATTTAGCTGATTCCAATGATGTGGTTTTGTCTTGGCCTTATAAAGATTGCGTTCTTGAGGGAGGACAAACAGAAGACGAACAAAAAAGAAGTGAAATATTTTGGAATGAAACACTAGCCCCTGAACAATTAGACACTCTTTTAGCTCCTAAAGTACTAACTGGTTTTACGAAATTCGATAAAGATGGCTTTAATAATGAATTTGAGCTTAAAAATGATGAAAACCTAGTAATTAAAGGTAATAACTTATTAGCTTTAAAATCCATTGAAAGTAAATACCTCAATAGTATTGAGATGATTTATTTAGATCCACCCTACAACACTCAATCAGACAGTTTTGGATATAACGACACATTTAATCATTCTTCTTGGTTAACATTTATGAAGCCTCGTTTGGAAGTTGCAAAAAGGTTATTAACAGAAACTGGGAGTCTTTGGGTTTCCATTGATGATAATGAGGCTCATTATCTTAAAGTTCTCTTAGATGAGGTGTTTGGTAGATCATGTTTTGTAGCATCAAATGTTTGGCAGAAGCGTTATTCTAGAGAGAACAGAGAAGCTATTGGGGATGTGCATGAATATATTTTTGTATATTCCAAAAATCCTTTACTGTTTAAGGAAAAAAGAAATTTAGTTCCTATTAATGAAAAGCAAGCGAAGGTTTACCGAAACCCTAACAATGACCCAAAAGGAAGGTGGCGTCCAATTCCTATGACTGCTCAAGCTGGACACGCTACTCCAGAACAATTCTACGAAGTAACAAGCCCATCAGGCAAAGTTTTTACCCCACCTGATGGTCGATGTTGGGGAATTGCAAAAGCAACTTATGAAAGGTTAAATGCTGAGGGACGTATCTATTTTGGTAAAAATGGTGATGCTCAACCTAACACTATTCGTTATCTATCTGAAGTTGAGGGGGTTACTCCTTGGACTTGGTGGCCATCAGAAGAAGTGGGACATACGGATGAAGCTAAAAAAGAAATGCATAGCCTCTTTGGCAAATTAGATACCTTTGAATCCCCCAAACCTGAGCGCTTATTAGAGAGAATTATTCATATAGCCACCTCCCAAGATGATATTATTCTTGATTTTTTTGCAGGAAGTGGAACAACAGCAGCAGTTGCGTTAAAACTAAAAAGAAAGTTTATTACTATCGAACAAATGGATTATATAGATAAATTTACTATCAAAAGATTACGTTCAGTTATTGATGGTGAGCAAGGAGGGATCTCCAGAGAAGTTAACTGGCAAGGTGGTGGTTCTTTTGTTTACTGTGAGCTTGCTGAATTAGCTTCTAAATATTCTGACAGAATAGAGCAAGCTGAAAACTCAAATGAACTAATTGCTCTTTGGAATGATTTAAAGGAAAGCTCAAATTTATCGTATAAAATTGATCCTAAAGAATTTGATAAAAATATTCAGTCATTCAATGAGCTATCTTATGAAGACCAACAGCGTTTTCTTATTGAGGCGATAGATAAAAATCAACTCTATGTGAATTACTCAGAAATAGATGATGAAACTAACGGTATCTCAGATCAAGATAAAAAGTTTAATTACAATTTTTACGGAGCATAACGATAATGACGATGCTTCACGAAACATTCAGTACACTTAAAACAGCACTTGGCGATAATGTCTTTAATGATCTTGTACCTGAATATATTAATAACAATTTAAACCCTAGTTTTGAGATGCGTCCGTATCAAAAAGAAGCATTTGGACGCTTTGAATTCTTCCTTGATTCTTATCAGAATAAGCCTAAGAACAGTCCATTAAATGTGATGTATCATATGGCGACTGGCTCGGGTAAAACTTTGATTATGGCAGGTGAAATATTAACGCTTTATAAGCGAGGTTATCGCAACTTTCTCTTCTTTGTAAATAGCACCAATATAATTAAAAAAACCAAAGAAAACTTTTTGAATAAAGGCTCTTCAAAATATCTGTTTAACGACTCGATTAGTATTGATGGTGATTTAGTTTATATAAAAGAGGTTGAAAATTTTTCATCGACTAATTCTAAAGATATAAATATTGTTTTTACTACTATCCAAGGGCTTCACACTTTAATGCTTAATCCGAAAGAAAATGCACTTTCGATGGAGGATTTTGAAGATAATAAAGTCGCATTAATTTCAGACGAAGCGCACCATATTAATGCAGAAACAAAAAAGAAAAAAAGTAATGATGAACTCCTTTCTGTTGTAAGTTGGGAGAATACGATTAAAAGTATCTTAAATGCAAATAGCTCAAATATTATGCTGGAGTTTACCGCTACAGCAGATTTAACTGAGCCTAAAATTAAAGAAAAATATCAAAACATTGTGCTTTTTGATTATCCGTTAAGAAATTTTAGAGAAGACCTATACTCAAAAGAAGTCAAAGTATTTCAATCTGATAGTGAGCCATTCTCTCGTGTGTTAAGGGCAATTATTTTAAGTCAGTATCGTCGTAAAGTTTTTGAAAAGCATCACCTTATTATCAAACCTGTTATTTTGTTTAAAGCTAAAACTATTAAAGATAGTGCTGATTTTCATAAAGAGTTTTTAGAAGCTATAGAAAAGATAGATAGGGGTGATCTAGAAAAAATAAAGAATACTTCAGCTAAAGGTGATGTTATTTATAGTGCGTTCCAGTTTTTTGAAAAAAACAATATTCATCTAGATTCGCTAGCTTTAGAGTTGAGGGAAGATTTTTCAGTAGAAAAAACAATCGAAGTAAATAGTAAAAAAGCAGAAACCTATCAAATAGAATTAAATACATTGGAAGATGCTGATAATGAAATCCGTGCTATTTTTGCGGTGGATAAACTTAATGAAGGTTGGGATGTACTTAACCTATTCGATATTGTTCGCTTATATGACACCCGCAATAAATGGGGGAAAACAGCAACGCAAGAAGCTCAATTGATAGGCCGTGGTGCTCGTTATTGTCCCTTTAAAATTGAAGATGAACAGCCCTTATATCAACGTAAATATGATGTTTTAGACGATACAGAGGAAGCACATGAATTAAAAATCTGTGAAGAACTTTATTATCACTCTGCTCATAATCCTGAATATATAAGTGATTTAAATATAGCGCTCCAAGAGATAGGTATTAAGCCTAAAACTAGAAAGGAACTCCCATTAAAAGTTAAAGATAGCTTTAAGGAGACATCCCTGTTTAAGTCAGGCTTGATTTATGTAAATAAGCGTGTTCCATATGATCGTTCTAAAGTTATTGGATTGGATGATTCAATCATTAATACAAACTACTTTTATGATATTAAAACAGAGTACTCCAGTGAATTGACTATCTTTGAAAGTACGAAGGTCAAACAGTTACAACTGAAACGAGAAACACTTAAATTAATTGATATGGGTAAGCATATTATTAGAAAAGTGATGGCAAGCATTCCTGCTTATCGGTTTAATGAATTAAAGCAATTATTCCCTAATTTAAGATCAATTGATGAGTTTATTATGTCAGGCCATTACCTAGGGGAAATATCTTTTGTTGTGAGTGGGCGAGCGAATGTATTGCAAAATATCCCTCAATCAGAGAAGTTGAAGATAGGTAAAAAAATACTTACAAAAATTTCAGAACAACTAAATGTTAACCGTGTTGATTATAATGGGACCCAGGATTTCACGCCAAAAACAATTAATGCATTGTATGAAAAAGATAAGATTTTGAATATTTCTAATGATGGATTGACAGAAAAAGAGTTTGGTATTGCTCAAAGTGAAACTACTAATGAGGAACTTTCTTTAGATTTATCAGGACGTGATTGGTTTGTGTTTAATGAAAACTATGGAACGTCTGAGGAGAAATATTTTGTCAGGTATTTAGATACGATGATAGATAGTTTGCGTAATAGGTACGATGATATTTACTTGTTAAGAAATGAAAAGCATTTTAAGCTTTATACATTTAAAGATGGTAGAGCTTTTGAACCTGATTTCTTATTGCTTTTAATTAAAAAAGAACAAGATATTGAGTTAACTTATCAAGTGTTTATAGAGCCTAAAGGTGGTCATTTAGTTGAGAATGACATATGGAAACAGGACTTTTTATTAGACTTAAAAGCGAATCATCACATTGAGCAGGTCTGGAAAGGCAAAGAGTTTATCGCTTGGGGGATGCCATTCTATAACCATCAATCACGTCAAGCTGAGTTTATTCCCTCGTTTGAAGAATTACTATAATTAAAGAAAGGAGCTTAGGTGTTTCCTTACCTTAGCTTCTTTTTCTAAGTTCATGAATTAAGTATTTCGCTGTATTTTTTACTAAGAAGAAAACAGCTTTTCTACATTCACTCCAAGCGCTTCAGATAATGTTTTTATCTCAATATCGGTAACTCTTCTTACTTTAGATTCTATTTTCGCTAGAGTGCTTCTGGTAATATTCCATTTTAACAAATTACACTTAGCAGCTAATTGCTCTTGAGTCCAGCCCTTACTTTCTCTCACTTTTTTTACGTTTTCACCAACGATATTCATTGCTTTATCTGCTCCGCTAACGGAGCTTGATTGTCACAGAGAAAAGCCTTAAAATTGCTCCGCTACGGGAGCATATTGATTTGGTGTGTTAAAATTTATGAAAAATATAAAAATGAGTGTACTTTTAGCAGAAATCTTAAAGAATAAAGACTTCAATAAATTCACCGTTGTGAAATTAAAGAATGAATATTTAAATCGTTCGGGGGAGGTTTTGTGCTCCAGTGAAGTACGGAGGTATGTTTATAAACACCTTATTAAACTAGTTAAACTTGGTGCTTTAACTAGGATCGGGGTGAAAAGTTCACACAAAATGGTATACAAAAAAACAGCCTCATTTAATGATGTTGTATTTATACCAGAGCAAGAAGAACATAAAAAAGATATAGCCGTATTTGCTGGGGAAAAGTTAAAGAGCAGTGCCATTGGAAAACTAGAAGAAGCGCTCCAAAAGCATAAAGCCGATATGATGACAGCTATTGGTGAGTCAGAAGAATATAATCGTTTAATAGGCTCCGTACCCGAGATGGTAGACTCTCTTACAGAGAAGTATTATTTGGCACGTGATAAAAGTGCTAAATTACTAGGAAAAATACAAGCAGTTGAAACAGTTATAGCTACTTATGGAGAAGTATAATTAAGCTTGGAAGACCTAGGTATGTTTAATAAATACCGTTTTCGACTCTTCAATATTTTGATGGCAATGTAACAAAGCACTCTAAAAATTTTTTAATTAATAAGACAATATACAATCTCTAAAATACTGTTAATATAAACAGTACATTATCTAATGTAGGGTTTAGTTAATAAACATAAGAAATGAGATTATTTATTGCAGAAAAACCAAGCTTAGCGAGAGCTCTCGCCGAAGCACTACCTAAACCATTAAAAAAGAAAGATGGTTATATAGAAGCAACTAATGGTGATATTGTTACTTGGTGTATAGGTCACTTATTAGAGCAAGCATCTCCTGAATTTTATGATGAAAAGTATAAAAAGTGGCTTATTCAAGACTTACCGATCATACCTACTCAATGGCAGCTTAAGCCTAAGTCTCAAACAAAAAAACAACTCACAGTTATTAAAAAACTAATTAAACAAGCAAATATAATTATTAATGCTGGTGATGTGGACCGTGAAGGTCAAATTCTTGTTGATGAAGTTATTAATTATTGTGGTGCTACTAAATCGAAGATCACTAATGCACAGCGATGCTTAATTAGTGATATGAATGAGGCTGCTGTAAAAAAAGCGGTTAATAATTTAAAACCTAATAAAGATTATATTCCTCTAGCTGTTTCTGCTTTAGCTAGAGCAAGAGCTGATTGGCTATATGGTCTCAACATGACTCGCCTGTGCACACTACAAGGTCAAAAGTCAGGTTATCAAGGTGTATTGTCAATTGGTCGAGTTCAAACTCCTATATTAGGTTTAATCGTAAACAGAGATATAGAAATCAAAAATTTTGTCTCTAAATCATTTTATGAAGTCATAGCCAACCTTGAAACAGAGCAAGGTATCAAGTATCAAGGTAAATGGAAGCCTAGTGCGGCCTGTGAGCCTTATATGGATAATGAAAATAGGGTTGTATCAAAACCACTCGCTATGAATGTGATAGAACGTATAAACGGTCAATCAGGAAAAGTTGTTAAGGTTATTGAAGATAAAAAAAAGCAGCAAGCACCTCTGCTATTTAGTTTGTCTGCTCTACAGATTTTAGCCGCGAAAGCGTTTGGCATGAGCGCAAAAAAAACACTTGATGTATGTCAGCAACTTTATGAAAAGCATAAACTGATTACCTATCCGCGCTCAGATTGTCAATATTTACCAACAGAACACCTAAATGATGTCCAAAGTGTTATTAAGGCAATTAGCACTGTATCGAGTAAATCATCAAATATAATTAAAGATGCAGATCTTAGTATTAAAAGCAGGGTCTGGAATGACAGTAAAGTTGGTGCGCATCACGCAATTATTCCGACAGCAAGAAATAAAGCAACAGGAAGTTTATCAACGGATGAGCAAAACATTTATGAGTTAGTTGCACGGCAATATATAGCTCAATTTTATCCTGCTTTCGAGTTTCTTGATAAACAAATACATACCGAAATATCAGCAGGGTTATTCATTAGTAAGCAAAAAGATATTGTCATAAATGGCTGGAAGGATCTATTTCCTACCTCAGTGAAGAATAAAGAAGCTTCTGAATTTTCCTCAATCAATCTCCCAAACGTGAAAGTAGGGGAACTAGTCCAATGTTTAAAAGGTGATTTAATAGAGAAAAATACAACACCACCTAAATATTTTACTGATGCAACACTGTTAGGAGCATTAACCGGTATTTCGAGATTTGTTACTGATGCTACAATAAAAAAAGCTTTACGGGAAACCGATGGTCTCGGAACAGAGGCAACAAGAGCAGGTATAATTGAGCTTCTTTTTAATCGAGAGTATCTAACCAAAAAAGGCAAAGAGATACATGCTACAGAAGTCGGTATAAAGCTAATTACAGCGCTCCCCAAGCAAATATCACAACCAGATATGACAGCAATGTGGGAGTCACAATTAGAATCTATTTCTACAAAGTCTATGAGTTACCAATCTTTTATAAGTGGAGTGCAGGAGAATCTTGAACTTCTTATTAGTGAAGTTAAAAATATTAGCTTCACTGGCTTGCCAACAACAACCAACAAAAAAGTATTTCGAAGAAAATCAAAAAAATGGAAAAAATAGCTATATGGATTTGAAGTTATCATTTAATTCAAAGATATAGGAGGTTTTTATACTTTAAATATGAAAACCTCCAATTTAAAATATTGTTAAACTATATTTGCATAATTTAAGTATTGTGCTTGAGGGTGTCTTTGGCCATCCCATCTTCCTGTATGATCTGCAGGCCTAGAACGAGATTTGACATTTGTTAGAAACAATCTTTCTTTAGCTCTAGAGATTCCAACGAAATACGAACATAAGTTTTCATCAGGTTCTCCCCAAAAACTTTCATTTTCAATACCTAACATTATTACAGAATGAAATTCTAACCCCTTACTTTTATGTATTGTTAATATTCTTATGGTTTGGTCATCTTCAAAACATTTTAATGATTCGATTAAACTTAGGCCCGTTGACATGAGTTGATCTATTTTGCTGCAAGTTTCATTAAGAACTTGTCTTAAACGAGCTTCCGTTTCATAATCATGTGAAAGGGTTGTTATAGCGTCAAACCCTACTTTTGTAGTGAAACGTTTTATGCATTCCCATCTTTTCGGATTTTTCTGTAAGATTGGATTATTAATACTTAATTTCTTTTCTTCTTTGATGAAACGAAGCCAGTTATGAGTTAACTCCTCTTGTTCATAATCGTCATCAGTAAAAGGAGTTAAAATGTTCATTAATCGAATCCATGCCGATGGTTCTTGTTCTCCAAATGTACTCAATAAAAAATCAACAACTAAACGAGCTGCAGGCTCAACAGAAATATCTTGTAGCTGTTGTTCATTTCTATACGGAATCTTATATTTATTTAAGGCGATCATTAATTGTTTAGTGTACAAGTCAGGTTGGTTTTTAACTAGAATTGCAATCTCGGAAGCAGGGATTTTCTCTATCATAATCCAATCATTTATTTGTTTTGAGAGGTAATTAGCTTCTTCTAAGCAGTCTTGAAAAGAATAAATTTTTATTTCACCTTCTTTACCAACGACTTGTTCATCAGGCATTACAGAGGTGGGATCAAGATCTTTAATAATCTCATTCTGTAACCTTAATAATTTCGGCTTTGAACGAAAGTTTCTGTACATATTGAGAGGGGTTGCATTGAAGTCTTTTTGAAATTTTATAAAAATACCATCAAGTGCTCCAGCCCATCCCATTATTTTTTGTTTTGTATCGCCTACAGCAGTTAATCTAATATTTGTATTTTGAAAAGTTATTTTTATAAGTTCATATTGTTCATTAGTACAATCTTGGAACTCATCTAAAAATACATCTGTATACGTTTGCTTTATTGCATTTAACGCTACAGGGGATGCTTTTAATATCTTAATTGCTAATGGAATTAAGTCTTTAAAATCAATTTGTTTATGTGGAATTTTTGGACCTAAAGTAAATCCGGCCTCTAAGCGATCTACTCCTGTTAATGCGGGTCTAAAGCGATCAATAATTCTTTTTGAAAAAGCATGGAATGTGTAACTATCGAAGCGGTTTGATAATCCTGTACCACATCTATTTTTTACTCTTTGCTTTAAATTACTACTTGCGTCAGCTTTAAAAGAAATTGCTAGTATTCGTTTGGGATAATTACAGGTACCAGTACGAAGTAAAAAATCAGCTCTTTGTGCTAACATTTCTGTTTTTCCTGCACCGGGCCCTGCTGTTAAAGCCAAGCTAGCATTTTGCTCCATAGCTGCTCTCTTTGCGTTAGGTTCTAAGGTTAAACCATCTGCAGCATGCCAGTTTTTAGCTTGAATCATTCTGGAAGCCCTCCAATTTTGAGCTCAATCGCTTCTATTAAACGATTAAAAGATGGCGGCATATTTGCTATTAGCTGTTCATTAGATAGTTTTGATATTGCAGTGATATGTTCAGCAGGTTTGCTGCCTACTTTGAATAACTTATGATAAGTTATGAATAACTTTTTTTCTTCTTCGCTATATTCTGATGCATCAGTACGGCTTTTACCCAATACCGCTTTAACGTTGGATTCGTCAGGAGCTTTCTTATCTTCGAGTTTAATATCAAATGCATTAGGATAAGCTAGAAGCATTGCAAAATCTAAATCCATAGGATAAGAAAAAAATATATTTCTTTTTTCTAACTCGCATAGGTAGCGTGGATATTTCCTTACCTTTTCCTTTTCATCATCCCACTTAGGAATATAAGTAAATATTCCATCTAGTTGTTTAGCTGGCTTATGTACTTTTAGTTGATCGTTAGTTGTTTTAATCCTACCCCATCCAGCCTGATGTCTACCGACATCAAGATCTAATAGTGTAAAATGGGGAATATTTAACCCCTCAAGAAGTCTCCAAAAGTGATTTACATGGCGACCACCAAGTGGGGCAATAGTTATGCCGAACTCATCAACTGGAATTCCTTTGGCTTCTAATAATCTTGGTATTACAATTTCTTCACTATCCCCCTCACCAAGAACCACTAAACGAGCAAAATAGATTTCAGGGAATGACTTTACTGCTTGGGTAATAAATTTATGCGCATCACCGAAGTTCTCCTCATCAGGAAGTGCGATAGTTGAGATTGTGGTTTGTCTTTCAGTATTTAAGCGAAGGTAACGTATTTGTTCTGGAGCAATACGCCTTAACATTGATGGTGCATGTGTTGCTACAATGGCCTGAGCATCATTTTCACCCACCATCTTTTGTAATGAGCTTACTATCCTTCCTAGATAATGTGGAGATAAGCTGTTTTCTGGCTCTTCTATTGCAACTAAAGTAAATACAGGAGGTCTGAGTTTATCTGGATCAAACGACTTATCTCCATTTAGTACCGCTCGACCAATAGCTTGAGATGAAAGGACAAGAGATAAATATAACATCGATTTTTGTCCATCGCTTAATCTAGAGTAATCGACGTTAAGTTCATCATGACCTGGACTAAATGAGATAGATAAATGGCGGAGTAGGGATTCAATTTCGTTTGCAACGAAAGTGATTTTTGGTTCCGTAAAAAAAGCTCCTTTGTGTAATGAAGCCCATGTAGTCTGTATGCTTTTACTTAAAGCTGTAACCGATATATTTGCAGAAAGATCTTTACTTATCTGGTCTGTTTGTGTTTTTACTGTTTCACGTTCTTCTTCCCAATTTATCGCTCTTAATAAGCGACCCAATAATGCATTAGCCCCAAAGGTAATGTGCTCTGAGGGGTCACGTCTAGCAGGAAGGTAATGTAGTTGGATTTGATTACGATCTGTGCGTGGAACTTTAGCTGTTTTCTTTGGCTTATCATGTTCATCTACTTCAAGTACATACAATAATGACTCTTCTATATCACCATCGAAACCAATAGATGCTTCCAAGCGAAACCGAACTCTTGGTATAGGATTATTTGAAGTAAGTCTCATGTGTCCGAAAAATGCTGGTATAGCCGGATTATTAATATTTTCAAGTAATTCGGGGAAAGTGAAATCTACTTCAATCCAGAGTGTTCGTTCTTCTGGTGGTTCTACTTCATTATGTGGAACATTAAAGTCTGACCTTTTTATTCTTCGGTGGGATGGGTCAAATGCGAATAATCGGCAAAGAGCTTGTTGTGCCGCAGTTTTCCCTGAACCATTTGGTCCTATGAGAAAAGTTAGGTCTTCAAAATATAATTCTGTGGGGTTTACTTGTCCGTAACTTTGAAAATTAAATAGGCGCAGTTTATTGAGTTTCATTTATCATCCTTAATTTATTGAAATACTTTTATTAGAGTAGCAGTGAACACTATACATTTACTACCAATTGCATACACTCATATTAAACATACTGGTTCTTTTAGTCTTTATAGACTTTATGGGAAGTCGGCTTTTGTATTCACTGTATATGCATGGATATCCACTCTATAATTTTATTATAGAGTGCCTTGGATAGAGTTATTGCCATTATTCAGAATAAGGTGCATGGCTAATGTTTCTTATTCATTTTTATATATTGTTTTGTTTTAGACAGATCGAGCAATAATTAAATTAAACTCCAATTGACAATATTATTTATGAATCAGGCTATTCGTCAAAATACTAGAACAAGCAGAGCCCGATGATTACGATGAGCGCTTTAAAAAGTGGCAGTTTGATCACTTGCCTATAATACCTGAGCAGTGGAAGTTAAAAGCCAAAACCAAAACTCGCAAACAGCTCACTGTTTTAAAAAAATTAATTAAACAAGCCTCGCAACTTATTCACGCTGGCGATCCAGACCGTGAAGGCCAGCTTCTGGTCGACCAAGTAATAGAAGAAGCTAAAATAAGTCAGGCTAAAAAGCAAAGTACGCAACGTTTACTCATTAGTGATTTAAACTTATCGGCGGTAAAGAAATCATTGGGCACAATGCGTTCTAATCGAGATTTTATTCCGCTAAGTGTATCTGCTTTAGCGCGCTCTCGTGCTGATTGGCTATTTGGTATGAATTTAACACGTGCATACACACTAGCTGGGCAAAAAGCAGGGTTTGGTAATGTGCTTTCGGTAGGGCGAGTACAAACCCCTATTTTAGGTCTTGTTGTTAATAGAGATAACGAAATAGCGAACTTTGTATCTAAGCCTTTTTACGATGTATTGGCGCATTTGCTTACTCCAGATAATCAACCATTCATAGCTAAGTGGGTTCCAAGCAAAGCATGTGAGCCACATCAAGATGAAGAAGGGCGAATACTTAACAAAGCTCTTGCAGAAAATGTTGCTTCACGCATTACAAAGCAAAGTGCTGAGCTTACTTCACTCGACCAAAAACAAAAAAAGCAAAGTGCTCCATTACCTTATAATTTATCTGCTCTGCAAATAGATGCCGCTAAAGCATTTGGTATGCCAGCTCAAAAAGTATTGGATATTTGCCAAATACTTTACGAACGTCATAAACTAATTACTTACCCACGCTCAGATAATCGTTATTTACCCAAAGATCACCATCAAGAAGCATCTGCTATTTTAAAGGCAATAAGTGCAAATGGGGGGCAAAGCAGTGAATTAGTAAACGGGGCTGATGTAAAAAAGCGTAGTAAATGTTTTAACGATTCAAAAGTAGCTGCCCATCATGCCATTGTGCCTACGGCTAAGCAGTTAAAGTCAGCGAGTTTGAGCGGTGACGAAGCAAAGGTATATCAATTAATAAGCCGTCATTACTTAATTCAGTTTTATCCCGACTATATATATAACGAAACTAAAGCTGAGGTAATTATTGCTGGTGGGCTTTTTAAGGCAAATGCAAAGCAAGATGTAAGCTTGGGTTTTAAGGTGTTAATGGGTAAATCTGAATTAAAAGATGAAGCCTCGCTACCTCCTTTAACAAAAGGTATGCCTCTTTTTTGCGATAAAGGCGAAGTAGTCGAAAAGCATACATCACCCCCTGCTTATTTTACCGATGCCACATTATTGGCTGCGATGACGGGCATTAGCCGTTATGTTAAAGATCCACAAATTAAAAAGGTATTAAAAGACACTGATGGTTTAGGTACGGAGGCAACACGTGCGGGAATAATCGAGTTGCTATTTAAGCGGCGTTTTTTAAAACGTGAAGGTAAGTCAATTAGAGCGACCGAAACGGGACTTGCTCTTATTAGCGTATTACCACAAGGTTTAGCGAGTCCTGATTTAACCGCAAAATGGGAGTCGAGTTTAGGTGATATTGCACAGCAGGCAATGAGTTATCAGCAATTTTTACAGCCTTTACTTGCTGACCTAAATGGGTTTGTTCAATTAGCAGCAAACTGCGATAGCAATGCATTTGCGAAGTTACCAAAAACCTCACCTAAAAAACGTTTTGCTAAACGAGGTGGAAAAGCGACCTTTAAAAAGTCGAGTTATAAAAAAAGCTCTGTTGCTAGTTAGCAACAGAGCTATTTTATTAAACGATATTACTCAACCTGAACTCTGTTTGAGATAGATTTATTATCCAGAATTCAGGTTACTTATTAAATAAAGCAACAGCAGCGTTACTCATTGCTTTTATTCCAGTAGGAATAGCAACTTTATAATCTGGTGCAAATTTACTAGAGTGTAGAGAAGGGAGTACCTCACCTGTTTTTATTGAATCTGCATATTGTGCTTGGTTTACGCCTCCTAGCCAAAAGAGGGTGATAGGGATATTTTCATCGGTGCGCCCGTATAGGCCAAAATCTTCACCCGCCATTACAGCTTGTGTTTCAAGTACATTAGTATCGCCAATTGCGCTGGCAATAGAATTTCTAACAATGTCTGTTTGTGCAGGGTTATTATAAGTAGATGGAATAGATTCATCTTCATGTACATATATTACAGGGTAGTTAGATTCATTTAAGCCAGCACTTTGTGCAATACCTGCGGTGATTCGTTTTATTGCTGCTATTTGAGCGCTTCTTACATCGGGGTTATAGCTTCTAAGAGTGAGTTGTAGTTTTACTTCATCCGAAATCACATTATGTTTTGAACCACCATGAATAGACCCCACTGTAATAACAGAAGGCTCAAGCGGTGAAAGCTCTCGGCTTGTGATTGTTTGCAAAGCAAGTACAGTGCGTGCAGCTATAACCACTGGGTCTATAGTTGTATGCGGATAAGCACCATGACCACCTTTACCTTTAATTGTAATATCGACAGAATCTACACTTGCCATCGTGTATTCATTTTTCATTGATACCTTACCAGCGGGGACGCTAGCGCTTACATGTAAAGCAATTATATGATCAGGTTTTGCATATTTACTAAATAGTCCTTCGCTTAACATCGCTTTAGCACCCCCACCTACTTCTTCTGCAGGCTGTGCAACCATCATTAATGTACCTTGCCACTGTTTTTTATGAGCAATTAACTGCTCTGCAGTTCCAATAAAAGAGCTCATGTGGATATCGTGGCCACAGCCGTGCATTACACCTACTTTTGCACCGTGCTCATCTATTACTTTGACTTTTGAGGCATAGGATTTTCCTGTTTGCTCAATAATAGGTAAGCCATCAGTATCAGTGCGGATCATTACTGTCGGCCCCTCACCATTTTTATAAATACCAACTACACCAAAGCCACCTACATTACTTGTTACTTTAAAACCCAGCTGAGTTAATCTATCTGCTATCTTTTTACCTGTTTTTTGTTCGTGATAAGAGAGCTCTGGGGATTGGTGTAAGTCGAGGTAAAACTTTTCAATAGCTGGCATGGCTTTGCTTAAATTCAAATCGAGTCCATTTGCTTGTACTAATGGGCTTGCTAATAAAAGTATTGCACTTAGGTAAGTTAATTTCATATTTTCCCTTATTGTTGAATATGTATACCGAGTGATTTAGGTATATGACTTGTAATTATTATGTTCACCACCATATAAAAACCTAAATAGACGAATATGGCAATCAATTCAATGAGCAACATAGTTAGTATTAATGCGCAAAACCTTCAACAAGTACTCGGTGAAACATCACAACAAAAATTGGTGTTGCTTAACTTTTTCTCTCCTCAAAGTCCTGACTGCATCGGACAGGCTGCAATTTTAGATAAAGTAGCAGCAGAATATGCAAGCTATATAGTAGTAGCAAACCTAGATTGCGATACAGAACAAGCACTCGCTTCTCAACTTGCGCAACAAGTTGGTCTGCAAACACTGCCTACGCTTGTATTATTAAAAGACTCCGCACCAGTAGATTTACTTGCAGGTGTTCAAAGCGAAGCGCAAATACGCGAAGCCCTAGCAAAGCATTTACCTGCGCAACAAGACTTACTGTTAGAACAAGCAAAGCAAGCGTTATTAAAGTCAGATTTAAATGCTGCATTTAATTATGCAAAGCAAGCTTATGAAATAGACAGCGGTAATGCACGTATCAAGTTAGTGCTAGCAGACATATGTATTCAAATTCACAAGGTAGATGAAGCGCAAGCACTTATAAATACAATAGATGCACAAGAGCAAGATGCTTACTTTAATAATATTAAAGCAAAATGCGAAGCCGCGCTTGAAGCAAAAGACTCACCAGAGATTAAAGAAAAGCAACAACAAGTAGAAAAGTATCCAAATGACTTAGAATTAAAAGAAGAGCTCAGTATTTTACTTAATGAAGCAGGCAGAAAAGAAGAAGCATTGGATGTACTGTTTACAGTTCTACAAAAAGATCTGAACTTCAACGAAGCAAAACCAAGCTTTTTAGCCATTATTGCCTCTTTACCTGATGGCGACGCACTCGCAGCTAAGTATCGCCGCAAGTTATATAGTATTTTATACTAGATTCTAATAACTATTACTTTTGAGAAGCACCTACATAAGGTGCTTTTTGCATTTTTAAGGTTTTAATTAATAGCTTTAGTATGGTTTAGCTATGTAAAAACAAGAGTTATCAACAGGGTTTTGTGGGTAACTTGTGCTTATCATGTGTGCTTGCTTGGGGCTTAATTTTAATTACTATTTTATGCAAATAA
>TARA_R100001244_G_scaffold6593_25_pt1 | contig 45350 bp, 40 predicted proteins | sample TARA_R100001244 | Tara Oceans TARA_R100001244 (sample SAMEA2621564) | marine metagenome | biome: marine biome (ENVO:00000447); feature: mesopelagic zone (ENVO:00000213); material: "saline water (ENVO:00002010), including plankton (ENVO:xxxxxxxx)" | depth 790 m
CGCGCGCACGCGCATCGCGATCGTCAACCAGTTGCAGCAGCGCCAGCGGGCGCGACTGGCGGATAAGCAGGGGCCGATGATCCGGCTGACCGCCGCGCTGCAGATGATGACCCGCAAGCCGACCGCGCTGACTCTGGTCGAGCCGCGATCGCTCGACGAACTGATCTATATGCGCTCGATCCTCTCCGCCGTGATGCCGGAAATCGAGCGGCGCACGGCCAGTCTGCGCGATGAAGTCCGGCAAGGTGAGCAGCTCCGGCAACAGGCTGCCCGGGCGATCGCCTCGCTCGACGAGAGCCAGCGCCGCCTGATCGAACAGCGGCAGCAATTGGCCGGTCTCGAAGCCAGTGAACGGATCGACGCCGCGCGATTTTCCAATGATGCCGGAATCGAGCAGGAGCAGGCTTTGGCGCTGGGCGAGGAAGCGCGGGATATACTGGATCTGATGGACCAGATTCGCGAAAGCGGTGCGGTTCGCGAATCGCTGGCGGAACTGGACGGTCCGATACCCCGTCCTGGCCAGGGACAGGAACAGCCGATTCGGTCGTCGCGAAAGGGCGGAAATGTCGCCAATGCCTATCGATTGCCCGTGGTCGGCGAGATTGTTACCGGGCTTGGCGAGATATCGGACAGTGGCTATCGCTCGCGGGGGCTTACGATAGCCGTGGATCCGGGCGCGCAGATTGTCGCACCGGCTGCGGGTCGGGTTGCCTATTCCGGCCGGTACCGGGGCTATGGCAATATCCTGATCATCGAACATGAGGGCGGCTGGACCAGTCTTATCACCAATATGGCGACCAGCAGCGTGGAGGTGGGCGATCGCGTGGTGCAGGGCGCGCCGGTGGGCCAGTCCGGGGCTGATGATCCGCGGGTTACCGTTGAACTGCGCCGCAATGGCAGGCCGATTGATATTGCCGCGCTGGTCGGCTGAACCGGGGCATAGCAGCTTAGAAAATTGCTGTTCGTCGAAGACTTCCGTCATTATTGGTTAAGCTGCTTTGCTTTAGAGACGATTCCAGCCTATATTTGGTGCCGATTTAGACCGACAGGACATGATTGATGAAGAAGCCCGTATTGCAAGCCGCTGCCCTTGTTTTGACCGTCGCGCTGTTGCCCGCCACGACTTCGGCCATTTCGGCGGTGGATGCCAACACCTATCGCGAGATGGAGCAGTTCATGAGCGTGTTCGAGCGGGTGCGGAACGACTATGTCGATCAGGTGGACGATGCCGACCTGATCAAGGGGGCGATCGAAGGCATGCTGGGCAGTCTCGACCCGCACAGCAGTTTCCTTGATGCCCGCGATTTCGAAAACTTGCGGACCCAGACAGACGGCAATTACGGGGGCCTTGGGCTTTCGGTAACGCTGGAAGACGGTGCCGTGAAGGTCATTGCCCCGTTCAAGGATACGCCGGCTGACAAGGCCGGAGTAAAAGCGGGCGATTATATCACCCATATTGACGGCGAGCTGATTTACGGCGGCACGCTGGACGAAGCGGTTGAGGAAATGCGCGGCAAGCCCGGCGAACCGATCACGATAACTATTGTCCGCCCCGGTCGGGACAAGCCGTTCGATCTGTCGATGAAACGCGCGATTATCGATCTCAAGCCGGTCACCTGGGAGGTCAAGGACCAGATCGGCGTGATCAGTATCAACAGCTTCTCGAGTGATACCGGCGCCGATGTCGCCGCGGCTATTTCCGGCATCGACAAGTCTTTGGGCAGGAAGCCGCTTGGCTATGTCCTTGACCTGCGCTCCAATCCGGGCGGCCTGCTCGACGAAGCTGTGTCGGTTTCCGATGTGTTCCTGTCGCGCGGCGAAATTGTATCGCAGCGCGGACGCGAGAAGTCCGATATCGAGCGCTATTTTGCGAAGAGCGGAGATGCCGCCGGCGGTCTGCCGGTCATCGTGCTGATCGATGCCGGTTCGGCATCGGCGTCCGAAATTGTTGCCGGTGCCTTGCAGGACCATCATCGCGCCCTGATCATGGGCGAACGCAGTTTCGGCAAGGGTTCGGTGCAGACCCTGCTGCCGCTTTCCAACGAAAGCGCGCTGCGGCTGACCACGGCACGCTACTACACGCCTTCGGGCAAGTCCGTGCAGGAAGGCGGGATCGAGCCCGATATCAGTGTGCCGCAATTGTCCGACCCGGATTACAAGACCCGTCCCCGGTTCCGGGAGTCCGATCTGCGGCGCCATCTGGTCAACGAGATCAAGCTGAAGGATGATGTGCTGGAAGAAGATGCCAAGGACGATCCGCGCTTTAAACAGACCGCCGAAGAGCTGAAGGAGCAGGGTGTAGAAGATTTCCAGCTGCATTATGCGCTGCAGACCATCGGTCGTCTGGGTCCTGACGGACTGAAAATGGCGATGAACAAGGCAGCCAAAAAGCCCGTCAAGAAGACTGTGGTTGCGAAAAACTAGGCTGCTCTGATGACATCCATTCGCACCGCTGCCTGGCTGGCCTTTCTGCTTCCCGCAACCTTGCTGGGTGGTGCGCTGATCAGCCAATATGGCTTTGGCCTCTATCCCTGTGAAATGTGCATGTGGCAGAGATGGCCGCATCTTGCCGCTATTATTCTTGCCGCGGCTGGCCTGGCGTTTCGGACAAAAAGGATGGCGATACCGCTGATCCTTGCCGCTACCATGGCGATTCTGATCAGCGGCCTGATTGGCGGTTTCCATGCCGGAGTGGAATATGACTGGTGGGAGGGTCTTACTTCCTGTGCGACCAGTCTCCCGGCGGGTGGCGACCTGCTCGATTCGATCATGAATGCCCCACTGGTGCGCTGTGATGTCGCACCCTGGACCCTGTTCGGAATTTCTCTTGCCGGTTTCAATTTCCTCTTGTCTGTCGGCGGCGCTGTCCTCATCCTGATGCTGATGGCGACCGGACGAAAGGATCTCGATCATGGCTGACACAAAATTGGGACAGACACGCGCCGATATCGCCTCGATGATCCGCGTCAACCAGGCTGGTGAATATGGGGCGGCACAGATTTACAAGGGCCAGCTTGCCGTGATGGGCGATGATGCCCCGCACAGCAGCGCGATCCACCATATGGCCGAGCAGGAGCAGCGTCATCTGGATGCGTTCGACCAGATGATCGCGGAACGCGGGGTTCGCCCCACGGCGCTGCAACCGTTCTGGAAGGTGGCCGGCTATGCGCTGGGTGCGACGACGGCGGCGCTTGGCCCGCGGGCGGCGATGGCCTGCACGGCTGCGGTGGAAACCGAAATCGACCAGCATTACCGCGAACAACTGGATGCGCTGGAAACCGAGGATGATCCCGAGCTGACCCGTATGATTGCGGAGTTTCGCGAAGAGGAATTGGAGCATAAGGCAACAGCTATCGCATCGGGTGCTGAAGATGCACCGGGCTATCCGGTGCTGAGCGCGGCCATCCGTCTGGGTTGCCGGGTAGCGATCGGGCTGTCGAAACGCATTTAGGAAGCGCTCCCCGCTTCAGCACCGGTTCAGGCCGGTGGGTCAAAGGAACGGTTATGATGAAGAAATTTTTGCTCTCCGCCGCCGCGCTGTCAGGCGCTGGCTTGCTGGCATTTCCGGCACAAGCCCAGGATCAGCCCGGCGACCGCGTCAATCAGCTGGTCATTTACGGCGACGACCCTTGCCCGCAGAGCACTGAAGACGAAATTGTCGTTTGCGCGCGCAAGGATGAAAACGAGCGTTATCGCATTCCCGAAACCCTGCGCGGCGGCGAACTTGGCGATGCCAAGAACCAGGCCTGGTCGGAACGTGTCCGGTCCTATGAATATGTCGGGAAATCGGGCACCAACAGCTGTTCTCCGACCGGGGCAGGCGGCTTTACCGGCTGTACGCAGGACTTGTTGCGCCAGGCTTATGCCGAAAAGGGCATTGATGACACGGTCAACTGGGGACAGCTGATCGAGGAAGAACGGCAGAAACGTCTGGCCCGGATCGATGCGGAAGCGGATGCGGTGGAAGAGCGGGTGCTGGAACTCGAGGCCGACCGCGAAGCGCGGGAAGCCGCTGCCGAAGCCGCGAGAGACCGGCTGGATGCATCGGACGCCGATGCAGTAAAGGCCACCAATGATCTTGCCGTACCGCCGGGAGCGGACGAGACACCCGAATCGGATTGATAAAACGTCTCTTCAGACGATTTATTCTTCGATCAATTGCTCCATTGTTTTTAGCCACTCGGCCTCAAGCAAATCATCCAGTTTGTCATCAAAACTGAAAGCCACGATCGTCCAGCCTTTAGTGGTTCGATAGAACGATATTTCCCAGCTTTGAGCATAATTTTCCTGGAACACCATATAGAAATGTTTAACAAATCTGTCTGAAGCTTTGCGGGAGTGAACTAAATTCCATCCTTCCACTTTTCCGTGGCTGGAAAGATAAGTGTTCAGCGTGTTGATCAAATTTGTTTTCTCTGCTGGCCCAACCGAGATTACTGGAGCTTTGGCGAGAAGATTTTCTATCACTTTTTTTGCGTCGCCTTTTTTGAAATCTTCAAAGGCTGCATCGGTGATGGCTTCCGGTGTCGTTTGTGCAAGTGAAGGCACCGCGGTTGCCAAAAAGATTGCTATCAAGGGTACGCGAAATATGATCATGCTATTTCTTCCCCTCAATCCACCGGTTCACCTGAGCCTCGAGCATATCGAGCGGTACCGCGCCCTGGCCCAGCACGACATCGTGAAATTCGCGCAGGTCGAACTTGTCACCCAGTTCGCTGGTTGCCTTGCCGCGTAGCTCGCGGATTTTCAGTTCGCCCATCTTGTAGGCCAGTGCCTGACCGGGCCAGCTGATATAGCGGTTGACCTCGGCCTCGATATTGGCGGCGCTGAGCGCGGTATTGTCGGTCATGAAATCGATCGCCCGCTGCTTGCTCCAGCCCTTGCTGTGGATGCCGGTGTCGACCACCAGCCGGCAGGCCCGCCACATTTCGTAGGACAGCCGCCCCATATTCTTGGCCGGTGTATCATAGAGTTCCATCTCGATGCCGAGCCGCTCCGAATAGAGTCCCCAGCCTTCGACAAAGGCAGTGAAAAAGGCGCCGTGCTTGCGGAAGTCCGGCATGTCGAGCTCCTGCTGCAGCGCGATCTGCTGGTGATGACCGGGGACCGCTTCGTGCACGCTCAGTGCCGGGATTTCCCAGAAGGGCCGCTGGTCGAGCTTCGACGTGTTGACATAATAGAAGCCGGCAATGCCGACATCGGGCGATCCGGGATTATAATAAGCGGTGGTCGTGCCTTCTGCGGTCTCCGCCGGGATTTCCTTGATCCCGTATGGCAGCCGCGCCAGCTTGCCGATGATCGAGGGCATTTTGCCGTCAATCGTCTTGGTCACCCGGGCGACCTTCTCCATCAGCTCTTCCGGCGTTTTCGCATAATATTGCGGATCGGTGCGCAGATGCTCGATAAACGCCTCGCGCGTATCATAGCCCGCTTCGCTGGCGACCTCGACCATCTCGGCGCGAATCCGCGCCACTTCGCTCAGACCGATCTTGTGAATCTCGTCCGCGGTTTTGGTGGTGGTGGTCATCTGCCGGATGCGGAAATCATAATATTTCGCACCGTCGGGCTGGGCCGAGACGCCGGGGGCCTTGGCGCATTTTGGCGCATAGCTTTTCGTATACCAGTCGAGATGTTGCCGCACCGCCGGGTTGATCACGCTTTCGATGGTCCCGGCCGCCTCGTCTGCCAGCGCCTCGAAGGTCGCTGCATCAATAGTCTCGGGCCGCTTGCGGGTGAACGGCTGGTAGAAGCGCGAGTCCTTCGGGTCGTCGGTGAGCAGGCCGGAAATGCTGGTTTCATAGCCTTCCATCGAGACACAGGGTTGAACATAGCCGCCTGCCAAGGCCTTGTTGGCGACCGCGATCGACTGCTCGTTGATCTTGGCATATTGTTTCAGACGGTTGAGATAAGTCCGGTAGTCCTGCGCGTTGCGGAACGGCAGGTTGTTCTGCATGCTGGCGAAATTCTGGTGCCAGCCGCCCCGGTTGGTGAAGTTGATCGTGCGCTGGCCATAGCTGTTCGCTTCGATCTGTTCGGCGAGCGACCGGCGCAGGATGCCATAGTTGGTCTTGTCATCCTCGCTTAGCGCCCCGGTGTCGATCGCGTCCAGTTGCGCGAGCCAGAGTTTTGCTTTTGCGACCCGGCGATCTTCGGCTTCCAGACTGGCATCGCTGACCCGGCCGATTGGATCGTCGACCCCGAGCGAGGACGCAAACTCGGGATATTGTTCCAGCTGGTAGGACCAATATTGATCTACGATATCTTTGAGGTCCCTATTGTCCTGTGCTGCGACCGGACTTGCGAATACTATCATTGCCGCTGTTCCCGCAGCCCAAATCATCTTGCGCATTATTTGCCCCTTTTTATAATCAACCGAACCGACGGAGATGGTCATGTTCAAAAAAGTGAAGCCTAATCGGTCCGTCGCATCCAAGCAACCAATTCTGCCGGATCGTTTTGATCGTCTGCTTAGCGGCCTGGCGATTTTTCTGATGCTTGCCATTCTCGTTGCGGTTATCCGTGGTCAGGACCAGTGGGAAAAAATTCCCTGGCAGATATGGACCCATCTGGCGACGATCAGCGTCGCCTTGATGATCACACCTGTCATGCTCTGTCGAAAGCGGGGAGACAGGGTGCACCGGTACATGGGTTGGGTCTGGTCGGCAGCGATGGTCGCAACCGCATTGATCAGTCTGGACATCCGCCAGATTAATGCTGGCGGGTTCAGCTTCATACACATCCTGTCGGGCTGGACGCTGGTGCTTGTGCCCCTGCTGATCTGGGAAGCCCGGCATCACAAGGTCGCCGCCCATCGCTCGACCGTCAGAGGGCTGATTACCGGTGCTCTGCTCATCGCCGGGTTCTTCACATTTCCGTTCAACCGGCTGCTCGGTCATTGGCTGTTTGGATGATCAGCTGCTGCCGCAGCTCCATCGCCCGGGCAAATCCAATGGACTGAATCATCACCGGCCGTATGGCAGAGCCACCGGCGATGCCGATCGTCACCGTGGCAAGGTCGAGCGGATGGTCGAGGGGTGTCTGGCTGACATCCACGGTCTGGATTTTACGCCGTGGCAGCATGGTAAGCCGTTGCCGCCACCAGCCCCTTCGCACGAACAATTGCCGTTCGGTCAGCGCATATTGGTGATGTCGCCAGCCGAGAAACGGGATCGCTGCCGCCGGTAGTGCCAGCAGCAGGATCGCGAGCAGCGCCTGGTGCAGGAACAGTCCGCCGGTCAGGCCGATCGCTGTCAGCAGAAGCGCCTGCAGCACCGTCCTGCGCCACCAGAAAGCCGGGTCGACGGGCGTGAAGACAAGATCGGGGGCGGGCGGAAATATACCGCTGTCCGCCAGTATTGGATCGATTTCGGCCAAGCTGGCACAGGGCGCCGCACTGTGATCCGTCTCGCCCCCGGCATCCCCCGCAAGCGAGGTGAACTTGAGATGATGCCAGCCAAAGCGTTTCCGGACCGGACCGGTTTGCAGGATCGCGGCCTGCACCCGGTGGATTGGCATCACCATGTCGGTCAGCGTAAACAGCCCGCGCCGCCGCCGGAATCCGGGCTGTCCGCTCTCCACCTTGTCGAGGCGGAAGCCATATTCGCGGACGAAGGTCCGGACAATGCCGCTGACCAGACCGACGGTCACCAGCGCCAGGGCGGCGGCCAGCGCGCCGCCGATCCGTGCCCAGAAACTGAAGCCGTCGATCGTATCGCGCCCCGGCAGGGCGTCGAGCCAATTGCGCGGGTTGAAAAAACCGTCGGGCAGCAGGAAATCGAAATTCTGCGCCACAGCGCCGAGAACTGCGAGCAGCACGAAGGAGAAGTTGAACAGTCCGGCGATCAGGATTCGGCGGTTGTCCATCTCGAACAGGGCAGGGGCGTCCTCCGCTTCGCTTGCGGCTTGCGTCCGGTCTGCGGCCCGTCCGGCCTTATAGTCCCGGATCGTGTCGCGCAGCGCTTCGGCATCGGACCGCGACAGCGCGTCAAGCTGGCCGTCTTCGCCGCCGCCTGATCCGGTTTCCAGTGCTACCGTGGCCAGACCGAGCAACCGGCTGACCAGCTTCTGTTCCAGACTGACATCCTGGATCCGGTCGAACGGGATCGAGCGGCTGTTGCGGTTGAGCAGGCCGCTCCTGATGCGGATTTCCTTCTCGGTGATCTGGTAGGTGAAGCGCGACCAGATCAGGGCGGTGACGCCGATAACCAGCGTGACCAGCGCCAGCGCAGCCAGACCGGTATGGAATATATTCTGGTCGAACAGGCTGAAATGGAGGACGGCGAGGGCCACCAGATTCTGTCCCAGCGTGCCAACGGACCTCAGGATGATGCTGAGTGGATGCAGGTGCCGGAACGGAGCGGTTTCTCCGGTCATGCGTTGGATCGCGTCGTCGTCGCTCATATCATGTCTTGGCGGATATGGCCCTTGATCGTCTCGCGCATGTCTTCGGCATCGGCGGTGGCAAGGCCGGGCAGGGTCACGACGCTGTTGTGGGTACCAGCGGTGTGGACGATCAGGGTCGACAGGCCGAGCATGCGCTGCAACGGGCCTTGCGCGACATCGATATGCTGGATGCGGTTGAACGGGACGATGGTGTCGGTCCGCCAGAGAAAGCCGCGCAGCACGCGCAGCTGCTCGTCGCCCATGTCATAGCCCCAGCGTCGGTAGATGCGGCCCGGGAGTACCAGCACCTGCAGCAGCGCGAGCAGCGCCACGGGGACCAGGACCATACCGGGCGAGGTTCCCAGCTGCACCCAGAGCGCAATCTCGGCTGCCAGCGCCAGCGCCAGCAGCACCAGCGAGCGGATGAACATGCGGATCCGGATCAGGCTTTTCTGGGGCGGATGCAGCGGCGTCAGGCCCTGGTTGTAGCTGACTGCCAGCCCGGCGACCGGCGGTACGGCTCCGTCATCGATGGAAGAATTGGAAGCATGTTCGGTCATCGCCCAGCTATGCCCAAGCCGTGTCGTTCAGGCAAGGCGATTGGCTGTTATCGGGCGAGCGCTGTTTCGGCCTGATCCACCAAAGATTTGATAATTTCGGCCACGGACTCTTCCGCTTTCACCATGCCGACCGACTGGCCAGCCATGACACTTCCGTACTCAATATCGCCATCTATCACCGCTTTTCGGAGCGCTCCTGCCCAGAAATGTTCAATTTGCAGCTGCGCTTCGCCCATTTCTATCGCGCCGGAATCGAGCAGCTTGGCGACTTCGATCTGTTTGCGGGTAAACTCTTCCGTACCCTTGTTTTTGAGCGCCCGCACCGGGATCACCGGCAGCCGCGGGTCGACCTGGACGCTGGTGATCGCGTCGCGGGCATTGCCGCGGATGAAGGCTTTCTTGAAATCGGGGTGGGCGATCGATTCATGGGCGCAGACAAAGCGGGTGCCCAGCTGGACACCGCTGGCGCCCATTTCCAGATAGGCGGCGATCATCTCGCCGGTGCCGATACCGCCGGCGACGAACACCGGAACCTGACCGGCGATCTCCGGCAAAATTTCCTGGGCCAGCACCGAGGTCGAGACCGGACCGATATGGCCGCCGGCTTCCATGCCCTCGATGACGATCGCGTCGACCCCCGAACGGACGAATTTCTTGGCGAGTGCCATGGCGGGGGCAAAGCAGATCACTTTTGCGCCGGTCTCCTTGATCGCCTCCAGGCTGCCCTTGGGAGGGAGACCGCCGGCGAGCACGACATGGGTCACTTGATGTTTGCCGCAGACCGCGATCAGATCCATCAGGTCGGGATGCATGGTGATCAGATTGACCCCGAACGGCTTGTCGGTGCGTTTCCTGGTCTCGGCAATTTCGGTGTCGAGCAGTTCCGGCGTCATTGCGCCGCAGGCAATCACGCCGAAGCCGCCGGCGTTGGAAATCGCGCTGACCAGATGGCGCTCCGACACCCAGGACATCGCCCCGCACATGATCGCGGTTTCGCAGCCGAGAAAATCGGTACCGCGTTGCATAAGGTGGGACAGGTTCGATTCGGTCATTATATTTCTTTCTAAAGCCCTCTCTCTTGCAGGGGAGAGGGTTGGGAGAGGGGGGTGGTCATTTTGACTCCCCCTCCCTTGGTCCCTCCCCTTCAAGGGAGGGAAAATAACTAGGCCGCATCTTCCGCATCCAGCCCGTAGGCCGTGTGCAGCACGCGCAGCGCCAGTTCGGTATAATCTTCCTCGATCAGGACGCTGACCTTGATCTCCGAGGTGGTGATCGCCTGGATGTTGACGCCGCGATCGGCGAGCGCCTTGAACATGGTCGAGGCGATACCGGCGTGGCTCTTCATGCCGACGCCGACGACGGAAATTTTCGCGACATTGCTGTCGGGGATCAGGCGGTTGAATCCGATGCTGTCCTTGGCCCCGTCCAGCACCTGCATCGCCAGGTCGAGATCGGCGGACGGCACGGTGAAGGTGACGTCGGTCTCGCCCTTCTCGCGGCCGACATTCTGGATGATCATGTCGACGTTGATCGCGGCCTCGGCGAGCGGCGCGAAAATATTGGCCACAGCGCCGGGTTTGTCGGGGACGCGGGTCAGGGTGATCTTGGATTCATTCTTGTCATGGGCGATGCCGGTAATCAGTTGGCCTTCCATATCGTCAATCTCCATTTCGTCTTCGCTCACGATCATCGTGCCGGGCAGGTCGTCGGCGGTCCAGTTGGTGTTTTCATCGGTGAAGGAAGAGAGCACCTGGATGCGCACGCCTTCCTTCATCGCCAGTCCGACCGATCGGGTCTGCAATACTTTCGCGCCGACGCTGGCCAGCTCGAGCATTTCCTCGAAGGTCACGGTTTTCAGCTTGCGGGCGCGGGTCACGATTCTCGGGTCGGACGTATAAACGCCATCGACATCGGTGTAGATATCGCAGCGATCGGCCTTGACCGCTGCGGCGATGGCAACGGCGCTGGTATCGGAGCCGCCGCGCCCCAGCGTGGTGATGCGGCCGTCTTCGCTAAGGCCTTGAAAGCCGGGAATGATCGCAATTTCGCCACTCTGCATGGCGGCAATCAACGCCGCACCGTCAATCGAATCAATCCGCGCCTTGCTATGCGCCTCGATCGTGCGGATCGGCATCTGCCAGCCCAGCCAGCTGCGCGCCTTGGCGCCGAGCGATTGCAGGGCGATCGCCAGCAGGCCGGATGTTACCTGTTCGCCCGAGGCGACGACCACGTCATATTCTGCGGCATCGTAGAGCGAGCTGGCTTCGCGGCAGAAATTGACCAGCCGGTCGGTATCACCCGCCATGGCGGAGACCACCACCGCCACTTCGTGACCGGCATCCGCCTGCTGTTTCACGATTTGCGCCACCCGCCGGATGCGGTCAATTCCGGCCATCGAGGTGCCGCCAAATTTCATCACTATGCGTGCCATGCTGCTGTCGGAAAAACTTTCGATAAAAAGGGCCTGAACAGGATTGAAAAGCCTGATAAAGAGGGGGCATGACAAAGGCAAGTAGCACGATCAAGCCCGAAGAAGCCGCGCATTTTGGTGCTTTGGCAGCGGACTGGTGGGACCCGAAAGGGTCTTCGGCCATGCTCCACCGGCTGAATCCGGTGCGGCTGCACTATATTCGCGACGCGATCGACCTGCATTTTCACTGCGATAGCAGCCTGTTGAGGCCGCTGAAGGGCAAGCGGGCGCTGGATGTCGGGTGTGGCGCGGGCCTGCTCTGCGAACCGCTGGCAAGACTGGGCGCACAGGTGACCGGCCTTGATGCGGCGCCCGAGAATATCGCGGCGGCGAAGGCGCATGCCGGTCCGCAAGGACTGGATATCGACTATCACAATGAAGCGATCGAGGATTTTTCCGGTCGCGACTTTGATCTGGTCACCTCGCTCGAGGTGATCGAGCATGTCGACGACCCGCAGGCCTTTGTTGCCGGTCTGGCTGGCGCCATGGCCGATGACGGCATGATGATCCTGTCGACCCCGAATCGCACCGCGCTGTCGAACCTGATGCTGGTGGAACTGGCCGAGCGGACCGGACAGATACCGCGCGGAACCCACCATCACGAACAGTTCATCACGCCGGAGGAGCTGGAGAAACTGCTCGGCGAGGCGGATCTGCAGGTGATCGATACCAGCGGTATCTCCTACAGTCCGGCCAGAGGCTTTTCGATATCCGACAATCTGGCGCTGAATTATCTGATGACGGCGGTCAAGGGCTAGAAGTCGACCTTCTCGTAATGCGCCGGTGGCGCGATCACTTCCATCCGTTCGGACAATAGCGGCCGGAAGGACGGGCGCGACTTGAACATCGCGTACCAGGCCTTGGTCTGTTCGTGCCCGGCCCAGTCGATCGCACCGAGATAATCGGCGACAGATATCTGCGCCGCTGCAGCAAGGTCGGCGAGGCTCATCGTTGCTCCGGCCAGCCAGCTGCGGTGGTCGATCAGATAATCGATATAGTCGAGATGCTGGTTCGCCCGGCGCATCGCCTCCCGCAGTATCTTGGCATCTGGCGGCTCGCGCCGGACCAGCCTCTTGTGCATGCGTTCGTGCAGCATCGGTGCGGTGACATCGCCGAAAAACTGCTCGTCGAACCAGGCCACCAGCCGCCGGATTTCTGCCCGGTTCACCGCAGTGCCGTTGATCATCGGGACCTTTTCGACGGTCTCCTCGATATATTCGCAAATCGCCACACTATCGACCAGACAGATGTCCCGTTCGGGATGCTTCATGACCGGGGTGCGGCCAGTGGGGTTCATCGCCAGAAATTCGTCGCGCTGATCCCAGGGTGATTCGCGGATCAGGTCATAACCGACGGACTTCTCGCCCAGCAGCAAGCGGACTTTGCGGGAAAACGGACATAGGGGGAACTGGTACAACTGCCACATGAGACGGTTGTTAATCGCCTTTGCGGGCCGGCGAAAGCAATTTACTGTGAAAAAGGATTTTCTAACCTTTCGTGGTTACAGATATTTGCAAACAGGGTGAATTATCTGTGCACACAGGATCGGGACAGGCGACGGAATATCGCACGGCAATCAACGCGTTTCGTGGATTTGCTTCGTTATATGTCGTCCTATACCATCTGCGCTTTTACAATAATTACGACTGGTTTGGGGCCGTTCCCGCGCTGCGCTTCGGCTATATCGGGGTCGACTTTTTCTTCATTCTCAGCGGCCTGATTGTCTCGCATGTCTATTTGCGCAAGTCCCGGGGGAGTGGCCCCGGTTTCTGGATGAAATTCATCTGGTATCGTATCGCCAGGCTTTTCCCGGTGCATCTGCTGATCATGCTGCTGATGCTGATGGCCGCGGTCATCGCGCCAATGCTTGCCAGCGGCGGACCGACGCTCGACGGACAGGATTACAAGGACTGGTTCTTGCTCACTTTCCTGGTGCGGCAATGGACATTGCCCGCCGACTATAGCTGGAACAGTCCGGCCTGGTCGATCAGCGCCGAATTTTTTGCCTATCTGATCGTTTTTCCCCTGATCGCCTATTTTACCCGGAATGACAGCGGCCGGCCCGCAGGCCTTGCCCTCATTGCGATCGGATCCCTGCTGCTGCTGTCGCTGACTGCGACCACCGGCACCATCAATGTGACCGCCTATGCCGGGCCGCTGATCCGGGTCACCGGCGGCTTCATGCTGGGCAGCGGGCTGTATCTTGTCCTGTCCACTTTTGCCGTCGCCCGCATTTGGGATCGCGCCCTGGGTTACAGCCTCGCGGCGATGCTGATCATCATCGGATTGGCACCGGCGATGGCGGTAGCGGGCTGGCCGGTTGACCTGGTACTGATCATGGCGCTGGTGGCCACCATAAGCTGCACCTATCTGGCAAAGGGCCCCATAGCCGACGGACTGTCGCGGCCTGCGCTGTTCTGGCTCGGTGAAATATCCTTCGCGCTTTATCTTTGCCATATCCCGATGACTCGCCTGTGCCGATATGTCGCCGATCAGATGGAATGGGAGCGCGGTTTCGTCTTCGGCGTGCTCAGCGTGTTGATATCGATCGCGACCGCACATCTGCTGTATCGCCTGGTGGAAATTCCGGCGCGCCAGGTCATGCGGGACTGGTATTTCCAGCTTGCCCCGCGCCCGCGTCTGGCCGGCGGCCCGAACAGCGCCTGAGGCGCGGCGGCCGAGCGGCGCTGCAAACTCGCATCGATTGTATAAAGCCGGCTTGGCGGCTGTAGCGAAAGACCGGTCTAGTCCGGCTGATAGATCGCCAGCCGGTTGCCCGACGGATCGAGACATTCGAAGCGTCGGCCGCCCGGAAAAGCGAAAATCTCCCTGACGATTTCACCACCCGCAGCGGTAACCTGCGCCAGGGATGCCTCCAGATCGTTGCTCTCGAAGGTCGGCATCGGCGCGACCGGTTCGGTGCCCGCGGCCAGTCCGATATCGACCGGCCCGCCTTCGACGGCGGCATAATCCGGTCCGTAATCGGTGAAGGCAAAGCCGAAGGCCTTTTCGTAAAAGGCCTTGCTGGCGGGCAGATCGCCGGCCTTCATTTCGAGATAATTGGGGGTTATCTTGGGCATGATCGAGTTCCTTGTCTATCGCGACTCGCGGGGATGCCAGCATAGCGCTGCATGAGATCAAAACAAGAACATTCCTGTCGGCCTATTCGGCCGCCTCGATCGCCTGTCTATCCGAAAGCGGCTGATCAATCCGGTGGACCATTTCCTTCGGGCAGACCTGCCAGAAGCGGTCGCGCCAGCGGTCCCAGTCGCGCAGGATCGATTCGGACCATTTGCTGTCGGTGGTCTGCTGGTGCCGCTCGACCAGGGCCAGCAGATGCCCCTCCCAATAAGCGCTGTCGAGCCGCTGCCAGACGATGCTTTCGCCATTGGCCATTTTCTCGAAATCCCCTTCGGTATCGAGAATGAAGGCCATGCCGCCGGTCATGCCGGCCCCGAAATTATTGCCGACCGGCCCCAGGATCACGGCATTGCCGCCGGTCATATATTCGCAGCCATTGGCGCCGCAGCCCTCGACCACGACATCGGCCCCGCTGTTGCGCACCGCGAACCGCTCGCCGGCCTGGCCCGCCGCATAAAGCTGCCCGGCGGTCGCGCCGTAGAGCACGGTGTTGCCGATGATCGTATTGTCCTGGCTGACCAGCGGCGAGCTGACCATCGGGCGGACAATGATCTTGCCGCCGCACAGACCCTTGCCGACATAGTCATTGGCATCGCCGAACACCTCCAGCGTGATCCCCTGGCAGAGGAAGGCGCCGAGCGACTGACCGGCGGACCCGCGCAGACGGATATGGACATGGTCCTCGTTCAGTACGCTCATGCCATATTTGGCGGTGATCTCGGACGAGAAGCGGGTGCCGACCGCGCGGTGTGTGTTGCGCACGGTATAGGTGAGCTGCATCTTCTCGCGCCGCTCGAACACCGGCTTCGCGTCGTCGATCATCTCCGCGTCGAGACTGTCGGGCACCTCGTTGCGCGGCGTGTCGATATGGAAGCTGCGCTCGCTGTCCCTGGCATCGACCTTGGCGAGGATCGGGTTGAGGTCGAGATCGTCGAGATGCTCGGCGCCGCGGCTGACCTGGCGGAGCAATTCGGTCCGCCCGATGATCTCGGTCAGCGAGCGATAGCCCAGCCGCGCCAGAATCTCGCGCACTTCCTCGGCCATATAGGTCATCAGGTTGATCACCTTTTCCGGCGTGCCGGTGAATTTTTCGCGCAATCGCTCGTCCTGCACGCAGACCCCGACCGGGCAGGTGTTGCTGTGGCACTGGCGGACCATGATGCAGCCCATCGCCACGAGGCTGAGCGTGCCGATGCCAAATTCCTCGGCGCCCAGAATCGCGGCGATGACAATGTCGCGGCCGGTCTTCAGCCCGCCATCGGTGCGCAGCTTGACCCGGTGGCGCAGGCCGTTGAGCGTCAGCACCTGATTGGCTTCGGTCAGCCCCATTTCCCAGGGCGTGCCGGCAAATTTGATCGAGGTCTGCGGCGACGCGCCGGTGCCGCCGGTATTGCCCGAGATCAGTATGACATCGGCATGGGCCTTGGCGACGCCGGCGGCGATCGTGCCGATGCCGGCCGAGGAGACCAGCTTCACGCAGACCCGCGCGCGCGGATTGATCTGCTTGAGATCGTAGATCAGCTGGGCGAGATCCTCGATCGAGTAGATATCATGATGCGGCGGCGGCGAGATCAGGGTGACGCCGGGCGTGGAATGGCGCAGCTTGGCGATGAATTCGGTGACCTTGAAGCCGGGCAGCTGGCCGCCCTCGCCGGGCTTGGCCCCCTGGGCGACCTTGATCTCGATCTCCTCGCAGGCGCCGAGATATTCCGCGGTCACGCCAAAGCGGCCGGAGGCGACCTGCTTGATCGGGCTCGAGGCATTGTCGCCATTTTCAAACGGCGTGTAGCGCCGCTTTTCCTCGCCACCCTCGCCGGAGACGGATTTGGCGCCGATCCGGTTCATCGCGATCGCCAGCGTCTCGTGCGCCTCGGGGCTGAGCGCGCCGAGGCTCATGCCGGGGGTGTTGAACCGCTTGCGGACCTCGGTGATCGCCTCGACCTCGTCGATCGGCACCGGCACCGGCGCATAGTTGAACTCCATCAGGTCGCGCAGATAGATCGGCTCGAGCTCGCGCACGCCCTGCGAGAATTGCAGATAGGAAGAGTAGCTGTCCTGCGCGACCGCGGTCTGCAGCAGGTGCATCAGATGAGCGCTAAAGGCATGGGCCTCGCCGCCGTCGCGCTGCTTGTAGAAGCCGCCGACCGGCAGCCGCACCACCGCCGGTTCGAAAGCGGCGGAATGTTTGTCCTGCGCGTTGATGAACAAGGATGCATAGCCTTCGCCGGAAATTTTTGTCGGCATGCCGGGGAACAGGTCGTTGCACAGCGCCCGCGACAGGCCCACGGCCTCGAAATTATAGCCGCCGCGATAGCTGGAGATGACGGCAATGCCCATTTTCGACATGATCTTGAGCAGACCGTCGTCGACCGCCTTCTTGTGGCGCGCGAGACAGGCCTCGAGCGAGAGATCGCCAAACAGGCCGCGGCCGTGGCGGTCGGCTATCGCCGCTTCCGCCATATAGGCGTTGACCGTGGTCGCGCCGACTCCGATCAAGACCGCATAGCAATGGGTGTCGAGACATTCGGCGGCCCGGACATTGACCGAGGCATAGGAGCGCAGCCCCTTGCGGACCAGATGGGTGTGCACCGCCGCAGTCGCGATCACCATCGAAATCGCCATCCGGTCTTCGTCAATATCCTCGTCGGTCAGGAAAATCTCGGTCTTGCCGGCGCGCACCGCCTGCTCCGCCTCACCCCGAATCCGGGCGAGCGCATCGCGCAGCTCGATCGCGCCGCCGCTGGTGCTCATGGTGCAATCGATCTCGGCCACCGCGTCACCAAAGCCCAGTTGCAGCCGCTCCCACAGCGCGCAGCTCAGCACCGGGCTTTCCAGCACCATCACGTCCTCGTTCTGGCTGTCCTGTTCCAGAATATTGGCGAGATTGGAAAAGCGCGTGCGCAGGCTCATCACATGGCGCTCGCGCAGGCTGTCGATCGGCGGGTTGGTGACCTGGGAAAAATTCTGCCGGAAGAAATGGCTGATCTGGCGCGGCTTCTCGCTGATTACCGCCAGCGGGGTGTCGTCGCCCATCGAGCCAATTGCTTCCTTGGCATCCTCGACCATCGGCGCGAGGATCATTTCCATGTCCTCCAGCGTGTGGCCGGCGGCGGTCTGCCGACGGATCAGCTCTTCCCTGGAAAAGCCCATGCTGACGGTTTCCGGTGCGGGCGGCAGATCGTCGACGGTCAGGAATCCCTTGACCAGATCGGCATAGGGCTCCTCGGCGGCGATCCGGTCTTTCAGCTCGCGGTCCTTGAACAGCCGGCCGGCATCGAGATCGACCGCGATCATCTGGCCGGGGCCGAGCCGGCCCTTTTCGACGATCTGGCTTTCGGGGACGACAACCATACCGGATTCGGAGCCGATGATCAGCAGATTGTCGGCGGTACGCGAATAGCGCAGCGGACGCAGGGCATTGCGGTCAACCCCGGCCACCGCCCAGTGGCCATCGGTCATCGCCAGCGCGGCCGGACCGTCCCAGGGCTCCATGACGCTGGCCATATATTCGTACATCGCCTGGTGCGCCGGATCGATTTCCGGATCATTTTGCCAGGCCTGCGGCACCAGCATGATCTTGGCTGTCGGCGCGTCGCGGCCGGACCGGCAGATCGTCTCGAACACCGCATCCAGCGCCGCCGTGTCGGAAGAACCGGCAGGAATCACCGGCTTGATATCCTCGCTATTGTCGCCAAAGGCGAGGCTGGCCATCTTGATCTCGTGGCTTTTCATCCAGTTCTTGTTGCCGCGAATGGTGTTGATTTCGCCATTATGGGCGAGACAGCGGAACGGCTGCGCCAGCCACCATTGGGGAAAGGTGTTGGTCGAATAGCGCTGGTGAAAAATCGCTACCCGGCTTTCAAACCGGTCGTCGGTGAGGTCGGGGTAGAACACCGAGAGGGATTCGGCGAGAAACAGGCCCTTGTAGATGATCGACCGGCAGGACAGGCTGCAGATATAGAAATCCTGAATCTGCGCCGCGATCACCTTCTTCTCGATCCGGCGGCGGATCAGATAGAGATTTTTCTCGAACTCGCGCGCGTCCTGCTTGTCCGGCATCGGTCCGGCGATCATGATCTGCTCGATTTCGGGCCGTGTGTTCTGCGCTTTCTGGCCGATTACCGACACGTCCACCGGCACCTGACGCCAGCCGTAAATGGTATAGCCGGATTCGATGATCTCGGCCTCGACAATGGTGCGACAGGTCTCCTGTGCGTTGAGATCGGTGCGCGGCAGAAAGATCATGCCGACGGCGAGCCGGTTGGGACGGACCTTGTGGCCGCTGTCGGCAATCGCATCGTCAAAGAAACGCTCGGGCAGATCGACATGCAGGCCGGCTCCATCGCCGGTCTTGCCGTCGGCATCCACCGCACCGCGGTGCCAGACCGCCTTCAGCGCATCAATCGCCGAGGACACGACCCGGCGTGATGCCTTGCCATCGGTTGCCGCGACCAGGCCGACACCGCAGGCGTCGGTTTCGAATTCCGGGCGGTACATGCCGTCGCGAGCGATGCGTTCGTGTTCGGGGGTGGGGAAGTTCTGACTCATCATTGATCTTTCTGCGCTGGCGTCGGGGTATCGTCCCCGGTGGCGGGCCCGTCATCATCGGGAGCGGCGTCCGCCCGGTCCGAAAGCAGTTCCTTCATCTCTTCTGTCGATGGCGGCACCGGCGGCGGCAGATGCGCGGTCGCCGCCTCGATTTTTCTGGTGATTTCCGGCATCGCCTGCATCATCTGCGGCACCATGCTCATCATCGACTGCATCATTTCCGGATCGACAAAGACCATCATATAGTCACGGGCAAAGGCGGTTCCGGTTTCGGTGGCGAAAAAATCGTTCATTTCGCCGAGCTGCGAAACCGTGAACTTGCGCGCATATATTTTGGCCAGCGCTTCCCGCAGCGCCGGTTCCATGGTCGTCATCAGATCGACCATTTCGTCCATCATCACGCGGGTGGATATCTTCATCCGCTCTTCGAAATGCGGGTCGCGCTGCTTCAATATGTCATTGATCGACGCATCACCCAATTTGGCGAGCTCTTCATCCCCCAGGCCATAGCCTTTCATGGTCTCGGCCATCGGGCGATCAAAGGTCTGCGACAATATGCTGTCCATCAGCTTGTCCATCGTGCCCTCCATCATCCTCTGGTAAGTGCCGAGCGGGAACAGATAGTCGATGGTCACTTGAGCTGCTGCGAGGCGGGCGGGGTCGACTCCCTCAATATCGGGGCTGGCACTGTTTCCGCCACGTTCAGAGGGCGTTGGCGCGGTGGCCAAAGCAGGAGCAGCCATGATTGCAAGCAACGCGGCGAAATGGCCCTTATTCATCAATGCTCTCCATGCGTTTGTCCAAAATGGTCTCAATTGCGGCGTCCAGCGCGGCCTCTTCTCCGGGAGCATATTCATTGTTCCAGTCAATCACGATCTGATGGGTTTTCAGCGCCATCGCCTGCAATTTCGGCATCAGTCCGCTGCGTCCAAATTCAGCTAATATAAGTTGATCCTGCCGATCCATTCCTGTCGCAATTTTGGCGCCGGCAGCGCGGGTGTCCGCTACCGTTGATGCAGCGCTATATTCAAGATTCGGAGATTGTTTAATTTCAGCCATTGTGGTGTCGAAACCCACCGTATCCAGCGTTTGCGCAACCAGTTTCCGACCGGTTGGCGAAGAATAAAACTCGATCAGGATCGTCAGCTCGGCGTCGGTGAATGTATCCTGATAAAGCGCCGCCTGACTCGCCTGCAATTTCGGCAGTCGCTCCAGGCTGGACTTGTTGATGATTGGCAGCATCGCCTCGGCGAACTGCTTTACAATACCAGGATAGTCCCGTTCCATTTCGACCATCTCGGGGTCACTGTCGAAAAGTTCCTGCATCATTTCCACTGCTTGCTGGTCATCGTCGGCGTCGCCAATGATATTGCTTTCGCTGTTCAAAATCCGCGAAAGCTGCAGAGCGGGTGACACGGGCTGTGGCTCCACCGTGACGGCGCTGTAATCTGCAGCGGGAGCAACCGGCGCGATCACAGCCAGCAAGAGAGGGATCAAAATCGTCATGCCGCCACCCTTTCCGCCAGCTTCTTCTCTTTCAGAAACCGGTGCATATGTTCGGTGACATCGCGGCCATCGCGGATGCCCCAGACCACCAGACTGGCGCCGCGGACAATGTCGCCGGCGGCGAACACGCCTTCCAGATTGGTCATCATCGACTTGTGGTCGACGCGCAGCGTTCCCCAGCGGGTGACGGCGAGATCGGGAGAGCCGAACAGGCCGGGCAGGTCTTCTGCGTCAAAGCCCAGCGCCTTGATCACCAGATCGGCCTTGATCGTGAAATCACTGGCCGGCTCGGCTTCCGGCGACCGGCGGCCGCTGGCATCGGGCGCGCCCAGTCGCATGCGGGTCGCCCTGACCGCTGTCGCATGATCGGCACCCTCAATCGCCTTGGGAGCGGACAGCCAGACGAACTCGACGCCTTCTTCCTCGGCATTGCGCACTTCATTTTGCGAGCCCGGCATATTGGTGCGGTCGCGGCGGTACAGGCATTTGACCGATTTGGCGCCCTGCCGGATCGACGTCCGGACGCAATCCATCGCCGTGTCGCCGCCGCCGATCACCACGACATTCTTGCCCTTGGCGTTGAACCGCCCATTGTCGAAATCGGGGACATCGTCGCCAAAGCTCTTGCGATTGGAGGCGATCAGGAAATCCAGCGCTTCCTCGACACCCGGCGCACCGACGCCCGGCATCTCGATCGCGCGCGCCTGGTAGACGCCGGTCGCGATCAGCAGCGCGTCATGCTTGCCGCGCAGTTCGTCGAGCGTTGCATCCCTGCCGACTTCGAAATTTTCGTGAAAATGAATTCCACCGTTCTTCAGCCGCTGCACCCGCCGCATGATCACATGTTTTTCCAGCTTGAATCCGGGGATGCCATAGGTCAGCAGGCCGCCGGCGCGGTCGTGCCGGTCATAGACATGCACCTCGTAACCCGCGACGCGCAGATATTCGGCTGCGGTCAAGCCGGCTGGCCCCGCACCGATAATGCCGACCGACTGGCCTTTGGGACGACCGGGCTGGAGCGGTTCGACCCAGCCTTCTTCCCAGGCTGTGTCGGTGATATATTTTTCCACCGCGCCGATGGTGACTGCGCCATGGCCAGAGAATTCGATTACGCAATTGCCCTCGCACAACCGGTCCTGCGGGCAGATGCGGCCGCAGATTTCCGGCATGGTCGAGGTCAGGTTGGACATTTCATAGGCTTCGCGGAGCCGCCCCTCGGCGGTCAGGCGCAGCCAGTCGGGAATATGGTTGTGCAACGGGCAGTGGACCGAACAATAAGGCACGCCGCATTGCGAGCAGCGTGCGGATTGTTCGGCCGCGGCATCCGGCGCATATTTGTCGGCGATTTCCCGAAAATCTTCCGCGCGGAGCCCGGGCTCGCGCTTTTCGGGATAGGCCTGGCCTTCCTCGACAAATCTTAACATTTCCAATTTCTGCGGGCTTTTTGCCATGCCAGACGCTCGATTCCAGTGTTTCGGGTTATTGTGAGGCCCCGTCAGCCAGGGCGCAGCGATTGAAATACCCAAAAACGGGTCACGAGTCACGCAGAAATGCTTTTATATGACAGCATTACTGTCATATAATATCGAGATTGATCGTCTACCGCGCATGATTCTCAAGTTGCTTCTGGCCAATGGTACCGAAACGGCTCTATATTTTCCCCACGACATTTGTCATGCAAATCGCTATTGCGCGTCAAACCAACATACGGCCAAGCCAACATACGGAACGTCCATGACCTTCATCCAGATGCTGCTCCTCGCGATTGTGCAGGGCGTTACCGAATTTCTGCCAATATCCTCTTCGGGCCATTTGATCCTCCTGCCCGTGTTCACCGGCTATGCCGACCAGGGGCCGATGATCGACATAGCCGTCCATGTCGGCTCGCTGCTCGCGATCATCACCTATTTTTTCAAGGATGTCTGGGCGCTGGGCCGCGGCGGTCTCGCGACGGTCGGGATCGGCCAGGCGGCGGCCGAACGGCGTCTGTTCTGGTGGATCATCATCGGCACGATTCCCGCGGTGATCGTCGGCCTGTTCCTGAAGACCGGCGGTTATCTGGACGGTTTCCGCAGCACCACCCTGGTCGCCACCAATCTGATTATCTACGGCATCCTGCTGGGTATAGCCGACCGGTTCGGCAAACAGGTGAAGTCGTTCGAGGATCTGTCACTGAAGGACGGCATCATTGTCGGGCTGGCCCAGGCGCTGGCGCTGATTCCCGGCACCAGCCGCTCCGGCGTGACCATGACCGCGGCCCGCTTTCTTGGCTATACCCGGGTCGAGGCGGCGCGCTTTTCCTTCCTGCTGTCGATACCCGCCGTGGCCGGTGCCGGCGTGCTGATCATTCCCGACCTTATGGGAGCGAGCAGCGATTTGCTGAAGGAGGCGCTGATCACCGGCGTGCTCACTTTCCTGGCGGCGCTGGCAACCATGGCCTTTCTGATGCAATTCCTGCGCAAGGCGTCAATGATGGTCTTTGTGATCTACCGGGTCGCGATGGGTCTTGCTTTGCTCGCCTTTTTCTAGCCGGCCGTTACACTGCGGCGCCTATACCGCCTTCGCGCCTGCCCCGAACCGGCCGTGCGCCGTATATTTCTCCATCCAGCCCGGCGCGACCGCAGCGAGCGGTGTCGGGGAAATGGCAAAGGTGTCGAGACCCTTCGCGCCCGGCGCCACGACATTGTCCTTCTGCAGCATTCGGTACTGGTCGGCGGTGATCGGCGCCCCCGGCAGCGGCCCGAGAACGCTTGCCATCAGGCTGGCAGCAAAATCGGGGACGTCGACAAAGGTCCGTTTGCGTCCGGTCATAGCGGCGATGCGCCGGTTGATGTCGCCCATGCTGAGGATTTCCGGTCCGCCCAGCTCGAATGTCTGTCCGGCGTACAGTTCGCTATGGCCGAGCGCCTGCGTCACGGCATCGGCGACATCGCCGACGAACACCGGCTGGAACCGGGTGGAACCGCCGATCACCGGCACCACCGGCAGCATTGCAATCATCGCGGCGAAGCGGTTGATAAACTGGTCTTCCCGGCCAAAGATGATCGACGGGCGGATGATGATCGCATCGGGAAAGGCCTGCAACACCGCCTGCTCCCCTTCCGCCTTGCTCCGGCCATAGGCCGAGGGCGAGTCGCTGTCGGCACCAATCGCCGACAATTGCAGCAACGCGCGGCAACCCGCCGCGGCGGCCGCTTCAGCCACATGGCGCGCGCCCTCGACATGCACGCGGGCAAAGTCGCCTTTCAGCACGCCGACCAGATTGATCACCGCGTCGCAGCCGTGAACCGCACGAACGACGCTGTCCTTGCTGGTGACATCGGCGCTGACAAATTGGGTCTGGCCGAGATTGCCCAGCGGCTTGATATGCATCGCATTCTTGATATTGCGCTCGGCAATGCGCAGGCGCGCGCCGCGCTCCAGCAGGGCCTGCGCGATATAGCGGCCGACAAAGCCGCCGCCGCCAAAGATGCCAATCAATCGTCCGTCGAGATCCATGTTCTTCTTCTTCCACCCGTGCCTTGGTTTTCCGCATTGCCTCTGCCCCAGCGCGGCGGGCGACGCAACAGTGGATTCCGCCGTCAGGAAAGCATTTTTGCGGCGCCGACGCAATGGCCGGGCGCTGCACCGCTGCCGGCGTTTGATGATCATGTCGCTTTGTCGATATGAATCATTGACAGCAGAACCACCTACCGGCTAATCGCCCGCCTCTATCAGGTGGTAACGACAGACGTGCCGCCTGCATGGGCCCAGATGGCGGAATTGGTAGACGCGCTAGCTTCAGGTGCTAGTATTCGCAAGGATGTGGAGGTTCGAGTCCTCTTCTGGGCACCAATTGCTTCAAAAATATTATATAAGATATTGATATTAATAGATATTTCCAGACAAAGGCAATTAGTCCTAATTCGGGATAACTTTCAAAACGTAAACACTTAAAATTGATACAATAATTTCTATTCGCTGAATTTGGCCCACCTTTTAAACCACCTTCAATATCTCCAATTTCAACAGTGTTAAGCCCAGTTGTCCTCAGAATCCACTATCTGGATCAAGTGGCCGCATCGCAGATGTCTGAATTTGGGCCGTGTGTGGACTGGCTGCATCTGTGCGCAAATAGATGCATAGCTAACGCGCAGGATGGCGGGAACGCATTGGCAGTCTCCGCGAACGATCTGGACATAATCCAGCACGCAAATCACAGGGAAGCTTGCCGTTCATTTCGCTCGATCAATCCAACGGCGCTTTGGCTCATCCCAGCTATCAACCGCGACGGGTGTCGATATCATGGGTTGAGATGTAACGCGCTAGCGTGCTAGACTCTCGCGCAAAGAGGAGACCGGAATGCGCGCGACCAAAAAAGACGTGGTGTATGATGATATTTTGGGTCGGCTAATCTCGGCAAAGTATCGCTTCGGGGAACGGATATTGGTGAAAGAGCTGGCTGCGGAGATCGAGTCAAGCAGACAGCCTATTCTCGCTGCCCTAAACGCGTTGGGCACGGACGGCTTTGTGAGGATCATTCCGCAAGTCGGTTGCGAAGTCGTCAATCCGTCGGTTCGTGAAATTGGCGATTTCTATAAAATGTTCGCGCGCAACGAAGGCTTGCTCGCAGAACTTGCCGCTGAAAGGCGCACATCTGGACAGTTGAGAACGCTCAAAAATATAAACCGGCAGATCAAAGCTGACCTCGAAGAAAACGAGGGCGAAGATTATCGGGAACTTAACCGGCAATTCCACGCGACATTTCACCTCATGGCAAGCTCTCCGCTGTTGGATAATCGGCAAAGCAGCATTTTCGCCATGTCGGATTTTTTCATTACCCAGACGGTCGGCTTTACACCGCATATGTCGGATGCGGTAAACGAGCACGATCTCATCATTGCCGCACTGGAGGCCCAAGATCCCGAAGCAGCGCGAATCGCTGCCGAACATCATATAAATGAGGTCGCCAATACAGTCATGCAGGCAATCTCGGACAACTAGAATACTATCGTAATCACCTGAAATTCGCCATTTTTCGATTCAAAAAGTTCATTTGCAACCCGGCAACTAAAATGCTAGTGTTACAGAAATGCTTGGTTCAAGGGCTGTTTGAGAGGATGTTTATCTAATGGCGACTATGTCGGCTGCGCGCCTTCACGAGATTGGAACGGTATTTTCGGTCGACCAGATCGAACGGCCCCAACCTCGACCCACGGATGTTCTGGTTCAGGTAAAGGCCTGCGGCGTCATCCCGAATATGAAGAATGTCATCGCTCATTATGCTGAGTGGTTTCCCTACCTTCCATTGCCGCCCCTACCTGCAATCTACGGATTGGATGCAGCTGGCGAAGTGGTTGAGGTCGGCAGCCATGTCCGCGGAGTTTCAGTAGGCGACCGAGTCTACGTAAATCCCGGCATCGGCTGTGGCTCGTGCCATATGTGCAGGCGCGGCCAGCATATCAATTGCGATGCCTATACATTCATGGGCTATTTCGGCTTTGGCGAGCGTTCCAAGCAAGTGTTCATTGATTATCCCTATGCCGGCTTTGCCGAATATATGACGGCGCCAGCGTTGGCGCTGGTCAAGCTCCCCGAGTCAGTATCCTACGAGGCAGGGGCGCGCTTTGGCTATTTGGGAACGGCATATTCTGCCCTGCGCAAAGCCGGCACATGTGCCGGCACAAGCGTTATCATTAGCGGTGCAACAGGTACGCTTGGCCTGGGAGCAGTACTGCTTGCACTGGCAATGGGTGCAACGAAAGTTTTTGGTGTAGCCCGGAATAAAGAGCTTCTCGAACGCGTGCGACTTCTGGATCCTAAACGGGTGCATGTGCTGTCAGCGGGTGACCGTCCACTGGATGAGTGGGTTAGGGAAAATACCGACGGCCTTGGCGCTGACATATTCATTGACGCAGTTGGCCCAGGTGCCCCCAGTGAATCCAGCCTGGCAGGCATCAATGCGCTGCGGCGCGGTGGTCGCATGGTCAATATCGGCGGTATGAGCGAGCCCCTTCCACTAGAAATGTTCCGGCTGATGTGTTTTCAGATCAGCGTTATCGGGTCACTCTGGTTCGACGTCGCCGAAGGTCAGGACATGGCTGAAATGTGTGACGCCGGTACGCTCGACCTGTCCGTTCTGGAGCATCAAAGCTTTCCATTATCGCAAATCGAGGAAGCGCTGGATGCAGTGGACAAACGCAGCGGCGGTTTCACCAATGTTGTCATTGCCCACGGTTGATTGGATCAAATATGAATAGTCGCAGAATCATAGCCGCACATAAAAATGGCCGTTCGGTCGTTGCAGAAGACGCGAGCGCGCCAACCAATCTTTTTGATTCTGTTCCGGGCTTTGATCCGGCGGTCATCTGGGGAACGCCGCCAACGCCTACTATTCCGTGGGACGGCGTTGATGTTGCCAAGGCGGCGTCAACCGTGATGCCGCAGGTCGGTGGAACACGGTTGTTCGTCGTTACCTTTCCTCCCGATTCGGTGATGGCCGAACCCACTTTTGATCCAGAGGCGGCGGGGGCTGAATATATGCAGCGTTTGCCGGGCCTCGCTGAACTGTTTGAACCGGACTGCCCGGGCATGCACACTTCAGACACCATCGACTATGATATCGTTCTGGATGGAAAAATCAGCGTAGAGTTTGACGATGGCGCAACGGTCGATCTCAGCAAGGGCGACATCCTTGTTCAATATGGAACGCGTCACGCTTGGCGCAATGTGAGTAGCGAACCGGCAACAATGATTTTTGTCCTTATCGGCGCATCACGCGGATAATCGACAACCGGGAATATAATACTGTGTCTAGATTTCTAACATTCTAGAACAATAATAAAAATTGGGAGGAAAAAATGCGAAATTTGATGAAGGCCAGTTTACTTGGATCCGTGGCACCTTTTAGCTTGCTATTTTGCGCGCCGGTGTCTGCGCAGGATGCCGACGCGGTCCCTCCAGCTCCGGCGGCACAATCAGATCAGTCGGATGCAAATCAGATCAATCAGGATGTCATCGTTGTGACGGCACAGCGCCGTTCTGAGCGACTGCAAGATGTCGGGATTGCAGTGACTGCCTATGATGGTAACACCTTGCGCAAAGAAGGTGTTCTGACCAGCACTGATGTAGCGACTTTCACACCGGGTGTCAGCGTCTCGGGTACGCTGGGCGGACAGGGCCTGCAATTCTCGATAAGAGGCGTCACCCAAAGCGATTATAACGACGCCATTGAAGCGCCGGTGGCTGTATATATTGATGATTCTTATGTATCGTCACAACAAGGCCAGGTCATGGCGTTGTTCGATATCGCGCGTGTCGAAGCACTGAAGGGGCCACAAGGCACTTTATTTGGCCGCAACGCGACGGGCGGACTTGTCCATTTTGTCGTGAACAAGCCTGAGTTGGGAATTACATCAGGCAGCATCAACGCGACCTACGCGCGCTTCAACCGAACCGTTTTGGAAGGCGCCCTGAATTTACCGCTTGGCGATACTCTAGCCGCTCGTCTGTCCGGTATATGGAATCGGTCGGGTGACATTTGGAAGAACCGGTTCCCCGCAGGTGTAGTCGCTGGCGCCCCCTTGAACTTTGGTCCAGCCGGGGTAAGCCCGTCTGGTCAAGACCTTGGCGGAGAAAATTCAATCGCTGGTCGTGCACAATTGTTGTGGGAGCCATCTGACACCCTTTCAATCCGCCTGACCGGCTCTGCATTCCGCCAGAATCTATCTGAATCGCCCTGGACATCGTCATCACAGGTCCCAGTGCTTGATGCCCAAAACCGGGTTGTCGATACGATCTATGCGTCACCAACGGAAACCCGGGCAGCCATTGGCCCAGATGGACAGAATTTTTTCAACCCCGCCATACTGCCATTTCAGGGGTTTTTGTTCAGCCCCAATGGCGATGGGCAGCGTGCTCCAGGCGCGAGCTGGTTTGGTTATGTACCGCTCGGCACTGACGATCTGGAGCTATCCAAAGATTATGCCCTCAGCGATCTGAACCGGTTCCGCGCCTATAATACAGCGCTGCACGTTGGAGTGGATCTGGGGGGCATCGATCTTGTCTCGGTCACATCATACTCCAAATATAAAAAGCACTTTCTGCTGGATGCCGATGGCTCGCCGGTCAACGGTTTTGGCTTTGGTACGCGTTCGGACACCGACACTTTCTCTCAGGAACTGCGTTTCAGTGGCGGCTCCGACACCGTCGATTGGGTGGCGGGCGCTTATTATCTGAACATCAATGCCAATGTCGCGCAGGGCCTGCTTGCGCCGCGTGGCTCCGCTTTGGCTGCGATATATGGAGCCAGTGCAACAGGTATCGACCCGTTGAGTGTCTTCGAGCTAAAAACGGAATCGGCCTCTCTATTTGGGCAAGTATCGTGGGAATTTGTCCCGGATTGGACTTTCATCCTTGGCGGTCGCCTCATTCGCGAGCATCAGGAATATCAGTTCGATTCTTATGCCACCGCAAATATTGACGACTATTCCGTTGATCTTGGCGCGCCGTTATTCCCGTTGCAGCCTTCATTTACCGACCGGCGCACCGATACGCTTTGGGCCGGGAAGGCCCAGATCGAATATCGCCCCAACTCGAATCTGCTGCTGTATGCGGGTGTTAACCGCGGTGTCAAAGGCGGCAGCTACAACGGGAAACTGGCTGACGGCACACCGCCGCTGGCAGATGCGGATATACCGTATGAACCCGAGGAACTGCTGTCTTATGAAGGAGGCTTCAAGCTCACCGGATCAGGGAACCGCTATACGCTGAACGGTACGATTTATCACTATCGCTACAAAAATTATCAATCGTTCGTGTTTGCCGACATCTCGGGCTTTGTTCGCAATCAGAAAGCGCGCACCACCGGCGCTGAACTGGAAGCGACCGCCAGAATCGGGCAAGGCTTACGCTTGGCAGCAAGTGCATCCTATACCGATGCCACCGTGAAAGGCCTTCAGGTTGCGCCGGGAGTTCCGCGCGATACCCGGCCCACATATACACCGAAATGGTCGGCCAATGGTCGGATCAACTACACCTTTCCAGGCGATATCGCTGGTGGCGAGCTCAGTGTCGGGTCGGTCGTAACCTATCAGTCCAGCTTTTTCCATAACGCCAGAAACTTCCAGGGACAGCGTTACGGGGGGCGCACTTTGGTGGACTTCAATGCACAGTGGGAAATTTCCAGCGGTCTGTCACTCGGAGCATATCTCAAAAACGCATTTGATCTTCGCTATCGGACAGTTGGTCTCGATCTCGCCACCGGTTGCGGCTGTTCACTCGAAGCCTATGGCGAGCCGCGCACCTGGGGTGTTTCTGTCGGCTACAAGTTCTGACCAGAATGTATAGTGGCAAAAATCAGGATGCGAGATTGGCGCAAGTGCAATGACTTTGGCTTTGGCTTGCGCCTCCCATTCTCCGCTTATGCCTGATGGACCCGCTGACGCGGCAACCCGTTCGGCTGTTGCGGAAAGCTTTCAAAATCTCGCTGCAACCATTCAGGATTTCGCGCCGGATTTGGTCATAGAATTCGGCCCGGATCACTTTAACGGCTTTTTTTACGATCTGATGCCCGCCTTTTGTGTGGGTGCGGCGGCTGAATCGATTGGGGACTGGAACACCAAAGCGGGCCCGTTGACTGTTCCGGAGAAAACCGCAGTCAGATTGTCCCAGCACCTGCTCGACGAGGGCATCGATGTTGCGCTCTCCTATCGGATGCGCATTGACCATGGCTTTGTACAATTTTGGGAAAGCACGATCGGCGATGCCGGCAACTTGCCGATCATACCAATATTCGTAAATTGTGCTGCGCCGCCGTTGCCGACCATGCGCCGTGCCAGAATGCTTGGCGAAGCGGTTGGCCGATTTGCAAGCGGTTTGGGCAAGCGGGTGCTTATTGTCGCTTCTGGCGGCCTTAGCCACGATCCTCCGACGCCACAAATTGCTACAGCTTCGCCCGATGTTCGGGAACGGTTGATCGCCAACCGCAACCCCAGTGCACAAGAGCGCGAAGATCGAGAAAATCGTGTTCGTGCGATGGGAGTGGCTGTCGACATGGGGCAAGCGGAAATTCTTCCGGTGTCCCGCGAATGGGATGAGCAATTTCTCGAAAAGCTCATACACGGCAGCGCTGATATTTTCGATGGACTGACCATTGATGATCTTGTGCGCGAAGCGGGCCGTGGCGGACCGGAAGTTATGTGCTGGGTAGCCGCGATGGCGGCTATGCGATCCGAAGGACCTGTCGAGACAACCTTGCACCAATACGCCGACGTTCAGGGTTGGATCGCTGGAATGGCGATCTTGTCGGGAAAATCCAAGAATCCGGGAATGGAATCATCCTTATGACTGATAGCGGTTCATTTGATACAGATGTAATAATCATCGGCACCGGCCCAACAGGTGCGACAACCGCCATGGCGCTGGCCACCTATGGCGTGCGTGCCCATATGGTTTCACTATGGAACTGGCTGGCGCACACCCCGCGCGCGCACATCACCAACCAACGCGCAGTCGAAGTCTACCGCGATCTGGGTTTTGAAGATCAGGTTCTCCAGCAAGCCACCCCTTGGGACTTGATGGGCGATACATTGTACACGACCAGCCTGGCTGGCGAGGAAGTGCTGCGCCAAAGAACGTGGGGGACCGGCGACAAACGGAAAGGCGATTATTTGCAAGCCAGTCCTTGCAGCATGGTTGATATGATTCAGCCCAAGCTTGAACCGATCTTGATCAAAAATGCCGCCGAACGCGGTGCTACATTTTCGTTCAACACCGAATATGTGCGGCATGAACAGGATGAGAGCGGTGTAACTGTCTTTTTCAAGGAACGCCTGACGAAGCGTGAATATTCCATGCGCGCACGCTATCTGGTGGGCGCTGATGGGGCCAAGTCAACCATCGTCGAGCAGGCCGGGCTTCCGGTGGAAGGTCACATGGCGAGAGCCGGGACCGTATATACGCTCTTTGAAGCAGATTTGACGCAGTTTGTGGAGCATCGGCCCAGTATATTGAATTGGATTGTCAGTACCGACACCAGTTTTGGCGAAATCGGGATGGGACTTCTGCGGGCAGTCAACCCCTGGAAAAAATGGATTGCTGGCTGGGGGTTTGACATCAGCAAAGGTGACCCTGACATGTCAGAAGACCACGTCACCCGCCGGATCCAGTCGATGATTGGCGATGACTCGGTTGAGATTAAATTGATTGATGTTTCTGTTTGGTATGTCAATCAGGCCTACGCCACGCAATATTCAGACAACCGCGTATTTTGCGGCGGCGATGCCGTCCACAGGCACCCGCCTTCGAGCGGCCTGGGATTGAATACCTGCGTTCAAGACGCGTTCAACCTCGCATGGAAACTGGCTTACACCATTCACGGGTTCGCCGGAAAAGGCTTGCTGGAATCTTACTCTGACGAGAGAGCACCGATCGGCAAGCAAGTCGTTTACCGGGCCAATCAGTCGCGGCTCGATTATGCGCCGCTAAATGCCTGTTTTCGAGTCGAAGGAGCAAGCAATCCGGTGGCTGCGGGGGTCGAACGCCTTCGCGAACCCAGCACTGACGGCAAGGCCGCACGCGACGCGCTGTTGGCAGCCATTCGGTTAAAGGACACCGAGTTCAACGCGCAAGGCATTGAACTTAACCAGCGTTATGTATCTGGCGCTGTGATTCCCGATACCGATGCAAAACCAGAGGAATTTCTGCGAGACCCGGTTTTGCATGTGCAACCCACCACGCGGCCCGGAGCAAAACTTCCACATACTTGGTTGGTCGGGCAGGACGGTCGCCGCATTTCCACTCTGGATGTCGTTGGCAAAGGCCTGTTCACGGTTCTGACCGGTCTGTCCGGCCAGTTGTGGGCCGAAGCCGCCGATGAATTGAAACTTCCTTTTCTGCGAACAGTGGTGGTTGGCGATCCGCAATATCAGGACCTTTATTGCGATTGGCAGGAGTTGCGCGAAGTCGAGGAAGATGGAGTCATCCTGATACGACCCGATTGTTACGTCGCTTGGCGACAGTTCGCAGCTCCCAACAATTTGGACGAAGCGAAATCGCTGTTGAGCGATGCTTTTGCGCAAATTCTGGATGGCAACCCAAATTTAAACAACAGATCAGCATTTACGCCCAATTTCGGGCCTCACCTTTTTGATTGATCGCAACCGGACCGGACGATCAATCATGACCATTGCCGTACTGGAGAAAGCAAATGAATTCTGAAAGGCCATCAAATTTTGCAAGCGTCTGGGCTGACCTGCGGGGAGTCAGCTTTTCGCAAGGCTTCCTTGATGTGGGTGGCGTCAAGACACGCTACATGCAATCGGGCGACGATTCGAAACCGCTGGTTCTTGCCCTTCACGGCGTTGGCGGACACGCGGAAGCCTATTCGCGCAACCTCGGCCCACATGGCGAGCATTTCTGGTTCGTAGCGATTGATATGCTCGGCCATGGGTGGACCGACAAACCACCGATCGATTACCAGGTTAAAGATTATGCAGATCATGTGATTGGGGTACTGAAAGCCCTTGGGCGCAAAAGCGCCATGATCACGGGGGAATCGCTTGGCGGATGGGTCGCAACATATCTTGCGGTTCATCACGCCGACGTCGTCGACAAGCTGGTATTGAACACCGCCGGCGGCTGGACAGCACATCCTGAGGTTATGACTCGCCTGAAAATGCTCTCAACCGAGGCGGCGACCGATCCGAGCTGGAACCGTATCAAGGCGCGGCTCGAATTTTTGATGTGCGATAAAGCGACGGTTTCCGACGACCTGATTGAAACGCGCCGGGCGATTTACGCACAGCCCGGATTTGCAGAAACCATGAACCGAATAATGTGCCTGCAGGATATGGAAACGCGCCGCCCTAACATGATCACAGAAACGCAATATCGCTCGATCCAGACACCTACCCTGGTGGTTTGGACCTCGCATGATCCGACTGCAACACCAGAAGAAGGGAAGCAAATCGCCGATATGATCCCGGCGGCCCAATATGTCGTGATGAACGAGTGCGGGCATTGGCCACAGTTTGAAGACGCCGATGAGTTCAACAGGCTGCACATCGCTTTCCTGAAAGGATCGGCTTCGTCGTGACCGCGGATATCATCCAGCTTGCCGCCCGCTTGCGGTCCGCATATTCGTCGGGTCCTGTCCCCCCGTTGCGCGATGGTCTTGAACCGACCGACGCAGCGGGCGCATATGCGGTGCAAGAGGCAAATACTGCTTTTTGGCTGGGGCAAGGTCGCCGCGTCGTCGGCCGTAAAGTTGGCCTGACTGCGAAAGCGGTGCAGGCGCAGCTCGGTGTCAATCAACCTGATTTCGGTGTATTGTTCGACGATATGGAGATCGCCGATGGCGGTGAGTTGCTGGCATCAAAATCGCTTCAACCAAAGGCAGAGGCAGAAGTTGCGATTATCTTGAATGCCGATTTATCGAATGAGGAAACATCACCCGAACAAGTAGCCGCGGCTGTCAGTGAAGTGACGGCTGCAATTGAGATCGTGGACAGCCGCATAGCCGATTGGAAAATTACCTTCGCAGATACTGTAGCGGATAACGGTTCCTCGGCATTCTATGTGCTCGGCAAGGACCGCAAGCAACTTGCTGGACTCGATCTTTGGACATGCGGAATGGCATTGGAAGTCAACGGCGAGGTCGTTTCTCTGGGTGCTGGCGCTGCCTGTTTGGGACATCCTTTGAATGCTGCAGCTTGGCTTGCCAGAACATTGGCTGCGCGTGGCGAGCCTCTGCGGGCGGGCGATGTCGTGTTGACCGGCGCTCTTGGCCCAATGGTCGCCATCCATCCCGGTGATCATGTTAAAGCGAGCATTGGCGGACTTGGGTCTTGCGAATTCACATTCAGGGATGATCGGCCATGAACGAAAAAGTCAAAGTTGCGATAATCGGATCGGGCAATATCGGCACCGATTTGATGATCAAGGTGATGCGCTTGTCGAATGTGCTGGAGATGGGCGCATTTGTCGGAATAGATCCCGAAAGTGATGGTCTGAAACGTGCTGAACGTCTCGGTGTGCCAATTACAGCTGACGGCATAGAGGGACTGATTGCTCTTCCCAGTTTCGCCGAGATCGAGATCGTGTTCGACGCAACCTCGGCCGGCGCGCATCAAAAGCATAATGATATTTTGCAGAGCCATGGCAAGCGGGTGATTGATCTGACGCCCGCCGCCATAGGTCCTTTCACAATTCCACCCGTCAATGGTGAAGCCAATCTTGATGCGCCGAACGTCAATATGGTGACCTGCGGCGGGCAGGCAACCATTCCGATGATAGCGGCGGTTAATAGCGTGACGCCGGTGCATTATGGCGAAATCGTTGCCTCCATTGCATCAAAGAGCGCTGGACCTGGCACAAGAGCCAATATTGACGAGTTCACCGAAACCACCAGCGAAGCAATCATGAAGGTTGGTGGTGCGCGGCGCGGCAAAGCGATCATCATCCTCAATCCCGCTGAACCGCCACTGATCATGCGCGATACGGTTTACTGCCTGACTGATGACGCCGATCAGGATGCAATCCGGGCCAGCGTGGCGGCGATGGTAGAAGAGGTTCAGTCCTATGTGCCGGGCTACCGCCTGAAACAGGAGGTCCAGTTTGAACGCATCGGCGGCAATCATCCGCTCCACATTCCCGAGATGGAAGAATCGTTCACCGGCCTCAAGGTTACGATCCTCATCGAAGTCGAGGGCGCGGCGCATTATCTGCCAGCCTATGCGGGTAATCTCGATATTATGACATCTGCGGCGCTAAAAATTGCTGAAAAGATTGCGCACCGCATGCACGAGGGGATTGCAGCATGAGCTTCGATCCCGCCACCCAAAAACTTTACATTCAGGATGTCACGTTGCGCGACGGCATGCACGCGATCCGGCATCAATATGACCTCGATCACGTGCAGGCGATTGCAAAGGCGCTTGATCGCGCCAAGGTTGATGCCATAGAAGTCGCGCACGGCGACGGTCTGCAAGGTTCCAGTTTCAATTATGGATTTGGCGCTCATACCGACTGGGATTGGATCGCTGCGGTGGCCGACGTGCTGGAGCACTCGGTGCTGACCACATTGTTGATTCCGGGAATCGGTACTGTAGATGATCTGAAGCACGCCTTCGATCTTGGCGTCCGCTCGGTCCGCGTGGCTGTCCATTGCACAGAGGCCGACGTGTCGAAACAGCATATTGAGGCGGCCCGCAATCTCGGCATGGATGTCTCGGGCTTCCTGATGATGAGCCATATGTCCAAACCCGAACCGCTCGCTCGCCAAGCCAAGCTGATGGAAGACTATGGCGCACATTGCATCTATGTCACCGACAGCGGTGGGGCGATGAATATGGACGAATATGCCGCACGCTGCCAGGCTTATGACCGGGTCTTGAATCCCGACACCCAGCGGGGCGTCCACGCGCACCACAATCTGAGCCTTGGCGTCGCCAACTCCATTGTTGCAGTGCAGAATGGTGTGGTGCGTGTTGACGCCAGCCTTGCGGGTATGGGGGCGGGCGCCGGTAACGCGCCCCTCGAAGTATTCATTGCCGCCGCCGACCGAATGGGCTGGAATCACGGATGCGATTTATATGCCTTGATGGATGCAGCTGAAGACTTGGTGCGTCCTTTACAGGACCGCCCTGTCCGCGTTGACCGCGAAACGCTTACGCTGGGCTATGCGGGTGTCTATTCCAGCTTCCTGCGGCACGCAGAAAGAGTGGCCGAGGAACATGGTCTCGATACACGCGCCATCCTCGTTGAACTTGGCAAACGCAAGATGGTGGGCGGCCAGGAAGACATGATCGTCGACGTCGCTCTCGACCTTGCAAAGCGCTAAGGCGCCCGGAATGGCGGGAGTGGATCGAAATCCGGGCGATGACAGCGCCGAAGTTGGTCAATCGGGGTTGACTGATCTCTCGCAGGCGATTGATCGGTCCAATTGGTCACGCTTTCAGCTGCGCGTATTTTGCCTCGTTGGTTTGGCCATCATTCTGGACGGGTTCGACAATCAGCTACTTGGCTTCGCGCTACCGGCGCTTCTCGCCGAGTGGGAGTTGGAGAAGAGCGCGGTCGCTCCGGTTCTTTCGTTCACTCTTATCGGAATGACCTGCGGGGCTGCGATTGCCGGGACGCTCGGAGACAGGTTCGGTCGCAAAAATATCCTCATTTTTTGTGTGGCCCTGTTCGGATTCGCGACAATATTATCCTCACTTTCCGAATCATTGACGATGCTGGGCGCAACACGGATTATCGCGGCTTTGGGGCTTGGCGGTGCCATGCCGAACGCGATTGCCTTGATCGCCGAATATACACCAAGCAAGAGTCGAGCCCTTGCCGTCAGCTTTGTTGCCGTTTGCGTTCCTCTTGGCGGGTTTGTCGGTGGTTTCGTCTCGGCCGCAGTTCTTCCCGTCATGGGATGGCGAGCGTTATTTCTTATCGGAGGGGCTGCCCCGGTTGCATTCGCCATTATATTGGTTTTTCTGTTGCCGGAATCGCCTGCCTATGTGTTGAGGCAAGAAAATGGCCAAGACCGCGTTGCAGCGCTTTTGCGGCGAATGGGATTGCATATCCGGGACGGTGAGCGTTTTGTCGATCATGTGTCGAGCGCCACAACCGGGTCGCGAAGAAAAGGTGCTGCTGCGCTTTTTTCACCGGCGTTGCGGCGAGACACTATTGCGTTGGGCATGGCCTTTCTGGCCAGTCTTTTTGCTGTTTACGCATGTTTTAACTGGCTTCCGACATTGATGACGCAACAAGGCCATGATCTGGCTACGGCAAGCATGGCGCTCACCATGTTCAACCTGGGAGGCGTAATTGCAGCGTTGTTCGGTGGTTGGGCGGCTGATCGTTTTGGCACCCGTCTGCCCTTAAGTGTTCTGGCGGCGAGTATCATCGGATCTGCCGCACTCCTTGCCCTCTTGCCGCTTGGAAAAATCGCAATGTTGATCGTGCTGATGGTAATGGGTGCCGGGATTGCCGGGTCGCAATCGGTACTGACGGCATTGGCGGCCCATGTTTATCCGACACATTTACGATCGACCGGTGTCGGAATTTCAATCGGCTTTGGCCGGTTGGGAGGCATTTTGAGCGCTTTTGTCGGTGCCTATGTTTTGGCTTATGGCGGCGGCCCTGCTTTCTTCTGGACGATTGCTCTGGCTGGTTTGTTCGCAATGGTGGCAATCAACGTCGTATCGCGGCATTCGGCGTCTCGCGTCCTAGCTGATGCTTGAGCGTCCCCATTCGTTTATCAAGCTCGCTCGTAGCGGTCGGTAAAACAACCGATTGCATGTCAGCTTGGCTGATTCTGTTGCCAGTACTCGACACTCCAACAAATCAAACTTGGTAATGTAATGTCCGCTTGTCCGGGAGCCAGCCGACGCTCGCAATGACTGCATTGGGGGCGCAAAGCAGACGTTCAAGAAATCCAGACAATACAACTCTTGGGGGTCGCCAAACTTCTCGAAAAACGAACGAAATGGTCCACCCTATAGCCCACCTTTTGACGTGTGAAATGGTGAAAAACTATGGTCCGCTATATTCAGGATGACCCGACTATATCATTCTAATATAATTGAAAAATGTTCTTAAATGTTCATCCATGTGAAAATTCCGGCCATGCCTCTTCTGGGCACCAGATATACGTTCGCAACATCGCTATCGCGACATCCCGCGCGGCCGGAAGCCAGCTAGATATTCGATGTAACATCCCGGTTGTTCAGCCCGTGCAGGAAACGGATGGCCTCTTCCTCGCCGACGACATCGGCATATTTTGCGTTCATGTCGAACAGATTGGCGTCATGCGGTGCCTGGTGGCGGTCGCCGCAGGCCTCGGCGACGACGGCCGTGCGGAAGCCGTGCGACATGGCATCGACGCAGCTGGCGCGGACGCAGCCGCTGGTGGTCAGGCCGGTCAGCAGCACGCTGTCCACGCCGAGTGCGGTCAGGGTGGAGGCAAGCGAGGTGCCGAAAAAGGCGCTGGGATATTGCTTGGTAATGACCAGTTCCTCCGCTCGTGGTTCAAGCCCTTGGGCAAAGGCGGCCATCGGATTGCCCGCGACAAAATAGCGCAACGGCGCCGCCTTTTCGAAAAAGCGGCCGCCGTCGATGGCGCTGGGATGATAGGAGACGTTGGTCAGAATCACCGGTATGCCTGCCGATCGGGCTGCCTCGCGCACCCGCAAGGCGGAGGCCAGCGCATCGCCCACATCGGCAAAGAGATCGCAACCGGGATCGAAATAGCCCTCGCAGAAATCGATCAGGATCAGCGCGGGCCGCTGGCCAAAGCCGACCCTGTTGTCATAGGCCCGGCGATAATTTTCGAGCAGATCGTCTTCGCTCATAACGCTGATTTCCTTTCATCGGGGCGGGGCCGGTTCTGCCGTCGCTTCTGGTATCCGGTGCTGCACATATTGCCGGCAGGATGGCTGGCAGGACGGCGTTTCGCAAGCAATTTGATCTGCACCGCGATCGTGACTTCAGCCGGTTTTCGTAGCGCTGATGACGCAATAGCGCAGGATCGACCGGCGATAGGCCCACCGGAGAAACCGGCCGGTGACCCGGTATTTGAGCAGACTCAACCAGCCCGGATATGTGCCAGCCCCCGCCGAGACCTTGTCCTGCCGGAGCTTTTGCATGAAGCGGGCGAGACCGGGCAGGACATGTGGACTGATATCGGTCATCCGGATGTTGTCGAAGCCGGCCTCCTGCAACTGCAGCCGATAGTGGTCCCGGCGCACAATATTGTCCTCGGCAATACGCGAGCATTTCAGCATCCAGCGCAGAAGCTGATGGCGGAGGGAAGCCGTATCATGCTGGTCCGCGAGCACGAAATCGGTCAACGCAAGCCGGCCGTCCCGTGCGAGGTGCCGATGCGCGAGCCGCGAAAATTCCGTGCGGCCGGGGAAATGATAAGCGCAATCCAGCGCGATGACATGGCTCGGCTTTTCCCGGTTCAGGGCCGTGCGCCAGATTCCGGGATCGTTGATATCGCCCTGAACGATGGCGGCAGCGATAGCCGCGTGACCGGCTCTTTCCAGTTTGGCCCTCGCATGGGCGGTCTGGCTGCGCGACAGGTTGACGCCGCGGACCCGGGCCACGCGAAAATGGTCGCGCCAGAGCGGCAGCTGGTCGCCGCATCCGAAACCGGCGTCGAACACCACGGACTGCGGGTCCAGACCGGCCTCTTCCCCGAGCAGCAGCGCCAGCGCACGGCATGCGTCCGAATAGTCCGTCGCGCTTTTCCAATATCCGAGATTGCCCCAGGACTGGTCCGTCCGGTTGAGCGCCAGTTCTGCAAGATTGTGGAATTCGGACATTTGTCAGGCCGCAGCCGGGGTGCCGGTCTTCCAGGGTATGGCGGCACCCAGCTGTTCGGCCACCGTCACCGACGAATCCACCGCAGCCTCCAGCAACGGAATTTTCTCCGCCATATAGGAGCCGCACAGCCACAGCCGGTTGCCTGGCCGGTTCTGGCTCTTGCGCAAAGCCCTGACCGCCTCGCGGCTGTCGCGGGTAACCGTCGGGCGGGTAAAGTCGACTCTCGCCAGTTCGCGGTTGGGAGAGATTCTGCGCATCGGGTTCCAGGTCTGGAACACGGTTTCCTGACCGGACAGCCGGGCAATGGCCTTGGTCAGGTCGACGGAGACCTCTGCGCGGTTGCTCTCGGGCGGCACGTGATAGCTGACCGGCGAAAGGCCTGTAGCCGGCGCGGGCAGGATCTGCTGGTCCGTGTGGACGCTCATGGTCGACCGTTCGAAGGGAATGCGGTGCAGCAAGGTCTGGCGGTCATCAAATCCGGATAGCATCGCCGCCGCCTGCTGGGCCTGGGCGGCGATCACCACCTGGTCGAAGTGCTGCTTTGCACCCGCCTGTGTCGTAACGCGCAGCTGCTGCCCGTCCGGTTCAATGGTGGCGATCGGACTGTTGGTCCGGAGCTCCACATCGACCAGCATGCGCGGGACGATGTCTTCCACCCCCTTGGCCGCGCTCATGATCCCGATCTCGTGAATCCCGCAGGTCAGATATTCCAGCATGATATCGGCCGGATAGTCGCGCACCGCCTGATAGTCGCAGGTACAGGTTACCGAGAGCATCGGCAGGAGGACGGTATCGACAAATGCCCGACCGGCCTCGGCGTGCAACAGATATTCGCCGAAAGACATATCGGCGAGATCCGGCTGGCTGGCATCCCGTTTCGCCCGGGCAAAAAATTGCCGGCTCTGCAGACCCAGGGTCCAGGCCGCGGGACGCAGCCAGCTGCGGCCCTTCAGATGGGAAATTTGCGAGCCGCCCCAGCGGATATTGCCATAATGCAGCAAGACATGGCCGGCGTCGTCGGCGAATATTCCGCTATGGTCGCTGGTCACGATCTCGACGCCGATATGCCGGTAGAGCGCCAGCAGATTTTCATAATAGCCGCGGCAGAAAATGCGCAGCGGGATATCGATCCGGCGGGTGATGCCGTTGCTGACATAATCGACACTGTGCACCCCCATCCCGGCGCGCGTCTGGCTTTCAAATACGGTGACCCGATATTTGTCCTTCAGCAGATAGGCGGCAGAGAGACCGGCAATGCCCGTGCCGATTACGGCCAGGCTTGGCTGATGCTGATGGGTTGCGCCCGCTTCCATCAGGCGTAATAGGCCACGCTCTGCATCGCGGTGGCCATCAATTCCTGCCGGCTGTTCCAGATACTCATATATTGGCTGCTGGCGCCATGATCGGCGTGATGGGTGTGGGAATCGATCAGCCACCAGCCATCGTCGGTGGCAAGCTGTTCGGCAATGATATTGACCTGCCAGTTCATCGAGCTGACCATGGCATTCTGGTCGAGCAATCCCATGACTGAAGGCGGCAGGCTGTCGCACATGCAAAGGATTTCCGCGACCGGGTCGAGACCGGCGCGCAGTTTCAGACGCATCCAGCGTGTCAGGCGGTTGGTCTTGATACTGGTGTCGATCCGCTTGCCGACATATTCCATGTTCGACGTGAAAAATTGCGGGGGCCCGCTATGCAGGTCTGCATCTCCGGGCAGGTCAGGAAAGGCGGGTTCGGCGATGTCCGCTATCTTCACTTCAGTGGCGCGGGGCGCGGCAAAGATGAAATTGCAATGTAGTCCGAGGTCCTTGTCACCGAAAATCTCCGACTGCACAAAAGCAGTGCTCTTGCCCCGGCGCAGCATGGCGGTTTCTGCTGTCAATGTTCCGAACAGGGGGCCGGTGAATGCGATTTGCGCCGACCGCAGCGGGGGCAACCCGGATTCGATATGGCTGGCGGCGTGATAGGCAAGCGCACCGGACAGGCCACCGAACGCAGTGCGGCCCTGGGTCCAGCTCTGCGGCAAAACAACGGCATGGTCCGGTCCGCCGGGCCCGCATTGATCGAGCAGTTCGGCAAGGGCGACAGGCTGAGGATATTTATCGGTCATCCCTTCCGCTTATCGGGCTAGTCGGCTGAAATCTACTGGTAAGTTTGCTGCCGACATTTACAAAAGCAAGTATCTGCATTATAGGCCAATTGTTTTTCAGTCTCTTAATGGATGATATTGTGATGAGCTACACGAACACCCTGACTCGTGCTGATCTGGCCGATACAATGAACCGGCAAGTGGGGCTTTCCCGTGCCGACAGCGCGGTCATGGTGGAATCGATTCTGGACCATATGATCGAAGCTCTGGTCGAAGGCGAAAATGTCAAGATTTCGGGATTCGGAACATTTGTGCTGCGCGACAAGGGTGAACGCACCGGCCGCAATCCCAAGACCGGAATTGAAGTGCCGATCGCGCCGCGACGGGTGCTGACTTTCCGGGCCAGTCAGACGATGCGTGACAGGATAATCGCCGCAGGTTAATGGACCCGGCGCCCGGGGGAGTAGTGTATGACCAAGGAAGAAGGGGCTTTCCGGACCATCGGCGAGTTGTCCAAAGAGCTTAACATCAAACCCCATATTTTGCGATACTGGGAAGACCAGTTTCCCATGCTGACCCCGCTCAAGCGGGCAGGCGCACGGCGTCATTATCGCCCCGAAGATGTCGAGACGGTCAAGCTGATCCACCGGTTGCTCAACGAAGAGGGCTATACGATCAAGGGCGCACGCAAATTTCTGGCGTCGCAGCGCAAGCGGCCGGTGATGGTAGAAAACGCACCGCAACGGTTCCCGGAAGCTCTGCCGCTGGCAGAAAGCGGATTTGAGGATAACAGCCTGATTCTGGCGGAACTCAAATCAATCCGCGAACAGCTGTCACAGGCGCTCAGACAGGCTTAGTCCGGTCGGCAGCGGGCGTCGGGTACGCCGCGCGACAAGGCCTTATTTTTTAACGCTATCGACAGTGCGCTCTGCGAACCAGTCTCGCAAAAATGCTGCCTGACATCCGGTAAAGCCGTTGGTGCCGACTGGCGAACAGCTGTTCGGACGGCCTAGCCGCGCGTCATCCTCGTGATTCTGGAACTGCGCTGTCCAGGACATGGCATAATGCGCTTCCACTTCCTTTTCCCTTTCCCGAACGGCCTTGGGTATCCGGTATCTTTCCTCTTCGGGCTGGTGCGCGCAGACCACGATTTCGCCTTGAGTCGATTCCGGACAATCGTCTTCACCAAAGGTAACCAGAACCGACCATCGTTCGGCTTCGCTGGCGGCCGGATCGGACTCTGCGGCGTTCGCCGGTGACAGGATCGAGAGCAAACCGGTTGCCAAAACAGCGAAGAAAGCGCGGGCCGGAAAGTGGTCGATAGCATTGTTCCTTGATCCGGTGGCGGGCTTGGATTCCGTCCCTATAGATCGATACATTTCCATCGCCTGAACCCGGGACCAGACAGGAGGGCAATTCTATCGCTGGATCATCGCAAACCGGCAGTTACCGTAGCCGTTCGGCCGGAGAACGGGAATAATGCGGAGATCGGCTAGTCGTAATCCGGCCCCAGTTCCGGATCGAGATCCCGCGGTCGTGTGAAGCGGTCCAGCGTGCCGCATTTTTCGGTGATTTCGGACCAGTCGTCGATAGCGAGTGTCATTTCGGCCAGCGCAGCGGTTGGATATTTGGTTTCAACCTCGTCGCGCGCCGGAGAGCTTCCGTCATCGGGGACCAGATCGAAAATCAGGTCTTCCAGGCCGGGATTATGACCAACCATCAAGATATGCCCGGCATCCGCATGGGCACCGCGCAACACGTCGAGCAGGGTCGCCGAAGAGGCGAGGTAGATTTTGCGGTCCCAGGTCGGTTCCATCGCCTGGCCTCGCGCTTCCTCGACATTTTCCAGCGTCTCGATAACCCGGACGGCGGGGGATGCCAGAATCTGATCGAAGGCGAGACCGTTGCTCCGGATGAACCGGCCCATCACGGCCGCTGCGCGCTTGCCTTTCGTGTTGAGAGGGCGGTCAAAATCGCGGTCGACCGGATCATCCCAGCTGGATTTGGCGTGGCGCAGGAGCGTGAGTTTTTTCATTGCGGGTCGTCATGCATCAAACTTGTTGCAGTTGAAAGGCCGGATTGCCGCATTTCGGCTTTGGCTGCGCGGATCTCTGCCAGCGCCTGATCGAGCGGCATGCGTTCGACCGGCGTCCCTTCCGGAAAGGCGGTGAGGAGGCGTGACGGAAAGGCCGAGGACAGGATGACAAAATGGCCATGGTCATCGGCGCGGCGAATGATCCGGCCAAAGGCCTGGGCCAGCCGGGCGCGGATGATCCGGTCGTCATAGGCGCTGCCGCCGCCCGCCAGACGCCTGGCGCGATGGAGAATATTGGGCCGAGGCCAGGGCACTGACTCCATGATTACCAGCCGCAAGCTCTGTCCGGGCACGTCGACCCCGTCGCGCAGCGCGTCGGTACCGAGCAGACTGGCCTTGGGATCGTCCCTGAAGATATCGACCAGCGTGCCGGTGTCGATCGGATCGACATGCTGGGCATAAATCGGCAGCCCGCTCTGCGCCATCCGGTCGGCGATCCGCGCGTAGACGGTACGCAGGCGGCGGATCGCGGTGAACAGACCCAAAGTACCGCCGCCGGACGCTTCAATAAGCTGCGCATAGGCGCCTGCCAAACCCGCCATGTCACCGCGTTTCACATCGGTGACGATGATCACCTTGGCCTGGTTGGGATAGTCGAACGGACTGGCGACCTCGAATTCCTGCGGCGCATGATCGAGATGCACGGCCCCGCTCAGCGCCCGCGCGGTTTCCCATCCGCCGCCACCTTTCAGCGTCGCCGAGGTGATCATGATGCCATGTGCCGCTTTGGTGACGACCTCGGTGACCGGGATGGTCGGATCAAGCCAGTGACGGCAAATGCCAATATCATATTCGCGCCCTTCAAAGCGGTCGATCATCAGCCAGTCCACGAAATCGGGATCGGCCGGTCCGCCAATGCGCGACAGCAGCGAGAGCCAGCCTGACAGGGTATCGCAGCGCCAGCCCAGGCTCGACAATGCCCCCTCCATTCGCGCCTTGGCCGGGGCATCCATCCAGTCGGGGCCTTCCTCGATCAGATGTTCGATCCTCTGACCGAGGCGAACCAGCGGTCGAAGCAGGGCATCCATTGCTTCTGCTGCATTGGCAACCGCGTCGATCATCGGGCCTTCGATGTCGGACAGTTCGGTTTCCAGCCCGTAACCGGCATCCGCGCTCTGGCTTTCGTCGCGGGCAAAGACCATCGCCCGTACCTCGTGCAGCAGCGTTTCGACCGGGCCGAAGGGTTCGCCTTCACCCAGCCGCTGGAGCCAGCCGTCGCCGGGCATCGCTTCGGCAGCGTGGCGGGCGCTTTCTATCGCC
>TARA_R100001244_G_scaffold39766_13_pt1 | contig 45340 bp, 45 predicted proteins | sample TARA_R100001244 | Tara Oceans TARA_R100001244 (sample SAMEA2621564) | marine metagenome | biome: marine biome (ENVO:00000447); feature: mesopelagic zone (ENVO:00000213); material: "saline water (ENVO:00002010), including plankton (ENVO:xxxxxxxx)" | depth 790 m
CGCCAGCAAAATATCCGAGGTAATGACAACCGTACTGTCGCCGGTCCGCTCGGCGATATAGTCGTCGGCGGCGTCAAAGGCATCGCTGACCACGACCCGGCTAAACAGCGGGTGATCCGGCACCCGGAACGGACTGTTGCTGACGATCACTACCGCCACATCATGGCGTTCGGCCACCCGGTAGACTTCATCCTTTACCGGGCAGGCATCCGCGTCGACGAGGATGGTGATCGAATCCGCCATCAATCGGTTCAGTCGGCTTTTGGACCGCCGGATCTTGAGCCTTCAAACGGGCGTTTGCCCCGATGCGGTTTCTTGTTGCCACCGGCGAAATTGCCCTTGCCGCCGGGCTTGCGATCGCCCTTGAATTCGGATTTCTTCTTGAAGCCGTCACCAAAGTCACGCTTTGGTGCGCCGCCGTCAGATCCACCTTCACCATCGGGCTTGCGCTTCTGGTAGGGCTTGCCACCACCCGGCTTGTCGCCGAATTTCTTGTCGCCGAACTTGTTCTTGCCAAATTTCTTGCCGCCGAATTTCTTGCTGGCATTGCTGTAATCGCGTTGGCCGCCAGCATTGTCGCCGCGCCCGTTCTTGCGGTTGCGCTTGGCTTCATCGCGCGGCTTGCCTTCGAACTGGGTGATCGTGATATCGTCGGTATCGTCCCCGCCGGCTTCCCGTTTCTCGGCAATCGCCGCGGTGAATTTGTCGACCACACGGCGCGGAATTTCGAACAGCGTGTCGTCGCCGTTGATCCGGATCGCGCCGATTTCATTCTTGGTGATATGGCCGCGGCGGCACAAGACCGGCAGCAGCCAGCGGGCATCGGCGCGCTGGTTATGGCCGACATTCATCTTGAACCAGACCGTATCCTCGAAACCGGGACGCGGACCACCGGGTGCCGCTTGCGACTGGGCCCCGCGATCGAGCATCTGCTCGGGAGCGGGCATTTTGGCGCGGTGCGACTGCACCAGCATCGCCGCGATTTCTTCCGGCGTTTTTTCCGCCATCAGGCGTTTGGCCAGCGCCATATCGTCTTCATCGATCTCGACCGGCTGTAACAGGGTTTCGATCAGCCGCTCGGCATCATTCTTGCGAATATCGGCGCGCGTCGGCGCGTCTTTCCATTCGGCATTGATCTTTGCGCCGCGCAGCATCGATTCAACCCGCTTGCGCCGCTGATAGGGCACGATGATAACCGCCGTACCCTTCTTGCCCGCCCGTCCGGTCCGTCCGGACCGATGCTGCAAGGTTTCGGCATCACGCGGGATTTCTACATGCACGACTAGGCTCAGCGTCGGCAGGTCGAGGCCGCGGGCCGCGACATCGGTCGCGACGCAGACGCGGGCACGCTTGCTGCGCAGGGCCTGCATTGCCTGGTTTCGTTCGCTCTGGGTATGTTCGCCGGACAGCGCCACCGCGCTGAAGCCGCGATCCACCAGGCTGGTGTGCAGACGGCGGACCGCTTCGCGCGTGCCGCAGAACAGCATCGCCGATTCCGCTTCGTGAAAGCGCAGCAGGTTGACCACCGCATTTTCTGTATCCGCGGGTGCGACGGTGATCGCCTGATAGGCGATATCGCCATGACCGCGATCTTCGCCAACCGTGGAAATGCGCAGCGCATCATTCTGATAGCGTTTGGCAAGATTGATAATCGGCTTCGGGATGGTCGCCGAGAACATCAATGTCCGGCGATTCTCGCCGGTCGCGTCGAGTATTTCTTCGAGATCTTCGCGAAAGCCCATGTCGAGCATTTCATCGGCTTCGTCGAGCACCGCTGCACGGAGATTTTTGAGATCAAGCGCGCCGCGTTCGAGATGATCGCGCAAACGGCCCGGGGTGCCAACGATGACATGTGCGCCGCGGCGCAGCTGACGCCGTTCCTTCGAAGCATCCATACCCCCGACACAGGTTGCAATCTGGGCACCGGCGGGCTGATACAGCCAGGTCAGTTCGCGACTAACCTGCAGGGCCAGTTCGCGGGTTGGCGCGATGACCAGCGCCAGCGGTTCAACCAGAAACGGAAAACGCCCGTTGTCGTCGAGCAGTTGCGGCGCCATCGCCAGACCGAAGGCAACGGTCTTGCCGGAACCGGTCTGGGCAGAAACGATAAGGTCGCGGCCTTCCGCTTCGGTTTCAAGCACGGCGGCCTGAACCGGAGTCGGCTTGTCATATTCGCGCGCCGTGAGCGCCTCTGCGAGAAGCGGGGAAATTTTCGAGAAAGGCATAATGTTTGTATTCCGTGGCAAAAGTGAAAGCCGCGCGGAACTGCCAGTCGCCTGCGGTTTATGAAGATCATGTTGTTATTAAACGGTCCGTGTCGGGGATCATATTGCCTTACCGGCAGCATGGCCACTCGCCCAAGCCCATTGAAAATTATAGCCACCGAGCCAGCCGGTGACATCAACGGCTTCGCCAATAGCATAAAAACCGGGTACTTGCCTAGCTTCCATATTTTTGGAGGATAATTCCGCCGTACTGATGCCGCCTGCGGTGACTTCGGCCTTGGCAAAACCCTCGGTTCCATTCGGCATGAAGCGCCAATGGGACAGGCGTCGCGCCGCCTCATCCAGCTTCTTGTCGGTCAGATTGCCCAATTCGCCTTCCAGCGCGATCCGTTCGATCAAAGTCTCGGTCAAACGGGCAGGCAGATGCGCGTTAATCGCCTTTTTCAGGGAAAGCCGGGGCAATTGCTGCTTCGCTTGGCTAAGCCAGTCCCCAGCCAAATCTGGCAGAAAATCAATTTCAACCGATTCGCCATGCTGCCAGTAAGATGAAATCTGCAGGATCGCAGGCCCCGACAAGCCTTTGTGCGTAAACAGGGCCGCTTCCCGGAACGCGGTTTTTCCGCATCGCGCGATCACCGGTGCGGATACGCCGGACAGCGAGCGGAACAGGGTTTCTTCCCCACCCAGAGTCAGTGGCACCAGCGCCGGTCGCGGCTCGACAATCTTCAAGCCAAACTGGCGGGCCAGATCATATGCGAACCCGGTTGCGCCCATTTTCGGAATGGACGGCCCGCCGGTGGCCACCACCAGCGACGGAGCAAAGGCAGTCTCCCCGCCATATTCCACCCGATAACGCCCGTCGCTATGGCTGACCGCGGTGATCGCCTTGCCCAGCGACAGGCTGACCGACTCGGCCGGACATTCATCCAGCAGCATCGCGACAATCTGCCGCGCGGAACCGTCACAGAAGAGCTGTCCCAATGTTTTTTCGTGCCAGTCGATGCCGTAACGATCAACCAGCGCGACAAAATCATTCGCCGAGTAGCGGCTCAGGGCCGATTTCGCGAAATGCTTGTTCTGCGACAGATAGCGGTCCGGCGCAGTACCGATATTGGTAAAATTGCAGCGTCCGCCGCCGGAGATCAGGATTTTCTTGCCCGGTTCGTCGGCATGGTCGATCAGCAAAATCTTGCGACCGCGCTGTCCAGCCACGGCAGCGCACATCAGGCCGGCGCCACCGGCTCCGAGTATGATTGCGTCATGATGGGTTGGGACTTTGGGCATGGATTGGCGTTAGCTCACAAATATGTCGAAAAACAGATTGCGAGTGCCGCCCATTTCGGGCCCGTTGCTTCTGCTCGGGAATTTTTTTGTCGCCCGTGCTCCCGGGCGGACTGCCAACCGTAGCTCGCGAAGCGAGCGAAGGTTGGTGGAGCCTAGCGGGATCGAACCGCTGACCTCTTCGCTGCCAGCGAAGCGCTCTCCCAGCTGAGCTAAGGCCCCATTTGAAGAGCGCCTTTAATCCAGACGCCCTCCAATATGCAAATCAAAAATCAGGTGTCGGCCGGTTCGTCGTCACCTTTGCCCTTGCTGACGCCCAGATCGTCGTCACCACCGAGGTCAACTTCATTGTCCGGCGATGGATCATCGTCATCAATATTGATGTCCAGATCATCATCGTCGACCGAATCGGCTTCCTTCTTGGCGTCCTTCTTGGGCGCGGCTTCAAATGGCATCGGCTGCTTGGATTTCAGCACCGCTTCCGGCACAAAGCTTTCACCGCATTCGACGCAGGTCGCCGGATCTTCCTTGCCGAGATCGTAAAAGCGCGTTCCACATTTCGGGCATGTGCGTTTTGTGCCCCATTCCGGTTTAACCATGGCTGGTGTCCAAATCCTGTCTAAATCAATTCGTTTATAGGTAAGTCTGCTCTGCGGCGATTCAAGTCTCGCCAAAATCAGCCGCGAAATCCGGCGCGCCTTGCCATAGCTTTGCGGCGCTGTCAAAAGCCGTTTGATATTCCTGCACGAATCATTTGTGCGTTCCGCTAACAAAGCTCTGACATGACCAGCAACACTCCACAGCCAGCCACGTTCAAACCGTCTGGCGCGCTTTCCGGCAAAATTTCGGTTCCGGGCGACAAATCCATTTCGCACCGGGCCTTGATATTCTCTGCCCTGGCCGTTGGCAAAAGCCGGATCACCGGCCTGCTCGAAGGCGAGGATGTGCTGGCGACCGCCGACGCGCTGCGGGCGATGGGCGCCAGAATCGATAAAAAGGATGATGTCTGGACGGTCCATGGCGTCGGTGTCGGCGGCCTGATGCAGCCGGATACCGCGCTCGAGATGGGCAACAGCGGCACATCGACCCGATTGCTGATGGGATTGATTGCCTCGCACGCGATCAGCGCCACCTTCATCGGCGATGCCAGTCTGACCAAGCGCCCCATGGGCCGGGTGATCGAACCGCTGTCCCGGATGGGCGCAGACATTCAGGCGCGCGAGACCGCCGACCACAAGGCCTGCCTGCCGCTTACGGTAAGAGGCATTTGTCCTGCTATCCCGGTTGCATATCGCCTGCCCGTGGCATCGGCCCAGGTCAAATCCGCAATCCTGCTCGCCGGCCTGAATACGCCGGGTATCACCCGAATCGTCGAACCTGTGCTGACGCGCGATCACAGCGAAACCATGCTCCGGGGCTTTGGCGCGCAAATCAGCGTCGAAACCGATGCCGAAGGCTGCCGGGTGATATCCCTGACCGGCGAGGCGGAACTGGAACCGCAAAAGATCAAGGTGCCGGGCGATCCGTCATCTGCCGCATTCATGGTGGTTGCAGCGCTGATCATTCCCGGATCGGATATCATCATCGAGAATGTCGGCATCAATCCGACCCGCGCCGGCCTGTTCGACGTTCTGCAGAATATGGGCGGCGATATCAGCTTTGGCAAAAAGCGCACCGTGGGCGGCGAACCGGTTGCCGACATTCGCGTCCGGCACAGCCTGCTCGCCGGCATCGACGTGCCGGCCGCCATCGCCCCCAGCATGATCGACGAATTTCCGATATTGTTTGTCGCCGCGGCTCTGGCGGACGGCGAAACGACCACCCGCGGCCTGCACGAATTGCGGGTCAAGGAATCCGACCGCCTGTCGCAAATGGCGAAAGGCCTCGCGCTTCTCGGCGTGAAGCTGACCGAGAATGATGATGGTCTGGTGATCGAAGGCAGCGGTGGCAAACCGCTGACAGGCGGACAGGCGAAGCCGGTAATCGAGACCGCACTGGATCACCGGATCGCGATGAGTTTTGCCGTCGCCGGCATGGCAACCAAAGGCGGGCTTTCGATCGATGATATCAGGCCTGTCGAAACCAGCTTTCCCGGGTTTGTGGACCTGGTGATGAAATTGACCGCCAAATGATCGACGGATTTACAGCCAATGTCATCGGTATATTGGGGAGCATCCTTATCGTTGCCGCCTATGCCTATAATGTCTACGCCAAGTCGGTGAATGCCTTTGTCTACAACGGCACAAACCTGCTCGGCGCGCTTTTGCTCACCCTCTCGCTGCTTGTGCATTTCAATCTGGCCTCGCTGCTGCTCGAAATCGTCTGGATCATCATTGCCGTGGGCGGCCTTGTCAAAGCCTCGAGGGACCGAGCGAGACAAGCATCATGATCATCGCCGTCGACGGACCGACCGCTTCGGGCAAGGGCACGATCTCCAAGCAATTGGCAAGGCACTTTGCGCTGCCCTTCCTCGATACCGGCCTGCTCTATCGCGCCGTCGGCTGGACGCTCAGCGAACAGGGCGGCGACGCCGACAATGCGGCTGATGCGCTGGCGGCCTGTGATTTTGCTGGCAGCCTGCTCGACAATCCGGACCTGCGCAGCGAAGTCATCGGTGGTCTGGCGAGCCGGGTTTCGGTCCATCCGCAGGTCAGACAGGCGCTGGACAAGCGTCAAAAGGATTTTGCCTACCAGCCGGGGGGCGCCGTTCTGGACGGTCGCGATATCGGGACGGTCATCGCCCCCGATGCCGATGTAAAGATATTCGTGACAGCCTCTGCCGAGGCGCGTGCGGTCCGGCGTTACGAGGAGATGAGGCAGCGCGGCGAACAGGTCAATTTCGACGATATTCTTGCTGACATATTGGCACGGGACGAACGCGACCGGAACCGCGCCACCGCCCCGCTCAAGCCCGCCGAAGATGCAGACTTGCTTGATACAACCGATTTGACTATAGACGCCGCCATTCAGCAGGCAATCGCCTTGGTGAATGCGAAGACAAGCGGCCGGCGCGACAAAGATCCGGCATAGCAGACAAATGATGCGCTAGACGGACTGGTCAGGAACCGGTTCGGTCTTGGCGCAGCTTTTTCTGTTTGTGCTTAGCCTTGCATCTACCAATTATCGGCGGTTTTCTGATGGATGCGGCGGTCACATGCGGTGGCCGCGGCAATTTTGGTCCAAGACCGGCGGAACCAACCGCCTGGCCAGAAAAATTGACTATCAAGGATTGAACCATATGGCCTCAACGGCATTTCCAACCCGCGACGATTTCGCGGCAATGTTAAACGAATCACTCGGTGGCGAAGACCAGGGCTTTGAAGGCCGCGTCGTCAAAGGCACCGTAACCGGCATCGAAAATGACATGGCTGTCATCGATGTAGGATTGAAATCAGAAGGCCGTGTGGCGCTGCGCGAATTCGCCGCCCCCGGTCAAAAAGCCACTATTTCCATCGGTGACGAAGTCGAAGTCTATGTCGACCGCATCGAGAATGTGAATGGCGAAGCCATGCTGTCCCGCGATCGCGCCCGTCGCGAAGCAAGCTGGGACAAGCTGGAAAAAGAATATGACGAAGGCAATCGCGTCGAAGGCGTGATCTTCGGTCGGGTCAAGGGCGGTTTCACCGTTGACCTTGACGGCGCCGTGGCCTTCCTGCCCGGTAGCCAGGTCGACGTCCGTCCCGTCCGCGACGTGACGCCGTTGATGGACATCGCGCAGCCCTTCCAGATCCTCAAGATGGATCGCAAGCGTGGCAATATCGTTGTCTCGCGCCGCGCCATTCTCGAAGAAACCCGCGCCGAACAGCGTTCGGGCCTCATCGAGAGCCTGGCCGAAGGTCAGGTTACCGAAGGCGTGGTCAAGAATATCACCGATTATGGTGCCTTTGTTGACCTTGGCGGCATCGACGGCCTGCTGCATGTTACCGATCTTTCCTACAAGCGGGTCAACCACCCGAACGAAATGATCAACATCGGCGACACGCTGAAAGTCCAGATCATCAAGATCAACAAGGACACGCAGCGTATCTCGCTCGGCATGAAGCAGCTGGAAAGCGATCCGTGGGACAGCGCGACCGAGAAATATGCGGTTGGCACCAAGCTCACCGGTTCGGTCACCAACATTACCGAATATGGTGCTTTCGTCGAACTGGAGCCAGGCATCGAAGGCTTGGTCCATGTTTCCGAAATGAGCTGGACCAAGAAGAATGTTCACCCGGGCAAGATCGTCTCCACCTCGCAGGAAGTGGAAGTCATCGTTCTCGAAGTCGATACCGAAAAGCGCCGCATTTCGTTGGGCCTCAAACAGGCTCAGTCCAACCCCTGGACCGACTTTGCGGATACGCATCCGGTCGGCAGCACGGTTGAAGGCGAAGTCAAGAACGCGACCGAATTCGGTCTGTTCATCGGCCTCGAAGGTGACGTCGACGGCATGGTTCACATGTCCGATATCGCATGGGGCATCTCCGGCGAAGACGCGCTCAACCTCCATCACAAGGGTGAGCAGGTCAAGGCGATCGTTCTCGACATCGATGTCGAAAAGGAACGCATCTCGCTGGGCATGAAGCAGCTTGAAAAAGGTGCGCCCGCGATGGGTGGGGCCGACACCGGCGGCCTCAAGAAAGGTTCTGTGGCAACCGTCACCGTACTGGAAGTCCGCGACGGCGGCCTCGAAGTCCAGATGGGCGACGATGGCGCAACCGGCTTCATCAAGCGCAACGATCTGGGCCGCGATCGCGACGAACAGCGTCCCGACCGCTTCCAGGTTGGCCAGAAGCTCGATGCGATGATCACCGGTTTCGACCGTTCGAAGAAACCGAATTTCTCGATCAAGGCGCACCAGCTGGCGGAAGAGAAACAGGCTGTGGAACAGTTCGGTTCGACCGATTCCGGTGCGAGCCTCGGCGATATCCTCGGTGCTGCACTGAAAAAGAAGGAAGAATAGTCCTTCGTCCCACGGGACCGGATTACCAAGAAGCCCGCGCCTGCAAAGGGGCGGGCTTTTTCTTGGCCCTGTCCCATTTCACATCAGTTTTCCACTAAACTGCCAAGACCATTGAAAATAGACGTGTTTTCTGGCATCTATCGACTCTAAAAAATAAAAGGCATCAAGATCCTTGGAATTTCCAACAAGGGAATCCAGTGGGTCGACCCAGAATCGGAAAGGCGCACCGATGATACGTTCTGAACTACTGGACAAACTTGCAGAAGAAAATCCGGAACTGAAACCGGATGAAATTGAAAAGATCGTCGACCTCTTCTTTAGCCAGATCAGCCAGAAACTGGCCGAAGGCGGCCGCGTCGAATTGCGCGGGTTTGGCGCGTTCTCGACTCGCCAGCGCAAGCCGCGCATCGGTCGCAATCCACGCACCGGCGAATCGGTAGAAGTTCCGGCCAAGCGCGTACCTTATTTCAAGCCCGGCAAGGAAATCCGCGAGCGGCTGAACAAGGGCTAGTTTCCGGAATATTCCGAAATAATGCGTCTCCGCACTTGACCGCGCGCGCGCAATAATGCTTGTCGCTAGTCTCCGGCGGACAGTCGGAGCTACCGGTGCGGACGTGGCGAAATGGTAGACGCAGCAGACTTAAAATCTGCTATCCGAAATGGGTGTGCGGGTTCGAGTCCCGCCGTCCGCACCAGCTTAGAACCATATTTATCAGGATGCGATTGCACAGGTCGCAAATCCGTCCAGCATCACAAGACAGGTCGGCTGAGTAACTCGCGTCCTCGGCAAAATACACAGCCCCAGAGTTAAGCTTTGTCGGACCGGCAAAACCTTCTAGACAGACGCGATGCGCTACCTTGCCCTTCTCTGCACGATGCTGATGCTGCTATCCTGCGACAGAGATCCGGCAATCGACACTGCCCCCGGCTCCGACCAGATCGTCCGTCTGGCCGATTCTGAGATCAAGGGTCTCGACCCGCAGAAAGTCTCGGATCTGTCTTCGCTTCGCGTGGCTGCCGACCAGTTCGAGGGTCTGACCCGTCTCGATGCGGTCGGCGAAGCGGAACCGGGGCTGGCCAAAGACTGGCGAATTGCGCAGGACGGGCTGACCTGGGATTTCACCTTGCGGGAAGCCCTGCGATTTTCCGACGGCACGGCATTTGACGCGACGCTTTTTCCGGCCCTGATGGACCGGCTGCGGGACCCGGAAACCGCCGCACCGGCGCAGGCGCTTTTCGCCAATATCGTCGCTGTCGAAGCTGTAAGCGCAAACAGTGTAATCGTCCGTCTCGCTTCGCCAGACCCCGCCTTGCCTGCCTTGCTGGCCCATCCGGCGATGGCGGCGATTCCGCTCCACCGGATTCGCACGGCGGGCGACCAGTGGACCTCGGACCGGCCGATGATCGCAAGCGGACCCTATCAACTGTCGGAATGGAAACTGAACGACTATGCCCGGCTGGAGCGCAATCCCGAGTGGCACGACGGAAAAGCACCCACGGCGACGATCATCTGGAAACCGATGGAGGACAGTCTGTCGGCGCTGCGCCTGTTCCTGTCCGGCGGCGCGGATATCGCTGCGGACTATCCGCCCAGCCGCCATCAGTGGCTCAAGGACAATCATCCAGCGGTGACGCACAGCGTGCCCTATCTCGGTAGCTATTATTTCGCCTTCAACACCCGGATGCCTCCGTTTGACGACCCCCGGGTCCGGACCGCCCTGTCGATGGCCGTCGAACGGGAATGGATTGCCGACAAGGTGATTGGCGTCGACAATATCCCGGCCTGGGGACTGTTGCCGCCGGGACTGGAAGGACAGGAACCGCTGCGGCCGGAATGGGCCGATTGGCCGCGGGAAAAGCGGTTGCGCTCGGCTCGCGGGTTGCTGGCGGCAGCCGGCTATGGTCCGGATCGTCCCCTGCGCTTCGAAATTCGCTTCAACAGCTCCGCCGAGCATCGCCGCGTCTCCGTCGCGATGGCGGCAATGTGGCAGCCGCTTGGTGTCGAGGCCAGCCTGTTCAATAGCGAGGCGGCGCTCCATTTCGCGGCGCTGCGCCGGCATGAATTCGCGCTCGCTCGCTCCGGCTGGATCGCCGACCTGCCGACCCCGGAAAATTTTCTGCTGGTCCATCAGCAGGCCAATGGCGCTGGCAATTATTCGGGCTACGCCAATCCGGACTATGACCGGATACTGGCGCAGGCCATTGCCGAACCGGATCCGCGGCAGCGCCAGCAACTGATGCGCAAGGCGGAAGCGCAGCTGATCACCGACATGCCGATCCTGCCGCTTTATTTCTATGTGACCCGCAGCCTCGTGGCCGAGCGGATTGCCGGGTGGGAAGATAATATTTCCAATGTGCATCCCAGCCGCACTCTGCGTATAAGAGCCCGATGAATTCCCGCGCAAGATTCTGGCTGAACGGCATCGCCGCAGTGCTGACCATAGCGATGCTCAGCGCCTGCGGCTTTTCCGGAGACGAAGATCAGGTCCGTGCGACGGTGGTCGCAGACGGAGAGACGCGGATCAATCCGGTCGGGACGCGCCTGAATTTTGCCTCCTCGACCATGCGCGCGGCAATCGCCAAGGGCCTGGTCGGACTTGACGAGGAAGGCCGGGTGGTTCCAGCGCTCGCGGCACGCTGGATCGTCACCGACGATGGTCTGAGCTATATTTTCCGGCTGTTCGATGGCAAATGGGACGACGGTCGCCAGATCACGGCCGAACGCGTGGCGCGATTATTGAACGAACGGTTGTCGGAACTGCGCAACAGCCGCTTGCGCGATGATGTCACGGCGGTGGACGAGGTCGTCTCGATGACCGGGCGGGTGATCGAGATCAAGCTCAATGCGCCACACCCCAATTTCCTGCAATTGCTGGCCCAGCCGGAAATGGGCCTGTTCCGCGCCGGTCACGGCGCCGGTCCGATGCGCGTGCTGGACGAAGAAAATGGTATCAAGCTCGGCCAGTTCGATCTGCCTTCGCAGGATGAGCAGGAAGCTGCTCCGGAAGACGATCGATGGGTGTCGCTGCGCAGCGAACCGGCAGCGGTCGCCATTGCCCGTTACCGGGCGGGCAGCGCCCAGATCGTCCTCAACGGCAAATATCATCACCTGCCGCTGGTCGATGCGGCGGACATAAGCAGTGGAGACTTGCGGCTTGATCCGGTGGCCGGATTGTTCGGCTTGCGCTTTGTCCGCGCCAATGGCTTCTGGGCGGTGCCAGCGAACCGGGAAATTTTGGCGATGGCGATCAATCGACCGGCGCTACTGACATCCTTTCCTGCGGTCAGCGCCTGGCAGAGCCGGCTCAAGATCGTTCCCGAAGCGCTCGATGTCGAGGGGATCAACACCTATCCCGACTGGGCCAGCATGACCATGCAGGACCGGATCGCCTTCGCCAGAAACCATGTCAGCCGATGGAAAGCCTCGGAAGGACCGGTGATCCCGCTGACGATCGCGCTGCCCGAGGCAGCCGGCGCACGCATCCTGTTCAGACGTATCCGGTCCGATCTCAGAAGGGTCGGCCTCGACGCCAGAATGGTCCGCAGCAACCAGGCCGCAGATGTCCAGCTGATAGACGAGATCGCCCCCTATGACAGCGCACCGTGGTTCCTGAAACAGTTTACCTGTGTCAAAACCCCGGTCTGCCTGAACGATGCCGATGCCCGGATCGCGGAGGCCGATGCCGCCACCAATCTCCAGATCAAGGCGCGCCTCTACGCCGAAGTGGAGGATTTGCTCGTCGACCATTATAATTTCATCCCGATCGCGGTTCCCATCCGCTGGTCGATTGCCCGTCAGGGCCAGCGCGGCTTTGCGGTCAATCCGCGTGGCTGGCATCCATTGAACCCGCTGGTCGGCATCCCCATATCCTGACTGTAGTGTTGGTATATGACAGGGAGGTCCCATGGCCATTTCCGAAGAACAGTTAAAGCGTCTGGCCGAACAATTGCCCGACGTCAGCCGCGATCCGCAAACGGTCCGCACCCGCGTGGAAGCGATGGAGAAAGTGCTGGAACGCGCCTTCGTGATCCCCGGCGTCAACCGGCCGATCGGCGTCGATTCGATCGTCGGTCTGATTCCCGTGGTCGGTGATATCGTCACCGCGCTGATGGGTGCCTATATCGTCTGGGAGGCCCGCAATCTTGGTATGTCGAAGCTGCAGCTGACCCGCATGGCGGCCAATGTCGGCATCGATACCGCGCTTGGCGCGATCCCCCTTGCCGGCGACGTCTTCGACTTTTTCTGGCGCTCGAACACGAAGAATCTGAAGATCATCCGCAAGCATCTCGACAAACATCATCCGGGCACCCGGACGATTGAAGGTTAGGCAGCCGGAAACCGGGCCGCGAAATCTTCAAGTCCGACGGTTGCGCTGTTGGCGACAAAACTGACCGTATGGTAGGTTCCGCACAGCGCCATGATTTCCATCTGCTCTTCCTTCGACCAAAGCCGCCGAAACGCTGCAAGATTCTCTTCGTCCATGACTCCCGAGCGGCATAAATCATCAATGGATGCCAACAGGGATTTTTCCTGGTCATTCCACACCGGATCGTCGCAGTTGCCATTTTTTGTAGCGACAACCTGCGCTTCGGAAAACCCGGCAGCGGATGCGAAGATGGCGACATGGACACCCCATTCATACTCGCAATCATTATTTGCGGTCGTCCGGAGAATCACGATTTCACGCTCGCGGATCGGTAAGGGGCTGCCCTTGTCGAGCAGATTGGGCACCGCTTTTTTCGCAAAGCGCACGCTGTTTGCGAACACGCGAAACAGGTTCAGCAAATAGCCTTCCTGTTGCGGATATTGTTGCATCACCGCGGTCAACTCGGATGAATATGGGGGCATGACAGGGGCCAGAATATTGCCCATGGTTCGACTCCTTGCTATAGTTTCTGTAGCATCGATATGCTACTAATTATGTAGCGTCAAGAAAGGATTCGCCTTGAGCAGTCAGAAAAGCAATCGCCCGATCATGATCCTGCTGGATTCACTGGGAAAAAGATGGACCTTGCGGATCATGTGGGAATTGAGAAACGGGCCGTTCACGTTCCGCGCCTTGCAAGAATCATGTGACATGCTGTCCCCGACAACGCTCAACGCCCGGCTTGGGGATTTGAAAGCGTTGGGAATTATCGATCATCAATCTGCCGGATATCAGTTGACTGCCAAAGGTCTCGAGCTGGCGAAAGTCATGATCAGTCTGACCGAATGGGCAAACAGAGAAATTAACCCCCGCGCCAGATCTTGACCGGGCTGTCCGCCGGTTCCGTCCGCATATAGGCCGGGCAGCGCTGCGGCCGGAAACTCTGGCCCAGACAAAGCTTCACCTCCTGCAACCAGCCGCGTTCGTTCACCTTGAGCCGCAGCATATCGGGCATCAGCCCGTCATTGGCCGCGGCAAAGGCGTTGCGGAACTGCGCGGCGGTCAAAGGCTTGCGCGACAGCCGGTCCATATCGGGAAAGCGCACCGCATCGAACATGATCCGCGACACCCGGAAATAGGTTTCGGGCCGCCGGGTCATGCAGGTGCCGTGCTTCGCCCATTCGTGCGCCATCATCTTGGTCGTCGGCATCATGCAGAAATTGCGTTTCACCACCGCCGGTGGCAGCGGCTTCGTCGATGCGCACCACTGCGGATAGGCAGGACCGTTCGTTTCCGGCCACAGGCCGTGGAGGATGAAGGCAAAGCTGCCATCCTCACCGCTGCACTGGGTCCTGTCACGCGGGCTGTCCTTGCGGGTGCGGCAAAATTCCGGCGACCAGCTGAGGGCGAGTGTGTAGCCGGTGACGGGTTTGACGCGGCGGGGTTCGGAAGAGGGTTTGCGTTCGGCGGGGGCGCTCAGGCCCGATGGTGCGCGGCATTGGTAGGATTGGGCGTAGGCGGGGGTTAGAGCTAGCGTTGAGCTTAGCCCCAATCCCAGTGCCGATATAATGGTGCTCCGCACTTGATGCGGAGCTCTGGATTGGAAGAGCTGTTCAGGCCTCGCAAGCTCCGCATCAAGTGCGGAGCACATCAGCTCATCGGATTCAAACCTGCTCAAAATCCAGCCCGATATCTGCCGCAGGCGCGCTCTGCGTCAAACGCCCCACCGAAATAAAATCCACCCCGGTCTCCGCCTTGTCGCGGATCGTCTCCAGCGTCACGCCACCGCTCGCTTCGGTCTTAACCCGGCCGCCAATGAGCGTCACCGCCCCGCGCAGCGTCGCCGGCTCCATATTGTCGAGCAGCAAGTGGGTAGCCCCCGCCGCCAGCGCCGGTTCGATCTGGTCGACCCGGTCGACTTCGCAGATGATATTCTCGACGCCAGCGTCCCTTGCCCGCCGAACCGCTTCGCCGACCGACCCCGCGACCGCGACATGGTTATCCTTGATCATCGCCGCATCCCACAGGCCCATGCGATGATTCTGCGCGCCGCCCATCCGCGTCGCATATTTCTCCAGCACCCGCAGCCCCGGAATGGTCTTGCGGGTGTCGAGCAATGTACAGCCCGTTCCGATAATCGCCCGGACATAGGCGTTGGTCATGGTCGCAATACCGGTCAGATGCTGCACCGTGTTGAGCGCGCTACGCTCGGCGGTCAGCATCGCGCGGCCCTTTCCCTTCAGGCGCATTATATCGGTGCCAGCGGCGACCGCCTCGCCTTCCGCAACCAGGATTTCAATCTCCACATCGGGATCGAGATGGCGGAAAAAGGCCTCGGCGATCGGCAGCCCGGCGATCACCGCATCATCGCGGCTGTCCATCACCCCGGAGAAAATCGCATCGGCGGGTATCACCGCCTCCGACGTGACATCGCGGCCGGTCGGACCGAGGTCCTCGGCGAGGGTGACGGCGACGAAAGCGTCGAGATCGAAACGGTCAAGGGTGAAGGCCATATAGCCTTCTAGCCATTCCCGCGTCCGGCTCAAGACAAACCGTGAATGGCCGAAACTGTCATGGCTTGTCGCGGCGGATCGCTTGTGGTAACTATGTGTTTCACATATGATACGGCATGGATTTTGAATTTGATCCAGCCAAGGATGCGATCAACCGGACCAAGCATCATCTGCCGCTATCGTTCGGCCAGCGGATTTTTGATGATCCTTTTGTCGATATCCTGCCATCGTTCCGGCCGATTGACGGCGAAGACCGGTACAAGGCGGTTGGCATGCTGGATGGCAAGCTTTTTACAGCCATTTATGTCGAGCGCGGATCTGCAACAAGATTCATTTCGGTAAGGAGGAGCAATGGCGCAGAACAAAGAGACTATGATCGCGATCCCCGCTGATCCTGATGATCCCGAAGATTTCGATGTCAGCGTCGCGGCCCTTGAGCGCGCCCATATGGGCCGCTTCATCCGCGTGTTGCGCTACGACCTCGGCATGACCCAGGAAGAATTTGCCAAAACCTACGGCATCCCGCTCGCCAATATCCGCCAATATGAAATCGGCCGTCATATGCCCCCGCCAGCGGTCCGCGCCTATCTCAAGGTCATCCGCGCCGAACCGGAAGTGGTGAAGCGGGTGATGGCGGGGTAGGTATTTTTTCCTCTCCCTTAACGGACAGGGTTGCGCAGACTTGGCAGCTTGCCGCCTAGTCGTAGCTGGGTGAGGGTGCACTGCTCTCGATAGTGAGGAACACCCTCATCCAACTGCGCCTAATCCTGCGGATAAGGCTCCGTATCCTTCTCCCTCACGGGAGAAGGTCAAAGACCGTCCGAAAGTGACAATCCGTTCCACCGCTTTGTCATTCCCGCGAAGGCGGGAACTCAGTTAGAACAGGCCATGCCTCAGAGCTATCATGTCTATATTCTCGCCAGCAAGCGCAACGGGACTCTCTACATCGGCGTCACCAACAATCTGGCCGCCCGCATCTTCGCGCATCGAAACGGCAGGGGTTCGGCGTTCACCAAGAAATATAGGGTCACAAGGCTGGTTCATATCGAGCCTTTCGCCGATGTTCGCGATGCAATCGCCCGTGAAAAAGCTCTCAAGAAATGGAACCGTGGCTGGAAATTGCGGCTGATCGAGGAAAGCAATCCCGGCTGGGATGACCTGTACGAGACACTTAACCGATGATCAGCCCAGAAGAGAGCGCCAACTGGGTCCCCGCCTTCGCGGGGATGACAAGGGGTTGTGGTCTCGACCAATTGTGTCATTCCCGCGCAGGCGGGAATCTAGAGCGTCAAAATGGGCCAAACAAGATTAGGATTCAAAATATCCAGCAACGGTATCTTCGCCAATCTGGATTATTTCAGCGACCGGAATCGAGAAGAATCCGCCTTGAGCGTCACGCCAGATTTCAATACCCTCGCTTGGATCAGGAAATTTTGCATTCGAACCTGAAAGTTTCGACACGCTTTGATCTAAGGTTTCCCTTGATACTGGCAAATGTGGGGACTCCGTTCCCCCCCGAGGGTCAGCGTAAGTTATGCCAATCACCGAAATGTGGAAAACTTCCATCTCATCGTCACCGGCACCAATTTTTTCAATCTTTTGTATCTTCAGCAAGGAACCACTGTCCTGTGATCGATTCTTATATTCCCACACTTGTCCCACCGAATAGTTCAATTCACTAGCATTCCCGTTACTGGACAGAACAAATAGTGCGGCAAAAAGCTTTAGAATTTGATTCATTCACCCCTCATGCGCCAGATCGGTCGGCCCCAGATCCCCCTGCCCGACCGTCGCGCTCGCCATTTCCATCATCTTGTCGATCGACTTGCGCGCCTGCAGCCGCAGTTCCTCGTCCATCTCGATGCGCGGCTCGAGATCGCGCAGCGCCACATAGAGCTTCTCCATCGTGTTCAGCGCCATATAGGGGCAGATATTGCAGTTGCAGTTGCCGTCCGCTCCGGGGGCCCCGATGAAATTCTTTTCCGGCACCGCCTTTTCCATCTGGTGGATGATATGCGGCTCGGTGGCGATGATGATCGTGTCGCCTTCATATTCCTTGGCGAATTTCAGGATCGCGCTGGTCGATCCGACCATGTCCGCATGATCCAGAATATAGGCCGGGCATTCCGGGTGCGCCGCCACCGGCGCGCCGGGATGCTGGGCCTGCAGCTTGAGCAGCTCGGTCTCGCTGAATGCCTCGTGGACGATGCAGACACCGGGCCAGAGCAGCATGTCGCGGCCGGTTTTCTTGGCAATATAGCCGCCAAGATGCTTGTCGGGTCCAAAGATGATCTTCTGGTCGAGCGGGATTTGCGAGAGAATATGTTCCGCCGACGAGCTGGTGACGATGATGTCGCTGAGCGCCTTCACCTCGGCCGAGCAGTTGATATAGGTCAGCGCGATATGGTCGGGATGTTCGTCGCGGAACGCCTTGAACTTGTCCGGCGGGCAGCTGTCCTCGAGGCTGCACCCCGCATCCATGTCCGGCAGCACGACAATCTTCTCCGGCGACAGGATTTTCGCGGTTTCCGCCATGAATTTCACGCCGCAGAATGCGATCACATCGGCATCGGTCTCCGCCGCCTTGCGCGACAGTTCAAGACTGTCACCGACGAAATCGGCGATATCCTGAATTTCCGGCTTCTGGTAATAATGGGCGAGGATGATCGCGTTGCGATCCTTGCGCAGCTTGTTGATTTCCTCGACAATATCGACCCCGGCCAGACTGCCGCCAATTCCACCACGTGCGTCCATTATATATTCCTTTTGAAAAACTTGGCCTCGCTATGCCACTGCAAGGCGGTCCAGATCAATTGCTGATCCGGAATTTGACGATCCTGTCAGTCACTTTCTGCTCGGCATCCATGCCGCCCAGGATATAATAGTCGTGGCCGGCCTTGGCGAGACCGCGATGATCCATGCTCGGTTCGGCCAGCCGCCCCAGTTCGACCCATTGATCCTTTTTCAGATCAAAAACGAAAAAGCCGCCCGAAGGTTTCGCTGGCACCCCGTCATAGCCGATACCATCGTAATTATAGGGATTGTCGCCGCCGCCTGCAAATATGACCTGGTGACCGGCTTCGTCGCCCACCGCCGCCATCCGATATTGTGCCGAACCGGCATGCGCATCGACCCCGCGCCAGCTGATCTGCGTCGGGTTTTGCGGATCAATATCGCCGCGCCAGCTCAGCTTCGCTGCAACAAATTTGCGCTTGCCGTCGGCAAAGACGGTCGCGACGCCGTCCGAGACGATGATGCTGTTGCCCGCTATGCCGCCGGCATGGCCGAACACCGGCGTCCCCGGAAAGGGGGTCGCCTCGGTCCAGGCGCCGGTCATTGTATCGAACATCTGTACGGTGCTGACATTGCCTTCGTCGTGCCAGCCGGAGATCACGTAGATGAACCGGTTCTGGTAGGGCACGATCACCGCGTCATCGACCGGTGTCGGCATATCAGATTTTTGCTCGTAGCGCCCGGATGCTGGATCGAAGGCAAAAACCTCCGGCGTGGAGACTTCGTCGCCATTAGCGGCGACGGTATAGCCGCCGAAAATGTAGATTTTCCCGGCAACGGATACCGCTGCACTGGCCAGCCGCCCTTCCGGCACCGGCACAGACGCAATGATCTTGCAGGATTCGGTGGCAATCACACAGGCATAGGCGGCGTTGCTGGTATCTTTCCAGGTCTTGCCCGCTTTCAGGCCGTTGAAACTGTAAAGGGTTGGTCCGTCCGGTCCGTCGGCCACCGCAACCGCATTATTGCTGATCGCTTCCGGCAGGACGAAACCGGCGGTCTGCGAGAGCGGTTCCTGCTGCGGGCGGCGCTCGCACCCGGTCAGGGTCAGCAGCACCGCCGCCATGGTTATGATCGGCAATTTCATTGCGCCTCTTCCCTCTTTTGCTGCTGCTCGGCCAGCACCTCCCGGATCGGCCGCGAATAGTCCCAGCGCTCCTTGTAGCGGCTACGCTCATAGGGGAAGAAGGCGTCGATCTTCGCCTCCACGCCCGCCGCCTGCAACGGCACCGCGAAATTGTGGCGCACCGCCCGGCGCGCCGCTTCCCTCGCCAGCCGTATCTGCACCGGATTTTGCGCCTGCCGCGCCAGTTCCTCGACGCCTTTCTTGCGATTGGCCTGATCGAGGACATTTTCCGCATCGGTCAAGGCCATCAATATGCCGCCGTCATCATAGGTCTGGATCTGGTCGATATGCGCCTCCGGCCGGGCAATTTCGATCGCCGGGATCTCGACATAGAGCGTGTCGTCGCGGGCATCCCAGCGGACATTGTCCGCCTTGAGCTTGGCCATATCCAGTTCGTAGCGCACCGTGCCGGGCATGATCAGGGTCTTGCGCGCCGAAAGGCCCAGCTTCGTCAAAGTCGTGGTAACAGTGGCATTATAGCTCGCCGAAAAAACCGTGAGCCGGTTCTGCTCCTGCATATGGCTCAGGCTGGTATTGACAATCGAGACCGGGTCGGGGCTGATACGGCTCTCGACACGGTCGAAGAGCAGCCAGGCGAGCGCTCCCAGAAGGACAAGAAAACCGCAAATGATGACCGCGGGTGCCCAGCGATTGCGGTAAGGGCTATCGTTCACTCGGCCATGCTCCAGACCTCGCCCGAAAGGGTTACGACGCCGCGATCCACCAGATCCAGCAGATGGGCGCGCACCGACTGGCCGGCGGCTCCCTTCAGGCGGGGATCGAGGCCCTTGTACATTTGCGGAACCATATCGACGATGGCGGCCGGACCGGCCTGCAAAAGCTTCACTATCTGCCGCTCGCGCTGTTTCCGGTGTCCCATCATGCCGCGGACCAGCTGACGCGGATTGGGAACTTTCTTGCCGTGTGCGGGATAATAGACCTTGTCGTCGCGCTCGTAGATTTTCTGCAGGCTCGCCATATAGTCGGCCATATTGCCATCCGGCGGCACGATCACGCTGGTCGACCAGGCCATCACATGATCACCGGTGAACAGCGCGCCCGATTCCCGGACCGCCAGGCACAGATGGTTCGACGTGTGGCCCGGTGTCGCCACCGCCTCGATCGTCCAGCCATCGCCGGCCACCGTCTCGCCGTCGGCGAGTATCCGGTCGGGCCGGTAATGCTTGTCAAAACTCTCGTCGGCGCGCGGGCCGTCGTCTGCCAGCACCAGCGGCGCGCAGCCGATGATCGGCGCACCCGTCCGCGCTGCCAGCGGCGCTGCGGCGGGGCTGTGGTCGCGGTGGGTATGCGTGCACATGATCGCACTGATCCGGGCGTCGCCCACCGCCGCCAGGATCGCGTCGATATGCGCGTCAATCGCCGGCCCGGGGTCGATGACCGCGCGATCTGTCTGGTTACCGACGATATAGGTCTGGGTACCGGTATAGGTATAAGGGCTGGGGTTGCCGGCCAGCACACGGGCAACGAGCGGTTCCATCTGTTCGCACAGACCGGTCGGATATAGCGAAGGGTCAAAGTCCATGGCTATGATGTGGCATATCCCGCCCATAAAACAACCATGAAAAAGGGCGATCCGTGAAAACGAACCGCCCGGTCACCGTTTGATCAGGGCTCGCTGGCTCAGGTCATCGACAGCTGCGCCTTCACTTTTGCGATGCTATTGTCAAAATCCTTGAGCTTTCTGGTGCGATTGGCTTTGCTTTCGGTGCATTTGGCCGCTTCGGCGCGACCCTTTTCGAGACCCGACAAGGTCGCCTTGAGCATGGCCGTCTTGTCGATCTTGACTTCAAAACCGCCGCAACCGGCAACAACAGCCCAGGCCTGACCGGTGAGGCCGTTCGTTCCGCCCATCGCGATCTGCTTGTTCATCGCCGTGCAATCGGGTCCGCTGACCTTGGAGCCGGTGACAAAGGAAATTGAAGAAATACGGGCTTCCTGCCGGGTTTGCTCTCGTGCTTCGCGTGCAGCCTCACTGGCTTCCCGTTGCGCCTCGCGGGCTTCCTGCCGGGCTTCCCGCCTGGCTTCAAGTGCCTCGCGCTGGGCCTCGCGCACGTCCTGTTGGGCTTCCCGCAACTCCTGCTGCATTTCGATTCTGGCCTGTGCCAGTTCCCGGTCGACCTCATTCATGGTCGCGCGCATCTGCTCCCGGTCCCATCCGCTTTCACGCAGCGCCCTGTCTGCCTCCAGCCGGGACTTTTCGGCTTCCGCAACCATCTTGCGAATTTCCTTCTCGCTCAGCACCTTGTCGGTCCGCAAGATGACGGTTCTGCCATTATGCTGTATCTTGTGGACATAGTCGTTTGCCGGGTCATAATTTTTGCGACCGTTGAGCATGGTGATGTTGGTAACGTCGCCCACCGCCGTCGGAGCGGATGGTGCCGACGGAACCTCGGGAGCCGAAACCGCCGATGGAGCCATCGGAGCGGCAGGCGCTGCGGGTGCCAGTGGTACCTCGGGAGCCGACAGATCGACGGGATCTACCGCTTCGGCATAGGTGACGGTGGCGGTGAGCGGCAGCGCAATCACGGTGCCGACAGCGACCAATCCGGCGCCCAGCCTGCTGCGGAACCGCGACTTTTCCGACTGGCCCAGCATTTTGAGCCGACCCTTGATCTTGTCCTTCTGGTTCAACGGACTGGCCAGTCCCAGCCGGTGACCGGAAGCCGACTTGGCAATGGTCCGGCCGTAAACGGCCCGCACTTCATGACCGCTTTGCGCCAGTACCCGCGCATCGCAAGCCGTTTCCTGATCCTGTCGAAACGCGATCCAGGCGAACCAGGCGATCGGGTTGAACCAGTGCAGCGACAATATCGAAAGGCCGACGAAATTGGCCGCCAGGTCTCCCGACTCATGGTGCGCGATTTCATGCTCCAGCGCGAGTTTGCGTTCCCGGGGGGCATAATCGCGGAAAAAATTGGTCGGAACGGCAATATATTTGTCAAACAGGCCGAAGGCGAGTGGTCCGCCAACAGCGGCCGTTTCCAGGATTTTGATGTTGCCATGGCGACTGATCAGACGACCGTCAGCCACGATATCTTCTCTAAACTGCAGATAGGACGCCAGCTTGCTGATAAACAGCAGCCCCGCGCCACCAAGCCAGAGAATGAGCGCAATCATCATCCAGTCGAGCGAAGCGAGCGTACTGATTGCACTGCCTTGGGCAGGAACGGCAGCGACCAAATCCGAACCGGCGACTGCCGGCACGTAGGCCGCCATCGGCTCGACTTCCGCCGGTGCCTCAAGGGTCAGCGTCGGCATGAACAGGCGCGCCACTGGCAATATCCACAACAGATAGGCAATACGAGCGCCGAAAAAATGGCTCACCGGCCTGCGGATTGCCAGCACCAGCACCAGCAGCAGGGTCATCGAGAACATGGTATCCCAGATCCATTGGTTCAATTCGCCACTCATTTCTTCAACTCCCTCAAAAGCCCCTCGATTTCGCGGATGTCGTCAGCGCTCAGTTCATCGGCCTCGGCCAGGTGCGCAACCAATGGCATGACTTTTCCCCCGAAAAGCCGATCCACAAAATTTCGTGACACGCCGGTCAGATAGGCATCGCGTTCCACAAGCGGTGAATAGAGAAAACGACGACCGTCGCGCTCGGTGCCGACAACCGCTTTTGCGGCCAGCCGGGATAGCAGGGTCTTGACGGTCTGCAGTGACCAGTCCTTTTCCTGAACCACCTGATCGGCCACTTCGGTGGCGGTCAGGGGCGCGCGCTTCCAGAGGACTTCCATAACGGCATGTTCGGCATCGCTAATGCGTTCGGTCACGGTTTGTGTCCCTCCCTCGAGAATCGTCAGTGACTACATGTGTAGTTTCATCGACCACGCGTGTAAACAACGAATTTGCCCGCGGATGTCGTTCGTGGATCGTCTGCGGTTGTTTGTCGAAAAACAGGCGTTTGTCGAAAAATTTTACAGGCCTGCAATCCTTAACAGAGCATCAACCATGCAAGTGATTGAATTAGAAGAATTTTGAAAAACTGGCACGACTGGTGCAACATGATATCCATATTCTAGGCTTTACACCCAAAACCTCCTTGCAGGAGGAGACAATGAGGGGGACAATCGACTGGTCTCTGTTGCCCCACCTCATAAAAATTCGACGAAGCTTACCCCAAATAAAAACGGCCCGGTCCTCCTAGACCGAGCCGTTTTTTATGTCTTTGCCAATTCTGTAATGGCCGGCAAGCGTTCAGGCCTCGGCGGGGGCGACCTTTTTCTCGGCCATCAGTTCGCCAAGCTCGCCGGCTTCGTACATCTCCATCATGATATCGCTGCCGCCGACAAATTCGCCTTTGACATAAAGTTGCGGGATGGTCGGCCAGTCGGAATAATCCTTGATCCCCTGACGAACCTCCATATCCTGAAGCACGTCGAACGAGTCAAATCCGACTCCGAGATGCTCCAATATGGCAACAGCGCGACTGGAAAAGCCACATTGCGGGAACAGCGGCGTGCCCTTCATGAAGAGCACCACGTCATTGCTGTTCACCACCGCTTTGATTTTTTCATTCACGTCGGTCATCTTGATTCTCCTAGTCGGGAACGGAAGTGGTCAGTTGCAACGCGTGCAATTCACCACCCATTTTTCCCTTCAGCGCGGCGTAAACCGCCTGATGCTGTTTCACCCGGTTCATATTCGCGAACGCAGCGGAGCTAACCTTCGCGGCATAATGGTCGCCATCTCCGGCCAGATCGGTAATCTCCACCGACGCATCGGGAAAGGCTGCCAAAATCATGGCCTCTATATCTGCGCTTGCCATCGGCATCGCGGTCAGGAGGCCTCTTCGATAAACTGGCGACGGGCTTCCACCATTTTCTCGGCCAGGGCAGTACGGATACCCGCATCGTCCATTTCGACACCCGCCGAGGTCAGATCGCCGAGCAGCTTGCGGATGACATCTTCATCGCCCGCTTCCTCGAAATCGGCCGCCACAACTTCCTTGGCATAGGCATCGGTTTCTTCCGATGTCAGGCCCATTTTCGCTGCGGCCCATTGACCGAGCAGGCGATTGCGCCGCGCGGTTACCCGGAACTGCATTTCCTCGTCGCGCGCAAACTTCGTCTCAAACGCGTTTTCGCGATCCTTAAAATCTGTCATGAGCTTCCCTTGAACTGAGTTGTTGTAAAAATAGGCATGATCGCCCGCTCCCGCAAGTGCTGCGGGGCAATCAATCTGCGACCTTTACCACCAATTTGCCGATAGCACCGCGATCGGCCATTTTCTGGATCGCCTTGCCGGCATCGGCAAAAGCGAAGACCTCGGATACGCGGGGCTGGATAAGCCCCTCGTCCCAAAGCTTGAACAGCCGATTGATATGGGCGCGATTGCCTTTCGGATCGCGTGCCGCATAAGCCCCCCAGAACACGCCGCAGACATCGCAGGATTTGAGCAGGGTGAGATTGAGCGGCAGCTTGGCAATGCCGGCCGGAAACCCGACCACCAGAAAGCGGCCTTCCCAGGCAATCGAGCGCACCGCCGGTTCGCTATAGTCGCCGCCGACAGCATCATAGATGACATCCGCGCCATTCGGCCCGACGGCTGCCTTGAACTGGGCGGCCAGGGCCTTGGACTGATCCTTGTCGAACGGCGCGCGGGCATAGACCACGGCTTCATCCGCGCCAGCCTGCTTGGCAAATTCGGCCTTTTCCTCGGACGATACCGCCGCAACCACGCGCGCGCCGAAGGCCTTGCCCAGTTCGACGGCGGCGATACCGACGCCGCCGGAGGCACCGAGCACCAGCAGGGTTTCCCCTTCCTTGATATGACCGCGATCCAGCAGTGCATGAATCGACGTGCCATAGGTCAGGATCAGTGCCGAGGCGTCTTCAAAACTGACGCTGTCGGGGATCTTGAAGGCGCTGTTCTGGTCGACGACGACTTTCTCGACGAGACCGCCATGGCCGGTGGTCGAGGCGACACGGTCACCGACCTTGAGATCCTCGACGCCCTCGCCGACAGCGGCGATGACACCGGAAACCTCGCCGCCCGGCGCGAACGGCCGCGGCGGCTTGAACTGGTACATATCCTGGATGATCAGCACGTCGGGATAGTTGATCGAGCAGGCCTTTACATCGATCAGCACCTGCCCCTTGGCCGCAACCGGGTCGGCCACATCCAGCATTTCGAGCGTGTCCGGTCCGCCCACTTTGGTTGACATCAAAGCCTTCATTTCATTCCCTTCCCTGGAATTATTCTGATCCTATGCCGCAGCAGGCTTGAGCCAGGGCTGCGCAGAATCACTGGTTATTTCGTGCCGCTTTATGGCATCGGCCTTTGCCATTGTCAGGTCTATTTCGTCCAGACCCTCGATCAGGCACTGGTGCCGGAACGCATCCATTTCAAACGGGAAACGATCCTGGAACGGGGAGGTGACACTCATGCTTTCCATATCGATAGTGACCGGATCGGTTTTGGCGACCTCCATCAGCCGGTTGATCGCATCCTGCGGCAAGGCAATGGCCAGCAAGCCGTTCTTGAATGCGTTACCAGCGAATATATCCGAAAAACTGGGCGCGATCACCGCCTTGATGCCCATGTCATCCAGCGCCCAGGCCGCATGTTCGCGGCTTGATCCGCAACCGAAATTATCACCGGCAATCAGAATCGAGGCACCGGCATATTCCGGATCGTCGAAAATATTGCCTTCCTGCTCCCGGATCGATTCAAACGCGCCGGCACCGAGCCCCTCTCGGGACACTGTCTTCAGCCATTTGGCCGAAATGATGACATCGGTATCGACATTTTTCTGACCGAAGGGAATGGCGCGACCTTCAACGCGCTTGACCGGATCCATCCTTATTCGTCTTCGCTTTTATTGGTGAAATCGTCGTCGCCATCGTCATAGTCATAATCCGGCTCGTTTTCATATTTCGGCAGCGGCTTGTCCTTGGCCAGCTTGAAATCATCATGTTTTTTCATCTGGTGCCGACCGGCATAGAGCAAGGCGGCCGCAACCGCAGCCGAACCGATAGCCGCGCCGACCTTGGCACCGGTCGACCATGATCCGGATTCACCGCCCTTGGCGGCCTTGGTCTTGCCGGGGGCCTTGCCGGGCTTTTGCTCGGCGCCATTGTCGTTTTTCGTGTCGTCGCTCATTTCAACCTCTCATCTTGTCAGTTCACGCACATCGGTCAACCTGCCGGTCACGGCCGCAGCCGCAGCCATGGCGGGGGACATCAGATGCGTTCTAGCACCGGGGCCCTGGCGGCCAACGAAATTGCGATTGGAAGTGGATGCGCAGCGTTCGCCCGCCGGCACCTTGTCCGGATTCATGCCGAGACAGGCCGAGCAGCCGGGTTCACGCCATTCGAAACCGGCATCGGTGAAAATCCGGTCGAGACCTTCGGCTTCGGCCTGCGCCTTCACCAGTCCCGACCCCGGCACGACAATCGCCCATTTGACATTGTCGGCCTTCTTGCGCCCGTCGAGAATAGCAGCAGCGGCTCGCAGATCCTCGATCCGGCTGTTGGTGCAGCTGCCAATGAAGATATTTTCCACCATGACATCGCGCAGGGCCTGGCCTGCCTCGAGTCCCATGTAGTCCAGCGATTTGCGGGCGGCATCCTGCTTCGACGGATCGGCAAAGCTTTCCGGTGCCGGCACCGTGCCGTTGACCGGTACCACATCCTCGGGGCTGGTGCCCCAGGTGACGGTCGGCGCAACATCGGCGGCGTTGATAGTGACGCTCTTGTCAAAGGTAGCGCCTGCGTCGGTCGGCAGCGTCTTCCAATAGGCGACGGCGGCGTCCCAGTCGGCACCCTTCGGTGCCATCGGACGACCCTTCAGATAGGCATAGGTCTTGTCATCGGGCGCGATCAGGCCGGCCCGCGCGCCCGCCTCGATCGACATGTTGGACACGGTCAGCCGCCCCTCGATCGACATCTGCTCGAATACTTCGCCGCGATATTCGATGACATGGCCGGTGCCGCCGGCGGTGCCGATCACGCCGATGATATGCAGGATCAGGTCTTTCGGGCTGATACCGGGGCCAAGCAGCCCCTCGACCCGGATTTCCATCGATTTCGAGCGGGTCAGCTGCAGCGTCTGCGTCGCCAGCACATGCTCGACCTCGCTGGTGCCGATTCCGAAGGCCAGCGCGCCCAGCGCCCCGTGCGCCGCGGTATGGCTGTCGCCGCAGACCATGGTCGTGCCCGGCAGGGTAAAACCCTGCTCCGGCCCAATGACATGGACAATGCCCTGGTTGATGTCGCTGGCACCGATATATTTGATCCCGAAGGCCGGCGCATTGGCTTCCAGCGCTTCCAGCTGCGCCGCGCTCTGCGGATCGGCAATCGGTATCTTGTTGCCCTCGGCATCCAGCCGCGCCGTCGTCGGCAGATTGTGATCGGGAACCGCCAGCGTCAGATCGGGCCGCCGCACTTTCCGTCCCGCCATGCGCAGCGCTTCGAACGCCTGCGGGCTTGTGACCTCGTGCACCAGATGCCGGTCGATATAGATCAGCGCCGTGCCGTCATCCCGCTGGTCGACGACATGGGCGTCCCAGATTTTCTCATAAAGGGTCTTCGGTTGGTTCATAAGCTCCTGACTTCCCATATGGGGTTTCGTTTAGTCAGATCAATCATCGGCGCAAGTTAGAATTGCCTTCAAAACCTGTCAAAGAGCGCCTATCTTCGCAACATGAGCATATTCGCCATCCTCGCAACCGTCCTTGCATCCGTCATCGCGATGGAATTTGTCGCCTGGGCGAGCCACAAATATATCATGCACAGTTTTGGCTGGGGTTGGCACCGCGACCATCATGAGCCGCACAATAATGCGCTCGAGAAGAACGATCTCTACGGCATCGTCGGTGCAGTGATGAGCATATCGATGTTCGCGATCGGCAGCCCGCTGATCATGGGCAGCTCCGCATGGGAACCGGGCACCTGGGTTGGCCTCGGCATCATGTTCTACGGCATCATCTACACCTTGATCCACGACGGCCTCGTGCATCAACGTTACTTCAAATATGTCCCCAGGGGCGGCTATGCCAAACGGCTGGTGCAGGCGCACAAGCTGCACCATGCGACCATTGGCAAGCAAGGCGGGGTCAGCTTCGGTTTCGTGTTCGCCCGCGATCCGGCAAAGCTGAAGGCGGAACTGAAGCAACAGCGCGAAGCCGGCACCGCCGTCGTCCGCGACGCGGTCGGCTAAGCCAGCGACTTGACCAAAATCTGCATTTTGACGGCGGCGCCCGACTATTTCGAGGACCTCGGCCCGGCCTGCGCCGCCTACCGGCGGCTGCTCGGCGACGATATCGCCTTCCGCCACTGGACCGACCCCGGCGATCTGACCGGCTTCGGTCTGGTGCTGCCGCTGCTGGTCTGGGGCTATCAAAGGGACTGCCCGCGCTGGTTCGCCTTGCTTAATCAGCTCGAACAGCAGCAAATAAAAATCGCCAACCCGGTATCGGTGCTGCGCTGGAACAGCAACAAATCCTATTTACTCGAACTGGAGAAGGCGGGCATCGCCATCGTGCCCACCCTGATCAGCGCCGCCCTGACGGCAAATGATATCGCACAGGCGGTGCAAACATTCGAGAGTGATCATCTGGTGGTCAAGCCGCCGATTTCCGGCGGAGCGGACGGCACCTACCGGCTGCAGAATGGCGACCCCCTGCCCGAATCCATCGCCGGCAAAGAAATGCTGATCCAGCCGTTCCAGCCCGCCATCGCCGAGGAAGGCGAATATTCGCTCTTCTATTTCGGCGGTACCTTCAGCCACGCCATCCTCAAGCGCCCTGCCAAAGGCGATTTCCGCGTCCAGGAATTTCTCGGCGGTTCGGAAAGCGGTGCGGATTGTCCCGCAGGCGCACAAGAACTGGCGGTACAGGCCCGGCAGGCGGCCGAGCAAATTCTGGGAACAGAAACCTTGCTCTACGCCCGCGTCGACATGCTCCGCGATGCCGAAGGCCGGTTCCGCCTGATGGAACTGGAACTGATCGAGCCCTCGCTGTTCTTTGAACATGCGGCGGATGGCGGCGCTATGTTCGCGCGCGCGGTCGAAGCGCAGCGATGTCGAGCGAATGATAAAAAGACTTCGAAAAGTGTTGGACTAGCCGGTGATGGCGATGAGATTCATGCGATCATTGGTGTTGAAGACGAATTTGGAGTTAAACTGGACGATGACGACGCTCCAAACTGGCATACCGCCGGAGACGTGTTCACCTCTCTCCGCAAAGTGTTGCCCGCAAATGAGGTAGATAGACCCGAAAACTGGACACGCTTTGCCCGAGCATTATGCGCCGAAACAGGAGTCGATCCCCATTCCATCGGTCCCAAAAGCCCTTTGCTTTCAGAAACATCGTTTTGGAGGCAAATCGCGGACCTAAATGCTGGCCTTTGGATTGGAATCCTTGTTGCGATAGTCGCCGTTACTTTGTTCGCTTACTTGTCTTAAAATCAAAAGATATCTTCCTCAGCTAGGCTTCGGCAACAACACCGGCCCGCCCAGTTCCACCGTCTTCTGATAGCCCGGCCGCGCCACCAGTGCTTCAAAATAGCGCGAGCAATTGGGGCGGCTGTCCAGCTGCCCCAGCGCCGCGCGCCCTTCGAGCATATAATGCAGGTTGATATCCGCGCCGGTAAACTTGTCCGCGACCAGAAAATCCTTGCCCTCCAGCTCGATCTCCAGATGGTCGAGCAGCTTGTCGACCTCCGCCTGCAGGAATCCGTTCAGCACCTCCGGCAGGCCGCCCAGCATCGGCGCGATGCCGGTGATGATGAAGCTCATCCCCATCGTGCCCTCGGCAAAATGCAGCCATTCGAGATATTTCGCCCGCTCCGGATGATCAACCGCCACGCCGAGCGCGCCATCGCTATGCCGCTCGATCAGATATTCGATGATCGCGCCGGATTCGACCATGGTCACGCCGTCCACGTCCACCGTCGGCGCCTTGGCCAGCCGGTGCGCTTCGGCCAGTTCCGGCGGCGACCGCCGGGTCACCGGATCGCGGTGATAGGTGACCATTTTATAGTCGATCCCGCCCTCCTCGCACAGCCAGATGATCCGGGACGAACGGGAATAGTCGAGATGGTGCAGCGTGATCATGGGGGTCTCCTGTAAACTTTGGAGCAAATGTGCGGCAAAGCCGCAGCAGCGTCAACAGGACAATGTGCTCCGCACTTGATGCGGAGCCCTGGAGGCTCAAGGAGGCGTTGCGACCGGAGGGCTCCGCATCAAGTGCGGAGCACAACTCTCGGGCCAACAGCCGCCGTGCCCTGCCGAAGGGCAGGGCCCAGAATGATCCCGTGCAATCGTCTGGACTCCGGCCTGCGCCGGGGCACACTCAAGCCCGAATATCCATGCCCCTGCGCAGACCTAGTGCCCGACCACGCCCAGACTCTCGAACGGCTTCTCATTCTCGCTATATTTCTCGACCAGCGTCGCGCTCGCCTGGTTCAGGCCGATGATCTCGACCGATTTGCCTTCGTTCTTCAGCCGCTCGACGATCTTGTCCAGAATCCCGGTCGCGCTGATGTCCCAGAAATGGGCGTTGTGGACATCGATGATCACGCTGTCGATCTCGTCCTCGTTAAACTCGATCGCTTCATAGAGCATATCGACCGAGCCGAAGAACACCTCGCCGGCGAAGACATAGCGGTGCGTTGTGACCTCGACAAAATCCTGGATGCGAACCAGCTGCCGCACCTTCCAGGCGAAGAATATCCCGGACAGCAGCACCCCGGTCAGCACCCCGATCGACAGGTCATGCGTCGCCACCACCATCACCACGGTGGCGATCATCACGACATTGGATGGCCAGGGATGATGGGTGATCTCGGTAAAGCTCTGCCAGCGAAACGTACTGACCGAAACAAAGATCATCACCGCAACCAATGCCGGCATCGGAATTTGCGCAACCCACTGGCCGAGCCCGACGATCAGCACCAGCAGCATCACACCGGCGACAAAGGTCGACAGCCGCCGCCGCCCGCCGGATTTGATATTGATCACCGACTGCCCGATCATCGCGCAACCGCCCATGCCGCCGATCCAGCCGGTGACAAAATTGGCAATGCCCTGGCCATAGGTCTCGCGCTTCTTGTCGCTGCGGGTCTCGGTCAGGTCATCGACAATCGACGCGGTCAGCAGCGATTCAAGCAACCCGACAGCCGCCATCGCCAGCGAAAAGGGCGCGATGATCTGGAGGGTTTCCCAGGTGATCGGAATCTGCGGAATATGCAGCCACGGCAGGCTGTCGGGCAGTTCGCCCATATCACCGACGGTGAACACATCGGCGCGAAAATACATGCTGATACCGGCGAGCACGATAATCGCGGCCAGCGGTGACGGCACCAGCGTGGTGATCTTGGGCAGGCCATAGATGATCGCCAGACCGGCCGCGATCATCGCATAGGTCTGCCAGGTAAAGGCTTCGCCGGTCATCTGCGGGATCTGCGCCATGAAGATCAGGATCGCCAGCGCGTTGACGAAGCCGGTGATCACCGAACGCGAGACAAAGCGCATCAGCAGGTCGAGCCGCAGCAGTGCGGCAATCGCCTGGAAAATCCCCATCAAAATCGTCGCGGCAAACAGATATTCGACGCCATGGTCGCGCACCAGCGGCACCACCAGCACCGCCACGGCAGCGGTTGCGGCACTGATCATCCCGGGACGACCGCCGATCAGCGAAATGATCACCGCGATCGAGAAACTGGCATAGAGCCCGACCCGCGGATCCACACCGGCGATGATCGCAAAGCCGATCGCTTCGGGAATCAGCGCCAGCGCCACCACCAGCCCGGCGAGAAACTCGGTTTTGGGATTTGACAGCCAGTCGCGCCGGAAATCGCTGTGAATAGCCATGGGCAGCCTCCTTCGGTTGAAAAATGCTGCGCCGCAACATCAGAAAGATGCGCCTTTGCCGTAAGGGCCGGTTTCAGTCAAGTTTGGCGGCCCGTGCTCCGCACTCGATGCGGAGCCCTGGAGGCCAAAGGCAGCGCTTGGGGCACTGGGCTCCGCATCGAGTGCGGAGCACAAATCATGGCCCTACAGCTCCCGTTCCCTGCCGAAGGGCAGGGCCCAGAATGATCCCGTCCGATCGCCTGGACTCCGGCCTGCGCCGACGCCCTATCTCACCCGGTAATCCGCCGTCACCGTCGCCGCCGCCGCAATCTCCGCTTCATGACCAGCTTCGCGATGCGGCTCTGCCAGTGCCTGCCGCTCCCATTCCAGCATCGCCGGATGCGAGAGAATGCGTTCCACCCACGCCTGCCCGGCGGCACCGATATCCAGAGCGAACGACCGCACCCGATAGGCAACCGGCGCGTAAAAGGCGTCGACGATCGTGAACCGCTCGCCGGCCAGCCATGGGCCGCCAAAGCGCTCCTGCCCCTCCGCGAACAGCTCGCCGATCCGGTCAATATTGCGCTGCAGCGGCGTCTCTATCTGGTGCAGGGTCGCCCGCACACCGACATTCATCGGACAGATATTGCGCAGCCACGCAAAACCGCCGTGCATCTCCGCCGTTGCCGAGCGTGCCCAGGCCCGCGCATCGTCATCCGTCGGCCAGCAGCCCGGATTCCGCTCGGCCAGATATTCCGCGATAGCCAGCGAGTCCCAGATCGTCCGATCCCCGTCCTTCAGACAGGGCACCTGCCCGTTCGGGGCAAATGCCCGGAAACGCTCGTAATTCTCCTCTTCAAAATAGAGTATCTCGTCGGCAAACGGAATATCCAGCGCCTGCATCAATATCCAGGGACGCAGCGACCAGCTGGAATAGTTGCGGTTGGCGGTGATCAGGGTGTAGGTCATATTTCTGTTTTCTTTCGCCGCTAGGCGTTGGCATCATTGGAACCGGACCATAGTCCGATAACAGGAAAATTGAACCATGACTTTATCCCGAAGAGATTTCATGCGCTCCGCCCAGGCCGTCGGCCTGTTCTATGCGTCGGTCTCCCTCGCCGGATGCGCGCAGGCGCGTAGCACCAATCGTTCCGTCCGCCTGGTGCCAGACCCCGCAAAACGCCTCGATCTGCCGGAGGGCTTTTCCTACACCCTGATCAGCGAGACCGGCGGCACCATGTCGGATGGCTTTTTTCGCCCCGGCCGCCCCGACGGCATGGCCTGTTTCGCCGATCCGGACGATGCCGACAAATGTATCTTGATGCGCAATCACGAGAACTGGAACAGCGTCCCCACCGGCAGCCCGTTCGGCAAGGGCAACGAATTGCTCGACCGGGTTTCGGACAGCCAGCTCTATGATCGCAAGGCCGATGGCTCGCCGTTTTTCGGCGGCGTCACCAAGCTGGTCTATGACCTCAAGCACAAACGAATGGAGCGGGATTTTCTGGTGCTGACCGGCACCGCCGCCAATTGTGCCGGCGGACCAACCCCCTGGGGCAGCTGGCTGAGCTGCGAGGAAGAAATGCTCAAACCCGAGGAAGGCCCGGGCAAATATCACGGCTTCGTGTTCGAAACCCCGTCCGGTGCCGACGGCCTGATCGATGCCGTGCCGCTGAAGGCCATGGGCCGCTTCACCCACGAAGCCGCCTCGGTCGATCCCGCCACCGGCATCGTCTATATGACAGAAGATGCCCGTCACGGGCTGTTCTACCGCTTCATTCCGAACGTACCGGGCAAGCTGCAGCAGGGCGGTCGCCTGCAGGCGCTGGCTCTGACCAACAGAAAATCCGCGATCACTTCCAACTGGCCGGAAGACTGGAACGGCAATGGCGCGGACCGTTTCAAGGTCGGGGAAGATCATCTCGCCGAATGGATTGATCTCGACGATGTCGAAGCCCCCGAAGGCGATCTCGCCCATCGCGGCAATGCAGCGGGCGCGGCGCAGTTCATGCGCGGCGAGGGACTCGATTATGCCGTGCGCGCCGATGGCGAAACCGGCGACTTCTATTTCACCTGCACCGAGGGCGGGGTCCAGCGCGTCGGCCAGATCTGGCGCTACACGCCCGGCGAAGGCGCCGACGCAGGCGGCACCTTGCAGCTGTTCTTCGAATCGACCAGCGCCGATTCGCTCGACATGTGCGACAATCTGGTGGTCGCACCGTGGCACGATATCATCCTCTGCGAAGACGGGCGCGGCGACCAGTATCTGCGCGGCCTGGCAGCGGACGGCACCATCTACGACATCGCCCGCAACGCCCACAAGGACAAGAGCGAATTCTGCGGCGCCTGCTTCTCGCCCGACGGCACAACCATGTTCGTCAATGTACAGGAGCCGGGCTATACTTATGCGATCAACGGGCCCTGGGAGAGTTTGCGGCTTCGGTAGCCGGTGTCAACAGATCGCCCCGGACTTTTCCTTGGGGGAAATATAGGAGGGATCGTGCTGAAACGGCAATTGCTCGCCAGCTGCCAGAGCGGATAGAATCGCCGCGAAATCGGTTTTGCACCGAAAATCGAGCAGGCGCTCCATCTTTGACGGATCGTAGACCCGTTCGATAATGTCGGGGAGCACCCAGCCGCACTCATTATATAAATCCACCGCCTGCGGGAATTTCCGTGCGATGACAGCCTGCGCATCGTGCATCAGTTCCGCGCCCTCGGAGGGGTCGAATGGCGGTGGTGCGGACACAATGAATGTTTCACAGCCGAGACCGGTGATGTTCGCGAGCGCGCAAATATGGGAATCGGCCGCATCCTCGACAGTCAGCCGACGGTTCAGAAATTCATTGGCCTTGAGATTGAGGCCGCTGGGATGCGTCAGCGTATCGTCATCTTCCGGGAAAAAGCGGCTGGTCCGCAATATGGCCACGTCCATGCCATGCAGCTTGCTGTAAAGGCGGCAAAGATTCTCCGCCGACAGCTTGGTTATCCCGTAGATATTGCGCGGTTTCAGCGGCCCGAAATCTTCATCCAGCCAGAAGGTCTTGTCGGCACCACCGGATTTCCCGGCGCGTACCTCTTCGCTGATCATCAGGGAAGTGGTCGAGGTAAAGACAAACCGGTCATGGCCGGCTTTCGCCGCAGCCTCCAGCAGGTTCAGCGTGCCGGTCACATTGACATCGACGAACGCCTGCGCCGGATAGCGAACGATATCCGGCTTGTGCAATGCCCCGGCATGGATCACCGCTTCGACTTGGTGATCCCGAAAGACACGGTCGACGAGCTCCGGGTCCGCGACGGTGCCGACGACATCGGTGCAGGAACCCGCTGCCACATCGAGACCGGTAACCTGATGGCCCGCTGCCAACAATTTGGGCGCAAGAAATCGCCCCAGCCATCCCGACGATCCGGTCAGCAGGATGCGCATTCAGCCCGCCCCGATCAGTTCCCGACCGATCAGCATCCGCCGGATCTCATTGGTGCCAGCACCGATATCGAGCAACTTGCTGTCGCGCCAGTAGCGCTCGACCGGCCAGTCGGTGGTATAGCCCGCGCCGCCCAGCGCCTGGATCGATTCCTCGGCGACCCGCACGCTGTTCTCGCTGGCCAGCATCACCGCGCCGGCCGCGTCGAAGCGCGTGGTCTGGCCGGCATCGCAGGCTTTGTTGACATTATAGACATAGCTGCGGGCGCTGTTCAGCCGGACATACATGTCGGCGACCTTGCCCTGCATCAGCTGGAAGCTGCCAATCGGCTTGCCGAACTGTTTGCGCTCGCGGACATAGGGAATGACCGTGTCGATACAGGCCTGCATCAGGCCCAGCGGAATCGCCGCCAGCACCGCGCGCTCATAGTCGAGGCCGCTCATCAGCACGCCGACGCCGCCGTTCAGCGGCCCCATGACATTTTCTTCCGGCACTTCGCAGTCATCGAACACCAGTTCGGCGGTCGGACTACCCTTCATGCCGACCTTCTCGATCTTCTGGCCGATAGAAAAGCCCTTCATGCCCTTTTCGATCAGGAAAGCGGTAATCCCGCCCGAGCCCGCATCGGGCCGGGTCTTGGCATAGACGACCAAAGTGTCGGCGCAGGTGCTGTTGGTGATCCAGAATTTGGTGCCGTTGAGCACATAGCCGCCCTGGACCGCTTCGGCCTTGAGCTTCATCGACACGACATCGCTGCCCGCTCCGGCTTCCGACATCGCCAGCGCGCCGACATGCTCGCCCGAGATCAATTTGGGCAAATATTTTGCCTTCTGCTCCGGACTGGCCCAGCGGCGGATCTGGTTGACGCACAGATTGCTGTGTGCGCCATAGCTCAGGCCCAGCGCGGCGCTGCCGCGGCTGACTTCCTCGACCGCAATCGCATGCTCGATATAGCCGAGGCCCAGCCCGCCATCCGCTTCTTCCACGGTGATGCCGTGCAGACCAAGATCACCCATCTGCTCCCACAGCTCGCGCGGAAACCAGTCCTCGCGATCCATTTTCTGCGCCAGCGGCATGATCTTCTCCTCGGCAAAGCGCCGGGTGGTGTCGCGAATCTGGTCGGCCATTTCGCCGAGCTGGAAATCAAATTGGGGGGTAGCAATCATTGTCGGTCCTTTGCGTATCTGGTGATCGTGTAGCAGAAAATATCGGCGTTTCCAGTCCTGTGCTCCGCACTCGATGCGGAGCTCCGGAGGCCGGGCGCTGCCGCCGCGAAAAGCGCCGCTGCAAGTGCGGAGCACCATTGCGCGGGACCGACAGCAGTGCCATAGCCCCGCCATGCTCTACAATCTCGCCAAACCCTTCATCTTCCAGCTCGAGGCGGAACGTGCCCACGGCCTGACCATCGCCGGCCTGAAGACCGTACCGATGGGCCCGGCGCCCAAATCCGATCCGGTTCTGGCGACCACCGTCGCCGGACTCGACTTCGTCAATCCGGTCGGCATGGCCCCCGGTTTCGACAAGAATGGCGAGGTCCCCGACGCGCTGATCCGCATGGGCTTCGGCTTTGCCGAGGTCGGCACGCTGACGCCGCTGCCGCAGGCGGGCAATCCCAAGCCGCGCATCTTCCGGCTGGTCGAGGACAAGGCGGTGATCAACCGGCTCGGCTTCAACAACCGCGGCCAGCAGGAAGCCATCCCCCGGCTGCAGCGCATGCGCTCCCGCATGGGCAAGGGCGTGCTCGGCATCAATATCGGCGCCAACAAGGACAGCAGCGACCGGATCGCCGACTATGTCACCGGCGCAAAGAATATGGCGCCGCTGGCCGACTATCTGACCGTCAATATCAGCTCGCCCAACACGCCCGGCCTGCGCGCGCTGCAGGACAAGGGCGCGCTGGCCGAACTGCTCGCCGCGGTGATGACAGCGATGGGCCAGTCAAAAACCCCCGTCTTCCTGAAAGTCGCCCCTGATCTCGAACCCGCCGATATCGATGATATTATCGATGTCGCAATGGCAGAGAAAATTGCTGCGCTGATCATATCCAACACTACGATCACCCGGCCCGACCTGCGTTCCGCCAACCAGACCGAAACCGGTGGCCTGTCCGGCGCACCGCTCAAGGATCTGGCGCTGCAAAGGCTGAAGGATTTCCGGACGGCCAGCGGCGGCCAGATCCCGCTGATCGGGGTTGGCGGCATCGCAACCGCCGAAGATGCATATGAACGGATCCGCGCCGGCGCGTCATTGATCCAGCTGTATACGTCGATGATTTACGAAGGCCCGACGATCGCCGCTTCAATAAGTTGCCAGTTGGCCCGATTGCTCAAGCGGGACGGGTATAATGGCGTCGCCGAGGCCGTCGGCACGGCCTAGCTTGTCCGGCTAGTCGCCGGTCCCGACCAGCACCACGCCCTCGCGCCTCGGATCATAGCCGCCGTCGACCCTGCCATCGCGGATCATCACCGCGTGCACGCCGCTGTCCTCGCCCTGCCCCGGCTTGAGATCGATCCCGCGCGCAGCAAGACCTTGCAGAACCGCCGGATCAAACTTGTCCACTTCGCCGCCAAAATTCGGACCCCGCGCGACCAGATTGGGCAGCGCCAGCGCCTGCTGCATCGACAGGTTCCAGTCGATCGCACCGACCAGCGACTTGGCGACATAGGCCAGGATGCTGTTGCCGCCCGCCGATCCGATCGCACCGGCAAACTTGCCATCCCTGTCGAGCAGGATGGTCGGCGTCATCGAAGAGCGCGGCCGCTTGCCGGGTGCCACCGCATTGGCCGCCGGATTGCCCTCTGCATCGACCGGGCTGAACGAGAAATCAGTCAGCTGGTTGTTGAGAAAGAAGCCGTCGACCATCCGGCCGGTCCCGAAAATCGATTCGACGGTGGTAGTGATCGACACGACATTGCCCTCAACATCGCGGACGATGAAATGCGAGGTGCCCGCCGGCTCCATCGTATGATCGGCGCCGGCCTGCACCGCGCCCGGCGGCGTTCCCGCCTTCGGCGGAGCGGACGCGGTCTTGCCGATCAGCGCCGCCCGCGTGGCTACATAGGCCGGATCCAGAAAACCCTTTACCGGCACCGAAACAAAGGCAGGGTCGGCGACATATTGGTCGCGGTCGGCGTACATCAGCCGGCTGGCCTCGGCGAACAGGAACCATGCCTGCGGGTCATCGGGGCCGCGGTCGGCGATATCGGTCTTCTCCAGCATCGCCAGCAGCTGCAGCATCGCCACGCCGCTCGAAGGCGGCGGCGGTACGCAGACCCGATAGCCGCGATAGGGATTGCACAGGGCTTCCCGCTTGACCGGCTTGTAGCCCGCCAGATCGGCCAGCGTCATCCGGCCTTCCAGCGGCGCCGACCGGGTCTTGCTGACAATCCTGGCCGCCGTCGAACCGCGATAGAGCGCGTCCGGGCCATTGGCCGCCAGCCGCCTCAGAAAATCGGCATATTCCGGATTCCTGATCCGGTCGCCGGTGGTCATTCGCTGACCGTCCGGACCTGCAAAATAGGCGGTCGCGTCGGGAGTCGCCAGCTGCGGAAAAGGAATGGCGAGAAACCGTCCGAGACGCGGGCTGATGACAAAACCGTCCTCCGCGGTGCGTTCGGCTGCCGAAAACAGGCTGTTCCAGTCGAGCGATCCATGGTCTTCATGCACCATCGCCAGCATCGCGACCAGACCCGGCACCCCGGTGGCCCGCCCGCTGACGACCGCATTGCGAAAGCCGAGCGGCTTGCCGTCCGCTCCCAGAAACATCGTCGGACTGGCCTGTGCCGGCGCGGTTTCCCGCCCGTCATAGACCGTCAGTTTGCCGGAGCTGCCATCATAATAGGTCAGAAAGGCACCGCCGCCGAGGCCCGAACTCTGCGGCTCGACCAGCGACAGCATCGCCTGCACCGCGATCGCCGCATCAATGGCGCTGCCGCCGCGTTTCAGAACGTCCCGGCCCGCCTGCGCCGCGAGCGGATTGGCGGCGATCACGAACGGCTCTTCCTGCTGCGTGGCGGCGGTGGTCGCTGCGGCAACGGGAGCCGGTGCGGGCATCGCGGTCTGGGTACAGGAAGCGGTGAGCAGCGCTGCCACGGCAGCGACAAGTGGGAATATTTTCATATGGCGAAAGCTATAGACCAGGTCGAACAACGATGTCCATTGGCAGTGATTTCGCCACCCCGGATCGGCGCACCGCACCCCCTTCTCACCAAAATAATTGCCCGCTCGTTCGAACCGCGCTAGTCCGTCTGCCAATGATCCAGCCCGGCGCAAATCCGGAGCATGAGAGAGGAAGTGTCGCGTGGCCCGGAAAAAGGCAAAAAACCGTTATCTTGAAATCGATCAATACCAGAATCTGGTGTCGATGTTCTTTGACCGCGCCAGCCAGGGCGGTGACAAGCCGTTCCTGCACGCCAAGATCGACGGCGCCTGGCAGCCGATCAGCTGGGCCGAGGCCGCCCGGCAGGTTGCCGCGCTCGCCAAATCGCTCAACCGGATCGGTCTGAAAAAGGGTGACCGGGTGATGCTGGTCTCCGAAAACCGGCCCGAATGGTGCATCGCCGATCTCGGCATCATGGCGGCGGGTTGCATCACCGTGCCGACCTACACCACCAACACTGCCTCCGATCATCAGCATATCCTCGACAATAGCGGCGCCCATGCGGTGATCGTCTCCGACAGCAAGCTGGCGAAAAACCTGCTGCCTTCGGTAATCAGCTCGTCCGACGCCAATATCATCATCGGCATATCCGACCTGCGCATCGGCCAGTCCGGCGATTTCGATCTCTACCGCTGGGACGATCTGGTTCAGGGCAGCGACGAGGATGTCACCGAGGTGACCGGGGAAGTTGCCGGCATCACCCGCGAGGAGACCGCCTGCATCATCTACACCAGCGGCACCGGCGGCAAGCCGCGCGGCGTGATGCAGCATCATGGCGCGATCCTGCACAATACCAAGGGACCGGCCGAGGTGATCGAAAGCGACTTCGGCTGGGACGAGGAGGTGTTCCTCTCTTTTCTGCCGCTCAGCCACGCCTATGAACATAGCGCCGGCCAGTTTTTCCCGATCGGTCTCGGCGCCCAGATTTTCTATTCCGAAGGGCTGGAGAAGCTCGCCTCCAATATCGAGGAAGTGCGCCCGACGATCATGGTCGTGGTCCCGCGCCTGTTCGAGGTGCTGCGCGCCCGGCTGATCAAGACGGTCGAGAAACAGGGCAGGATGCCCAATTATCTGCTTGGCAAGGCACTGGCCATCGGCGAGCGCGAGGCGGACGGCAAGTCCCGCAAACGCGACAAGCTGATGGACCTGTTCCTCGACAAGACCCTGCGGCCCAAGGTCCAGCAAAAATTCGGCGGCCGGATGAAGGCGCTGGTATCGGGCGGCGCGCCGCTCAACCCCGAAATCGGCGTGTTTTTCCAGTCGCTTGGCCTGACGATGTTGCAAGGCTATGGCCAGACCGAATCCGGCCCGATCATCGCCTGCAACCGCCCGCGCACCGGTCTGAAAATGGACACGGTCGGCCCGCCGATGATCGATACCGAGGTCCGGATCGCCGAGGATGGCGAAATCCTCGTGCGCGGCGAGCTGGTCATGCACGGCTATTGGCGCAACCAGGAGGAAACCGACAAGGTGCTCAAGGACGGCTGGCTGCACACCGGCGATATCGGCCATATCGACGAGGCCGGACGGGTCGCGATCACCGACCGCAAGAAAGACCTGATCGTCAACGACAAGGGCGACAATGTCGCGCCGCAAAAAGTCGAGGGCATGCTGACCCTGCAGCCGGAAATCCTGCAGGCGATGATCGCCGGCGACCGCAAGCCCTATATGGTCGGCCTGATCGTCCCCGATCCCGAATGGGCGCTGGAATGGTCACGCGAGCAGGACGTGCCCTATGACTTTATCGAGCTGCAGGACAATCCGGCGTTCAAGACGGCGGTGCGCGAAGCGATCGACCGGGTCAACAACGACCTGTCCGTAATCGAAAAAGTCCGCCGCTTCGCATTCGCCGACGAGCCGTTTGCGATCGAGAATGAAGAGCTGACCCCGAGCATGAAGATCAGGCGGCATGTGATCCGGGAGCGGTATTTGGAGCGGATGGATGCGCTTTATAAGAAGTGAGGGGGTGGGTGGAAGAGGATTGCGGTGACGGTTTTAGGATGCTGTCAGGGCAGAAAATATCACCGTAGGAAAGACGGCGGCGGCAGGTGCTGGCATTGATGGCTTCAGAGCACTTATATTAATGTGGAAAGAGTGCACGAGCAATGGCATCTAAAAATCGTTATACAGATCTGGCTATAATACTCCTATCCACCTTATGTTTCATATTTCTACTAAACGTTGCAGATTATTTTCTACTTTTACGCAATGTTCCCGATCTACTGATGGGTGTATTTTTATTTCCCTTTGCTGAAGAGCTTTACAAATATTTCTTCGCGAGAAAAATGCAGCGCAAAGCGTTTGTAGCGATATTAATTTTCGCTGCATTCGAAGTATTCGTAGTTAAAATTCCTTTATTATATTTGTATGGTGATTCATTATCTTGGTTATTTTTGTTATCCATGACGCCTGCATTTATTTTTCACGTATTAACGGCTTTAAATTACACAAGTAATCAATTCTTAGAGAAACCAAAGATGGTTTTTTGTGCAATGATTATTCTTCATTTCCTGTTTAATTATCTGAGTTACTTGATAAATGATGATACCATATTCTTTTTATGCGCAATGTTATTTGCACTCACTCCGTTGGTTTGGATGCTTTTGTCAAACAGGGTATTGAGTAGAAACGCAGCATTAGGGTGACCGGGTACTCAATGCACAAATTCCCTCTCACTCAAGGGAGAGGGTTGCGCAGACTTGGCAGCTTGCTGCCTGGTCGGAGCTGGGTGAGGGTTTACCGGACCATGGTGGCACAGGAGCCCGCAACCCGAACACCCTCATCCAACTGCGCCTAATTCGCTTCGCGAACAAGGCTTCGTATCCTTCTCCCTCACGGGAGAAGGGGCACAACGCTTGGCGTCTTTCGCTTTGCGTCTTCGTGGCTTCGCGCGAGTCCGATGGGCGCTCCGTCACCGCGAACAGCGCAAGGGGAACTTTCCCCTCCGGCAGCCGTTGAAGCCCAGAGTCCCCCAAACCGGAGAGACACCCTGCCCCCCGCCTCCTGCCCCGTATCCAGCGAACCCCGCGCCCACCCCGCTCCCCAAGCACGGCCCCGCCGATGCGCCTGATCCTCTTTGTCATCCTGCTCGCCCTGCTGCTGCGCGGTTACGAATGGGTCCGGCACGATTACCGCATGCCCTGGACGCCGCTGTCGCTGGCCGCGCCGATCGGGCCGTTCACCACCCGCAAGATCGGTGCCCTTGCCGACGACACCCCACGCTGCCACCAGCTGCTCGAGGAGGCGAGCATCGGCTATTCGCCCTTGCCGCCGGTCACCGCCGGTCCGGAATGCGGCTATGCCAATGGCGTCACGCTCACCCGCGACCAGTCCCAAGCCATCGCCTACCGCCCCGCCGCCAAGACCAGCTGCCCGATGGCGGTCAGCCTGGTCCTCTGGGAAAAGCAGATCGTCGACGCCGCCGCGCGCGAACATCTCGGCACCACGGTCGAGGCGATCACCACCTTTGGCAGCTACAGCTGCCGGCGGATCGGCGGCGGGGAAAGCGGCAATTACAGCGAACATGCCACCGCCAACGCGATCGATATCGTTGCCTTCCGGCTCGCCGACGGGCGCACCGTCTCGGTCGCCGGTCACTGGGACGCGGATGACGAGCGGTCGCGCTTTCTGAAAGAGGTGCGGGACGGCGGCTGCACGCTGTTTGCGACAATCCTGTCGCCGGATTATAACGAGGCCCACGCCGACCATCTGCATTTTGACCAGGCGCGGCGCGGCGGCTACCAATATTGCCGCTAGTATCCACGGAGGAGAAGAGATCATGTTTGTTGCGGCATATTGGTGGAAAGTGCATCCGGGCAAGGAAGAACAGTTCCGGACAGCCTGGCGGCGCGGGACGCGGCTTATCCGGGAAAAATACGGCAGCCTGGGCTCCCGGCTGCACCGCGACAAGGACGGGCGGTTTATCGGCGTTGCCGAATGGCCCGACGAAGCCACGTGGCAAAAGGCCTTTGATGCCAAGATGGTCTATGACGAGCCGGACACCCGCGCCGCGTTCACCGACGCGGTCGCCGACACCGCCGACGAGCCGTTGCTGCTGATGACGGTGACCGACGATCTGCTGGAGCGGGATTGAGCGCGGCCGGCCCGCGATATCGCTCGGTCAAGCCCGCCTCAGTCCAAACCATTTGCCGCTTCAAGGGTCCCGGTGGAACAGGATCGCGTCCCGCACGTTGGTTGCACAGAACGAAAGCAGAAAAGGATATCCCCATGGTAGATAAGAGCGAAATCAAGGAACATATGGAAGTCATCGGTGCGGACGGCGTGCATGTCGGCATTGTCGATCATCTCGACGACAGCGGCGAGCGGATCAAGCTGACCAAGACCGACAGCCCGCAGACCAAGGGCGGCAAGGGCGCGTCCCATCACTATCTGCCGGTCGGGCTGGTGGCCGACGTCGAAGGCGACAAGCTGCGGCTGTCCGCCACCGGCGAAAATGCGGTGAATATGTTCGAAGAAGATAAATAGGCGGACCGACTCTATTGGTCAGAAGCCCCGGCCCGGCGCGGTCGGGGCTTTTTTAATGCAGTCGGCGAACCTGCGGCAACAGCTCAGCTGGCGTCCCTGGTATAAGGCACAAATTCACCAAAGGCGCAGCTGCCCATCGGCATGCGCGAGGCGCTGTCGGTCAGGGTGATCGCTTCGCCCTTGCACAGCGAGGATGTCGGCCGATCATAGGACAAGATGCTGCGGTCGGCGTTGCGGCAGCCGCCATAGGGCTTGTTGACGTAGATCGTCCTGGCGTTGCGGCGGGAAGCGAAAATCAGAATGTCGTCGCTGACCACCGTCATGTTGCGCTGGTCATTGCCGTTGATGCAGGATCGCGGTTCGCCAGCGGTCCGGCCCTCCAGCCGCTGGTCCAGCTTGACCTGCTGTTTTTCCGTGAGCTCGGGTTTCTCGCCGCTGATCGCAGGGGCAGCAAGCAGCATCGCTGCGGGAATGGCAAACATCAGTTTCTTCATGACCAGTCTCCTGTTTTCAGTCTCCGGAAGTGCCCTATTAGACAGGATGCGGGCTGAACCGGGCATGAAGCGGCGATAGAATGTCAGAAATTGTCCTTCGCCAGCCGCCGGGCGGCCAGCTCGGCCGCCGATTCCGCCCGCATGAACGGATTGGTGGCGCGCTCCTGCCGGATCGTGGTCGGCACCGTGGCCTCGCCGCGGGCGCGCAGGGTGAGCACCTCGGCCATCCGCTCCTTGAGCGCGAGATTGTCCGGTTCGGCGACCAGCGCATATTCGCCGTTGGCCTGGGTATATTCGTGGGCGCAATAGATTCTGGTGCTGTCCGGCAGCGCCTCCAGCTTGCGCATATTGTCGTACATTTGCGCGGCGCTGCCCTCGAACAGCCGGCCGCAGCCCATCGCGAACAATGTGTCGCCGACAAAGGCCACCTTCTCCGACGGGATATGAAAGGCGATATGGCCGGCGGTATGGGCCGGCACGTCGATCACCGCAGCGGTGACTTCGCCTAGCTTCACCGTGTCGCCTTCCTTGACCAGACTGTCGAGCGTCGGAATGCGCTCCTTCTCCGCTTCCGGCCCGGTGATGTGACAGCCGGTTGCTTCCTTGATCTCGGCGTTGCCGCCGGTGTGGTCGGGGTGCCAGTGGGTGTTCCAGATCTGGGTGATGGTCCAGCCGCGCCGCTCGGCCTCGGCCAGCACCGGCTCGGCCACC
>TARA_R100001244_G_scaffold98775_2_pt1 | contig 45149 bp, 42 predicted proteins | sample TARA_R100001244 | Tara Oceans TARA_R100001244 (sample SAMEA2621564) | marine metagenome | biome: marine biome (ENVO:00000447); feature: mesopelagic zone (ENVO:00000213); material: "saline water (ENVO:00002010), including plankton (ENVO:xxxxxxxx)" | depth 790 m
CCCGCCGACGTGCTCAGCGAGAGCTATCAGACCGAGTACGGCGAAGCCAAACTGGAAGTGCACGCCGACAGCCTCTGCGAAGGCGACAAGGTGCTGATTTTCGATGACCTGATCGCCACCGGCGGCACCCTGCTGGCGGCCGCGCAACTGGTGCGGCGCATGGGCGCGAGCGTCTTCGAGGCTGCTGCGATCATTGACCTGCCAGAACTCGGCGGTTCGCAAAAGCTGCAAGACAGCGGTATCGCCACCTTCGCCCTGACCAGTTTCGCCCTCAACGATCAATAAATCTGCCCGCAGGCCCTGACGACAGCGCTGCATGTCGGGGTCAGGCTGGCCCTCGCGAACGCTCTCGCGCCACCGCTTACACAAGTACCCCATACGCCATGAATGAAATACCCATGAACCCGACGTCCAGCCACTGGCGTCTGCGCCTCGGCGCGCTGATGGAAAGCACAGCCATCACCCGCCTGGTGACCAGCCTGATCGTGCTCAACGCCGCGATTCTCGGCATCCAGACCTACCCCGGCCTGATGGCCGACTGGGGTGAGCTGCTGCTGATGCTGGATCAGCTGATTCTCGCGGTGTTTATCCTGGAACTGGCGCTGCGCTTTACCGCTCGCGGCCTGGGCCTGCTGCGCGATCCCTGGGCGGTCTTCGACTGCCTGGTGGTGGGTGTGGCTCTGGTGCCGTCCAGTGGACCGTTCGCCGTGCTGCGTGCGCTGCGCGTGTTGCGCGTGCTGCGGCTGATCTCGATCAACCCGAACATGCGCCGGGTGGTCGAGGCGCTACTGTCCTCGCTGCCGGGCATGGGCAGCATCGCCATGCTGCTCGGCCTGGTGTTCTACGTGGCGGCGGTGATGGCCACGCAGCTGTTCGGCGCGGCGTTTCCCGAGTGGTTCGGCAGCCTCGGCGCCAGCCTCTACACCCTGTTCCAGGTGATGACCTTGGAAAGCTGGTCGATGGGCATCGTGCGCCCGGTCATGGAGACCTTCCCGCTGGCGTGGATGTATTTCCTGCCGTTTATCCTGATTGCCACCTTTATGATGCTCAACCTGTTTATCGCCGTGGTGGTCAATGCCATGCAGACCACCCATGAGCAGGAAGCCAAACTGGCCCCGCCCTCGCCCACCGAGCAATTGCTGCTCGATGAACTGCGCGCCCTGCGTGCCGAAGTCGCCGAGCTGCGCCAGCAACGCTGAAGCAAAAGGCTGCCAGGCCTTAATAACTGTTGTGCGCAGACTCTGTAGGGTGGGTTAGTGGCGCTGAAGCATGCAGGCAAAGCGACTGCGCACTGGCTGCGCCACGTAACCCACCACACGCTAATCGGCCTACCCCCTTTGGTGGGTTACGGCGCCACGGACTATGCAGCCGCCGATAGTCCGTGGTCATGCGCCTAACCCACCCTACGCATTGCCGTGCTCCAGGCATCGCCTAGCCGGCTGCGCGTTTCAGACATAGCCTTAAGCATCGATAACGACGAGCCCTGCATCGCGCCACCCTGGCGCGGCAGGGTCGGTATCTGCAATAACCTCTTGGCATGCCGATAGCTCGCGCCTTTCACGGACCAGGGCCTGGCGAACTGTCCGACAACTATCCATAAGTTGGCGCAAATCCGGCCGCCCTGGCCAGGAATGACCTCGCGCCTAAAACGCCCTCGGCTAAAGATAAATCACGGCCCGAGACAGCCCAGCCTGTCGACCCAAGCCCCATAACAAGAGCGGTCGCAAACACGACCAATACGCCGAGGAGTCGCCCTTATGACAGCCAAAACCAGTACCCCAACCGCCAGCTTTCCAGTGCGCCGCATGGACTTCAGCTTCGCCGAAAGCCAGAAGTTCTGGTTTGCCGGCGACCCGTTCATGAGCCACTTCATGAACAACCTGTCGTCGCTGTTTCCCTACGGCGAGAAGTTCTTTGTCGACAGCGTGCGGGCGGTGCGCGAACGCGTCACCGACCCGCAACTGAAAAAAGACATCAGCGCCTTCATCGGCCAGGAGGCCATGCACTCCAAGGAGCATGCGGCCTATAACGACTACGCCGCCGAGCACGATATCGATCTGGAAATCCTCGAGCTGCGCATCAAGGTGCTGCTCGAGTGGGTGACCAAGATCACCACCAAGAAGCAGCGCCTGGCCGCCACCTGCGCCCTTGAGCACTTCACCGCGACCATGGCCGAGCAGCTGCTACAGCGTGAAGACCTGACCACCCAGATGAACGATCCCAAGCTGTACCAGCTGTGGATGTGGCACGCGATTGAAGAGAACGAGCACAAGGCGGTGGCCTACGATGTCTACCAGGCCACCGGCGGTGGCTACTTCACTCGTGTAGCGATGATGGCCATCGCCACGCTGATCTTTTTCAGTGTGATCGGCTGGTTCCAGGTGCACCTGCTGCGCAAGGACGGCCAACTGTTCAACTGGCGCAGTTGGAAAAAAGGCCTGGGGTTGCTGTTCAGCCCGCGCAATGGCTTTCTGACCAAACTGGTGCTGCCGTACCTGGACTACTATCGCCCGGGCTTTCACCCCAACGACCACGACACCAAGAGTTTGGAACAGAGCTGGCGGCAGCGGCTCGGCTTCAGTAACTGAAGGGAACAGGTCCAGGGCCGAGCGTTTGCTCCAACCCGATGGCCTAGGGTGGGCTGAAGCCCGCCCTAACGTTGTATCTACCGAAAAAATTCTTCGAAAAAGCGGTCCAGCTCGCCTTCGTACTGATCCAGCGAATACAGCGTGTCAGCCGCCAGCAAGTCGAGCAGGATCATGCCGTTCGGCCCCGAGTCTTCGACGGCCGCCGCGCGCAGGCGCTTGGTCATGCCCAGATTGACCAAGCGCAAATTGCGGTAGACCTCGCGCAACTCGCTCATCGACCAATCCACACTCAGGCCGCGCTGCTGGCGCAGATACTGCCCCAGCAAATAAGTGCCGAAGACGCGATAGAGCGTCTCGTCTGTACCGCTGAACGGCTGATGGAACCAGGCCATGGCTTTCAGCAGCCGCGTATGCGGACAACCCGAGGTGGCGCCCAAGGCGCCGAGCAAAGAGCCCAACGCTCGTTGCAAGGTGGTGCTTTGACGAATCTCGCGACCACGCCAACGCACCTCGACCTTGACCTGCTCGTAGGACGGCGACTGTGCCAACAGCTTGACCGGGGCCACCAATGCCAAGGCAAAAGGGCAATGCGTCGCGCTGTGCGCCGGCAACGGACAATGTTCACATTGGTGAAATTCCAGCTTGGTCCAGGCCGGCAATTGCGCCGCATCGACCGGCACGGCCTGCGGCTCCAACTCGACGCTATGGCGCCAGCTACGACCATCTGAAAACGCGAAGATGTAATGGATGACCGAGTCATCCGCAGCCTCTAAAAGCATGGTCTAACCTGATCTCAGGAGCGGTGGAAATAAGTATGGTGGCAGCTGACGGACAACGCCATAATCAAGGCGTCATTTAACCGTCATAGAGTAGCTGCGCATGCCGAGACATGCATCACGCGCCACCCACCTTTCCGCCAACACACTGGACTCAGGAGCGCGCAATGGACAGCAGCCAGCGTGATTTGGCCAGTGCGCTTGTCGAACATATCGAAATCGGGGTGATCATCCTCGATTCTGCATTGCGCATTGAGTATTGGAATACGTTTATCAGCCAGTGTAGCGGCAAGCTCCTGCAACAGGCACGCCGGCAACCGTTGACCAGCATATTTCCAGAAGCCGATACACCGCGCCTGAGCAAAATGGTGGCGCAGGTGCGCGAGCACGGCCGGCACGTCTACACCCAGTGGCGTGATGACCCCTACCTGATTCAACTGCCGCTGAGTGTCTGCGGACAACCCGCACCACTGATGCTGCAAAGCACCCTGCTGTTCCCCTTCACTGGCGCAGATGGCCAGCAGCGCTTTGGCCTGCTGCTGTATGACACCACGGAGTTCGCGCGCTCCAACGAGCAACTCGATGCCGCGCTGAACACCCTGAGCAGCAAGCAGATCGAACAGGAACAGCTGCTCAATAAGCTGGAAAAAGCCAATGCGCAGTTGCTGCAATCGGAGAAACTCGCCGCCATCGGCCAGCTCGCCGCAGGCGTTGCACATGAGATCAACAACCCGATTGGCTATGTGTTCTCCAACCTCAAGACCCTCGCCGGCTACGTCCACGACCTGCTGCGGATCATCGACGCGGTGGATGGCGCGGCCAGCCTCGACGAACTGCGTCAGCTCAAGCGCAGCCTGGAATACGACTACATCCGCAACGATGTCGAGGCGCTGATCAGCGAATCCGAAGACGGCATCGAACGGGTCAAGAAAATCATCACCGCGCTCAAGGATTTCTCGCACATCGAGGAAGAGCAATTCCGCCTCGCCGACCTGCACCGTGGCGTCGACACCACCCTCAACGTGGTCAACAACGAACTCAAGTACAAGGCCGAAGTGATCAAGGAATATGGCCAACTGCCTGCCGTGGAGTGCATTCCCTCGCAGATCAACCAGGTCATGATGAACCTGCTGGTCAACGCCGCCCACGCCATCGAGCAGTTCGGCCGCATTACCCTGCGCAGCGGCCATGAGGGCGAGTGGGTGTGGCTGGAAGTCGAAGACACCGGCAAAGGTATCGCGCCGCAACTGCTCAACCGCATCTACGAACCCTTCTTCACCACCAAGCCGGTGGGTAAAGGCACCGGGCTGGGTTTGTCGCTGTCATACAACATCGTGCAAAAGCACCATGGGCGCATCGAAGTGCACAGCGAAGTCGACAAAGGCTCGCGCTTCCGCATCTGGCTGCCGGTTTGCCAACCACCGGCGCTTCAGCCCGGTAATGCGGTATGAGCGAACTGCACAGCGCCACCCTGTTGCTGGTGGACGACGAGGAAAACATCCTCAAAAGTCTGCGCCGCCTGCTGCGCCACGAACCCTATGACATCCTCACGGCGGGCGATGCCGCCCAGGCAATGCAACTGCTCGACCAGCAACCCATCGACCTGATCGTTTCCGATGCGCGCATGCCGGGCATGGACGGCGCCAGCCTGCTCGCCGAAGTGCAGCAACGCTGGCCGGACTGCCTGCGCATTCTGCTCACTGGCCACGCCGATATCGGCACCATGGTCAAGGCAATCAACGAAGGGCACATCTACCGTTACATCAGCAAACCCTGGGACGATGACGAGCTGCGCCTGACCATCCGCCAGGCCTTGGCTTTTCAGCACTCCGAGCGCGAACGCAAGCGCCTCGAACAGCTCACCTACGAGCAGAACCAACGTCTGCTGGAATTGAATACCAACCTCGAACAACGGGTGCGCGACCGCACCGCCGAGCTGCAACAAACCGCCGACATGCTCGACCTGGCCTATGCCGAACTCAAGCGCAGTTACGTTACCGCCACCGAAGTGTTCTCCGCCCTGCTCAACCAGCGTTTGCCGCGCGACAAGCACAGCAACGCCCAGGTGATTGCCCTGGTACGCGCCTACGCCGAAGGCCAGCACTGGCCAGAGGCTCAACAGCGCGACCTGACCATGGCCGCCGCGCTGTACAACCTGGGCAAACTGACCTGGAGCGACAGCCTGCTCAACAGCCCAGCGGACCTACTGTATAAGCAGGAGCGCGCACGTTACCGGCAGTACCCAGTGGCCGGCGAAAGCCTGCTGATGGCCCTCGAACCCCTGCAAGACGCCGCCCGACTGATCCGTCACCATCAGGAACGCTGGGATGGTGCGGGTTTTCCCGACCGCCTCAAGGGCGAGGCGATACCCGTCGGTGCGCGCCTGCTCAAACTGGCGGTGGACTTCGTCGAATTGCAATGCGGCCTAGTGCTGGATCGGCGCCTGAACCGCGACGAAGCGCTGCTGTTGATCCAGAAATACAGTGGCAAGCTCTACGATCCGGCCCTGTGTGAGCAGTTCATCCACCTCTGCACCACGCTTGCCCCCGATTTGGCCCTGGCCGATGCCAGCATCATGGCCCTCGACACCCGCCGCCTCGAGCCGGGCATGCTGCTGGCGCGTAACCTTCACGCCGAGAGCGGCACCTTGCTGCTCAACGAAGGCAAACAACTCAATCGCGCATTGATCGACAAGCTGATCGCCTTCGAGGAAAGCGAAGGTGCGCGCTACACCCTGTTCGTCCGCCCCGCCCCTCAGCCCAGCCCCGTGCCGGAGACCGTCCGATGATCAAAATTCAACTGGTGGACGACGAGCCCCACGTACTCGCGGCCCTGCAACGGGCACTGCGCCCACACCATTGGGATGTGCAGGTCTTCAGCGATGCCCAGGACGCCCTCGACGCTCTCAGTGAGCACGAATACGCGGTCATCGTGTCTGACTACAAGATGCCGCAACTCGATGGCATCACCTACCTGCAGTTCGCCCGCCAACGTCAGCCCAATGCCCTGCGCATGCTGCTCAGTGCCCACGGCGACCGACAGTCGATGATGCAGGCGATCAACCAGGCGGAAATCTACCGGTTCATCCCCAAACCCTGGGAGGACTACGAAATCGAAACGGCCCTGCGCAGTGCCATCGACCTGTTTTTGCTGCGCACCGAGAATCAGCGCCTGCTCGCGCAGGTGCGCGAACAACAAAGCTCCCTGGACCGCCAGCAGCAGGAGTTGCTGCGCTTGGAGGCCGAGCATCCCGGGATTACCCGAGTGCGCCGCGACACCGACGGCTCCGTATTGATCGACGAATTTGACCCCCATTAAGCCCGACTTACCCGGCCATCCTGCGCCGCACGACTCAAGGAACGTGATGAAAACCCGGCACGTGATCATCCAGGCCTACCTGCACACACTGGCTTTCGCGCTGCTCGTACTCGGCGCAATTGGCCTGGGCGCCTACCTGCTGACCGTGCACCCCAGCCCCTACAACATCGTGTTACTGCCCGACAGTTCACTGGTGTCAGTGCTGCTCGGCATCGGTTTGTTGTGCGCGGCACGCAACCACCACCGTGCCAGTGTGCTGGCCTTGAGCCTGCTGCTGGGCATCTGCCTGTACAGCCTGGCGCATAACTACCTGAGCGCGGGATCGGCAGCGGAACAGTCGCTGATCAGCGGCTTTGTGCGCATGCGCAGCTCTCTAGCGGCGCTCCTCAGTCTGCTGGCGCTGGCGTTCATGTGTGCCCACCGCGGCATGTGGGGCGCCTGGGTCAGCCGCATGATCGGCATCGCGGTCACCTTGATCATCCTGCTGTCGCAGCTGACCTCCTGGTGGCCGGAGCTGGACATCGCCCACCTGGGCTTCAAGTTCGAAAGCAACAGCATCGCCCACCTGTTCACCCTCATGCTCGGCATCGCCGGCCTGCTGCTGCCCTTGCTGCCGACACACCGGGAACACCTGCTCGACCGCCTCAGTCTTGCGGCCGGCGCGCTCGGCGTGTTGATCACCGGCATCAGCTGGTACCTGCTGAGTCAGCAGAACATCGATAACGTGGCGCGCGAAAGCAACCTGCTGCTGTCCAAAGTGCAGGCGTCCACGGAGCGCACGCTGAATGAACACCTGTCGTTGATACGACGCATGGCCGAACGCTGGGAAAGCATCGGGCAAATGCCCAACGATCAACTCTGGCGCCAGGAGGCCGGGGGTTATCTGCGCGACTTCAGCGGCCTCGGCCTGGTGGCGGTGCTCGATGAACAACTGATCCCGCAACGCCTGCTCAGCCGCCAGCCGGTCAATGCCGCGTGGCTGCGCTTTTTCCTCGGCGAGCCGAACCAGCGCATCTGGCTGACCAGCATGCAGCACAGCCGTGAAGCGCGTATCGGCGACGCCATCGCGGTGGCCCGCGGCAACGACAGCAGCCTGGTGGCCATGCCACTGAATCTGCCCGAGCATCCGGGCTGGATGCTGGTCGCCAGCCTCAACCTCAACGCCACCCTGCGCACCCAGTTGGGCAGCGACCTGGGCAGCCTGAGGGTCAAGGTGTTCGAAGATAAGCAGCTGATCTTCGACTCGCAGAACGGCTCACCAACGCAATACCTGACCCCGGTCGACGAACAGACCGTGCAATGGCAGTCAGGCACCGCATGGCGCCTGGTCAGCTACCAGGATGAGCCGAGCAGCCGCTATGCCGCCGCCTACCTGCCCAGCCTGGTGATACTGCTGGGCCTGGCCTTCAGTTTCTTCATCATGATCAGTCAGCGCCTCGCCCGCCTGGCCATCGAACACTCGCAACGCCTGCAATACAGCAACCTGAAGCTGGAGCACAGCCTGCGCCGCCAGGCCGATCTGCAAGCCTTGAATCAGCGTATCATGGATTATTCGATGGACGTGCTCTGCTCGATCGACGAGCAGGGCCTGTTCACCCAACTCAGCCCCTCCGCCAGCGAAGTGCTCGGTTATCCACCGGAAGAACTGCTGGGCAAGCCATACCTGCAATTCGTCCTGCCGCAAGAGCGTGAACTCACCGAAGCCACGGTCAACGCCATCATGGCCGGCGAACCGCGCAAAGGCTTTCGCAACTGCTACCGGCGCAAGGATGGCAGCACTGTGCACCTGTTATGGACCGCGGGCTGGTCGGAGCAAGATCGCACCCTGTTCGCCGTGGCCCACGATGTCAGCCGCCTGGTGCACAACGAAGCCTATGCGGAGGATCAGCGCGACATTCTCAGCATGATCTCCACCGACCAACCGCTGGCGGAAATCCTCAAAACCATCTGCCTGCTCGCCGAATCGCAAGCGCCGCGCACGCTGTGCTCGGTGCTGCTGGTGGACAAGGAGCAGCAGCACCTGCTGTTGGGCGCCGCCCCCAGCCTGCCGGAGAGTTACAACCAGGCCGTGCATGGCATGGCCGTCGGCCCCTGCGCCGGCTCCTGCGGCACGGCGGTGTATCGCCGGCAGCTGGTCATCGTTGAAGACATCGAGCACGACCCACTGTGGCAAGACGTCCGCGAGCTGGCCTTGCAACATGGCTTGCGCGCCTGTTGGTCAATCCCGCTGATCTCCCACCATGGCGACGTGCTCGGCACCTTCGCTATCTACGGCCGCGAAGCCAAGGCGCCGGACGATGACCAGCTGCAACTGATCGGCACCATCGGCCAACTGGCGGCGATTGCCATCGAACGTCAGCACGACCGCCTGCGTTTACGGGAAAGCGAACAGCGCTACCGCTCGTTATTCACCTTCAACCCCGATCCGGTATTTTCTTTCGACTTGCAGGGCCGCTACACCAGCATGAACCAGGCCGGCTGCCAGCTCTCCGGCTACAGCGAGGCCGAACTGCTGGGACAGCCGATTTCCCTGCTGGTGGTCGAAGACGATCTCCGGCTGTTCACAAAACATGTGCAGGCCGCCCTCGGCGGCCAGCCGCAAAGTTACGAACTGCGTAGCCGCAACCATCGCGGTCAGCAGCTTGAGCTGGACATTACCCATCTGCCGATCGTCATCGACGAGCAGATCGTCGGGGTCTTCGGCATCGCCAAGGGCATCAGCGAACGCAACCGCATGACCCGAGCCTTGCGTGAAGCGCTGCAGCACTCGGAGCGCCAGGCCGACCTCATGCGCGGGCTGAGTGAAACCGCGGTGAACATCAACAGCATCATCGACAGCGACACCCTGCTCAACTACATGACCGAACGCCTGCGCCTGCTGCTCGGCGCCCACCAGGCGGTCATGAGCCTGACTCAGGGGCCGCATTGGGCGCAGTCGATCAATGGCGTTTCCCTCTCGGAAAAATACGCCGCCTGGCAGGGCTATCAAGCCCCGCCCAACGGCACGGGCATCTATGCCCTGGTCTGCGAAACCAACCAGCCGATGCTGCTGAGCCAGGCCGAGCTGGAACAGCACCCACGCTGGCGCCATTTCAGCGGCGAAGGCCGTGCACACCCGCCCATGCGCGGCTGGCTCGCGGTGCCCTTGCAGGATCACGGCGGTAACAATCTCGGGTTGCTGCAACTGTCGGACAAATACAGCGGCGAGTTCGATCAGGATGACCTGGCGATTGCCCGGCAGTTCGCCCAAATGGCGGTCGCGGTTCTGGAAAACAATCGCCTGATGCAAGCGGTGATCGGCGGTGAGCGGCGCCTGAAAGCCCAACTGGAATTCACCTCGGCCATCACCAACAGCATCGCCGAAGGCCTGCTGGCGGTCGATCGACAAGGACGGATGAGCTTTATCAACCCCACCGCCGCCGAACTGCTCGGCCAACCGGCGGATGCGTTGCTCGGCCAAGCACTGAGTACCTTCCTGCCACTGGCGCTCAGCGACAGCGAACACAGCGAACGCACCAGCAGCTACCACGGCGAAATCAGCCTGTCGCTGAACGCCCTGGGCAAACGCCACATCGCCTACGACAGCGCCCCACTGCTCGACGACGACGGTCCACAAGGCTGGGTAGTGGCGTTTCGCGACATCACCGCGCGCAAGGAGGCCGACAAACAACTGCGCCTGCTCAAACGCAGCCTGGAGGCCAGCTACAACGGTGCGTTGATCTGCGACGCACAGGTCGACGACCTGCCAATCATCTACGTCAACCCGGCATTCGAGCGCATCACCGGCTACAGCGCCGCAGAGGCGCTGGGCCAGAACTGCCGCTTCCTGCAAGGCGAAGAGCGCGACCAGATCGGTATCGGCGAGATTCGCCTGAGCCTGCAGGAAAAGCGCGATGTGCACGTGGTGCTGCGCAACTTCCGCAAGGACGGCACGCCATTCTGGAACGACATGTACATCGCCCCGGTGCCCAACGAACAGGGCGAAATCACCCACTTCATCGGCGTGCAGAACGATATTTCCGAACAGAAGCGCTTCGAATCCGAACTGGCCTACAACGCCAGCCACGACGTGCTCACCGGCCTGCCCAACCGCTCACTGCTGGAGGATCGCCTGAGCCAGGGCTGCCAGATCAGCCGCCGCTACAAACGCAGCCTGGCGGTCATGTTCATCGACCTGGACGGCTTCAAGCCGATCAACGACACCATGGGCCACAGCGTCGGCGATCAGATTCTGATTGAAGTGGCGCGGCGCATGAACCAGCAGATTCGCCCCGGCGACACCGTGGCGCGTTTGGGCGGTGACGAGTTCATCGTCATCCTGCCGGACCTGGCCCGCGAAGAAGACGTGCTGCTGGTGGCCGACCGCATCATCGAGAGCATCGCCCGCCCCTACCAGGTCAGCGGCATCGAACTGCACATCACCGCGAGCATCGGTATCACCCTCAGCGATGGCAGTATCGAACAGCCGATGCAACTGATCCAGCAAGCCGACCTGGCGATGTACAAAGCCAAGCAGCAAGGGCGCAACAACTACCAGTGGTACACCGAGGACCTCAACCAGAAGGTCAGCGAACGCGTGACCCTGCGCAACGAACTGCAAAAAGCCATCGAGGCCGAAGCCTTCGAGCTGTATTACCAACCGCAGATCGACGGGCGCAGCGGCCGAGTGGTCGGTTACGAGGCGCTGCTGCGCTGGCAGCATGCCGAGCACGGCTTTATTTCCCCGGCGCAGTTCGTGCCGATCGCCGAGGACACCGGACAGATCATCCCGCTCAGCGAATGGGTACTGAGCACCGCCTGCCAGGCGGCCCGCAACTTGCTCGTTCAGGGCTTCAACCATGCGGTCATGGCGGTGAATATTTCGCCGGTGCAGTTCCAACGGTCCAACTTCGTCGAAACCGTGCGCCTCACCCTGGAAAAAGCCCAGCTACCGGCGGAAATGCTCGAACTGGAAATCACCGAAACCGTGCTGCTGGATAACGCCGAGCGCGCCATCTTTACCCTGCATGCCTTAAAAGACCTCGGTGTGCACATCTCCATCGATGACTTCGGCACCGGCTTCTCCAGCCTCAACTACCTCAAGCGCCTGCCGATCGACAAGGTGAAGATCGACCGCTCGTTCGTCCAGGAAGTGATCAGCGATCGCCACGACGCGGCCATTACCCAGGGCATCATTTCCATGGCCCATCACCTCAAACTCAAGGTGATTGCCGAAGGTGTGGAGACCGAACCGCAGTTCGCCTTCTTGAAAAAGAGCCACTGCGACGAATTCCAGGGCTACTACTTCGCCAAGCCGATGCCGCTGGCCAAGCTGAAAGAGTTCCTGCAACTGCAGCATCGGCAGCGCCACGCGCAACAGTCGAGCAGTGCGGCAGACAGCAACACGCAGACCCTGCTGCTGCTCGACGACGAGGACAACATCCTGCGTGCCCTGGCCCGCGTTCTGCGCCGTGACGGCTACCAGATCCTCGCCGCCCACTGTGCCCAGGATGCGTTTGCCTTGCTGGCCAAGCACGACGTGCAGGTGATTCTCTCGGACCAGCGCATGCCGGAAATGAACGGCACCGAGTTTTTCAGTCGGGTCAAGGATCTCTACCCGGATACCGTGCGCATCGTGCTATCGGGGTACACCGACCTGAAGTCGGTGACCGACGCGATCAACCAGGGCGCGATCTACAAGTTCCTCACCAAACCCTGGGACGACGAACAACTGCGCAGCACCATTGCCCAGGCGTTCCAGCACTTCAGCCTGGCCAAGCAAAAGGATGAGACGACTAGCAGCGCTACGCCGGATCAGGACTGAGAACAGCGTTAGCCTTCGCCGGCGAAGCGCGGCAAGTCGTCCGCCAGCTCGAACCAGGGCAGGTGCGAGGCGTACCAGATATGTTTTTGCGGCACCACCGCCTCGGGCTGGTCGAGCGTCACGCTGTTCAAGCCCACCTCATCGCGGCCTTGCTCGCGGTACTCCAACGGGGTGCCGCAGGCGCGGCAGAAACGCCGCTCGCCACGGGCACTGGAATGGAAAATGCCGATATCGCCGCTCAGGTAGTGCAGCGCCGAAGCCGGCACCATGGCCCAGGGGATGGCAGGCGCGGCGCTGACTTTCTGGCAAATGCGGCAATGGCAGTAGCCGCTTTCGCCCGGCAGGCTGTCCAGGCGGTAACGCACACCGCCGCATGCACAGCCGCCAAACACGGGTAATGAGAACATCGTATTCACCTGCATAGCCGTTTTAGTTCACCGGCAACTGTAGCTGCCCCAGGCTCTGCAACACGCTGGCGCCGGTGAACAGCATCAGCACCTGCTCCTCGGCCAGAGTACGAATCGACGCCTGGCGCGCGGGCTCACCCAGGTAGTCCAGCGACAGCTGGAACAGGTTACGGCTGATCAGGCTGGAAACCTGTTGCACCACCGCCGCCTCGATACTGGCGGGCAGTAGCTTGAATTCGAGGATGTCGGCGGCCATGTCCACGGCGAAGCCATCCATCACCTCTCGCAAGGCATCGCGCAGCACCGGCGAGGCACCGTGCAACTCGCGCACGCCGATGATGAAAGCCTCTGGATTGGCGTCGACGAAATCGAAGAACAGGTGCACCGTCTCATGGCACACCCGCCGACCACGGCCCAGGTCGATGCCCAACAGGGTCGGCATGGCCGTCTGCGGGCCTTGCACGGCGCGCAAGGCGGCTTCGCGACGCAGATCGCGCAGGGGCTGGCGCAGTTTGCTGGAAATCTCGCGAATCACCGCCAGGCCGAGGTCGTCGACATCCTTGAAGTGGCGATAAAAGGTATTCGGGTTAAGCCCCGCCTCGCGCGCCAGTTCGCGTAACCCCAGGCCACTGAGGCTGCGACTGGTTGAGGTGAGACGTAACGCCGCCTCCAGCAGCAGGCGCTTGCCCGGTGCCTCGGCACTCTTCTCCTGCACGGGCTGATCGCTGCCAGTGTCTGCATCCATGACAAAACCCTACCTAAAAGTTGGCTTGTGGCGTTACGGCTTGCCGCTGAGTATACAACTGTCTACTTTGGTATACAGCTGTATACGCCAGCAATAAACATAACAGGAGCTTGGCCATGAACGCACCCGTGTCACCCCTTCCCGCTGCCGCCCGCCACTGCAAGGTGGCCATCATCGGCAGCGGCTTTTCCGGCCTCGGCATGGCCATCCGCCTGAAGCAGCAAGGCGAGCATGATTTCCTGCTGTTCGAAAAAGAAGCCGGCGTCGGTGGCACCTGGCGCGTCAACAATTACCCGGGCTGCGGCTGCGACGTGCAATCGCATCTGTATTCGTTCTCCTTCGAGCAGAACCCCGACTGGACGCGGATGTTCGCCAAGCAACCGGAGATCAAGGGCTACCTGGAAGGCTGCTGGGAAAAATACCGCCTGCAACCGCACACCCTGCTCGGCACCGAGATTTCCCGTTTGGACTGGGACGAAGAGCAGGAGCGCTGGCAGATCGAGGACCGCGCCGGCAATCGCTACAGCGCGCAGTTCGTGGTGTCCGGCATGGGCGCCCTGTCGACCCCGGCAATTCCGGCGCTCACTGGCCTGGAGAACTTCAGCGGCACGCTGTTCCACTCCCAGCAGTGGAACCACGACTACGACCTCAGCGGCAAACGCGTGGCGGTGATCGGCACTGGTGCCTCGTCCATCCAATTCGTCCCGCAGATCCAGCAGCAGGTCGCCCAGCTCGACCTCTACCAGCGCACCGCACCATGGATCATGCCCAAGCCGGACCGCGCCATCAGCGCGCGCGAACGCGACCGTTTCAAGCGCTTCCCGCTGCTGCAAAAGCTCTGGCGCGGCGCCATCTATGCCGTGCTGGAGAGCCGGGTGATTGGCTTCGCCATGCTGCCCAAGGTGATGACCATCGCCCAGAAAGTTGGCAAGTGGTACATCAACAAGCAGATCAAGGACCCGGTGCTGCGCGCCAAGGTCACCCCGGATTACCTGATGGGCTGCAAACGGGTATTGATCTCCAACGATTACTTCCCGGCGCTGACCCAGCCCAACGTCGATCTGATCACCGACGGCATTCAGGAAATCCGCGCGAACAGCATCGTCACCGTCGACGGACAGGAGCGCGCCATCGACGCGATCATCTTCGGCACCGGCTTCACTCCGAGCGATCCCCTGCCGCGCGGCGTGGTCTTCGGCCGCGCTGGCGTCGACCTGCTCGACACCTGGCCACAGGGCCCGGAGGCCTACAAAGGCACCCTGACCGCCGGCTTCCCCAATCTATTCTTCCTGATGGGTCCGAACACCGGCCTGGGCCACAACTCGATGGTCTACATGATCGAGTCGCAAATCCATTACGTGCTCGGGGCGCTCAAGCTGGTCGGCGAACAGAAGTTGCAGAGCCTGGAAGTCAAACGCGCGGTGCAGAACGCCTTCAACGGCAAGATCCAGGGCAACCTCGGCAACACCGTATGGAACGCCGGCGGCTGCAAGAGCTGGTACCTGCATCCGGTGAGCGGGCGTAACTGCACGGTCTGGCCGGGCTTCACCTGGCGCTTTCGCCTGCTGACCCGCAACTTCGACCCGGCGGCCTACCACTTCAGTCGCCGCAACGCCGCGCACCCGGCACAAAGCCATGCCCTGCAACTGGCACAGGAGGCCAGCGTATGAAGTCCTTCGAGAATAAAGTCGCCGCCATCACAGGCGCCGGCTCCGGCATCGGCCGCGCGCTCGCCTACGGCCTGGCGCGCCAGGGCTGTCACCTGGCGCTCTCCGACGTCAACGTCGAGGGCCTGGCGGAAACCGCCGCCCAGGCGCGCAAACTCGGTGTCAGCGTCAGCGAGGCCACGGTCAACGTCGCCGACCGCGAGGCCGTGCATGCCTGGGCCGCCCTGGTGGTAGCCGAGCACGGCCGGGTCAACGCCATCTTCAACAATGCCGGAGTGGCCCAGGGCGGCACGGTGGAAGGCAACGACTACGCCGATTATGAGTGGATCATGGCCATCAACTTCTGGGGCGTGATACACGGCACCAAGGCCTTCCTGCCACACATCAAAGCTGCGGGCAGTGGTCATATCGTCAACGTGTCGAGCGTGTTCGGGTTGTTCTCGCAACCCGGCATGAGCGCCTACAACGCCAGTAAGTTCGCCGTGCGCGGTTTTACCGAATCGCTGCGCCAGGAACTGGACATGCAGGCCTGCGGCGTATCGGCCAGTTGCGTGCACCCCGGCGGGATTAAGACCAACATCGCCAAGACCGCGCGGATGAACGACAGCCTGAGCAGCGTCACCGGCCAGGACGCCGACCAGGCGCGCCAGCAGTTCAACGACCAGTTGCTTCGCACTACCCCGGAGAAAGCCGCGCAGGTGATCATCAACGGCGTGCTGGCGAACAAACGGCGCATCCTCATCGGCCCCGACGCCTATGCCCTGGATGGCATGCAACGGCTGTGGCCGGCCTTCTACCAGCGTTTGGTAACCGCCTCCATGCGCCTGGCCGCACGTTTTGCGCCCAAGGGCGCGAGCAAGGCACACACGGCTGCGGAGTAACCATGAGCCCATGGCCGCGAGGTGGTCTGACTGGCCATTTCTCGGTCATGGCCGCATTCAATTGGCATCCCAGTAGTTAGCGCGATAAATTGTCGTCATTCGCCACGCACCGCCGGAGATCACCATGGCCCCCCAAGACGACGCCTGCGCCGAGCTGTTGCTCGACAACCAGCTGTGCTTTGCCCTCTATTCCACCTCGCTGCTGCTGACCAAGGTGTACAAGCCACTGCTGCAAGCGCTTGGCCTGACCTACCCGCAGTACTTGGCCATGATGGTGCTCTGGGAAGGTGATGGCATCACCGTGGGCGACATCAGCAGTCGCCTGCTGACCGACCCCGGCTCCGTCACCCCACTGCTCAAGCGCCTGGAAGCCGAGGGCCTGCTCAAGCGCACCCGCAGCCGTGCCGACGAGCGCGTGGTGGAGCTGTTCCTGACCGACAAAGGCCGCAACCTGCGAGAACACGCTAAGAGCATTCCCAGTTGCATCCTAACCGCCACCCAGCAATCCGCAGCGGAACTCGGCGCGCTGAAGGCTGAACTAGTCGCCTTACGCAGCAGCCTGCAACAGGCCGTGTAAGCACCCCGGGCGGCCTTGCCGGCTACCTCACGCCCCTCTTACCGCCTATATTCCCCACTCCGCTCACGCCCATCGCCCGCCGAAAACATCGTGCAATAGCCCGCCAATCCTCGCTTATGCCTGAACAAAGCAGCACTTATCGCTAAATGTTCAAAAATATATCTTGCGCACTAAATTAATGAGCACTAGAGTTCTCCCCATGGAACTGATTAGCGCACAAAATATTAGCGTGAAATACCAACGGAAGGCTGCGCAGTTGCCTTCCCCCCCCCCCAACCGAACAACGTTATTACTCGTGGAGAACTGTCATGAAAACCTTGATCACCCTAACCGCTACGCTTGTTCTCTCGGCTCCCGTTCTCAGCCACGCCAACCCGCAGGACGGCAAAGGTCTGTACCCGACGTGGCTGATCAACCACGACGGCTGAGCACGCCGCACCGCAGCAAACTTCAAACCAACCAGTCTTAGAGGATTACCACCATGTCGATTCAAACCATTGCTTACCGTGCCTACGCAGAAGCCACCGGCGGCCGTGACGGTCGTGCTGTTTCCTCCGACGGCGTACTCGACGTCGCCCTGACCACCCCGAAAGAACTCGGCGGTGCCGGCGGCCAGGGCACCAACCCCGAGCAACTGTTCGCTGCGGGCTACTCGGCCTGCTTCCTCGGCGCGATGAAGTTCGTCGCCGGCCGCGACAAACTGGCCATTCCGGCAGACGTATCGATCGAGGGCGTGGTCGGTATCGGCGCGATCCCGAACGGCTTCGGCATCGAAGTCGAACTGCGCATCAGCCTGCCGGGCCTGGACCGCGAGCAAGCGCAAACCCTGATCGAGCGTGCGCACATCGTCTGCCCTTACTCCAACGCCACCCGCGGCAACATCGACGTCACCCTGACACTGGTTGATTGATCCTTAGCTCAAGCGCTCCACCAAGGTGCAGAGCGTCTTTCAATGCTCGGCACAATGCAGAACCGCCCCGCCGCTATCGCTAGCGACGGGGCGTTTTGCCGTTCAGGCGGCCTCGCAATCCAAGCCGCTGAGCATGCCCTGCTGCACGGCGCGGTCCAGCAGTTGCTGCAGCCGCGGCGCGAGGAAGAACGCCTGCATGGCAGCCGCCGATTGCCAGCGCGTCTCCAGCACCCACAGCGCCGCATCGTGCGGCACCCGTCGCACCTCGACACCCAGGCACCCCGCCATGCGTTGCACGGGTTCACGCAGGTCATCCAGACACAGTCCTAATGGCTCGGCACACCCACGCGCGGCGCGCAGCACAGCGGTATGGCTAAACATCGTGGCGTTCTCCAGGTAGGCCTGCTCAGTAAGGGCTGGCAGTTGGCCGCACGATCAGCTCGCTGACATCGACATCCGCCGGCTGCTCGACGGCATAGGCGATGGCACGGGCAATCGCGTCCGGGGTGATGGCGACCTTGCGGAACGCCTGCATTGCCTCACGGCTCGGCGCATCGGAAATGCTCTCGGCCAACTCCGACTCGACCACGCCCGGCGACACCAGGGTCACGCGAATATCGCCGCCCACTTCCTGACGCAAGCCTTCGGAGATGGCACGCACCGCATACTTGGTCGCGCAGTACACCGCGCCAGTCGGCACCACGCTATAGGCCCCGATAGAGGCGATATTGACGAACTGACCGCTGCGCTGACGCTGCATCACCGGCAAAGCCGCGGCAATGCCGTGCAGAACGCCGCGGATATTCACGTCGATCATGCGGTTCCACTCCTCCACCTTCAGCACATCGAGGCGCGACAGCGGCATGACCCCGGCGTTGTTGATCAGCACATCGACGCGGCCGTACTGCGCCAGAGCGGCATCGACAAACACCTGGGTGTCGGCCTGACTGGTCACGTCCAGGCGTCGGTAGTCCGCGTTACCGCCAGCCGCGCGGATCTCACCGACCAACTGTTCCAGGCGCTCGGTGCGCCGCGCGCCGAGCAACAGTCGCGCGCCCTTCTCGGCCAGCAAACGCGCGCAGGCCTCGCCGATACCACTGCTCGCGCCGGTGATCAGAATGACTTTGTCTTGGATATTCAACATGGCCGAACCCTCTGCTGATAAGCGGCATGGCAAGCCGCGACAACAACAGATTCGGTCAGATGGCGGGTTCTGGGTTAGTCGATTACTGGCGAATTATTGCCTAAACCTGCAATGCACAGACTCGGCCTGAATAGCTACGTGCAATCTTTGATCAGCCCATTGCCGGCCTGAAAGCCCATAGAACATGGCGGCTTGCCTATTGCTGGTGAATCATTGCCTAAACCTGCAACGCCTTATGTGCAGCGCAGACTTGCCTGAAAAACCGGGCTAGTCTGCAAGCCACAGGAGCCCTGCCATGACATCACTCGCCAACCTCTCAGCCCTCAACGAAAACCTGGCCTCGCGCCAGGCCGAACTGGCCGCCTTGATCCAGCGCCTGTGCCCAGGTGATGGCCTGCATGGGAGTGCGATTGCCGGCCTCGACCTGGCCTGCGCGACCCAGCCCAGCCTGCCCATACCGACGCTGTACCGGCCATGCCTGTGCATCATTGCCCAGGGCCGCAAGGATGTGCGCCTCGCAGGCGAGCAGTACACCTACGACCCACTGAACTACCTGGTGGCCTCAGTCACCCTGCCGGTGACCGGCCAAGTGATCGACGCAACCCCCGAGCAGCCCTACCTGAGCCTGCGCCTGGAGATTGATCCGGCGCTGATCGCCAGCTTGATCGCCGATATAGGCCCGATTGGCGTACCCAATCCTGGGCCACGTCGGGCGCTGTATCTGGATCGTCTGGATACTCAATTGCTCGACGCTGTGTTGCGCCTGCTGCGTCTGCTGGAGACTCCGCGCGACATTGCCATGCTTGCGCCGCTGGCCCTGCGCGAGATTTTCTACCGGCTGCTGCACAGCCCGCAGGGCCATCGCTTGCATGAGATCGCCATCGCCGACAGCCTGGGTCAGCGCATCACCCGCGCCATCGAATGGCTGAATCTGCATTTCGACCAACCCCTGCGCATCGAGGACCTGGCCCGTGAGGTCAACCTCAGCACCTCGACTCTGCATCACCGCTTCAAGGCCGTCACCGCGCTGAGCCCACTGCAGTACCAGAAGCAGCTGCGCCTACAGGAAGCGCGACGCCTGATGCTCTGCGAAGGCCTGGAAGCCGCCTCGGCCAGCTATCGGGTGGGCTACGAAAGCCCATCGCAATTCAGCCGCGAATACCGCCGTTTGTTCGGTGAACCACCGCTGCGCGACCTGACCAGACTGAGAAATTCAGCCTGACTAAAATGCAGAAATTCAGTGAATTAACTTCAATCCCAACATTCGTCGCAAAAACGGCCTAGAATGGTTGAGCTGAACTGTAGTTATCAGCAAAACCGCATAGGTGCTATGAATTATCTGGCACCGCAATTCGTATCGAATTAAGAGACACATCATGGCAAATCGCGAAACTGGCACCGTCAAATGGTTCAACGATGAGAAGGGCTTCGGCTTCATTACCCCGACTAACGGCGGCGATGATCTGTTCGTGCACTTCAAAGCAATCCAGAGCGACGGTTTCAAAAGCCTGAAAGAAGGCCAAACCGTTACCTACGTGGCCGCTCGCGGTCAGAAAGGTATGCAAGCTGAAGAGGTACAGGTGGCCTAAGCCTCCTGTCCTGTTCTGAATAAGCCCCGCACTCGCGGGGCTTATTTTTTGCAGCGTGGTTAATCACCGCACCCGCGCGTCTACTGCGCTATACGGCTCCAAGCCCACAGGCCAACTGATACCCCCAGGGATGGCCGCCCTCCTACAGCCCCAGCTGTTTGCTGATGATCTCGTTCATGATCTCCCGTGAGCCGCCGCCGATCGAAAGAATGCGGTTGTCGCGGTACAGGCGCTCGACCAAGCTTTCACGCATATACCCCATGCCGCCCATGATCTGCACCGCGTCGTAGGTCAAGCGATCGGCGATGTCGGTGGCGAAGTTCTTCGCCATGGAAATCTCCTTGATTACGCTCTTGCCCGCCGCCATCTGCGCCGCCTGGCGGTAGGTGAACTCGCGGGACACCTCCAGCTGCGTGGCCATTTCCGCCAGACGATGCTTGAGCACCTGAAACTTACCGATGGGCTTGCCGAACGCCTCACGCGCCTTGGCCCAGGCCATTGCCTCGTCAAAGGCCAGTTGCGCCGTCATGTTGGCCATGATCGCCAGCGCCAGCCGTTCGCTCTGGAAATTGGCCATGATGCAGGCAAAGCCCATGTTCTCGGCGCCAATCAGGTTCGCCACCGGCACACGGCAATCGTCGAAGAACAACTCGGCGGTGTCCGAGGCCCACCAGCCCATCTTCTTCAACTTGCGGCCAACGGTGAACCCCGGCGTGCCCTTCTCGATCAGTAACAGACTGACACCGGCAAACCCCTCGCCACCGGTACGCACCGCCACGGTGTAATAGTCCGCGCGCACGCCACTGGTGATGAAGGTCTTACTCCCGGTGACGCGATAGAAATCGCCGTCGCGCACTGCACGGGTCTTCAGGTTCGCCACATCGGAACCACCAGAGGGTTCGGTGACGGCCAGCGCCATGATTTTCTCGCCGGCCAATACCTGCGGCACGATGCGCTCGCGCACCTCGGCCTTGGCCCACTTCACCACGGGCGGCAAACCAATATCCAACGAACCCAGCCCGGCCACCAGGCCGCCGGAGCCGGAGCGCATCAGCTCTTCGCTGGCGGCAACCTTGGCGAAGATATCGCCCTCATGGCTACCACCGAACTGCTCCGGGTAACCAATGCCAAGAATCCCCGCAGCGCCAGCCTTCTGGTACAACTCACGGGGAAACTCTTCGGCCTCCTCCCAGTCGTTGATGTGCGGAAGAATTTCCCGCTCGACGAAACGCCTTACCGAATCGCGCACCAACTGGTGGGAGTCATCGAAATAATGCTGAAGGGCAGACATGGGGAGCTCCCGAGATGGTTTGAACGACCATACCGAGCGCTTGCTTGGTTTACAAGATGAGGATAGTGCCAGGCAACAGGGCTATAAGGTCGCAGGCATTTCTCTGCCGCAGAAGCCGCTTCGCCTGCACAGCACTCGATAAAAATCACCGCTCAGACGTTTCCGGTCACGCGCCCGCCGCCTACACACGGACCCACGAACGGTTGAACGCAGCCCCAGGCTCGCTATAGCTGAATCGGCCGCCGTCCGGCAATCGAATGCGCCAGGGTGCCGCCATCGACCAGTTCCAACTCGCCACCTAGCGGCATGCCATGGGCAATGCGCGAAGCGATCAGGCCCTTGTTGGCGAGCAACTGGGCAATGTAGTGGGCAGTGGCCTCGCCCTCGACTGTCGGGTTGGTGGCCAGGATCACCTCACTGAAACTGCCCGCCTCAATGCGCGCCAGCAGTTCAGGTATACCGATGGCTTCCGGGCCCAGGCCGTCCAAAGGCGAAAGGTGCCCCTTGAGCACAAAGTAGCGACCGCGAAAACCCGTGTGCTCCACCGCGTATACATCCATCGGTCCTTCCACCACGCACAGCAAGCTGTCGTCACGCCGCGGATCGAGGCAGAGCTGACAGACCTCATCTTCACTCAGGCTACGGCACTCCTTGCAATGCCCGACCCCGTCCATGGCCTGGGTCAACGCCTGGGCCAGACGCAAAGCGCCGCTGCGATCGCGCTCGAGCATCTGCAAGGCCATGCGCTGAGCAGTCTTCTGCCCCACACCCGGCAGGATGCGCAGGGAATCGATCAGTTGGCGAATCAGCGGGCTGAAGCTCATGGAGAGGTACTCGGTGACGACAGGATTTTGAGTGTTCGCAAGCTCGGCTTTTGGCTTGCCGGCTACCGCCGCAGCGGGGTGCTCAGACGGTATGCAGGACAAGGCGCAAATAGGCGCGGGCACTGGAATTTACTGTTGTAAATGAGGATGCCCGGGCCTGTTTGCAACGCGGTCATGTGCGCTGGCTGGACGCCCCTTCTTAGAAGGGCATTTTGAAGCCTGGGGGCAGTTGCATCCCGGCGGTCATGCCGGACATCTTATCCTGGCTGTTCTGCTCGACCTTGCGCACGGCATCGTTCACCGCAGCGGCAATCAGGTCTTCGAGAATTTCCTTGTCTTCCTGCATCAGGCTGTCGTCCAGGCTGACGCGCTTGACGTCATGGCGACCGGTCATCACCACGCTGACCAGGCCAGCACCGGACTGACCGGTAACCTCGGCGTTCGCCAGCTCTTCCTGCATTTTCTGCATTTTTTCTTGCATCTGCTGGGCCTGCTTCATCAGGCCGGCCATGCCACCTTTCATCATGGTGCTAGTCCTCGGTAATCAGGGGTTAACTGCGGTGTCCACGGGTTCAATGCTGTCCGCCCGAATAATAGCGGCGAACTGCTGAATCATTTGTTGCACCAGCGGATCATTCTGGATCGACGCTTCAGCATCGCGCTGACGATTGGCACGCTTGCGTGCCGCGGCCTGCGCCGGGGTTTCCTGCTCAGGCTTGCGCAACTCGATGTGCAGGCTCAACTCGCGCCCATGAAACTGATTCAACGCATCATTCAAACGACGTTGTTGGGTCGCGTTGAACAATGCACTGTGCCCTGGATCGAGGTGTAACAGCCAACTATCGCCGTCGACAGCCATCAGCGTGCAGTTGGCGCCAATGCTGCCGGTCATGCCGGACAAGCCCAGCTTGGGGAACAGCTCCAGCCAGTCCGCAGCCAAACCGGTCGCCGGCTGCGCTGCCGGCATAGGCTCAGGAACCGCAGGCGAGGCCAGTTCTACGGCATCGAAATCGTAGTCGAACGACTGCGCATCCATCTCCACATAATCGTAATCGCCGGGCGGTGGCTCGTCGTCACTGTCCGTACCGACGTGCGATGCACTGACAAGCACCGCCGCGTGCTCTATCGCCGGCTCAGCTGCAGCAACCGCAACGGCTGGCACCGGCAACGCCTGCGTAACCGGGGCAATCGCATCGACCGGAGGACGCTGCTCCTCCCAAGGCAGGTCAGTGACCGCTGCCGCAGGCGCCGTCACCACACTGGCAGGCGTCTCAACCACGGGTTCGCTAACGACTTCAGGAGCGACTGGCGGTACTACGTCAAGCGGCGCCGGCGCTGACTCAGGCACAGCCGGAATGACCGCAAGCGCTGGCGCGACCGTCACCTCGGGCTCGGGATGGAGCTCAGGAACTGGCGCCGTTACAGGCGCTGCCGCCACGCCAGACAGCGGAGAGGAAACACTAACAGCCGGCGTCGCCATAGCAGCGCCGGCCACTGGGTTGGTGCGGGGATCAGCAGTGGCCTGGCTAATCCCTAGCGGCTTTAGCGCCACCCTCGGCGCATCGCCGGGATCTGCGGGCCGGAACGCCAGCATGCGCAATAACACCATCTCGAAGCCACTGCGCGGGTCCGGCGCCAGCGGCAAATCGCGCCGTCCGATCAGACCCATCTGATAATAGAACTGCACATCTTCAGCCGGCAGCGCTTGGGCCAGGGCCAGCACGCGCTCACGATCCCCCTGACCGTTGTCCACTGCATCCGGCAGAGCCTGGGCAATCGCCACGCGATGCAGCACATTGAGGATTTCCGCGAGCACGCCGCTCCAATCCGGCCCCTGCTCGGCGAGATGCCGCACCGCCTCGATCAAGCCGCGCGCATCGCCTTCCAGCAACGCATGCAACACGCCATACACCTGACCATGATCCAGGGTACCGAGCATCGCGCGCACATCGGCAGCCAGCACCTTGCCCTCACCGAAAGCAATCGCCTGATCGGTCAGGCTCATGGCATCGCGCATCGAGCCATCTGCCGCGCGCCCCAACAACCACAGCGCGTCTTGCTCAAAGGGCACATTTTCCAAACCCAGCACGTGACTCAGGTGTTCGACCACCCGCTCCGGCGGCATGTTCTTCAAGGAAAACTGCAGGCAGCGCGACAACACGGTAACCGGCAGCTTTTGTGGGTCCGTGGTGGCAAGCAGGAATTTGACGTGCGGTGGCGGCTCTTCCAGGGTTTTCAGCAGCGCGTTGAACGAGCTGGTGGAGAGCATATGCACTTCGTCGATCAGGTAGACCTTGAAGCGCCCGCGACTCGGCGAATACTGCACGTTATCCAGCAACTCACGGGTGTCTTCTACCTTGGTGCGGCTGGCGGCGTCGACCTCAATCAGGTCGACGAAACGCCCCTCATCAATCTCTTTACAGATCGAACACACGCCGCAGGGAGTCGAACTGATCCCGGACTCACAGTTCAGGCACTTGGCGATGATCCGCGCGATAGTGGTCTTGCCGACCCCACGGGTACCGGTAAATAAGTAGGCATGGTGCAGACGTTGGCTATCGAGGGCATTGATCAGCGCCTTGAGCACATGGGCCTGGCCGACCATTTCGCGGAACGAGCGCGGACGCCACTTACGTGCAAGAACCTGATAACTCATCGAAACCCGTCACGAGAGGAAAGCAAAAGTGGGCTAATCCTAACGGAGCATGGGGCAAATTGCATCCGATGCGCAGACTCGTTACTGCCCAATCCGTCACCCTGCGAAGATTGCCCTGGCTAAAGTTTGATCAAGCGGTTATCATCCGCGCCGTTCGTACCACGCTGTAAGTCAATCAGGCCTTTTGGCCCCCTCGATGGTTTCCAGGTAAAGAACGCATCCGCCTCACCAAGCGATGCCGCACAGTTCTCTACCGTGACCCAACCTGCTGACTGATCTGGCCGTCCCGCGCAAGCGCCGACTCAAGCCCGCCTCCGAAGTACCGACCGCGCTCAAGCCCCTCACTTGGAACTTTTGCGTGCAGTCCCGCTCCGATCAGACTCATCCCTTCGGCCTGCACGGTCGATCGTTTGGAGCTTTATTTAGCGCAATGACGCGCCCGTTGTTTTTAGGAAACACCCAGAAAAATGAATACTCAACACCAAATTCAGGATGCCATTCGCACCCTAACCAGCGCATTTTCGCCCTTCGATTGCCACATCATGGCCGCGCGCAAAGGCAGCTTCAGCTTCACCATCGTCAACCAGGCCGGCATCGCTCGACATAGCCAGCGCTTGTATCCCGGCCAGTACAGCGGTGACTCCCTACAGCAGGTAATCGAGCGCGCACGCCAGTCGCTACTGGCCTGATCGCCACATCCACCCCGAACTTCATCGCTGCAGCGGGGTCGAAGCTAGTCACCCTCAGGATGGAGTACGGTCATGGACAACATCAATCGCCAACTCGTCGAGCAATTGTTCGCGCCCTTGCGCGTCACCTTTAGCGCACCACGCCCGGACGGCGGCATCGTCCTCTCTTTAGTCGATGCTGCCGATGTCACCGCTTACAGCCGCGTACTCAGCGCCGCCCAGCGGAATGACTCGCAGGCTTTCGCCCAGAGCCTGGAAGAAATCCGCCTGGAACTCGCCGTACGCTCCGGCAGCATTCCTGCGGACATGCGTAAAGCATTGAAAGAACAAGACAGCGTGCTCAACTACCACATCGCCTGACCTGCACCCAACACAAAAAGCCCCGCTTAATGCGGGGCTTTTTCATGGCGCACGAAAACCTGTAACGCGGCGCGTCAAGATTCGATGAGTAGGGGTATTCAATTTACGCGAGTCAAACCCGGATGGGTTTAGAGATGGAGGCAACCCCACCAGCCACACCTCGGCACACAATGTTCCCGCTGTGGCTGCTTCCTTCCGGATCTGACCAGGTTCACGGGTAATCGTTGCGAGGGGACCGGCAGGGCCACCATAACGCAGCTCGCCTTGCGACGATCCGCGCCATTGTACCGGCTTGCATTGAACTTACAACTGCTTCAAACACTTAGCGCTGAATTCATGGTGTGCGGGTCACACGCGAAAGCGGCCAACCAGCTGCGCCAACCCATGGGACAGCTCGGATAGATGCTGACTGGCGCGGGTGCTTTGCTCCGAGGTTTGCGCCGCCTCGTTGGACAGATCGCGAATATCGCTAATGTTCCGGGCAATCTCCTCGGTCACGCTGCTCTGCTCCTCGCACGCGGTGGCGATCTGTGCCGCCATGTCGTTGATCCGCTGCACTGAATCGCTGGTGTCGTTGAGCGCCTGGTCGACGCCCGCGGCCTGCTCAACGCTCTGCCGCGCTCGCGCGCTGCCGGAATGGGTCGCCTTGACCGCGTTCTGCACGCCGATCTGCAAACGCTGGATCATCTCCTGGATGTCCTTGGTCGAGTCCTGAGTACGCGCCGCCAGAGCCCGCACTTCGTCGGCCACCACGGCAAAACCGCGCCCCTGCTCACCGGCCCTAGCCGCCTCGATGGCCGCATTCAGCGCCAGCAGGTTGGTCTGCTCGGCAATACCTTTGATCACCGCCAGCACTGCGCCGATATTGGCGGTTTCCTGCTCCAGGGTCTGGATGGTGTCGGAAGCGCTTTCCACCTCCTGGGCCAGTTGGCGAATCGAGTGAATCGTCGCCCCAACTACCTGAGCCCCTTCGCGGGACTGCGCTTCGGCGGTGCGCGCAGCGTCCGCAGCATTCTGTGCGTTGCGCGCCACCTCATGCACTGCCACGCTCATCTCGGTGGCCGCGGTGCTGACCTGATCGACGGCGGCATGCTCACTGCTGATCAAGCGATCATTCGCCGCCGCCATGCCCGCCAGACTCTGCGCGGAGTCGGCAACCTCGCCGGTGACCCGGCCGACCTCCTTGATCAACGGCTGTAATTTGTCGAGAAAGCGATTGAAGGCATGACTGAGCTTGCCCAACTCGTCTCTGGAAAGCACATCCAAACGTACCCGCAAGTCGCCATCGCCATCGGCGATTTGCTCGATACGGTGCAGTAAGTTATGCAAAGGCCGGGTCACCAGAATCGGGAAGCCGATCACTAGTACCAAACACACCGCCAGGCCGATGGCGATGATGATGCCTTGCTGCCAACTCAGAGCCTGGCCTAACTCGATAGCCGCCAGCCCTTCTGCATTGGCTGCCCGATCCTCCAGTTCACCGAGCTTGTCGATGGCCGTGCGCATTTCTTCGAACTGCGCTTCGCTCGCGCCAAAACTCAGGGCGCTGGCTGCGACCGGATCACTGCCCAGCAATTGCAGGACTTGCTGGGATGTCGCCTTCCAGCGCTCGAAACCACGGTCGAACTGGGAAACCAGCTGCAATGCTTCAGCGCCGGGCTGCATAGCGGCAAACTTGTGTACGCGGTCATAGGCCTGCTGCAGGTTTTCCGCGTGTGATGCCTTGAGCCCATCCAGATGCACACCGGCATTTTCGTCCAGCGTGCTGCGTTCGGCGACAAAGGCCTGATAGAGGTCACGGTCGGCATTGAGCAACAAACTGATACCCGGCAGGTAACGATTGGTCAGCGTGGTGCTGGAGTCTGCCACCTGACTGATTCCGCGCATGCCCAGCACCCCCATCGTCACCAGCAGCATGGCCAGCAACAGAATCGGCAGAGCGATTTTCCAACGGAAGCCCAGATCAGCGAAAACACGGAACATAACGACTCTCCGGCATGATGGCCAAGTACCAGCTAGCTTAGACCACCGCTGAAAAATACTTGGCGAATTCCTGCGTGAACGCACAGGCACTGGCGAGCCCTACATAGCGCCGGTTAGAGCAGGAGCTTTCCAGGTTATGCCAGTGAGCTTCGCTGCATGAATCAAGCATGAGCGAGCACCGACAAGAGCAGCGCACAGAGCGTAAATCGGCCTGCACAGGGAATTTCCGCCAGCGCAACGAGTCACAAACAGGTCTCGATTGCCTGGCATCCGCACTGAAGCGATGCTGGCGACGCACAATCGCAGTACCCTGCGCGGGGCATCCCCCTCATTTCAAGGAGCAACAGCATGGCCATGACCAAAGACCAACTGATCAGCGATATCGCCGAAGCTATCGATACACCCAAGGCCACCGTGCGTGCGGCCCTTGAGCAGCTCAGCGAAATCGTCAGCGAAGCCCTGGAAAACGGCAGCGAGATCACCCTGCCGGGTATTGGCAAATTGAAAGTCAGCGAGCGCCCTGCCCGCACCGGTCGCAATCCACAGACCGGCAAGACAATCGAAATCGCCGCCAAGAAAGTAGTCAAGTACGTACCAGCCAAAGCGCTGAGCGACGCGATCAACTAAGACCGTAGGCTGGGTTAGCGGCGCTCAAGACTCAAGCACAACGCGGAATCCTGCGCGCCGCTTAACCCATTAACGACGCCGATGAGTATCGCTGCATTCAACGCCCGCCTACGGGAGTTGCAGTGGTTTCTCTTACTGCGCCACTGGCTCCGCTAACGGGGCGACGGCGACCGAGCCAGGGTTACGATCCATCTGGCGAATCCGCCTGACCTGCTGCACCCGGTTCAGATTTTCCCAAGCAGTATCGTAGTGTGCCGGCGACTGCTCGATCGCGCTGCGAAAGAACTGCTCGGCCACATCCAGCTTGCCTTCGACCAGGCAGACGTAACCAACATCGTTACTGGCCTGGGCACGATCGCTGATCTGCTCGAATGCGGAAAGCGCCTCCTCGTAACGCTCCATTCGCGCCAGCAGCAGCCCGTAGTTGCGCCACAGCGGTGCGTAGGTAGTGTCGTAGCCGATGCCGCGCTGATAGGTACGTTCGGCTTCGGGCCATTGTCCGGCTAGGTAGTAGGAGTAGCCCAGGCTATTTTGCACCAGCACCGAGCGCGGCTCGATCAGCAGGGCCAAGCGGTAATAGGCCTCGGACAACGGGAAATCGTTACTCAAGTCGGCAAGTACGCCAAGGGCGTTGTAGACCTTAAGAGGCGACTGGCCGTCCACCTTGAGTGCGGCCACGTCGGGCAGGCCATCGCCCTGATCGTTGCCCAGACGGCGCTGATCCAGCGCCACCGCCTTGAACAGCAACGCCCGGGCGACCTCATGATCACGCTTGGCCAGCTGCAGCAGCCCCATCTCCGCCAGGGCGTCGAGGTTTTCCGGCTGGCTCGCCAGCACATCGCTGAAGGCCATCTCGGCGAGCTGAGTATTACCGCGTTCGCGGTGGATGCGCCCGACCCCGACCAGGGCCTCGTAGCGTTTCGACTGCAGTTCGATGGCGCGCAGATACTGATACAGCGACTGATCCAGATCACCGGCCCGGTAGGCCATCGCGGCCATCTGCATGGCCTGATCGGCCGAACTGGCCTGTTTCTGTACCTTGTGCAACAACGAATTGTCGCCGCTATACACCGAACGGGTATTGAGTTCCGGCTCCGGCCCCATGGTCTGACATCCTGACAGCACGGCCGTCATGGCCAACAGCAGACTGATCCTTTTCATGTCATAGCTTCCCGAACGCTTTGAGTGCCCCAATGATGGCGGGACCGATGGCCACCAGGAAAAAGCTCGGCCATAGGCAGAAGATTAGTGGAAAGACCAGTTTGGTGCCGATTTTCGCCGCCGTCTCCTCGGCCTTCTGGGTACGCCGGTCGCGGAATTCCTCTGCGTAGATACGCAGGGTATCGGCGACGCTGGTGCCGAAGCGGATGCTCTGCGCCAGCAGGCTGACCAAACCGCGGATGTCTTCCAGCCCGGTGCGTTCAGCCAGATGCTTGAGCGCTTCGGCACTGGAAATGCCGGCACGAATCTCCGAGTTGACCAAGGCCAGTTCCACCGCCAATTCCGGCTGGCTGACCGCCATCTCGTCGGCCACCCGTTCAATCGCCTGAGGCAAGGCCAGCCCCGACTCGACGCAGACCACCATCAGATCCAAAGCATCGGGAAAGGCTACCAACAGCCGGGCCATCCGCGCCTGCTTACGCTTGTCGACATAGATGGCCGGCATCAGCCAGCCCAAGGCGGCCGCCGCAGCCACTAGAGCAATGCCCATGACCAGGGACAGCGTGGGGATCAGCGGCAGGACCAGCAAGGTAAGCCCCACCAGCACCAGCGGCGCCAGCAGGCGCACCGCCCAGTAGGTCTGCACCGCTGCGGACGAGCGATAACCGGCGTGCGTGAGCAGGGTGCGGGTAGCCGAGTCGTGCCCCTGCTCGGCGGAGGTGAAGCGCTGGCCCACCTGCTCCAGCATCAGTTGCAGGTTACTCGGCGCCTCCTGGCTGGCGGCCAAGCCGCCATGCCCGCGCTTGATCAGGCTCAGGCGGCGCTGCACCGGGTCGCGCAACCCCAACACCAGCATGGCCAGGGTGGCCATCGTCAGCACCGCGCTCAGACCGATGCCGCCGACGAACAACAGGCGCGCCAACTCCTCGTTGCCCACCACCCGATTGAGCAGACTCAGCAGATAGTCCATGAGCAATACCTCCTCGACGAGAGCCAGTACCTAGACCTGAATCCTGATGATTTTGCGAATCCAGAAAATCCCGATCAGCATGGCGGCAAAAGCCCAGATGACCAGTTTCTGGCCCAACGGCTCCTTGAGCAGCAGGGGCAAATATTCTGGCGTTGTAAGCACAATCGCCGCAGCCAGCACAAAGGGCACGGCCACCAGCACCCAGGCCGACATCCGCCCCTCCGCCGACAAGGTCTTGACCTTGCGCTGGAAGCGGAAGCGCCCGCGGATCAGGCTGCTCAGCCGCTCCAGCACCTCGGTCAGGTTGCCGCCGGTATCGCGGTGAATCAGCACCGAGGTCACCAGCATCATCACCGTCATGCTCGGCATGCGCTCGAGCAGGCCGAGCATTGCCCGGCGCACGTCGTTGCCGTAGTTGATATCGGCGAAGGTCAGGCCGAATTCATGGGCCACCGGCCCCTGGTGCTCCTCGGCCACCAGTTGCAGGGTTTCGTTGAACGGGTGGCCGGCGCGCAGGGCACGACACATGGCGTCCAGGGCATCCGGTAAGCCCTCCTCGAACTGGGCGAAACGTTTGCTGCGGTCGCTGGCAATTTTCAGCACCGGCAGCCAGCACGCCAGCACGGCCACAGGCAGCGCCACCCACCACAGCCGGATGAACAGCCACAGCAGAATGCCCACCGCAACACCAAGGATCAGCCCGAGCAACAATACCCGGTAGGCCCGGTAATGATGCCCGGCCTGCTCAATCATCTGCGCCAGGGTCTCCATGGCGGGCAGTTGCTCCAGCCGGGCCTCCAGCGGCGACAGGCGCCTGAGGTACTTCTGGCGCAGCACCGACTGCATATTCGGCAGGTTGCTGGCATGTTCCAGCACATGCAAACGCCCGCGAATGCGCTTACGCACCCGGCCCGCCTCGCCGAACACCGGTACCACCAGGCCCTGGCTGAGGAGGAACACGGCAGCGAACACCATGCCGAGGAACGCCAGGATAAATTCACTGGGAATCTGGTTCATGACTGCCCCCCAGCCATTCCGGACGGAACAGATTAAGCGGTAACTCGATGCCGCGTTTGCCCAACACATCGCGGAAGGCCGGCACCATGCCGGTCGGGCGATAGTCGCCGAGCACCTCGCCGTGTTCGCCCATGCCGCGGCGGACGAAGGCAAAGATCTCGGTCATGGTGATGATCTCGCCTTCCATGCCATTGATCTCCTGCACGCTGACCAGGCGCCGCTTGCCATCCTCCTGGCGCTCCAACTGGATCACCACGTCGATGGCCGAGGCAATCTGCTGGCGCAGGGCCTTGATCGGGAAGGTCGCGCCGGTCATCGACACCATGTTCTCGATGCGCCCCAAGGCATCGCGTGCGGTATTGGCGTGAATGGTGGTCAGCGAACCGTCATGACCGGTATTCATCGCCGTCAGCATGTCCAGCGCCTCGGCGCCGCGCACCTCGCCGATAACGATGCGATCCGGGCGCATGCGCAGGCTGTTGCGCACCAATTCGCGCTGGTTGACCTCGCCGCGACCCTCGATATTCGGTGGCCGGGTTTCCAGGCGCACCACGTGCGGCTGCTGCAGTTGCAGCTCGGCCGAGTCTTCGATGGTGACGATCCGCTCATTGTGCGGAATGAAGCTGGACAGCACGTTAAGCATGGTGGTTTTGCCGGTGCCGGTGCCGCCAGATACCAGCACGTTCAGCCGTCCGCGCACGATGGCCTTGAGCACCAGAGCGATGGCCGGGGTCAGGGTACCCATCTGCACCAGACTCTCGGCGTTCAACAGATCCACCGCGAAACGGCGGATCGACATGCTCGGTCCGTCGATGGCCAGCGGTGGGATGATCGCGTTGACCCGCGAGCCGTCCTTCAAGCGCGCATCCACCAGCGGTGAGGATTCGTCGATGCGCCGGCCCAGGTTGGAAACGATACGGTCGATGATGTTCAGCAGATGCTGGTCGTCGCGAAAGCGCACATCGGTGTGCTGCAACTTGCCGTAGCGCTCGACATACACCGAGGCATGGCCGTTGACCAGGATGTCCGACACGCTGTGATCGGCCAGCAGCGGTTCCAACGGCCCCAGCCCCAGCACCTCGTCGGTGATCTGCTTGATGATCAACTGCCGGCTGCTGGCGCTCACCGGCGCCGAATGCTCGTCCAGCAGGCGCTGGCTGAGTTCGCGGATCTGCCGACCGGCCTCGGCCGGTTCGAGGGAATCGAGCAGCGACAGATCCATGACCTTGAGCAACTGCTGATAGATCTTCTCCCGCCACTCAGCCTCCATCGGGTTGAGTCGCGACTTGGTTTCATAAACGGCATCCGGCGCACTGCTTTCCCAGGCCATGGGTGCACTGGCAGCCTCCTCGCCCTTGGCCTGTTCCTGCGAGGCTACCGCCGCAGTCTTGCCCGGTTGCTGACGCAGGCGATTGCGAAATTCACTGAGCATGGTCTATCCCCTGAATAGTCGGCCAAAGGTACGTTTCAGCAAACCCTGCTCGGCCGTCTCGGTGCCGAGCAACGCCTGACTCAACTCGCGCATGCCAAGGGTCACCGGGGCCCGCGGCGCATGCAGTTGCAGCGGAACCCCGGTGTTCTGGCTTTCGCTGACCACCGCATAGTCGTTGGGTAATTTCTGCAGGTCCGTGCAGCGCAGTGCCTCGGCAATATCCTGCAGGCTGACCGGCGAGGCCTTGTCGTAGCGGTTGACCACCACCTGCAAACGGTCGCCCTGCACCCCCAGCTCCTCGCGCATGATGCGCACTAGGCGGGTGGCATCCTTCAGGTGGCTGAGGCTCTGCTGCACCAGGACATAGACCCGATCTGCCTGCTCCAGAGTAATGCCGGTGAGGTGGTCGATCTGCCGCGGCAGATCCACCACCACCCAGTCGTAGGTACTGCGCGCCAGGCGCAACAGCGTCTCCAACTGCTCCAGGTGTACATCCTGCGGCAAGCACAGCTCGCCGGAACGCCCACCCAGCACATGCAGGGTCGGGCTGAAATGGCTGCAGAAGCCACGCAAGGCGACACTGTCCATTTCCTCGATCTGTTGCAGCACCTCCACATGACTGTGCGCCGGCACCACATCCAGGCAATGGGCAACGCTGCCGAACTGCAGATCCAGATCCAGCAACAGAGTGCTGCCGCCACGTGCACTCAACTGATGGGCCAAGTTGCAGGCCAGCAGGGTGGCGCCCGAGCCGCCCTTGGCATTCATCACCGCGATCAACTTGCCGCCCGTTGCCTGCCCCGCCTGGGTCTCATGGATCATCCGGCCCAAAGCGGCCAGCAGCTCATCTGCGGCCACCGGCTCGGGCAGAAAATCCCGGGCGCCGGCCTGCATCGCCAAACGTATGCCTTCGCGCTCGTCCAGCGGGCCACAGATCAACAGCGGCGGCCGCTCATGGGCCGGACGTTGCAGCAGGGCCACCAGCTCCTCGCGCCACAGATGGCTGACCCGCAACAACAGCAAGTCGGGCATCCGCTCTAAGCCGTACAGTGGGTCGGTATGGCCGTTGCTCACCAATCGAGTGGTCACTTGCACGCTGGGCAGACGCTGACTGACTGTTTTCAGGTGATTCAGCGCCGCGGCATCGCGGCTGCTGATCAATAGATGCAATCCCTGTTTACCGAGCGAACTGGATAGCGCGGGGGCTTCTCTGAGCTTCAGCATGGCGTGATCTCCGGAACTACACCTTCCTCGGCATGACGGCCAAGGCTTTCGCGAGGCAAAATCGACTGGAAGTCAGGCAGCGTGATGCCCCCGAACCCGGGAATCAGCAGGCTGAAGGTAAAGCCCCGCACCTGAAGGCGAACATAGCGGATAGCACGAAACCCGTTGACCGCAACGGGATCGCTGGGAAGGAGGACAGGACCACCTGTGCCGTCGAGATAAGTCAGGCTCAGGTCGGCGGTATCCAGACCGCCGATCAGGCTGCTGGCGCCACTGTCATTGGCCGCATTGTAGATAGCCCGGCGCAGAATGCGCGGCTCGCTGATATCGCACACCGCCGCCAGCCGGGCACCCCGGCGCACGGTTTCGTTCAGGGCGTTGACGGTGAAGAACAGACGGCCCATCTCCAGCACACCGAACAGCAGGGTGAACAGCAGCAGGCCGATGATGGCGAACTCCACTACATACACCCCGCGCATCTGCCTGGCGTTCATCACAAGGCCCTCATGACAGTGGTGGCGACCAGCGGAAAATTAAGCCCAGTGGCGTCACCGATAAAAGCCGGAATGCCGCTACCGATCAGCGGTAAGAAGGTGTAACGGATGGTGACCTGGACGTGGTCGGTGCCCACCGGGGTGACGGTGACATTACCTGGGCACAGCTTAGGCACTAGCTTCGCGCTGGGGTCGGGGCTACAGGACACAACTTGCGCGGAGGCCACCCCGCTGGCTGCCAGGTTTTGGATCTGGGTTTGCAGGTCAGTACTCAGCTCGACCCGCCCCAACCTAGCGTTCCAGGCTTCGCCGGCCGCGTAGCGCCCGGCATCACGACTGGCCTGTAGCAGGCTGTTGTACTGGAACAGCAGGCGACCGAACTCGCCAATAGCGAAAAGCAGCAACAGCAGCAGCGGCAGCGTGATGACGAACTCGACCATGGCTATCCCGCCCTGGGCCTGGCGCCGCGTGAATGCTTGTCGGTCCATGGCCCCTCCTAAGAGTCGTTGCTCGGCGTCCGGTTGTTGTCGATATAGGTCTTGTACAGCTGGATGATCTGCGGCCCCGCGTCGTCTATCGGGGTAGGCCCGGCCACGTTGTCGCCTTCGCACTCGCGGACGAACTGCCCAAATATCTGCGCCTCGTTGCCCTTGTGCTCCGCTGGTTGCAGCACAAAGAAGCAGCCGAAGCCGAGCACCGGGATCGGCGTCTTGCCGCCATCCGTGCCGTTGCATTGGCCAACCACGATCTTCAGCATGCGCCGCTCGAATACGCCACCGCTCTGGCAGCCGCTGCCGGTGCCGGCGGCGCAGGCCGCCGAAGCCTGCAGCCAGTCGTTGTAATCGAACAGCGCACCACTGGCGGAGGACAGGTTGCCGTTGCTGGAAGTGACCGGCTGATTCTGATGCTCGATCCGTGGCGGCGACTCCTTGTCGTCGTACTTCAAATCCGTGGCGGTAATCACCAGATCCGGTGGATAGTCCTGACGACTCAGGTTCCCGCCCTGATAGTTGCCAAACCGCGTATTCAGCCCCTGAACCGATGGCCCGACGGTATTGCCCGGTTTGGTCTGGACCTGTTCGCCGACGTTGTTGCACCGCTCTATACCGCCGGCCAGCGAATCACGCACAACATTCCCACCATTGCCATCCAGGCTGAGCAACTGGAAATTGCCGGGGCCGATCGGCGAATCGTCGTTTGCCGCGGTTTTCAGCAGTTGCAGATCGCCGAAGCGATAACCCCAAAACATCCCATTGGCCGGGTCATATTGAGCAGGATTGCCACACACCATCAGCGGCACGACATCACAAGGACTGGTCGGACTCGGCCCGGCGGTGGCAATGGCTGCCACTGCCTTGGCCGGATCGGGCCCGGCGATCACCTGCAGAATGCCCCAGAAGAACGGGCTCAGCGGATAGTTCGGCACCGACACCCGCACATAGCTGGCATCCGCAGGCCCTGGGAAGGTGAACGGGCCATAGACGCTGTTGGCCAGCTCTACCACGGCGAAACTGTTAACGCCGCCCGCCTGGGTGATGGCGCTCGCCAGTTCGCCGTTGCCGTTCAGCGCACTGGCGTTGAGCAGCAAAGTATCGCGCGCGGCTCTTTCCACCACGGTCGCCGCGCCGACCGCGCCGGACACCTGCAAGAGCCGCTTGGCGCCACTCAGCGCCGCTGCATCCACGGCATTCTGCAGACGCGTCTTGTTCACCAGCATATGCCCACCATCGAGGGCCAATGCGGCCATGGCCAGAATAGACAGCAGGGCAATCATGATCAGTACGATCACCGCTCCCCGCTGGCGTTGTGGCAGCGCGGTGAACGGCCGGTGCATACGGGGTTTCATCATCCAGCCCTCAGTTGCCGATGTTGATCTGGATCGGCTGGCCGACCTGGGTCGCATCGCCGGTCACGCCACGGTAGCCATCCATGGCCTTCTCTGTCAGAGGACCATCGGTGCCGCTGGGCGAGACCTCGGTGCCCGGGTTGGCGGCCAACGTCTTGTCGGCAATCTGCTGATAGTGGATGTCGTAAATGCTGGAACCCTGGGTGCCGACCCGCGCCTCGTCGTAGGTCATGCAGCCGGCCAACGCAAATACCGGCATGCACAGGAGAATCATGATTTTCATGGTCGCTGCCTCCAATTGATTGAGATCGTGCCCGGCGCCTGGCGGTCTGCCCAGCAGGCTCCACCAGCAGCTAATTCAGATCGTGGCCGAAACTGCCTTCGCTGACGCCAAGGCTGACCGGTACCGGACGCCCGGCTTCACGCCCCTTGGTTCTGCCCAGCAGGTAGAAATCCACATCGCCAGGTGCGACGACTTTCTCGGTCGGCAGACGCACGCTCCGGGCATCTACTGGCTTGGCCAGGTGCGGCGTCACCAGGATCACCAGCTCGGTCTCACCACTGATGAACTCCTGGCTGCGGAACAAGTTACCGATCACCGCGATGTCACCCAATCCGGGGAAGCGGCTGACCGAATCACGGGTGCTTTCGCTAATCAACCCGGCGATGGCGATGGTCTGGCCATTGCCCAACTCGACGGTGGACAAGGCACTGCGCTTGGTCAGCGCCGGCACCAGTAATGAGGAGGAACCGCTAGTCGACTCAGCTTCTACTACCAAGCTGTTGGCAGCCACCAGCTCGCTGACCGATACGTTCAGGTTGAGGTTGATCCGCCCCGAGTCCAATACGGTCGGCAGGAACTTCACCCCGACCCCGAATTCCTTAAACTCGATGGTGATGCCGTCATCATCGGAAACCGGGATGGGGAACTCGCCGCCGGAAATGAACTCGGCCTGCTGTCCGGTCAGGGTGGTCAGGGTCGGCTCCGCCAGTATCTTGGCCGAGCCATTGTCCTTGGATGCTTCCAATATGGCGTTGAAGAAAAAGCTCTCGGAGGCGAACTGAGCCAGAAACCCCGTGCTTGGGCTAAGCAGGTTGTCGACCACTGAGCCGCTGTTATTGAAGCCGCCAAACTCCCAATTGCCACCGGAACCGATCGCCAGGAAACGCACGCCAAGACGCTTGACCAGATCACGCTTCATCTCCGCCACCTTGACCTCCAGCATCACCTGCTGGCTGCCGCCGACGGTGAGCAGATTGATCACCTCCAGCGACTGGGTCGGCGCCGCAACCGCCGCCTCACCCTCGCCCTGGACCACGCTGGCAGTCTGTGCGGTATAGGTCTTGGCCAGTTTGATCGCGGTATCCATGGCCGCCGCGCTGCTCACCTGGCCGCGTAGCACCAGCGCGCCCTGGGCGCTGAACACCTCGATGCGTTCGTTAGGCATCAACTGGTGCAATTTGCCCTTCAACCCGCCGAGGTCGTGCACCACCTCCAGGTCGAGGCTGTCGATCAGCCGGTTGCGGCTATCCCACAGCAGTACGTTGGTGCTGCCCAGGGAGCGGCCGAGCAGATACAGCTGGGTCGGGCTGGTGATCAGGATATCGGCGATCTCCGGGTTGCCCACCGAGACCTTCTTCACCGGGGCGCGCGTGCTGAGCACCCGCGATTTATAGATCGGCACCTCGATATTGCTGGTATTGGCTGCCGGCATGGTACTTACCGCCGGCGGCGCTTCAGCCGCCTGCACCACGATGCTCGACAGCAGCCAGGCGCCCAGTGCGTACAGCGCGTATGACCTGAGTCTCAGGATGATCTCCATGCCCTACTCCTTGCTTGTTATGTCGCCTTACCTGCTTACCGGAGCAGCGGAAACCGCTGCCACTGCGTACCCGTTCGTCCTGTGAGGCGAATGGGGAGTGCGCGAACCCCGCTTGACTCGCGCCCTCCTCTCCCGCCCCTACAGCTGTACCTTCGTTGCCTCGACTGCGGTACCGCGAATGATCGTGACCCCTACACCACCGCCGCTGCGCCGCACCAGCGGTTTGGCTGGCGCCGGGGCTGCGAGCGGAGTCGGCGCAGGCGCCTCGACCAGTGCCAGCGGTGCGGCGGTTTCGAGCTTTTTCTGGTTGTTCAGCGGGTTGCGCAGAGCCAGTTGCAGCTTGCCCTCGGTTTGCGCCTTAACCAGCACCTCAGCCTCTGCGCTGCTCATCTCCAGGGTCACCGCGCGCACCACTACCGGCTGGGTCTTGTCGGTGCTGGCGGTCTGGTCGACGGCGAGCACCCGCAGGTCTTCAAGGATGGTCTTCGATTCGGCTTCGTTGTTGTTGCCGCCACTCTGCTTAGTCGCCAGCACGTCGACCCGGTTACCCGGCAGCAAGAAGCCGCCGACACCGACCACGTCGTCGACCCGCACCGAGATGGCGCGCTTGTTCGACTCGATCAGCGAGGCCAGGGTGCTGCCGCCGAGGTGCTCGGCCAGCCGCGCGCCGCGCAGGATGTCGCCGCGCAGCATGCTGAAGGTGGCGATCTTGCCGATCACCTTGTCGGTGGTATCGAAACCGTCGTCCGGCACCGTGTTTTTCGGCATGCGCACCAGGCTGACGTGCTGGGCCTCGATCATCTGGCCGAAGGGGATTTCCACAGTGGCCACCACCACGCTCTGCAGGTTGTCGTCCGGGCCTGCATCGAGCCGGGCACTCAGCCAGTTGTTGGCCATCCAGGCGGCGCCCAGCCCGAGGATCAGGGACAGAGCAACCAGGGTCAGGGTACGCGCACTCATGTCTGTATCTCCTTAGCCAAGAAAGTCTTATCCAGCAACGTCACCCAAGGAAGTCGAGTTGGATGAAGTAGTTGTGCCAAGCCCACTCCAGCTCGCGCGGCGACAGCGGCCCGCTGCCATCCAGGTAGCGCTGGCGATCCAGCGCCATGCCCAGCAGGTCACGCGGATGGCAAGGCACCAGCGGCATGCCCTCGGCCTCGTACAACCCTTGCAGCACATAGCGCAGCAGCACTGGGTCATAGGCGATGCCCAGACGCTCGCATTCCTGGCGCCAGATACGCTCGTACTCTTCGGCCTTGAGGTAGTTGAAATGCAGCTTGTAGCCGATCCGCCGGAGGAAGGCCTCGTCGGCCAGTTCCAGCGGGTTGAGGTTGGTGGAGAACACCAGCACCAGGTCGAATGGCAGCTCACAGTGGCGCCCACCGCCGAGGTTGAGGAAGTCGCGCTTCTCCTCCATCGGCACTATCCAGCGGTTGAGCAACTCGGCCGGCGCCATGCGCTGACGGCCCATGTCGTCGATGATGAACAGGCCGTTGCTGGCCTTGAGTTGCAGCGGCGCCTGGTATTGCCGGCTGAACGGGTCGTAGCGAATATCCAGCTGCTCCATGCTCAGCTCGCCGCCGGTGATCAACACCGGGCGCTTGCAGCACAGCAGGCGGCGGTCGATGCCCTCGCTAAGCATCAGGCTGTTCTGCTGCTCGTCCGGGTCATCCAGCCGCTGGTGCACCTGGGGGTCGTAAATTTCGATCACCGCCTCGTTGACCGCGATGGCGTAAGGCACCCAGATGGCCTCGGCGAACAGGCGGATCAGGCGGCTGCTGATATAGGTCTTGCCGGTACCGGCCGGGCCGTAAATCATGATGGCGCGCCCGGAATTCAAGGCCACGCCCAACTGATCAAGCATGCCTTCAGTCAGTACCACACCACCGAAGGAGGCCCGCATGTCGCGCGCGGTGATGCGGCCATGGTGGATGGTCTGCACTTTGAGCAGCGAGCGGTAACTGCTCACCGGATAAGGCGCCGCACCAATGTAGCCGCTGCGCGCCAGAGCATCGCGGGCGGCGCTGCGGCCGCGCTCGGTCAGGCCGTAACGCAGGCCCTGGGCGGCGGTCTGGCCGCCTGCCTGACCGAGTACCTCGACCCGGCCATCCTTGCGCAGAAACGCCAGGACCTCCTCCAGCACCGCGCCGGTCAACGCCAGGCGCTCGACCAACTGCGGCATAGCCAGCACCCCGGCATCGTGCAGGTGCTTGCACAGCAGATCGCCGAGAAAATTGTCCGCCAGGCCGGTCTCGCGAATGCTCCGTGGCTGCGGGGCCAGGCGTTCTACGGCCTCGCGTTCGCTGGGGTAGGCGTCGCTGTCGCTGACTGCATACATAACGGGCCTCCCAAATTATTGAGCGAAATGCAACCAGTACAGGCTGGCCAGCGTGCCCAACAAAATCGCCACCGAATAAGGAAAGGGTTTGCCGGCCACTTCATCCGCTGCCGGAGCAAAGTAGGCGCGGGCCCTGAGCATCAAGCCGTAACGCGACAGGGTCTGCAGCAATTGCCCGCGCACCAGCACGATCAGAAAGCCGCACAGACCGCCGGCCATCAGGCTGAACAGGGCCGCCCAGAGCGCGCCACTCGGCGTCAAAAAGACGCCGACCATGGCCATCAGCTTGACATCGCCGGCGGCCATGCCGCCCAGGGCGTAGAGCGGGAGAAACACGCCGAAACCGATCAACAGTCCCAACGCACCATCGCCCAAACCGCTAATTCCGCCCGTATAAGCCTGGCCGGCCAGCCCCAGCGCGAGGCCCAGCACGACCAGGAAGTTGGGAATGCGATGGCGGCGCAAATCGCTCGCCACCGCGATAAGCAGCAGCCCAAGAAGCAAGATAACTACGGTGATCTGCTCCAAACTCATGGCCACTTCTCCCTATGCAACTGTCGTCACTAGCAGGCCGCACCACCGCCAACTGCGTTACAGAGCCTGTCCATAGTGGTTTCCACATTCGTTCCCAAGGCCAAGAAAGTGGCCGCTACGGCAGCTGTGATGAGCCCACCCGCCACCGCATATTCCACAATGGTCAAACCATCTTCGTCCTTCACAAACTTCATCACCGAAGTCTTGATTGTTTGAAAAGTCATTTCGCCCACCTCACTCGAAAGTTGTTCTTCCAGGAAATCGGCGGCACTGCTTGCCCCGCCTGTTTGAACCCTAGTCAGGCGGATATAGAGGGGTTAGGAGTTTTTTGCGGATCGCTAGGACTTTTTTGCCAGCATGGCCAGGCAGCTAAAATCCGACGGCCGTCCTTGGACGCCGGCAACGAAAAGGCTCCGCGTTGCCTGTGAGCCGGCGCGGCGATACCTGGGGAGGGGTAATGCGTAGGGTGGGTTGGGCGCATGACCACAAGCTAAGTGCGGATGCGCAGTCAGCTGCGCCGTAACCCACCCTACAAAAGCCATGGGCAACCCGTAATAGATGCATAGACAAAGGAAATCCCAGGAAAAGGAATAACTTACAGATGACTCTGCAACTAATTCGCAAGCGACGAATGGTCGATCCCGCCCCCGTCGAAAAAAGCGAAGGACGCCACGTGGCGCTGGGCTCTCAACGAGACATAGAGCGTAACGAGCTAGGCTTGGCTTTTTTTATTAGAATTTGATCTTCGCACTGATAGCACAGTGGCACTAAGACTTTAGTCTGATAGAACACTCAAGCGCAGAGCTAAGGGTATGAAGTCTAACTCGGCCACAAAGCCATTTTTGTTATGGCTCGATCTTACGCACGACCGATCGGTTGAAGAGCTGATCGGGCAATTCCGTGCGACCTGCGATTGCCGTCTGGCGAAACCTTCCACCCTGCCCGAGCGGGCCCATGAGCAACAGCCCGACATGATCTGCATGCACTTCGATCGCCCGGACGCGCTCGGCCTCAGCCTGCTCTTGGAGGTCAAGCGCACCGCACCTTCGATCCCGATCACCATGTTCACCGTGCAGCACTCGGAAGAGCTGGCCGTATGGGCCATGCGCTCGCGGGTGTGGGAATACATGGTGCTGCCGCTTTCGGCAGCGGAGAAAAACCGCTATCTGCACTCCCTGCAGCAGTTGTGCGAGTTGCGCCGCAGTTTCAATAGCCATGGCAAGAAGCCACTGGTGGAGCGCCATCCATGCCTGCCGGACAGCATCCGCCTGACTAGCGAGCACCAGAAACACCAGGCGCTGCAGAAGGTGCTGCAGTATATCGACCAGCACTTTCGCGAGAGCATCGACCAGAAGGTACTGGCGCAACGCTGCGGCATGACCCCCTTTCGCTTCAGCCGCCTGTTCAAGGAAGTCGTCGGCATCGGCTTTATGGATTACATCCTGAACAAACGCATGGACTTCGCCAAGGAGCTGCTCGACAACAGCCAGATGCCCATTACCAGCATCGGTTACGACGCCGGTTTCAAGGACCCGTCCTACTTCGCTCGCGCTTTCAAACAGTCCTGTGGCTGTACCCCCAGCGAATTCCGCCAGGCGCGCCGCCCGGGGCGGCATTTGGCGGCAGAGGTCGCCCTGGATGACGCAACGGCGCAAGTGCTCGATAACCTGATGCTTGGCGTTCACGCCTGACTCTCGACCTGAACGGCTTGTAGGGTGGACTTCAGCCCACGCGCCCTAGATGCAGGTCTACCCTCAGGTCGCGACGCCATAAGCCGCCATTGCCGTGAGAAACGCTTGCTCGTCCAGCACCTGTACACCCAACTCGTTGGCCTTGGCCAGCTTCGAACCTGCGCCCGGCCCGGCGACCACGCACGTGGTCTTGGCCGATACCGAACCGGCGACCTTGGCGCCAAGACCCTCCAGCTTGTCCTTGGCTACATCGCGGCTCATCAGTTCGAGACTGCCGGTCAGCACCCAGGTCTGCCCGGCCAACGGCAAGCCTTCGACGGTTTTCTTCTCGCTCTGCCAATGCATGCCGAACTCATGCAATTGCGCCTCGATACGCCGCGCCCGCTCGGCATTTTCCGGCTTGTCGAAAAACTCGCGAAGTGATCTGGCAGCTTTTTCATTAAGCCGTTCGACCTGACGCAGGTCGAGCCAGTCGGCGTCGATGATGCCCTGCAACGAGCCAAACTTTACGGCCAGTTTCTCTGCGCCAGTCACGGCGATAAAGGGAATGTTCAGCTTGTCGATAAAACCGGCCAGCGTGGCGCAGGCAGCGAACTCGGCATGCAGCTCACCCTCGTCCTGCAACTCGATACCACGTGCCAACAACTGCTCGATTACCGTACGGTTATGTGCGTCTTCGAAGAAGCTGTGAATCTCATGGGCGACTTCCAGGCCGACATCCGGCAGATAGGTCAGCACCTCGGGCAATGCCCGCTTGACCCGCTCCAGCGACGCCAGCGAACGGGCCAGCACCTTGGCGGTCTCCTCGCCGACATCGGGAATGCCCAGCGCATAGATAAAGCGCGCCAGGCTCGGCTTGCGGCTGTCGGCGATGGCCGCCAAGAGGTTTTTCGTGGACAGCTCGGCGAAACCTTCCAAGCCGACTATCTGCTCGAACTGCAAGGTGTAGAGATCTGCCGGCGAGGCCACCAAGCCCTCGTCCACCAACTGCTCGACGCTCTTCTCGCCCAGACCTTCGATGTCCATGGCGCGGCGCGAGACAAAGTGGATGATCGCCTGCTTGAGCTGCGCAGCGCAGGCCAGACGACCCACACAGCGGTATACCGAACCCTCGCTGAAGGTTTCCTTGCCCTTGCTGCGTTTGACCAGTTGGGTGCGCTCGACATGCGAACCGCACACCGGACAGCTTTCAGGAATCTGCACGGGCCTGACATCCGATGGCCGCCGCTCAAGCACCACCTGCACCACCTGCGGAATCACATCACCGGCGCGGCGGATAATCACCGTATCGCCGATCATCACCCCCAGCCGTGCCACCTCATCCATATTGTGCAGGGTGGCGTTGGACACTGTGACACCCGCCACTTTTACCGGTTTCAAGCGCGCCACCGGGGTTACCGCACCGGTGCGGCCGACCTGAAACTCGACATCCAGCAGCTCAGTCAGCTCTTCCAGCGCGGGGAATTTATGTGCAATCGCCCAGCGCGGCTCGCGGGCGCGAAAGCCCAGCTCACGCTGGTAGGCCAGGTTGTTGACCTTGAACACCACTCCATCGATCTCGTAGGCCAGCGACTCGCGCCGCTCGCCGATGCTGCGGTAGTAAGCCAGGCATTCATCCGCCCCTTTGGCCAATTTCAGCTCGCGGCTGATCGGCATGCCCCAACCCTTCAGCGCCTCGAGAATGCCGATATGGCTGTCCGGCAACTCACCCTGCACCTGGCCAACGCCATAGCAGCAGAACTCCAGCGGCCGGCTGGCGGTAATCTTCGAGTCGAGCTGGCGCA
>TARA_R100001244_G_scaffold10690_1_pt1 | contig 43197 bp, 41 predicted proteins | sample TARA_R100001244 | Tara Oceans TARA_R100001244 (sample SAMEA2621564) | marine metagenome | biome: marine biome (ENVO:00000447); feature: mesopelagic zone (ENVO:00000213); material: "saline water (ENVO:00002010), including plankton (ENVO:xxxxxxxx)" | depth 790 m
CAGAACAGCCTCTACTGGGTCAGTTTTCGGTCAGCAGCAACAGTCTGCCGGGTGCTGGGTGATACCCCGATGTTAGAAATACTCGATATTCCATCAGCGACTGATAGCCGTCATCGGCGCGGAATGACGCGATGACATAAAAACTGCCAGTGTATGTATGGAGTACCCATAACCCGCCTTCCTGTCCGACACGTAAGATGGTCGAGGTGCGAATCAAGCGTCCATCTGTAAACTGCCCCGAAACTGGATCGGCTCGTACATGACGATGCGTCAGGCCTATACAGCAGCAGGCAATAATGCGGGCTTCAGTTAGATACGCCGTAACCGGTTGGCTGAATGTGCAGTTCATCGCCTCATTCAGTAACTGCTCACCGTGTACAGGCATTGAGCGCATTGTTGCTCCTCAGAGATTGATGATTAGATGCGGGTCGAAGCCTGTGCATTCGCCAGGGTATCCCCTTGGGTTACAAACGATCCGTGTTCCAGCTTCGTGATAGTCAACCGAAGTATGAGAGTGGCCGTGTACCCACAGTGCCACGCGATCCTCGCCAAGTAGATCAATCCAGTCATTTGCATACGCAGCATCAAGATGACCGCCTGCATATGGGCTTCCCGCCAATGAGCGCAGCAGCGGCGCATGATGCGTGATTACCACTGTGGGCCCTGAAAATGGCTCAGCCAGTTTGCTCAGGAGCCATTCACGCGTCCTGTGCGCCTCGGCAGCAAGGTCACTAGGTTTTATGCGCCGGTAGTTCTCACCAGTACGAATCAGGCGGTAATCATTCATTGAACTCTGTGCTGTGATCGACGCCAACGGCGTGTTTCCTGTCGCGGAAAAATCAGTCCACGCCGTCGCGCCTAGAAATCGAACGCCACCTATTTCAACTGCATCTCGATCCAGTACCTGAACATGAGATGCCGCACAGGAACCACGCATTTTCGCCAGTGTTCCTAAGAGGTGTCCGCCGTAGTACTCATGATTTCCGGGTACATAAAGAACGGGGCAGGGAAACGCCCGCATGGCCCAGCTAATTCCCCGAGTCTTTACATCGATATCGCCAGCGAGGATTACGACATCAGCATCGACACCCCTAGGTATGTACGTGTCGAACTCGTTGTGCAAATCTGACAGTAGATGGACCCGCATCATATTTAGCCTGCTGCATAATCAGAAAATACGAGTAACGGTTTTCGCGCTGGCTTGCTTCCGTGTACCGGCACCAAGCAGCAGGTAAACGGTGTGGAGCGTTTTAAAATGAAAGCTTTCCTCAAATACGTGGAGTGGTGACGTGCGGACGAAGTCGCCGACATCCCATCTACGTTCGCTGTCGATGACGACGCCGTGAGCGTATAGGATCACCGGCTGGCGCCTTGTTTTTGCCAGTTCGGAGCGTTGCTCGTCAGTGACATCAAGATCGATCCAGATCCAGTCGCGCACGATGCAGTAATTACCAAACGGAAAGCTGTTCCGTGCATAAGTCATGGCCTCTTCATTCGACATGTCGCTTCCGGCCATGTGCTGGCCTGGTCCGTAGAGCAGGTCAGTCATTGCATCTAGTCCATTCACTGCGTTCGCCCTCATGATGAGACTGTCGGATGCAGGCTCGCCGTTGCAATTCAGCAGTCTGCCAAGATCGCTGACGCGCTTCATTTTTTGGTTATCGGATTGCGGATAAGTTGTTGTAGTCGCCGGAGCGGTTTTTTAGTTTGGGGCGCTAGGTGAAAACCTTAGTTCCCGGTCGGTAAAAATCGAAGCGAGCGTGGCCGGCTCATTTAGGTAGTCCGTTTTTCGTCGGAGCTCCTCGATTGCTAGCTCTATCCTGAGATATTCAAAATTGTTGAATAGCTCCTCCATTGGTACGTGAAATTCTGCACTGCCGGCTTTGGCACACAGAATGTGCAGGATCGCAGCTAGTGGCAGAGACAAGCTGTCGTCATCTTCCGGGCGCTCGGTGGCGAGGTTTTCTAAGCACCTGTCTGTGCTCTGCTGAAGCGCTGTCAGCCAATAGTCGCTGAGGTTGCAGGGTAGTGTTGCCTCTGGCCCACTCATCAGGACTTCTTCTATGAAGCGTTGGAATATTTCTTTATCGCTCATGCTTTTTAACCATCTTTACGTGCGGCTTAGAGGCACTCTGGTATGTCCGTGTTGAGTTAACGGGGAGCGACTTTTTGTGTGAAGTCGAGCAAGCCACGAAGGGTCTTCTCATCCTCGGCCCAGCTTGGGCACAGGGTTGAAATTAATTCCCTGCTCAGGGCGCGCGGTTGATCGATGAGGCCCGAAAACTTCAGCGATATTGATAATCCAGCGTGCTGGAGGAGCATGCTCATGTGTTGCCTGTTATGACGGTCATTCCGTTGAGCGGGGCGGATAAGGTCCAAAAGCGTTGGAATGTCATCGAATAGCAAGCATGGATTGCCACTCACCGGGTCGAGACGGATGTGGATGTCTGATCCAGACAAAAGGCTCAGTACAACCGGTAGTTCGATGTCGAATCGACTTACCAGGCGCTCAAGGGTTAAAAGCAAAACGCGGTTTTTGACATCGAGAAGTGCGGATCGCTCTGGATCGAGAGGGATGATTGTGGAGATGTGCACGACGTTCATATCTGTATACCTGTAATTCAGATATCTGTAATTTAGATATACATTCTGGCTTTGTCAACAGCTGGAATGCGTCTCTGTGGAAAAGTCGATTTATCGAGATGAGAACTTAGTGCTGCTTCGTATGATTAAGCAGTGTCGTACTGAGTCAGGCCTGACGCAGGCGCAGTTCGCTGAAGCATTAGGCCGCCCGCAATCCTTCACCAGTGACATTGAACGTGGCCTTAGAAGACTTGACCTAGTTCAGCTGCGAGACATTTGCCACGTACTAGGTCTCAACCTGGTCGATTTTGTTCAGCGCTACGAAACCGAGCTTTCCTCGAAAGGTGCGAGGGAGTAACTGCGCACCCTCCGTTCAAGTGGCGTCAGTCGCTTCTCGCTGTACGCCGTCCCATGCTGCCGAATACAGAGCAGCAGCATCGTTGCACAGCAATCGGATCGCTTGAATACATCCATTCATTGGCTCGTAGGCAAGCGAGTTTAAATCGGACCCGCTGAGAGCACAGAGCAAATCCAGCACTGCGTTTTGGCGGAGCGTGGCCGCGTCGTAGAGTTCGATGGCTTTGGCGTCGCTGCGAAAGCCGAGCAGGCAGTTGTGCTCGCTGGAGTGTAGTGGGGTAAAGCTTGGGGATGAGTCGCTCGGGTGCATAGGGTGACCTCTAGAGTTTTAGAGACCGCCTGCATCACTTCCACATGATGGGTGGCGGCTGTATGCGGGTGTGGAAGACCGAGACTCTAGGAACTCGGCGCGCCGAAGCGCCCCGCATACAGCCACCATAACAAGTTGCTTCATGGTGCTAGTGATCCTTGAGTCAGGTCTGATGGCCCGCCCAGTCACACTATTCAGCTCTCAGGGGCTGTGCAAGTCCCCACTTTACGTCATCTGGGTGAAAAAGGCCGCCGTCATGAATGGCTTTCAAGATGACGAAAATCGCTTGTGGCAATTTTTGGAGGGAAAGAAAGCTCGCCGATATTTGGGCGGGCCTGTGTCTGTTTTCCGACGAGCGGTATGTGGCTGCCCCGGTATTTTTCTAACGAAGAGTTCATGAGGTGGCAAATCCCTACCCCAATCCTACCCCAGGCCGAATTTCAGGCACAAAAAAGGGCTACGTTTTCACGTAACCCTTTGTTTTGTATGGTGCCGGCACCAGGAATCGAACCCGGGACCTACTGATTACAAGTCAGTTGCTCTACCAGCTGAGCTATACCGGCATTTGAGGGTCGCCATTATATCCATTCGTTTGCCTGAGTAAAGCCGTCTGCGAGCAGTTTGGTGCTGGTCTGGCTATCAGTAGCAAAATCCTTATGCACAAGTGGGAGGCGTGTGGCGCGGTCGTGCGCGGTTTCTGTGCGGCAGCTCACGGATAATTGTAAATGGCTGTTTTTATTGATTTTTATCTTTAGATCAAAAAACGATCAGTTGCTTTGGGGGCCTATAAGCCCGGCCTTGTGAGTGGTTGCCCAGAATCTATCAACACACTTATCCACAGTTTATGTGGGCAAATCAGGCGCGTTCGGCGAGCAGTAGCAGGTTGCGCGGGGTGAGCTGGCGGGGGCAGAAGCTGCCGAGGTGCACGGCAAAGCCTTGTTCGTTCAGGTACAGGCCACGGTCGAGTAGTAGCCACAACTCCAGCGGGCGGCGGAACAGGGCGCGCAACAGTTCGAGATTGCGTACCTGGGCCAGTCGTTGCCAGCCTTGGCTTTCCAGCGCCGCCCAGTCGTATGCACGGCTGGGCGTGGGCAGGGCTTTGAGGGCGGCGAGGTCTTGGCAGTAGTCGGCGAAGTCTTTTGCCAGCCAGGCTGGCGGTAACGAGGGGGTGGGCAGGTAGTCGTCGATGCCGCGCAGTTGCCGTTGCAGGATGTCGAAGCCCAGTCGTCTGGCCATGGAGCAGTCGCGCTGGCGGCGCACCCTGGCGCCTGCGGTAACGGTTTCGCTCAGGGGGAGGGCGAGGTCGTCGAGCGACAGGTGCAAGGCCGAAGCCTTGGCTGTCTCGGATAACGCCTGGTAGGTCGGTGTGCTGATGCGGTTATAGCAGCAGGGGGCCACAGCGAGTTGTTGGCAGCCGGCGGCGCTGGCCAGTTGCAGCAGGCGCACATGCAGGTCGCCGCAGGCGTGCAGGGCGACAGGGGTGTGTTCGGCTTTGAGGCGCGCGCCGGCATTGTCGGCCAGCACATCCTGTGCGATGTGGCTGGCGCTCAGGTTCAGCTTGGCGCTTAGCTGTTGCCCGCTGCGCACCAGCTCCGGGTTGTGTTCCAGGCATGTCAGCGCTTGCCCTTCGTGGCTCAATAGGCGGCCGAGGTGGCCCTTGCCAGCGCACCAGTCGAGCCAGTGTTGCGGCGCCTGTTGAAAGTGCAGGCGGCTGGCGAAGGCTTGGATTTGTTGCCACTTGCGCCCAGGCACATCGACGGAGAAGCGCGCTGGCAGTGGGCGCAGCGGCTGCTGTGGCAGCTCGCCGACTCGGCTCAGGGCGCAGGCCTGGCTGGCCAGCTCGCGGAAGGGCGCGGGGGCGTCCAGTTGGTGCGGTTGGTTGTGTGCGGCCTCGGCCTCTTCCAGGCTGCGCGATCTGAGCCATTGGGCCAGTTCAGGGTGTTCGGTCTCCCACGGCAATTGCCGGTGAGTGAACGGCCGTGGCCGCCACAGCGATTGGTGGGTGACGAGGAAGTGCTCCAGCGCTTGAAAGCGCTGAAGCAAGGCGTCGCCGCTAAGGGGGTGGTCGTTCATGGCAGTGTGCGGCCAAGCCCCTTGGCGTCAGCGGCCCTGGCAGGCGTCGACGCGCAGCCAGCGCTCCAGCAGTTTGAAGGCGCGCACCAGCAAGAAGGCGATCAGCAGGTAGAACATGCCCGCAGCAAAGAATATTTCCACCGGCAAGTAGGTGCGCGCGATGATCGTGCGCGCCATGCCGGTCAGTTCAAGCAAGGTCACGGTGCTGGCCAGGGCGCTGGCCTTGAGCATCAGAATCACTTCGTTGCTGTAGGCCGGCAGGCCGATGCGCGCGGCACGCGGCAGGATGATGTGCAGCATGGCCTGGGCGCGCGACATGCCCAGCGCGCGCGCGGCTTCCACTTCGCCCTGCGGCACGGCCTGGATGGCACCGCGCAGGATTTCCGCGATATACGCGGCGGTGTGCAGGGTCATGGTCAGGATCGCGCACCAGTATGGGTCGCGCAGGTAGGGCCAGAGCGGGCCCTGGCGCACTGCGTCGAACTGCGCCAGGCCGTAGTAGACCAGGAACAGCTGCACCAGCAGTGGGGTGCCGCGGAAGAAGAAGATGTAGCCGTAGGGCACGGCGCGCACGTACCAGTGTTTCGAGGCGCGGGCGATGCCCATGGGCAGGGCCAGGATCAACCCGGCGATTACGGCGATAGCCACCAGTTCGAGGGTCAGCAGGGCGCCCTCGGTCAGGCGCGGCAGCCATTTGATGATGACTTCCCAGTTCATGCGGCGCTCCTGATGAAACCACGACTGGCGCGCTTCTCAAGGAAGTGCAGTCCGATCATGGCGAGCACGGTGAGGCCCAGATAAATGAAGGCGGCGACCAGGAAGAAGGTGAACGGCTCTTTGCTCGACGTCACGGCGATTTGCGAGCGGCGCATGATCTCGTTCAGGCCGATCACCGAAACCAGCGCGGTGTCCTTCATCAGGATCATGAACAGGTTGCTCAAACCGGGCAGGGCGATGCGCCACATCTGCGGCAGGATCAGGCGCCAGAAAATCCGTGGTTTGGACAGCCCCAGGGCCTGGCCGGCTTCGCGGTGGCCTTTGGGGATGGCCAGAATGGCGCCACGAAACACTTCGGTGGCGTAGGCGCCGAAACAGATGCCGAGGGCGATGGTGCCGGCGGCGAAGGCCGAGAGTTCGAGGCTCTGCAGCCCGAGCAGGTCAGCCAGGTTGCGCATCAGGTTGACCGTGCCGAAATAGATCAGCAATACCCAGAGCAGTTCGGGGATGCCGCGCACGATGGTCGAGTAAGTACCGCCAAGCCATTGCAGCGGCTTGTACGGGGAAGTCTTGGCAAGGGCGCCGAGCAGGCCGAGCACCAGACCCAGGCTCAGCGCACTGAGCGCCAGCTTGATGGTCATCAGGGTGCCGGCGGCCAGGGCCGGGCCGAATCCGTAGAGGTCGAGAGTCATGGGGGCTCAGAAGCCTGCGCCGCCCGGGTGGGCGACGCAGAGCTGGCTGCTTAGTAGATGCTGAACGGGAAGTACTTGTCGTTGATCTTCTTGTAGGTGCCGTCGGCCACGATCTCTTGCAGCGCGGTGTTCAGCTTGTCGCGCAGAGCGTCGCCCTTGCGTACGGCGATACCGATCTTGTCGTTATCGAATACTGGGTCACCCTTGAACTCGAAGCTCTTGCCGGCATCGCTCTTCAGCCATTCCCAGTTGACGAAGGTGTCTGCCAGCACGCCATCGAGGCGGCCCGAGGACAGGTCGAGGTAGGCGTTTTCCTGGGTGTCGTAGAGCTTGATGTCGACCACGCCGTTCAGGTTGTCTTCCAGCCAGGTGCCAGCGATGGTCGCGCGCTGGGCGCCGATGACCTTGCCTTTCAAGCTGGCCTTGTCAGTCTTGAAGTCACCGCCTTTCGGGGCGATGAACTGCAGCTTGTTGGTGTAGTAGGGTTCGGTGAAGTCGACCGCCGCCTTGCGCTCTTCGGTGATCGACATCGAGGCCACCAGGAAGTCGAATTTCTTGGCGTTCAGGGCCGGGATGATGCCGTCCCAGTCGGAGGTGACCACTTCGCACTCGGCCTTCATCTTGGCGCACAGGGCCTGGGCGATTTCCACGTCGAAACCACCGACCTGGCCGCTGGCGTCGATCAGGTTGAACGGTGGGTAGGCGCCTTCGGTACCGATTTTCAGTTTGTCAGCAGCGACGGCGCTGGTGCCGAAAGCCAGGGTGGCGGCAGCGGCCAGCAGGATCTTCTTGTAGTTCTGCATGCGATGTTGCTCCGTGTTTAGCGATTGCTGGACATGAATTGTTTACAGCGTGCCGAGTTCGGGGTGTCGAACACCTGCTCGGGCGAACCCTGTTCCTCCACCAGGCCCTGATGGAGGAACACCACTTCACTGGAAACCTGACGGGCAAAGCCCATTTCGTGGGTCACCAGCAGCATGGTGCGGCCTTCCTCGGCGAGCGCGCGAATCACATTAAGCACTTCTTGTACCATCTCCGGGTCGAGTGCCGAGGTCGGCTCATCGAACAGGATCACTTTCGGCTGCATGGCCAAGGTGCGGGCAATCGCCGCGCGTTGTTGCTGGCCGCCGGACAATTGGTTCGGGTACACGTGGCGCTTGTCGGAGATGCCGACCTTGGCCAGCAGCGCCTCGGCGCGCTCGGTGGCTTCAGCCTTGCTCAGGCCGAGCACGCGGCGCGGCGCCTCGATGATGTTGTCGAGTACGCTCATGTGTGGCCACAGATTGAAATTCTGGAAGACGAAGCCCAGTTCGCTGCGCAGGCGATTGATCTGCTTGCCATCGGCGGCGACCAGGTCGCCATGCTTGCCGGGTTTGAGCTTGAGCTCTTCGCCGGCGACGATGATCTGCCCCTGATTGGGGTTTTCCAGCAGGTTGATGCAGCGCAGGAAGGTCGACTTGCCGGAGCCGGACGAGCCGAGGATGGAGATCACATCGCCATCGCGCGCGGTTAGGGAAATGCCCTTGAGCACTTCGAGGTCGCCGTAGCGTTTGTGCAGATTACGGATTTCCAGCGCGGGCGCAGCCTCGGCCATGGGGTGTCCTCTTCTTGTGCGGGTGCGCTCAGGCGTTACGTGGCCTTCCTGGCGAGCGCCAAGCTAGCATAGCGTTTCGCTGACCGCCAAGCCGTTTACTGGCCATGCAAGGCCGCGTGGCCGTGGGTGTCGCCTCGCCGCAGTTGGCTGTCGCGCCGATGCAATTTGCTTGGCCGCTCGCCCCTGTGGAATAGCCCGGTGCAGGAGCGTGAAATCGCAAGCAATAAAAAACCCCAAGGAATTATCTTCGCTTGGGGTTTTCGGTATTAGTGGTGCCCAGGGACGGAATCGAACCGCCGACACTGGTAGGTATTAGCTAAACCCAGGGTTGCCGCTGCTTTCGAGGCAGGTAAGCGGCTCGAAGTGTACCTGTTTTGCGTACCAATTGTCTCGTCAGGCTAGATCAGTGGGACGCTTGAGGGGATGCAGTGGAGCTCATAGGTAAGGTGTTTGGGGAGAGGGGCACCATGCAGATTAGTCCACTTGATTAAGGTTTCTTCCTTTAGTGATCTTGTGTAGCTAAGGCTTCCAGATATTCTGTTGAGATTAAATGTTCCGTGGTTTGAAAGTGCATGTATTTTGGTTTCGCTAACTTCTATATCTTGGAATGATGTTGTTTCTTCTGGGGTGGTAATTAAATTTTCAGAGAGGTCAATTTTCCATGTCTCTGGGGGAGTGATTGCCCAGTAGCCAACTCCACTCATGGCGAGGTCTTGAAGGTATTTATTTTGAATATTGCTTATGTCTGCTGGTGGTGGGGAGTATACCTCTAATAGATTGATTTCTGGTCTGTCCGTTAGGCTGCATTTTAAATAGATGCTATCCGCAAATAGTTGGGGTGATAGGGTTGTGAGGATTAAGAAGGGGATGTACTTGTTGTGCATTGCAATATCCTTATTATTCAAAATGGTGTCGGCCTAAATATGTCAGGCTCACTTGAGGGAGTGCCTAATGCTTAGAGGTCGAATTGCTCCCCCGCCTTCTCTGCCCATCTCTACCAGTCGCTGCCTCTTTGGCTCTTACTGCTCGTCCTTTTGGCATGGTGCTGCGGTGGAGTAGACGTGGTCAAGCAGCTGCTAGTCGGTCATTAGAGGGCAATGAGTGCTGGCATTTATCATACTGTTGACGAGCGTCTATTGTTTGATATTGTGCGGTCTACGGTTTGATAACAGCAGCTTGCGCTGCCAGGAGTAGGGCGTGAATGTTGTTGCTTACTATCGGGTATCTACGGCTCGGCAGGGAGAGTCGGGGCTTGGTCTTGATGCGCAGCGGGAGTACGTTCGGATAGCAGCTAAGCAGAACGGCTGGGATGTGATAGCTGCTTTTGAGGATAGTGAGTCTGGCGCTGTAGCTCCCGAGAGTCGGGGGCAGTGCCGAGCGGCGTTGGCAATGTGTCGGGAGGTTGGGGCCATCTTGGTCGTGGCTAAGCTAGATCGCTTGAGTCGTGATGTAGAGCATATTGCGGGGTTGCTGAAACTGGTGGATTTCAAGGTGGCCACCATGCCGAATGCAGATAAATTCCAACTCCATCTCTATGCGGCATTGGCTGAGCAAGAGAGGGAGTTTATATCCAGACGTACCAAGGATGCTCTGGCTTCCTTGAAGGCGCGCGCAGAGGCCGGTGATGCGGATGCACAAGCTAAGGTGGAGCGTCGCACAGCGGGCCGTATAGCAGCTAACAGGGCGGGTAACGGAGCCGCTGTCCAGGCGGTGAAGGCCAATGCAGATCAGTACGCGCAAGGGATGCGTAGCGAGGTCAAGGCGGCCTTGTTCGATGGGGTGAATACTTTGCAGGGGTTGGCTGACTGGCTGAATGCCGGTGGGCACAGGACTGCGCGCGGTGCAGTGTTCACGGCTACTGCTGTTAGTCGTCTGATACAGCGTTTGGGCATGTCAATTTCTGCAAGCAATTGAATTGACCCATCTACAGGAAATAGAGCATGCGTACTGCAACCGGCGATCACAGCCGACCTATACCCAGGCCTTAGTGCCAGGGGTAGGGGGTAGTTGATCCGAGGGCAGCAGGGTGAGCGAGCTGCTAAGCGAGCGATCAGCGATGTGAGTTACCAGAACAGCCCCTAGAGACGACTCTCCCATCAATCTATATTGGGGGGAGTTTGAGGGGGGATCTGTCTTAGCTACAGAATGGCTGGCACTGGGGGAAGCTTCCGCAGCTCCTCGGCTATTCGGCTGAGTGGCATGCATCCGTATTCCCTGCTGACGCTGCCGTCAGTGTGGCCGGTGATCGCGTCGTGTATGTCTTCGGGTATGCCTGCCTGTCTGCATAGCGTTTTGAATGTGTGGCGAAAGCCGTGGGCCGGGCTGGCGGTGCTGTCTAGGTTGACGGTCTTACGAAGATAGTTAGCCCAGGCCTTGCCCCAATTCACACTGTAGTAGCCACCTGGGTTGGGTTTGAGCATAGGGAATAGCTGTCCATCGGCTGCCTGGCTGCCGCTGTATTCGAGGAAGCCGAGGGTGATGAGGTCGTCATGTAATGGCACCATTCTGCGGCTGCCTTGATTCTTCACTGTGCGGCCCGCATCGGCCTCTTCCTGCGCCGCCAGGATAGAAAGGCAGGGTACCCCTGCCTCATCGGTCAAAACGTCTCTGGCGGCGAGCTGGGCAAGCTCCTCGCGCCTTGCCCCGGTGTAGTACATGAGCAAGGGGAGCCAGTAGAAGGCCTGTCCAAAATCACTGCGAGGCAGCCGCCATCCATCCTTGGTAAATGCTGGACTGCTGAATATCTTGAGTAGTTCCTTTGCTGAATAGTCTTTGCGGCGTCGAGCGCCTTTGGTGCTTGCTGCTCTTCCTGCCGCCTTGGCGATGCCGGAGGCTTCGATGGGATTCTCTTTGATCCAGTCCATGCGAACGGCATGGCCAAGAACGGCTGATATTGCGCTGAGTTTGTTGTGTACCGTTGCGGGCGATAACGTTGGTAGCTGTTCTGCTTCGGCCTTGGCTATCAGCTCCGGAGCTGTAAGGCTTCCTGCCCCCTTGGCCTTTGTCGGGAACCTGGCAAGTTTTGCCCTGTAGTCTTGAATCGTCCCTCTGTCGATCTTGTTGAGGGGGAGGTTGCCGAACAGTTCGATGAAGCGGCGAACGGTGCTTCCGAACTCGCTCAGGGTTTTGTTGGTGCTGCGGTTGTCGCCATCGTCTAGCCGCTTGGCTTCGCTATAAGCTTGGAATAGCTCAAGTAATGTTTTGCTCTTGGTTGGTGCTTGTGCGATGGATAAGGGCTCTGCATCTAAAACCTTGGGCTGGGTGATCCAGTCGCCGCTATCTCGAAGCTTTGCTATGTCGGATAGGTGAAGCAGGTGACTCCAAAATGCATCGCATAGATCTATCAGCGGGCGGCTGTCGGCGGCGGGGGTGGGTATGTTTTCTGCCTTCAGGGTGCGGAGTACATACGGTAGTGCTGTTTCGCGGGGGTCAAGATCGAAGCCTTCTTCTGTGGCGAAACGCAAGCTTTCCCAAGGCTGATGCTCTATGGCTCCGTGGGGTGTCTCGTGGCTGGTTGACGTGCCTTGTAGCAAGAAGACTTTGAAGTCCCCGGTTTGCTCCAATTGTTGTAGCTCTGATCTGAACCAGCGTGCAGCAAGTTGTTGAATATCTCGGGCGTTCAGTAGAGGGGTGCCCGATAGCTGTGCCCGTGCGAGGGAGAATGCCTCTTCGCTCTTGCACCATTCAGCGGCAAAGCGTGCCTTCGCTTCAATGGGGTCGCGTGTCTGTAGTGATCGCTTGTACTCGCGGCCAAGAGTAGCTTGCAGCCCTTCGGGGGCGCGGCGGCGAATGTAATACACGCCAGTCGTTGGGTGCTTGAAGGGTTGGGCCATGAAGGAACGGCTACGGAGTTTGGATGATCCGGTGATGATACGGCTGGAAGGGTGCATGTGTACCGCCTTTGTGTACCAGATAAGGCGGGCTTAGCTATGTCCCAGAAACAAAAAACCCCTGACTCCGTTAGGAATCAAGGGCTTAGATGTAATGGTGCCCAGGGACGGAATCGAACCGCCGACACGGGGATTTTCAATCCCCTGCTCTACCGACTGAGCTACCTGGGCAACGGGGCGCTATTAGACGGATTTGCCGGGTAGGTGTCAAGCGTGAGTTTGAGAAATATTTAATTAATACGGGCGGTTAGGTTCGGGTGCTGGGAAAAGGCCGGTGGTGCTGGGTAGCCCGGATGCAGTCCCGGGAGACTTTTCAGGTGCCGGGTTTTCCCGGATTCCATCCGGGTTACGACGGTGCTGCGGGGCGGCGGTCGTGGGAGGGGTTGGGCGGCATCCGCTTTAGCCGCGACTGTGCTTGAGGCATGTCGCCGCTAAAGCGCCTCCCACAGTACGAGCTATGCGCTGGGTGGCACGTAGCCTTCCGCTTGGGCGTATTCCTCGCCGGAGAGGAACTTGTCCATCTCGGCTTGGAGGAACTTGCGGTCTTCGGCGTTCATCATGTTCAGGCGCCGTTCGTTGATCAGCAGGGTCTGGTGTTTCTGCCACTCGTCCCAGGCTTGCTTGGAGACGTTGTTGAAGATGTCTTCGCCTTTGGCGCCTGGGTAGGGCGGGCGATCCAGGCCGGGTAGTTCCTGTTTGTGTTTGCGGCACTGTACGGTGCGGGTCATCACGGTTCTCCAGTTGCGAGTGCATCGGCCGCGCGCTTCAGCAGTTTCTTCACTGGGGCGGCGAGGCCCAGGCGCGGCGGGGTGGCGAGGTTATACCAGAGCCAGTCGGCCTCGGCCACGCTGTTGGGCGCGGCTTCGACCTCGATCAGCCAGGGTTCGATGGCCAGTTGGAAGTGGCTGAAGGTGTGGGTCAGGCCGCCCAGTTCGCGGCGGCTGCCCAGGCGCAGGGCGTGCTGGCTGGCCAGTGTTTCCAGGGCGTGCAAGTCGTCCAGCTCCGGCAGGCTCCAGAGGCCGCCCCACAGGCCGCTGGCTGGCCTGCGGTAGAGCAGGATGGCGCCGTCGCGGTTGGCCAGGAGCGGCATCAGGGTGCGTTTCTGCGGCAGCGCCTTGCGCGGCTTGGGAATCGGGTAGCGAATCTCCAGGCCGAGCATGTGCGCCTGGCAGCCGCGTTGCAGTGGGCAGAGCAGGCAGCTGGGTTTGCTGCGGGTACAGAGCGTGGCGCCGAGGTCCATCATCGCCTGGGTGTAGTGGTTCACCCGGGCGTGCGGGGTGAAGCGCTCGGCGACGTCCCATAGCTGTTTGGCGACCTTTGGTTCGCCGGGATAACCCTCTTGCGCGACGTAGCGCGCCAGCACACGCTTGACGTTGCCGTCGAGGATCGCTGCGCGCAGGCCCATGCTCAGGCTGGCGATGGCGCCGGCGGTGGAGCGGCCGATGCCAGGCAGGGCGGTGAGCGCGTCGACATCGCGGGGGAACTCGCCGGCGTGCTCGGCCATGACGATCTGCGCGGTCTTTTGCAGGTTGCGCGCGCGGGTGTAGTAACCCAGCCCGGTCCACAGGTGCAGCACTTCGTCCGCGGGCGCCGCGGCCAGGGCCTGCACCGTTGGTAGGGCCGCCATAAAGCGGTCGAAGTAACCGAGCACGGTGCTGACCTGGGTCTGTTGCAACATGATTTCCGAGACCCACACGCGGTAGGGCGTGATGCCCTGTTGCCAGGGCAGGTCCTTGCGCCCGTGGCGGTCGTACCAGTCGAGTACTGCGGCGGAGAACTGTTCCGGGCTCATCGGTTGAACAAGCCCTTGAGTGCGTCTTTCAGTTCCGGGCTGACCTTGTCGCCGAGTTTCTCTTCGAGCTTCTCGTTGAGCTTGTTGCCGGCCAGTTTGGCGGCGACCTTGCCCATGCCGTCCTGGTCCAGGCGGCAGGCTTTGGCGCCGAGCTCCAGCGGGCCACGGCAGCGCAGCGGCCATTCGATGCCGACGTAGCGCTCGTTAACCTGGCAGGCCGGGTCGGGCATGGCGCGCTGGTCGCCTTCGAGGGTGATGCCGACACGGTAGTCCAGGCCCAGCACGCGCAGGTCGAGGTCGCCGTTGCCGCTGACCGCAAGGCCAGGGATGCGCGCCTTGAGGTCGGGGTTGTTGGCCACGCCGTTGCGCAGGGTCAGGTTGCCTTGCAGGGTCTCGAATGGCGTGTCTTTGCCGCGTGGATCGCCGCTCAGGGCTTTGCGGTTGAGCGTGGCGATGCCTCGGCACAGTTGCTGCTCGAGGTTGGCGTCGACCAGCACGCCGTCGTTGAGCAGGAAGCTGGCGGTGCCGTTGAGGCCGTCGATCCAGGCTTTCTGGCTGTTACCGCTGGTGCTCAGGTTGGCTTGAAAGTCGAGCAGGCCCTTGAGTGGCGCGGGTTGCTCGTCGCTCTTGAGGAATGGCTCGACAGGGATGCGGCTCAGGCGCTTTTGCACGCTTAGCAGCGGGATAGCGGGGCGTGTGTCGATGCTCGCTTTGGCCTCGAACGAGCCGTTGCCGAGGCTGCCGCGGGCGTCTTCGAGGGTCAGCAGGCCGCCTAGGCTCTTGGCCTTGAGGCTGAAGTTGCTGATCGCCTGCTGCTTCACTGTCAGTTGGTCGAGGCCCAGGGCTACATGCAGGTCGAGCGTACGCAGTTGTTCGATCGGCAGCAGCGGTGCGGCGCTCCAGGCTTGCTGGGTCGGCGCGTTGGGCAGCGGTGTGCTGCCGTTCTGTCCGGCGCTGGCGACGCTTTGTTTGACCTCTGCGGTGCGGGCGGCGCTGGCGCTTTTGGCGTCCGGGTTTTTCCCCGGCAGATAGCGGTCGAGGTCCAGGCGGTCGCCCTTGAGCTGCACGCGCAGGGCTTGCTTGGCAAAGTCGGCGACGGCGATCTGCCCGCTGAAGCTGCTGTCGTCGAGCTGCAACTTCAGGTCTTCCAGGGTCAGGCTGTTCGCGGTGCCGTTCAGGCGGGTGACCAGTTCGAACTGGCCGAGGGTTTTATCGTCCTGCATCGGCGGCAATTTCTGGCCGATGCCGCTGAGGAACTCGCGCAGGTTGAGCGGGGCGATGGACAGGCCACCGGTCAATTTGGGGGCTTTATCGAGGTCGCGGACTTTCAGCTCGCCGAGGGCGCGCAGTTGGTTGGCCGAGAGTTTCAGGCCATTCCATTCGGCGACCTGGGCGGCCAGATCGACCAGCAATTGGCCCTGCACGGCGTAGGTCAGGGTCTGCCCGTCGAATGGTTCGCCAGAGGCTTCGCCGGAGAGTTTGGCGTCTTCCAACTGGTAGCGTTTGAGGGCGCGGTCGAAACGCAACTCGCCCTGCAACTCGCTGCGCGCGCGCATGACCGGCTGGTTGGTGCCGAAGAAGGCGCTGAGTTTGACCGGAATATTCGCCCCTTCGCGGATTGCTCCGGTGGTCAGCTGGATGCTTTCGGCGCTGAATTGCTGGCCTTTCTGCGCGTCGCGGTAGTCGATGCGTGCGCTGTTGACGATCAGGCTGTCGATATCCAGCTTGATCGGCGTGTCGCTTGCGGTCGGCTCGCCGCTGGCGCTATCGGGCGTGGCGGGCGTGCTGTCGGCGCTTGCCGTTGGGCTCGGGGCCGCCGGTTTGGCTGGGCGGCCGACGTCTTCCCAGTTGCCACGGCCTTTTTCGTCGCGCTGCAAATTGAGGTTGAGGCCGTCGATGCGGATGTCGCTCATCTGCACTTCTTTGCGCAGCAGCGGCAGCACGCGCACTGACAGGCCGAGCAGGCGCAGGTCGGCGAACGGTTGTTCGGGCGTGGTGGCGCTGGCCAGGGTGGCGTCGGTCAGTTCCAGGCCGAGCCAGGGAAACAGGCTCCAGCCGATGTCGCCGTTGAGGGTCAGTTCCAGGTTGGCCTTTTCCCGGGCCAGCTGGCGAATTTCGTCTTTGTAGTCGTTGGGATCGAACAGGTGGGTCAGGGCAAAGCCCAGGGCCACGATGATCAGCAACAGTCCGAGGAAAAACAGACCCAGGATTTTGCCGAGCGCTTTCATGGACGAATCCTTGTTTGAATGACTGGATAGAAGAGGGCACGAGTATAGCGCCGACCGTGTTTACAGATCGCTGAAAAGGGCCACGCGTTCGGCAATCGCCAGGCTGGCGGTCAGCCCAGGCGACTCGATCCCGAACAAATTGATCAGCCCTGCCAGGCCGTGCTCGGCAGAGGTTTGGATGTGGAAGTCGCTGGCCGGTTCCCCGGGGCCGGCGAGTTTTGGCCGAATGCCACTATAGCCAGGCGTTAGGCGAGCGCTGTCGAGGCCGGGGAAATAGCGGCGGATCGCCGTGGCAAATGGCTCGCGCAAGCGTTCGTCGACGCGGTAATCAATCGTCTCGAGGTAGTGCGTGTCCGGGCCGAAACGCAGTTGGCCGGCCAGGTCCAGGGTGGCGTGAATGCCCAGGCCGGCGGTGTTGGCTTCCGGCATTGGGTAGATCAGGTGTTGGAACGGCGCGCGCCCGCTGTAAGTGAAATAACGACCCTGACACAGATGAAGCGGCGGGATGTGCCTGGTCGCGAGGCCTTCGGTGCGCTGCGCCAGTTGCTGGGCGAACAGGCCGCCAGCGTTGATCACCCGCTGTGCTCTGAGCTGAAACGCCTCGCCACCGCTGATGCCGCTGACGACCCAGCCCGCGGCGCTGGGTTGCAGTCGTTCGACACGGGTGTGCAGCGCCAGTTGCGCGCCCTGGTTTTCCGCGGCGGCGAGCAGCGACTGCAGGTAGGCGTGGCTGTCGATGATTCCGCTGGTGGGCGACAGCAGTGCGGCGACGCCGCGTACGGCGGGCTCCTGCTGCTGCAATTGGTGCTGCGTCAGCGGGTGCAAATCGTTCACGCCACAGGCCGCGGCATTGCTGGCCAGGGCCTCGAGCGTGCTGCGCTCGGCCTCGCTCACCGCCACCAGCAGCTTGCCGATGCGCTTGTGCGCCACCCGGTGTTGCGCGCACCAGGCGTACAGGCGCTCGCGACCTTCCCGGCACAGTTCGGCCTTGAGCGAGCCAGGCGCATAGTAGATACCGGCGTGGATCACCTCGGAATTACGGCTGGAGGTATGGCTGCCGATCAGCGCTTCGGCCTCGACGATCAGGGTGCTCTGCTGCGCCGTGGCCAGGCGCGCGGCGCACGCCAGGCCGAGGGCGCCGGCGCCGATGATCAGGGTGTCGATAGTGTCCATGGCGTCTTCGGTGCTGGGCTTTGGCGGGTTTGGCTGGCGCACATCGCGGGTGGCAGCGTTAGGCTGCGGAGCATAACAATAACGTTAGAGGTGGCTATGAACGTCGCAGTCATGGCGTTTCCGCTGTACATCCTGCTGATGCTGCTGGAGTTGGCCTACGAGCGCCACAGTGGCCGGCACACCTACCGCCTGGCCGATGCCAGCACCAGCATCAACACGGCGGTGCTGCGTGTATTGCTGGAAGGGCCGTTGCGCTTGTTGTTGATCGTGCCATACGCCTGGCTGTACGAGCACGCCCGGCTGCTGGAGTGGGAGGCGAGCTCGCCTTGGCTCTGGCTTGGCGGATTTATCGCCGTGGATTTCTGTTTCTACTGGGCGCACCGCACGTTGCACCGTCACAACCTGTTGTGGGGCGCGCACCAACCGCATCACTCCAGCGAGGATTTCAACCTGTCCACGGCGCTGCGCAAGGGCGCCTTTCAGACCGCTTTCGACTGGCCGTTCTACCTGCCGTTGGCTGTGCTCGGTGTGCCCTTGCCGGTGTTTCTTGTGCTGTTGGGGATTCAGCTGGTCTATCAATTCTGGATTCACACCCAGCATGTCGGCCGTCTCGGCTGGCTGGAACGGGTGCTGATCACCCCGTCGCTGCACCGCGTGCACCACGGCCAGAACGACTGCTACATCGACAAGAATCATGGCGGCGTGTTCATCCTCTGGGACAAGCTGTTCGGCACCTACGCCGAGGAGCGCGAGCCGGTGCGTTATGGGGTGACCACGCCGGTGAGCACCTTCGATCCGATCCGCCTGCAATTCAGTTGGTGGCGTTTGCTCTGGGCCGATGCCGTGGCCACCCGTTCCTGGTGGGACAAGCTGCGCCTGTGGTGGATGCCCACCGGCTGGCGGCCGGCGGATGTGCGCCAGCAGCCGTGGCCGCAGATGGGGGCGGAGAAGTTTACCCGGGCCTATCCCGTCAGGCTGAAGGGCTATGCCTTTGCCCAGTTCCTGATGATCAATGCGCTGACCCTGGTTTTTCTGTTCAGCATCAAACGTGCAGCCGTGTGGGAGCCGTGGTTGCTGGTGCTGGTGATTCTCAGTGGGTGCGTCAGCCTGGGTTTGCTGTTCGAAGGCAAGCGCCAGTTGTGGCTGTTGGAAGGCGTTCGCCTGCTGGCGATGGCCGTGTTGGCGCTCAGTTGGGGGGTGTGGCTGGCGCCTGGGCAGTGGTTGTGGGGTGTGGCTTTGGCGGGGTTGTGCGCAGTTAGCCTGCTCTGGCTGGGCTGGCTGGTGGCGCGCGCGGAAACGGCGCAGCCATTCTCGGGATGAGCCTGGTCCCAGGCGGACAAGCCGGCGGCATGTCGCCTCAGCAGGCTGCCCTTAATTCGTAGCGTGGACATGGCAAAGCCTTGTCCACCAGCGGCACGTGGCGAACAGGCCTCAGAGGCTGTCCAGCGGCAGCCCCGTACGCGTGGCCAGGGCTTGGCACTCCAGGCGATCGAGCGGCGCGGCCAGGCGCAGTGGTTTGTCGGCGGCGCGAGCCAGGCGCTGGGCTTCGTCGAGCAGGCGCTGGGCGACGCCCCGTTGCCGTGTGATGGCGCGTACGCAGACATGCGACAGACGCCAGCTGTGGTCACCTTGCTCCAGCAGGGCGGCGCCGAGCAGGCGGTCGTTGAAGCGCCCGGCGATCAGCGTGCCGTTGGCCAGGGCTGAGTCGATCAGGTTCTGCGCATCGGCATAGGGCGCCAGCAGCCACGGCGGCGCGTCCTGATAAATCTTGCGCAGGTCGATGAGGTCTTGAGTGTTGCCGGCTGGCGGGTGTTCGACGATTACGGGCATTTCGCGGCGGGGCCTGTACGACTAATGGATAATGGGTTGCATCTGCGGTGCGGGCGGCGGCAATGCTACCCTCGTCGCACTTGGCTTCAATTCGCGTCCGCTATCCTGCGCGCGCTTCAGCGCCAATGTCTTGCCTGCAAACCATAACAGAGAATAATTCTATGACTGACGCCCTCGTGCTGGACGGCGCTTCAGCGACGCCTGCGTTCCTGTCCAAGGAACGTATCATCGCGACGCCCGGCTTCAACCGCTGGCTGGTTCCGCCGGCCGCCCTGGCCATCCATTTATGCATCGGCATGGCCTACGGCTTTTCGGTGTTCTGGTTACCGCTGTCCAAGGCGGTAGGTATCGACGCTCCGCTGGCCTGCGCCGCGGATATCGGTTTCTTCGAACAGATCTTCGCCAGCAACTGCGATTGGCAGATTTCCATGCTGGGCTGGATCTACACGCTGTTCTTCGTCTTCCTCGGTTGCTCGGCGGCCGTGTGGGGCGGCTGGCTGGAACATGCTGGCCCGCGCAAGGCCGGTGTGGTGTCGGCGCTGTGCTGGTGCGGCGGTCTGCTGATTTCCGCCTTGGGCATCTACAGCCATCAGATCTGGTTGCTGTGGCTGGGTTCCGGGGTGATCGGCGGTATCGGCTTGGGTCTGGGCTACATCTCGCCGGTGTCGACGCTGATCAAGTGGTTCCCGGACAAGCGCGGCATGGCCACCGGCATGGCGATCATGGGTTTCGGCGGCGGGGCGATGGTCGGTGCGCCGCTGGCGGCCGAGCTGATGAATCACTTCGCCAGCGCTGACGGCGTCGGCGTATGGCAGAGCTTCGTGGTCATGGCGGTGATCTACTTCGTCTTCATGATCGGTGGCGCGCTGGCCTACCGCGTGCCGCCAACCGGCTGGAAACCGGCGGGCTGGAAAGCCCCGCAGAGCAACGCCAGCAACGCGATGATCACCAACCGCCATGTGCATGTCAGCGTGGCCTGGAAAACCCCGCAGTTCCGCCTGATCTGGGCCGTGCTGTGCCTCAATGTGTCGGCCGGTATCGGCATCATCGGCATGGCGTCGCCGCTGTTGCAGGAAGTCTTCGCCGGCCAACTGCTGGGCAACGACCTGGCGTTCAACGAGCTGAGCGCTGCGCAACTTGGCCAGATCGCCGCGATTGCCGCCGGCTTCACCGGTTTGCTCAGTCTGTTCAACATCGGCGGGCGCTTCTTCTGGGCCTCCTGCTCGGATTTCATCGGCCGCAAAGCCACCTACTTCGTGTTCTTCGGCCTGGGCTTCGCGCTCTACTCCGCAGTGCCGTTGCTCGGCCAGCTGGGGAGCCTGGCGCTGTTCGTGCTGGCGTTCTGCGTGATCCTGTCGATGTACGGCGGTGGTTTCGCCACGGTGCCGGCCTACCTGGCCGACCTGTTCGGCACGCAAATGGTCGGCGCCATTCACGGTCGCCTGCTGACCGCCTGGGCTGCTGCCGGCGTGCTCGGGCCGGTGCTGGTCAACTACCTGCGCGAGTACCAGTTGAGCATCGGCGTCGAGCGCGCCGCGGCCTACGACATCACCCTGTACATCCTCGCCGGCCTGCTGGTGCTGGGCTTTATCTGCAACCTGCTGATACGCCCGGTAGCAGACAAGTACTTCATGACCGAAGCCGAGCTGGCCGCCGAGCGTGCGCTCAGCCATGACGCTGGGCGTGGCGAAGTCGCGGTGCTGGAGTGGTCGGCCGACCCGGCGTCCAAGCCGCTGGCCATCGCCGCCTGGCTGGTGGTTGGGCTGCCGCTGGCCTGGGGCATCTGGATCACCCTGCAAAAGACTGCGACGCTGTTCCAGTAAGCCGCGCGCTGCACCCCGAATCCCGCTGGCGCCACCGCGCGTCAGCGGGATTTTTTGTCTCTGCTCGGCTTGCTTCAAGGTTTTGCGCTTATCGGCCTATAATGACCGCCCTTTCGCACAACGATTTTGTGGAGCAGGTGATGGCCGAACGTACGGCATCCGTCGAGCGCAATACCCTGGAGACCCAGATCAAGGTCTCGATCAACCTGGATGGCACGGGCAAGGCCCGTTTCGATATCGGCGTGCCGTTCCTTGAGCACATGCTCGACCAGATCGCCCGCCACGGTCTGATCGACCTGGATATCGAGTGCAAAGGCGACCTGCATATCGACGACCATCACACCGTGGAAGACGTCGGCATCACCCTCGGCCAGGCGTTCACCAAGGCCATCGGCGACAAGAAAGGCATGACCCGTTACGGCCATTCCTATGTGCCGCTGGATGAAGCGCTGTCGCGCGTGGTGATCGATTTCTCCGGTCGTCCGGGCCTGCAGATGCACGTGCCATTCACCCGCGCGGTGGTCGGCGGCTTCGACGTCGACCTGTTCCAGGAGTTCTTCCAGGGCTTCGTCAACCACGCCCTGGTCAGCCTGCATATCGACAACCTGCGCGGCACCAACACTCACCACCAGATCGAGACGGTGTTCAAAGCCTTCGGTCGCGCCCTGCGCATGGCCACCGAGCTGGACCCGCGCATGGCCGGGCAGATGCCGTCGACCAAGGGTTGTCTGTAAATGCAGACAGTTGCAGTAATCGACTACGGCATGGGCAACCTGCACTCGGTGGCTAAGGCCCTCGAACACGTGGGGGCCGGCAAGGTGCTGGTGACCAGCGATGCCCAGGTGATTCGCGAAGCCGACCGCGTGGTATTCCCCGGGGTTGGCGCGATTCGCGATTGCATGGCTGAAATCCGTCGTCTGGGTTTCGATGAGCTGGTCCGTGAAGTCAGCCAGGATCGGCCGTTCCTCGGCATCTGCGTGGGCATGCAGGCCTTGCTTGAGCGCAGCGAAGAGAACGACGGCGTTGACTGCATTGGCCTGTTCCCCGGCCAAGTGCGCTTTTTCGGCAAGGGCATGGTCGAGGACGGCGAGCCGCTGAAAGTGCCGCACATGGGCTGGAACGAAGTCGCGCAGTCGATCAAGCATCCGCTGTGGCACGACATCCCGGATTTGGCGCGCTTCTACTTCGTGCACAGCTACTACATCGAGGCCGGCAACCCCACGCAGGTGGTCGGTCGCGGTCATTACGGCAAGGATTTCGCCGCGGCGCTGGCCGAAGGCTCGCGTTTTGCCGTGCAATTCCACCCGGAGAAGAGCCACACCCATGGCCTGCAATTGCTGCAGAACTTCGTCGCCTGGGATGGTCGCTGGTAAATGAGCCGGGCGAAGAAAGAGCCGATTTTGGCGCTCGACAGTGCCCAGGAGCAGGCTGCGTTGCAGCTGCTCAAGCGCTTTTTGGCCGAGCGTTTCGAGTTGCAGCTGGGCTCCTTCGAGGTGCAGGAAGTGCTCGACCTCTTTGCCCGCGAGATTGCTCCGTATTACTACAACAAGGCGATTCTCGATGTGCAGGCGCACCTGAAAGACAGGTTCGAAAGCATCGAAAGCGACCTCTGGGCGCTGGAAAAGAGCTGACCCACCGAATTCAAATGACTTGAGCAGGTTCAACCGATGCTGATTATCCCCGCTATCGATCTGAAGGACGGCGCTTGTGTGCGTCTGCGCCAGGGCCGCATGGACGATTCCACGGTGTTTTCCGATGACCCGGTGAGCATGGCCGCCAAGTGGGTCGAGGGCGGCTGTCGTCGGCTGCACCTGGTCGACCTGAATGGTGCCTTCGAAGGTCAGCCGGTCAATGGCGAGGTGGTCACCGCCATCGCCAAGCGTTACCCGCACCTGCCGATCCAGATCGGCGGCGGCATCCGCTCGCTGGAAACCATCGAGCATTACGTCAAAGCCGGCGTCAGCTACGTGATCATCGGCACCAAGGCGGTGAAAGATCCACAGTTCGTGACGGACGCCTGCAAGGCCTTCCCGGGCAAGGTCATCGTTGGCCTGGATGCCAAGGACGGTTTCGTCGCCACCGACGGCTGGGCCGAAGTCAGCAGCGTACAGGCGGTCGATCTGGCGCGGCGTTTCGAGGCCGACGGGGTGTCCGCCATCGTTTATACCGACATCGCCAAAGACGGCATGATGCAGGGTTGTAACGTCGAGGCCACCGTGGCCCTGGCCGCCGCCAGCCGCATCCCGGTGATCGCTTCCGGTGGCATCCACAACCTCGGCGATATCGAGAAGCTGTTGTTGGCGCGCTCGCCGGGCATCATCGGTGCGATCACCGGCCGGGCGATCTACGAAGGCACCCTGGATGTTGCCGAAGCCCAGGCCTTCTGCGATAGCTACACAGGCTAAGCCGTAGGATGGGTTAGCCGCGCAGCGGCGTAACCCATCGCCAACCACCCGATCGATGGGTATCGCTGCGCTCGCGGAGCGCCGCCCGACCCATTCTACGAGAGCACCGCCATGGCCCTTGCCAAACGCATCATCCCCTGCCTCGACGTCGACAACGGCCGCGTGGTCAAGGGCGTGCAGTTCGAGAACATCCGCGACGCCGGCGATCCGGTGGAAATCGCGCGCCGCTACAACGAGCAGGGCGCCGACGAGATTACCTTTCTCGACATCACCGCCAGCGTCGACGGCCGTGACACCACCTTGCATACCGTCGAGCGCATGGCCAGCCAGGTGTTTATCCCGCTGACCGTCGGCGGTGGCGTGCGTACCGTGCAGGACATCCGCAACCTGCTGAATGCCGGTGCGGACAAGGTCTCGATCAACACCGCCGCGGTGTTCACCCCGGAGTTTGTCGGCGAGGCGGCGTCGCGCTTCGGCTCGCAGTGCATCGTGGTCGCCATCGATGCGAAGAAGGTCTCCAAGCCCGGTGAAACCCCGCGCTGGGAAATCTTCACCCACGGCGGGCGCAAGCCGACCGGCCTGGACGCGGTGCTCTGGGCGAAGAAGATGGAAGACCTCGGTGCCGGCGAAATCCTCCTCACCAGCATGGATCAGGACGGCGTCAAAAGCGGCTACGACCTTGGCGTCACCCGCGCCATTTCCGAGGCCGTGGGCATTCCGGTGATCGCCTCCGGCGGTGTCGGCAATCTGCAACATCTGGCCGCCGGGATTCTCGAAGGCAAGGCAGCGGCGGTGTTGGCCGCGAGCATCTTCCACTTCGGCGAATACACCGTGCCGGAAGCCAAGGCCTACCTGGCCAGCCGCGGTATCGTGGTGCGCTGAGTCGTGCCGTGCGCCATCGCAGAGCGACGTAGCGCAATGATATGAACATCCGGGTTTGGTCTGTGGCCAAACCGGGCTAAGCTGAGCGCCTCCTTTGAATAAATCCTGACTCTGTAGGTTGTGGCTTATGTGGAAACGTTTGTGGCTGGCCTGTGCTGGCGCGCTGTTGCTGATGTCGGGCGCGCTGCGCGCTGAAATCGATCCGAACTACAACCTGGTGTTGCTGACGGAGAATTTCCCGCCGTACAACATGGCCATCAACGGCAAGAACTTCGCTCAGGAAGACAATATCGACGGCATCGCCGTGGATATCGTGCGCGAAATGTTCAAGCGTGCCGGGATCAAATACAGCCTGACCCTGCGCTTCCCCTGGGACCGCATCTACAAGCTGGCGCTGGAAAAGCCGGGCTATGGCGTATTCGTCACCGCGCGTCTGCCGGAGCGCGAAGAGTTGTTCAAATGGGTCGGCCCAATCGGGCCGGACGATTGGGTGCTGCTCGGCAAGAGCGACAGCCCGATCACCCTTAAAAGCCTGGAAGATGCCAAGCAATACAAGGTGGGCGCCTACAAGGGCGACGCGATTGCCGAGCACTTGCAGCAGCAGGGTCTGCAACCGCTGACCGCCCTGCGCGACCAGGAAAACGCCAAGAAGCTGATGGCCGGGCAGATCGACCTGTGGGCCACTGGCGATCCGGCGGGGCGCTACCTGGCCAAGCAGGAAGGCATTTCCGGACTGAAGACCATCCTGCGCTTCGACAGCGCCGAACTCTACCTGGCGCTGAACAAAGACGTGCCGGACGAGGTGGTACAGAAGCTGCAAGCTGAGCTGGACAAAATGCGCGGCGAAGGATTCGTCGACGACATTCTCAGCAGCTACCTGTAAGACCCAGAGGGCCGGCCACAAGCCGGCCCTCTGCCATGGATGGTTGACGCCAAGCCTCATACGTCGCCGGGCACAAGCCCGAGCAGGGAAGCCGCTAGCCATAATCACAATTCATGCGAGCGGGAAGACCTATGTTGAAAACTCTGAAGTGCAGTGTGTTGTTCGGGCTACTCCTTAGTGCCTGCGCGGCCCAGGCTGAGCTACCGGCCGACTATAAAGTGGTACTGCTGACCGAAAACTTCCCGCCGTTCAACATGGCGGTCGACGACAAGAACTTCGCCCGTGACGACGGCATCGACGGCATCAGCGCGGAAATCGTCCGCGAGATGTTCAAGCGCGCCAACATCAACTACACCCTGACCCTGCGCTTCCCTTGGGATCGGCTCTATCGCCTGACTCTGGATAAGGCGAATTACGGCCTGTTCTCCACCACGTTCACCGCAGAGCGCCAACCGCTGTTCAAGTGGGTCGGGCCGATTGCCAAGACCGGTTGGGTGCTGCTCGCCGCGCCGGGTAATAACCTCAGCGTGCCGAACCTGAAGGATGCCGGGCAATACACCGTCGGCGCCTACAAGAACGACGCCGTCAGCCAGCACCTGGAAAGCCAGGGGCTGAAGCCGGTCAACGCGCTGCGCGACCAGGAAAACGTGAAGAAACTGCTCAGCGGCAAGATCGACCTGTGGGCCACCACCGACCCGGTCGGTCGCTACCTGGCCAAGCAGGAAGGCGTCAGCGGCCTGACCACCGTGCTGCGCTTCAACGACGCCGAGTTGTACCTGGCGCTGAACAAGGACACCCCGGACGAGGTGGTGCAGCGTCTGCAAAAAGCCTTGGACGAGTTGCGCAGCGAAGGCTTCGTCGACGAGATGACCAACAGCTACCTGTAAGCAGTCCTTGTGCGCGGGCCATGCCCGCGCCCGTGAGAGCCAGATTCAAGGCGCAACTGCGATCGACACGAAAAAGCCCGGCATCTGCCGGGCTTTTTCGTGTCTGCTGCCTGAGCTTATTCGCTGCGGGTGACGTTGAGGCCCTTGAGCAGGTTGAGCGCCTGGCTCAGCTGATAATCGTCATCCTGTGGGCGGGCCGGTGCGCTGGTTTTGCCCAGGCTGGGCTTGTCCGCGCCGCCGTTGCCGTTGCCCAGGTGGCCCTGCAAGTCGGCTTCCTTGATATTTTCATCGTCCTGCTCGCGGGTGACCTTGGCGCGCGCCACTTCGATGTCGGGAATGATGCCCTGGGCCTGAATCGAGCGGCCGTTGGGGGTGAAGTACAGCGCGGTGGTGAGCTTCAGGGCGCGGTCGTTGTTCAGCGGTAGCACGGTTTGCACCGAGCCTTTGCCGAAGCTGTCGGTGCCCATCAGCACGCCGCGTTTGTGGTCCTGCAAGGCGCCGGCGACGATTTCCGAGGCCGAGGCGCTGCCGCCGTTGATCAGCACCACCAGCGGTACGCCTTCGCTGGCATCGGCCGGATCGGCGGAGAAGCGCAGCTCGGAGTTGGCGATGCGCCCTTCGGTGTAAACGATCAGGCCCTTCTTGAGGAAGTGATCGGTGACCTCGACGGCGGCTTGCAGCACGCCGCCAGGGTTGTTGCGCAGGTCCAATACCAGGCCGCTGAGTTTCTTGCCGTTGTCCTTGCGCAGCTTGACCAGGGCCTTGCCGACTTCTTCACCGCTGTTGACCTGGAACTGGGTGATGCGCAGGTAGCCGTAGCCGTTTTCGAGCAGTTGGCTCTTCACGCTCTTGACCTTGATCACTGCGCGGGTCAGCTCCACGTCGAACGGCCGGCCGCCCTCGCGCACCAGGGTCAGGAGGATCTTGCTGCCGGCCTTGCCGCGCATCTTGTCCACCGCTTCCATCATCGACAGGCCCTTGGTCGGCTGGCCGTCGATCTTGACGATCAGGTCGCCGGGCTGGATGCCGGCTTTCGAGGCCGGCGTGTCGTCGATCGGCGAGACCACTTTGACGAAGCCATCTTCCATGCCGACTTCGATACCCAGGCCGCCGAATTCGCCGCTGGTGCTTTCCTGTAGTTCGAGGAAGGCTTCCGGCTCAAGGTAGGCGGAATGTGGATCGAGGTTGCTGAGCATGCCCTTGATCGCATTCTCCAGCAGGGTCTTGTCGCTGACCGGCTCGACATAGGCGGCCTTGATGCGGTCCATCACCTCGGCGAAGGTGCGCAGGTCGTCCAGCGGCAGCGGTGCTTTGTCGTTTGTCGTGGCGGTCGCTGGCGGCGCTTCTTCGGCTTGCAGCAAAGGGGCGCCGCTGAGCAGGGCAATAGCCAGGGCCAGGGCGGTGAGGCGAGACAAATGCGGCATAGCGGACTTACTCCTAAAAAAGTGAGCGCAGCGCTTATCCTTGCGCGCGGCACCATTGTGCGGGGTCGCTGGGGCGGCCCTGCTGGCGAATCGCGAAATACAGCGCGGGCGTGTCTTGCCCGCCACTGGTGCCGACGGTAGCGATCGGCTCGCCGGCCTTGACCACATCGCCAGCGTCTTTCAGCAGGCTCTGGTTATGCCCGTACAGGCTCAAATAGCCGTTGCCATGGTCGAGAATGACCAGAAGCCCGGCGCCGCGCAACCAGTCGGCGAACACCACGCGGCCGCCATGCACGGCGCGCACCTGGCTGCCGGCCGAGGCGCCGATCAACACGCCGTCCCATTTAGTCCGAGCGTCGCCGCCGCGTGGGGTTCCGTAACGCGCCACCAGACGGCCATCCACCGGCCACGGCAATTTGCCCCGGGCCTTGGCAAACGGGCCGCCGTAGGTTGCGCCGGAACTGACCCGCGGGCCGCTGCTGACTGGGTTGGCCGGGGTGCTGAGTGGTTCTTCGCGGGCCGCCAGCAGCGCGCGCTGGCGCGCTTGTTCGGCTTCACGGGCCTGGCGGGCGAGGGTTTCTTCGATGGTTTTCAGTACGCGGGCCAGGGCGGCCTGTTCTTGCTGGCGGGCCTTGAGTTTCTGGTCGCGGGCGGAGAATTCCTTGTTCAGCTTGGCCAAGGCCAGCTGGCGCTCTTTACGCGCCTCGGCCAGTTGCTCGCGGCGGCTGTCCAGCGCGCTCTTCTGCTCCAGCAACTGCGCTTGCTGGTTGGCAATGTCCTGCTCGACGTTGGCCAGTTGGCGCAGGGTCTCGTTGAACGTGGCCAACTGCTCCATGCGCGCTTCGCTGAGGTAGTCGTAGTAGGTCAGGGTGCGCGAGAATTTTTCCGGGTTCTGCTGGTTCAGCAGCAGCTTGACGTACTCCTGGCGGCCGCTCTGGTAAGCGGCGCGGGCCTGGATGCCGATCAGGCGTTGCTGTTCAAGGCGTGCGCCCTCGAGTTTTTTTTTCTCAAGGTCGAGGCGCTGGATTTCCTCTTCGCTGTGCTTGAGCTCGTTCTGCAGGCCTTTGACCTGCTTTTCCAGCTGACCCATTTCGGTTTCGGTCTTGTGCAGGTCTTTCTGCACGCCGGATTTTTCCTGCTGCAGTTTTTCCAGGAGCTTTTTCAGCTCGATGACGTCGCTGCGCGCGGCCTCCAGTTGCTTCTGGGCGTCGGCCTTCTCGTCGGCAAAGGCCGGGGCGAGCAAGCAGGCGAGAAAAATAAGGGTGAGGGCGCGGAACATGGGGCAGGCGGCACCTGGGCGGGGGACGTGCCTAGTATGCCTAAAAAAGCAGCGGCAAGCTGCAAGATGCGCAGGCGAGCTAACGGCGTTTTTTGCCAGCACCCAGCATCGCTTTTGCTGGGTTAGGCTGTGCCTCAGCGCTGCTTGCAGACCGGGCTTAGCCCGCCGCTATAGCTGAGCGGTGGGCTGAGGCCCAGCCTACGCTGCTCAGTTCAGGTCGACGATGCTGGTGCCAGTCATTTCCGCCGGTTTCGGCAGACCCATGAGGGCCAGCAGGGTTGGCGCCACATCGGCCAGTACGCCGCCTTCGCGCAGGCTGAGGGCGCGCTTGCCGACGTAGATGAATGGCACCGGCTCGCAGGTGTGGGCGGTGTGCGCCTGGCCGGTGCACGCGTCTTCCATCTGCTCGACGTTGCCGTGGTCGGCGGTGATCAGCGCTTCGCCACCGACCTTATCCAGCGCCGCGACGATGCGCCCGACGCAGGCGTCCAGGCATTCCACGGCGGCCACGGCGGCGGCGAACACGCCGGTGTGGCCGACCATGTCGCCGTTGGCGTAGTTGACGATGATCACGTCGTAACGCTGCTGTTCGATGGCGTCGACGATGCGGTCGGTGACTTGCGGGGCGCTCATCTGCGGCTGCAAGTCGTAGGTGGCGACGTTCGGCGAGGGGATCAGGATGCGTTCTTCGCCGTCGAACGGCTCTTCGCGCCCGCCGGAGAAGAAGAAGGTGACGTGGGCGTACTTCTCGGTTTCGGCGATGCGCAGCTGGGTCTTGCCATTGTTCGCCAGGTATTCGCCGAGCACGTTGTTCAGGGCGGCCGGCTTGAACGCGCTGGGTGCCGGGATGCTCGCGGCGTATTGGGTGAGCATGATGAAGCCGGCCAGTTGCGGTACGCGGGCGCGTTGGAACTCCTGGAAGCCCGGCTCGACGAAGCAGCGAGTCAGTTCCCGAGCCCGGTCGGCGCGGAAATTCATAAACACCACGGCGTCGCCGTCTTCGACCGTGACCGGCTCGCCGAGGGTGGTGGCTTTGACGAATTCGTCGCTCTCGCCGCGCTCGTAAGCGGCTTGCAGGCCGGCAGTGGCGCTGGCGGCGTTGAACTGCCCGACGCCGTCGACGATCAGTTGGTAGGCCTGTTCGACGCGATCCCAGCGGTTGTCACGGTCCATGGCGAAATAGCGGCCGATCAGGCTGGCGATGCGGCCCTTACCGAGTTTGGCGAAGGTGGCGTCGAGCAGCTCGATGGCGCTCTGTGCGCTTTTCGGCGGGGTGTCGCGGCCGTCGAGGAAGGCGTGCAGGTAGATTTTCTCGGCGCCGCGCTGGGCGGCCAGCTCGGCCATGGCCACCAGATGATCCTGGTGGCTGTGTACGCCACCGTCGGAGAGCAGGCCGAGGATATGCACGGCCTTGCCGGCGCTGACCGCGGTGTCCACGGCGCCGCAGATCACCGGGTTGTCGAAGAACTCGCCGTCGCGGATCGCTTTGGTCACGCGGGTGAAGTCCTGGTACACCACGCGGCCCGCGCCGAGGTTCATGTGGCCGACCTCGGAGTTGCCCATCTGCCCGTCCGGCAGGCCCACGTCCATGCCGCTGCCGGAAATCAGGCCGTGCGGCTGGGTGGCGCGCAAATGATCGTAGACCGGAGTGTTGGCGGCCATGATGGCATTGGACTCGGGGCTGTCACTGTGGCCGAAGCCATCGAGGATGATCAGTACCAGGGGTTTGGGCGTGGCGCTCATAAAGCTGGTTCGCTCTGGGTCGATGGGCGGGAAACAAGGTCGGGCATTTTACGGCCAAGTGTGGAAAACGTCACCGCCGGACGGGGTTTGGTCGACTTGTGGGGCTGTGTATACTGGCCGACATTTTACCGTCCCGGAACCGCGTAATGCTTGCCAATCTGATTGAATTTGCCACGACCCATTATGTGCTGAGCGGATTGTTCGTCACCTTCCTTGCCCTGCTGATCTTCACCGAACTGCGCAAGGGCGGGCAGAGCCTGAGCAGCCGCGAGCTGACCGCGCTGATCAACAGCGAGCAAGGCGTAGTGCTGGACGTCCGTGGGCAAAAGGATTTCACCGCCGGGCATATCGCCGGCGCCCTGCACATTCCCTATGAAAAACTCACCGCGCGCATCGCCGAGCTGGAAAAACACAAGGCCAAGACGCTGATCGTGGTCGACGCCATGGGCCAGCATGCCGGCGCCGCCAGCCGTGACCTGAAGAAAGCCGGTTACACCGCGGCCAAGCTGTCTGGCGGGATCGCCAGCTGGCGTGGCGACAACCTGCCGCTGGTGAAGTGATATGTCGGCAGTCGTCATTTATTCCAGCGATTGGTGCCCCTACTGCACCCGTGCCAAGCAATTGTTGGCGAACAAAGGGGTGTCCTTCGATGAAATCAAGGTCGACGGCAAGCCCGAGCTGCGCGCCGAGATGACCCGCAAGGCGCGGCAAACCTCGGTGCCGCAAATCTGGATCGGCGCCACCCATGTGGGCGGCTGCGACGATCTGTATGCCCTGGAGCGCGCCGGCAAGCTCGACGCGCTGCTCAAGGCCTGATTCTCAAACCCTCTCGTTAGTACCCACGATAAGAAGGCTTTGCCATGACTGAACAAGCTAGCAACGGCGCCGCTCAGGGCGAACAGAACCCGCAGTTTTCCCTGCAGCGCATCTACGTGCGCGACCTGTCTTTCGAAGCGCCGAAGAGCCCGGAAATCTTCCGCCAGGAATGGACGCCGAGCGTGGCGATGGACCTCAACACCCGGCAGAAGGCGTTGGATGGTGATTTCCACGAGGTGGTGCTGACCCTCTCGGTAACCGTGAAGAACGGCGAAGAAACCGCCTTCATCGCCGAAGTGCAGCAGGCCGGGATCTTCCTGATCAAGGGCCTGGACGCCGCGTCGATGAGCCACACCCTTGGCGCGTTCTGCCCGAACATCCTCTTCCCGTATGCCCGCGAGACCCTCGATAGCTTGGTGGTGCGCGGTTCCTTCCCTGCGTTGATGCTGGCTCCGGTGAACTTCGATGCCCTCTATGCGCAGGAATTGCAGCGCATCCAGCAGGCTCAGGCGGGTGAAGCGGCAACGGCTCACTAAGCTAAGCGTTCGCGCTGCTGGATAAAAAAACGCCCTACGGGGCGTTTTTTGTGGCTGTGTCTCAAGCATGTGTTGCCAGAGTGACAGCCTGAGCCAATCTCTCCGGTAGGCGGGGTCTTGGCCGCGAGCTTTGGTTTCACCTATCTGCGCGGAGTCTCGGATAAACCCTCGCGGGCAAGCCCGCTCCTACAAAAGCGCCTACCTCGCGCAACAGGTTATGGGTACATAGTCTTTTGGCGGCACCCTTCTGCAGGCTACTGGGCGTCGGCAAAACCCTGCTGGCGCCAAGCTTCGTAGACCGCCACGGCGACGGTGTTGGACAGGTTGAGGCTGCGGCAACCGTCGCGCATCGGCAGGCGCACGCACTGTTCGGCGGGCAGGCTGTCGCGGACTTCCTGCGGCAGGCCGCGGCTTTCCGGGCCGAACAGAAAGGCGTCGCCGGGCTGGTAGCTGACGTCGTGGAACGGCTGCGAACCTTTGGTGGTAAAGGCGAACACGCGTGGCTGGCCGAGGCTCTGCAGGCAACTGGCGAGATCGACATGACGCTGCAAGGTGGCGTATTCGTGGTAATCCAGCCCGGCACGGCGCAGACGTTTGTCGTCCAGCTCGAAACCCAGTGGCTCGATCAGGTGCAGGTGGCAGCCGCTGTTGGCGCAGAGCCTGATAATGTTGCCGGTATTCGGCGGAATTTCCGGTTGAAAAAGGATGACGTGAAACATGCGCGGCTCCAGGCCTGAAGACGGCCGACATTCTACCCCCGATATCGGTTCGCGGCCGCGTCCCTGGTTGCGGGTGATCGGCTCACTGGCACTGTTCGGTTTCCTCATCGGCATGATGATCGGTCGCGTATTGCAGCCCGATCCGCTGTGGCTGAAACAAGTCGAGATCGTCGACCAGGGCTTGGTGCTGTGGTTCAACGTCGAGCCGGTGCCCCGCGAGGAACATGCCGAGGGCGCATTCATCTTGCGTTTGCAGAGCTTTGGCCGTGAGCAGGATGGTCAGTTGCGCGTGCAGGGCAAGGCCGCCAATTGGCGTTTGCAGCGTGCGCGAAAGGATTTGCTGTTGCGGGTGGTAGCAGCCCGTCCACTGCGCGGCGACTGGCGCGCTGAGGAAGTGGACGGTCGCTGGCGGCTGGTGATCAGCCTGGAGGAGCAATAAAAGAGGGGAATCCCCGGCCTGCCTGTACCAAGGTCCCCGAAACTGGGATTGCTTTAGTCTATGCAGAGGGTGTGCCAGTTTTATTACGGCAGGCTGAAATCGCGTGATTACTGCGTGCTACGGCCTTCAGGCCGTTACAGCGGCGCTGCACCGCCCGCGAAAATGTACCGGCAAAGTGCACGGCGCTGCTGTCAGGCGCCGATAAGGCGCATTTTATTGGGCTATGTCCCGCTTACGTGTTGTAGGAGAAGCCGCGCTTTTGTGGGAGCGGGTTTACCCGCGAAAAGCGTTGAAAGCTGAAGAGCTTGCGTGGGCAAAGCCGCTCGCGGTCTGCATCAACACATAACGGGGACATCGCCATGAAGAAGGCTATGTCCCCGTTATGTGCTGAACCATGCAGCCGACTGCGCGATGCCTGGAGTGCGGTAATTCGTCGGGTGGGTTACGGGGCGCACCTATTGCGCCATTGCTTTGCCAGCCGGCCTCAGCGCCACTAACCCACCCTACCGACTCTGCGTACAACATTGCCTGCGTTGCGTCAGGCGTCGTCACCATCATCGTCATCGGCGCTATCGATCTTCATGCCGAGTTCCTTGATCTTGCGGGTCAGGGTGTTGCGACCCCAGCCGAGCAACACGGCGGCGTCGCGGCGGCGGCCGGCGGTGTGCTTGAGGGCGGTCTCGATCATGATCCGCTCGAACGCCGGCACCGCGCTGTCGAGCAGGTTCGACTGGCCGCGTGCCAGAGCCTGGTCGGCCCATTGGCGCAGGGCCTGTTCCCAGTTGCTTACCGGGGCGCTGTCTTGCGGCTGGTTGAGCAGTTCCGGCGGCAGGTCGTCGACATGCACTTCGCGCCCCGACGCCATTACGGTGATCCAGCGGCAGGTGTTTTCCAGCTGGCGCACGTTGCCCGGCCACGGCAGGTGTTGCAGGTAGTCCTCGGTTTCGCTTTTTAGCAGCTTGGGCTCGACCGCCAGCTCGGTGGCGGCGCGGCTGAGGAAGTGTCGGGCCAGGGTCGGGATGTCTTCGCGGCGGTCGGACAGGCGCGGGATGTGGATGCGGATCACGTTGAGACGGTGGAACAGGTCTTCGCGGAACTTGCCGGCCTGCACCAGGCTTTCCAGGTTCTGGTGGGTCGCGGCGATGATGCGCACGTCGACCTTCACCGGCGTATGCCCGCCGACCCGATAGAATTCGCCGTCAGCCAGCACGCGCAGCAGGCGGGTCTGGGTGTCGGCCGGCATATCGCCGATTTCGTCGAGGAACAGGGTGCCGCCATCGGCCTGCTCGAAGCGTCCGCGGCGCTGGTTGGCGGCGCCGGTGAAGGCGCCTTTTTCGTGGCCGAACAGCTCGGATTCCATCAGGTCTTTCGGAATCGCCGCCATGTTCAGCGCGATAAACGGCGAAGCCGCGCGTGGGCTGTGGCGGTGCAGGGCGTGGGCGACCAGTTCTTTACCGGTGCCGGATTCGCCGTTGATCAACACGGTGATGTTGGAGTGCGAGAGGCGGCCGATGGCGCGAAACACCTCTTGCATGGCCGGCGCTTCACCGATGATTTCCGGGGTGCGCGCCAGGACGACAGGGACATGCAGGCCCTGCTGCTCCTGGGCGTGCTGGTTGGCGCGTTTGACCAGCGAGACCGCTTCGTCGACATCGAACGGTTTGGGCAGGTATTCGAAGGCACCGCCCTGGTAGGACGCCACCGCGCTGTCCAGGTCCGAGTGTGCAGTCATGATGATCACTGGCAGGCGCGGGTGCAGTTCGCGAATCCGTGCCAGCAGCTCCAGGCCACTGGCCCCCGGCATGCGGATATCCGAGATGATCACATCCGGCTGTTGCCGGCTCAGGCGGCTGAGTACGCCGTCGGCGCTGTCGAAGCTTTGCGTGGTCATGCCTTCCTGTTGCAGGGCCTTTTCCAGCACCCAGCGGATGGAACGGTCGTCGTCGACAATCCACACGGTTTCACTGCGACTCATGACGGAGTTACTCCTTGTTCCAGCGGCAGGAAGATCGAGAACACGGTATGCCCGGGATGGCTTTCGCACTCGATCAGGCCTTGGTGCTGACTGATGATGTTCTGGGTGATGGCCAGGCCGAGACCGGTGCCGTCGGCACGCCCGCTGACCATGGGGTAGAAGATGGTTTCCTGCAGTTCCGGCGGAATGCCCGGGCCGTTGTCGATGATTTCCAGCTTGGTCACCAGGCGATGGCGAATATGGCCGATGGTGAACTGGCGCAGGGTGCGCGTGCGCAAGGTAATGCGGCCCAGGCGCAGCTCGTTCTGTGCGCCAATCGCCTGCATGGCGTTGCGCACGATATTCAGCACGGCCTGGATCATCTGTTCGCGGTCGATCAGCACGTCGGGGATGCTTGGGTCGTAGTCGCGCACCAGGGTGATGCTGCCCTGGCTTTCCGCTTCGACCAGGCTGCCGACGCGTTCGAGTACCTCGTGCACGTTGGTCATCGCCAGCGACGGCAGCTTGTTCGAGCCGAGCATGCGGTCGACCAGGTTACGCAGGCGGTCGGCCTCCTCGATGATCACGTTGGTGTAATCCTTGAGGCTTTCCTCGGGCAGTTCGCGGGCCAGTAATTGCGCGGCGCCGCGGATGCCGCCGAGCGGATTCTTGATTTCGTGAGCCAGGCCGCGCACCAGCATTTTGGTGGTTTCCTGCTTGGACAGCTGCGCTTCTTCCTTGGTGATGCGCAGCAGACGGTCGCGCGGGTGTACTTCCAGCAGCAGCAAGGTCTCGCCGCGATTGAGGATCGGCGTTACCGCATAGTCGACAGTCAGCGTCTGGCCCGTCAGCGCGGTGAGTACGGCCTCGCGCTTGTTGAAGGGGTGGGCGTGTTCGACGGCTTGGCGCAGGGCGCTGAGGGCTTCCGTCGATTCGGTGAACAACTCGCTGATGAATTGTCCATGGCTGCGTTGACCGCTGACGGCCAGAAGCATCTCCGCTGCCGGGTTCATGTACTCAAGGCGCAAGTCGGCGTTGAGCAGCAGGGTGGCAGTGGTCAGGTTATCGAGCAGCAGGCGGTGCAGTGCGTCGTTGATGGTCATAGGCATGGGCTTTCCGGCAATAGGCGGGAAAATGCAAGAAGCAAACCAAAGCCCCGAAAAGACGCGCGCAACCCACGCAATCGGCAGCGCGGGCCGCTTTTCAGCGCAGGCTCAGGCGTGCGGGCGAACCAAAATGGGGAGAGTATAGAAAGTGGTGCGGGCTATGGCACCAAATTGGTGCGATGGTCGGCTGGTTAGATGAAGGGAACAAAGGGGATGTCTTTCTTTTCCACGGGTTTGTCTTTCAACGGGCATTCCGGGCGCACGCCGTATTCGTCTTTTTTGCAGGGATTGGCCGTGCGTTTCTGCGCCAGAGAAATACGCAGCATGTGCAGCGGTTGGCTGGGGGTGCGCTCGACGGTACGGCCCTGGGCATCGACGATTTCCACGGCCAGTTGGTGGGTGCCGCGATCGATGTTCTCCAGTGGAAATACCGGGCTGCGCCCGGCGTCGCCCACGGCTTGGCCGTCCAGCAGCAGGCGGTAGCCGTGCCCAGGGTGCAGTCCTGGTTCGCTGGTGGCCGTGACAATCAGGTTGCCGGCGCTATCGCGAATGGTCGCATCGGGCTGTGGAACCAGGATGCGCAGCATTTGATAGGCCAGCATTGGCGTGCTGGCGGGTGCCGCTAGCGGCGGCGGTGGTGGTGCGCTACCCGGCGCGCTCATGGCGTTGCTGGGCGCCAGTTGGATGCGCTCGGCATTGCCCTGGGTGGGCTTGTCGGTAAAGACCCGGTTACCTTCGGCGTCGATATAGGTGTAGACCTCGGCGGCCGCGGGCAGGGCGAATAGCAGAAAGCAAAGCAGCATGTTGCGCATGGTTCAGGGCGCCGGAGTCGGTTTGGGCGTGGGTGGCGGACGCAGGGCTGGGCTGCTGGTGTTGACCCGTTGCACGGTAAAGATGGTGGTGGCGCTTTGCTGGATCGACTGGTCGCCGCTCAGCACTTCGACGGCCAGGCTGTGCTCGCCGCGATCGATACTGGTCAATTGCAGGCGCGGCACGTTGCTTGGCTGGCCATAGGGTTTGCCGTCCAGCAGCAGGCGCAGGCGATGACCGGCGGCCAGTCGCGGTTCCAGCTGCACGCCGACGCTGAAGGTGCCGTTATTCGCGCGCAGGGCCTCATCGTCGGGGATGCCGGTCAGTTGCAGCAGGCGGTACGGCGCTGCCGGCGTCGCCAGTTCGCTCGGGGCGACGGGCACGCTGGGAGCCTGCATCTGCACGGTATTGGTTTTCGGCAGCTCGACGCTCTGCGTGGCGGCACCATCCGGCGGCTGGTTGGTGAAGACCGTATTGCCGTTGGCGTCGGTGTATTTGTAGATCTGTGCGCTGGCCGGTAAGGCCAGGGTCAGCAGCAGGCAGGTGAGCATCCGGCGCATGGCCAATCTCCCAGGGTATGTGGTGCTAAGACTTGCATTGGTGGGCCGGGCTGGCAAGGGTGTGGATGTTGCCGTGTGTACCGGCGCACCAAACAGGTCGCTCAAAGGTGTCTGCGGCGCGGTCCACGATCCGCGGTCGCGGTGGCCTGAAAAGGCACTGTTCCGCTGAACGTCGGGGTTTGTGGGGAGAGGCTTGATCAGGCGGCGCGCTCAATGCAAGCCAAGGCTGCTCCGGCTCAGCCAGCGCACGGCGTCTGCGTGCGGATTGATCCGCGAAACGCTGCCAAATCTGTCCATAAAAAAAGCCTCTCGGGCGGCTGCCGGAGAGGCTTTTTTCAATCACGCCACCGAGGTGGCGTGTTGCTGGTTTAGACGCTGTAGTACAGGTCGTATTCCAGCGGGTGTACGAAGGTGCGGACTTTGATTTCTTCTTCGCTCTTCAGCTCAAGGTAAGCGTCGATGAAGTCATCGGAGAACACGCCGCCCTTGGTCAGGAACGCGCGGCCTTTATCCAGCTCTTCCAGGGCTTCTTTCAGGCTGCCGCACACTTGCGGGATCAGCTTGCCTTCTTCTGGCGGCAGGTCATACAGGTTCTTGTCGGCAGCATCGCCAGGGTGGATCTTGTTCTGGATGCCGTCCAGGCCAGCCATCAGCAGTGCCGCGAAGCACAGGTACGGGTTGGCAGCCGGATCCGGGAAGCGTGCTTCGATACGGCGGGCTTTCGGGCTGGACACGTACGGAATACGGATCGAAGCCGAACGGTTACGCGCCGAGTAGGCCAGCATGACTGGCGCTTCGAAACCTGGGACCAGACGCTTGTAGGAGTTGGTCGACGGGTTGGTGAAGCCGTTCAGGGCCTTACCGTGCTTGATGATGCCGCCGATGAAGTACAGGGCGGTGTCGGACAGGCCGGCATAGCCTTCGCCAGCGAAGGTGTTCTTGCCATCTTTGGAGATGGACATGTGTACGTGCATACCCGAACCGTTGTCGCCGTACAGCGGCTTCGGCATAAAGGTCGCGGTTTTGCCGTAGGCATCGGCCACGTTGTGTACGCAGTACTTGAGGGTCTGAACTTCGTCAGCCTTGGCTACCAGGGTGTTGAACTTCACGCCGATTTCGTTCTGACCGGCAGTCGCCACTTCGTGGTGGTGAACTTCGATGACCAGGCCCATTTCTTCCATGGCATTACACATGGCAGTACGGATTTCGTGGTCGTGGTCGCACGGCGGAACGGGGAAGTAGCCACCTTTGACGGCTGGGCGGTGGCCCTTGTTGCCGCCTTCGATGTCGGCGTCGGTGTTCCAGGACGCTTGCTCGGAGAAGATCTTGAACATCGAGCCGGAGATGTCGGACTTGAACTTCACTTCGTCGAAGATGAAGAACTCAGGCTCTGGGCCGACGAATACGGTGTCACCGATACCGGTGGTTTTCAGGAACTCTTCAGCGCGCTTGGCGATCGAGCGCGGGTCACGATCGTAGCCTTGCATGGTGCTTGGCTCGATGATGTCGCAGACGATGATCAGGGTCGGCTCTTCGGTGAACGGGTCCAGTACGGCGGTTTCGTCAACCGGCAGCAGGATCATGTCGGAGGCTTCGATGCCTTTCCAGCCATGGATGGAAGAACCGTCGAACATTTTGCCGACTTCGAAGAACTCGTCGTCCAGCGCATCGCGTGCCGGCATGGTCACGTGGTGCTGTTTGCCCTTGGTGTCGGTGAAGCGCAGGTCAACCCACTTCACGTCGTGTTCTTTAATAAGTTGAATCGACTTCGACATGCTGTCCTCCAGGTGGATAAGGCTCGGAATGATGAGCCCTCAATAGTACGGTGAAGCCCGGCGGCATAGTCCGCCAGGACAACCTGCCTCACAAGGGAGCAAATTGCATGCCAGTGCCCTGGAATGGGTTGGCGGCCTGAAAGTCAGGCGTGGCGGGGGCTGCGCGCTGGCATGGCAACAATATATGCACCAATTTGGGTCGATTTAATTTCGCCATGCCTCTTAATGGTGCGTCGTAAAGCTGGTGTGGGATTTTTGGTTAAAGCTTGAGCAATTTCCGCTATAATCCGCGCCCCTGTTTTTCGGCCGCTGTGGCCCGCGCTGCTTTCATGAAACTGATCGTTAAAGTTTTCCCGGAAATCACCATTAAAAGCCCGCCGGTGCGTAAGCACTTTATCCGGCAGTTGGCGAAGAACATTCGTTCGGTGCTGCGCGACCTCGATCCGCAGCTGCTGGTCACGGGTGTGTGGGACAACCTGGAAGTGCAAACCACGCTCAGCGAGCCGAAAGTGCTGCGCGAAATGATCGAGCGCCTCAGCTGTACGCCGGGCATTACCCATTTCCTGCAAGTCGACGAATACCCGCTGGGCGACTTCGACGATGTGCTGGCCAAGTGCAAGCTGCATTTCGCCGACCTGCTGCCGGGCAAGATCTTCGCCGTGCGCTGCAAGCGTGCCGGCAAGCACAGCTTCAGCTCCATGGACATCGAGCGTTACGTCGGCAGCCAGTTGCGCCTGCAGTGCGCGGCGGCCGGTATCTCGTTGAAGAGCCCGGATGTCGAAGTGCGCATGGAGATTCGCGACCAGCGCCTGTTCGTCATCCATCACCAGCACGAAGGCCTGGGTGGTTATCCGCTTGGCTCGCTGGAGCAGACCCTGGTGCTGATGTCCGGCGGTTTCGACTCCACCGTCGCCGCCTATCAGATGATGCGCCGCGGCCTGGTCACCCACTTCTGCTTCTTCAACCTCGGCGGTCGGGCTCACGAGTTGGGCGTGATGGAGGTGGCGCATTACCTCTGGCAGAAGTTCGGCAGCTCACAGCGCGTGCTGTTTATCAGCGTGCCGTTCGAGGAAGTGCTCGGCGAGATTCTCGGCAAGGTCGACAACAGCCAGATGGGCGTGATCTTGAAGCGCATGATGCTGCGCGCTTCGACGCGCATGGCCGAGCGCCTACAGATCAATGCGCTGGTCACCGGCGAAGCGATTTCCCAGGTGTCCAGCCAGACCCTGCCCAACCTCTCGGTGATCGACTCGGCCACCGACATGCTGGTGCTGCGTCCGCTGATCGCCAGCCACAAGCAGGACATCATCGACACCGCGACGCGCATCGGCACCGCCGAGTTCGCCAAGCACATGCCGGAATACTGCGGCGTGATTTCGGTGAACCCGACCACCAAGGCCAAGCCCGAACGTATCGTTTATGAAGAGTCGCAGTTCGACATGGCGATCCTCGAGCGTGCCCTGGAGCGCGCGACGTTGCTGCCGATCGACAAAGTGATCGACGAGCTGGGCAAGGACGTGCAGGTCGAGGAAATCAGCGAAGCCTTGCCCGGGCATGTCATCATTGACATCCGCCACCCGGATAGCGCCGAGGATCAGCCGCTTGCGCTGCCCGGCATCGATGTGCAAACGCTGCCGTTCTATGCCTTGAACAGCCGCTTCAAAGAGCTGGATGCCACGCGCCAATACCTGCTGTATTGCGACAAAGGCGTGATGAGCCGTTTGCATGCCCACCATTTGCTCAGCGAGGGGCATGCCAATGTGCGCGTTTATCGTCCGACATAAAACGCCCGGGTTGAATGGCGGCAGTATCCGCCATCGCCCTCCCGACCTACAGGCGGCGTAAAAGCCACTGCGCTTTTATCCCGCCTGGCCGAGTTCGCATTTAGTTAATATCCGCCGCCTAGAATTAGCGGCACACCGAATCCTCTGATCGAGATACACACGTGATCGAAAATCTACGCAACATCGCCATCATTGCCCACGTTGACCATGGTAAGACCACCCTGGTAGACAAACTCCTGCGCCAGTCCGGCACCCTCGAGCGCAACGAGCTCAACGACGAGCGCGTGATGGACAGCAACGACCAGGAAAAAGAGCGCGGCATTACCATTCTCGCGAAGAACACCGCGATCAACTGGAACGGCTACCACATCAACATCGTCGACACCCCCGGCCACGCCGACTTCGGCGGTGAAGTTGAGCGCGTGATGTCGATGGTTGACTCCGTGCTGCTGCTGGTCGACGCCCAGGACGGCCCGATGCCGCAAACCCGTTTCGTGACCAAGAAGGCCTTCGAAGCCGGCCTGCGTCCGATCGTGGTGATCAACAAGGTTGACCGTCCAGGCGCGCGTCCTGACTGGGTTCTGGACCAGATCTTCGACCTGTTCGACAACCTCGGTGCTACCGAAGAACAGCTGGACTTCAAAGTCGTCTACGCCTCGGCCCTGAACGGTATTGCCGGTTTGGACCACACCGAGATGGCCGAAGACATGACCCCGCTGTACCAGTCCATCGTCGACAACGTGCCGTCCCCGCAGGTTGATATCGATGGTCCGTTCCAGATGCAAATCTCCGCACTGGACTACAACAGCTTCCTCGGCATTATCGGCGTTGGCCGTATCGCCCGTGGTCGCGTCAAGCCGAACACCCCGGTGGTCGCCATCGACGCCGACGGCAAGAAGCGCAACGGTCGTATCCTCAAGCTGATGGGCCACCACGGCCTGCACCGCATCGACGTTGAAGAAGCCACCGCGGGTGACATCGTCTGCGTTAGCGGCATGGACCAGCTGTTTATCTCCGACACCCTGTGCGACATCAACCACGTTGAAGCGATGAAGCCGCTGACCGTCGACGAGCCGACCGTATCCATGACCTTCCAGGTCAACGACTCGCCGTTCTGCGGTAAAGAAGGCAAGTTCGTCACCAGCCGCAACATCAAAGAGCGTCTGGACAAGGAGCTGCTGTACAACGTGGCCCTGCGTGTTGAAGAAGGCGACAGCGCCGACAAGTTCAAGGTCTCCGGCCGTGGCGAACTGCACCTCTCGGTACTGATCGAAACCATGCGTCGCGAAGGCTTCGAAATGGGTGTGGGTCGTCCGGAAGTGATCATCCGTATCGTCGACGGCGTCAAGCAAGAACCGTTCGAAAACGTCACCATCGACACCCCGGAAGAATCCCAGGGCAAGGTCATGGAAGAGATGGGTCTGCGTAAAGGCGACCTGACCAACATGGTGCCGGATGGCAAAGGCCGTGTGCGTCTGGAATACAACATCCCGGCTCGCGGTCTGATCGGTTTCCGTAACCAGTTCCTGACCCTGACCAACGGTGCAGGCATCCTGACCTCGATCTTCGATCGCTACGACACCATGAAGTCCGGCGACATGTCCGGCCGTCAGAACGGCGTACTGGTATCGGTCGAAACCGGCAAGGCGCTGACCTACTCCCTGGAAACCCTGCAGGCGCGCGGCAAGCTGTTCGTCGAACACGGTCAGGAAATCTATAACGGTCAGATCGTCGGTCTGAACAGCCGTGACAACGACATGGGCGTTAACCCAACCAAAGGCAAGAAGCTCGACAACATGCGTGCTTCCGGTAAGGACGAAACCATCGCTCTGGTTCCACCGGTGAAGTTCACCCTGGAACAGGCTCTGGAATTCATCCAGGACGACGAGCTGTGTGAAGTTACGCCGAAGTCGATCCGTCTGCGTAAGAAGATCCTCGACGAAGGCGAGCGCACCCGCGCTGCCAAGAAAGCCAAGAACTGATCCAGTTCTAGCTGACTAAAAAGCCCCCGCCGGCGAGAGCCTGCGGGGGCTTTTTATTGCGCGTTGATTACGCGTGGGCTGGGTGGTCTCGGTTCGGGTGTCTGTCGGCGGGCGGCGTCAGCTCTTCGGCTTGTAAGCGCAATAGCCCGGC
>TARA_R100001244_G_scaffold19684_1_pt1 | contig 43090 bp, 34 predicted proteins | sample TARA_R100001244 | Tara Oceans TARA_R100001244 (sample SAMEA2621564) | marine metagenome | biome: marine biome (ENVO:00000447); feature: mesopelagic zone (ENVO:00000213); material: "saline water (ENVO:00002010), including plankton (ENVO:xxxxxxxx)" | depth 790 m
GGCTGACGCCTTCGATGCTCAGGCTGAAATGGGTCTGGTTGGCTGCATTGAACATGCTCTTCTCCTTAAGCCTTATACGTCAGCCGGGCTGATGCTCAGCCGTTCCATGCGGTACAGCAGGGTGCGCCGCGGCAAGCCCAGCTCGCGCGCGGCCTGGCTCTGGTTGCCGCGGTTCTTGCGCAGGCAGTCGAGCAGCAGGTTGCGCTCGACCCGCTCCATGCGTTCGCGCAGGTTCAGGGTGTTGTCTGCGCTGCTGCTGTCGCGGCGCAGGTTGAAGTGCTCGGGCAGCAGCTCGCCGCCTTCGCAGAGCAGCACGGCGCGCTCGACCAGCCCCTTGAGCTCGCGCACGTTGCCGGGAAAGGCATAACTGGCCAGGTGTTCCAGGGTGGTGTCGGCCCAGCGGCAGGCATCGCGCTGGAGGAAGGTGCTGGCCTTGTCGGCGAAATGCCGCGCCAGGCGCAGGATGTCTTCGGCGCGCTCGCGCAGCGGCGGCAGCTCGATGGGAAAGTGCGACAGGCGATAGAACAGGTCTTCGCGAAAGCGTCCCTCCTCGACCAGGCTGCGCAGGTCGCGGTGGGTGGCGGCGACGATGCGCACGTCGACGGTGTGCGTGTCGGTGCTACCCAGCGGGCGTACTTCGCCCTCCTGCAACACGCGGAGCAGCTTGGCTTGCAGGGCCAGCGGCATGTCGCCGATTTCGTCGAGGAACAGGGTGCCGCCATCGGCCGCATCGAACAGGCCTTTGCGGTCGCGGTCGGCGCCGGTGAAGGCGCCTTTGCGGTAGCCGAACAGCTCGCTTTCCAGCAGATTTTCCGGCAGCGAGGCGCAGTTCTGCACGATAAAGGCACTGCTGCGGCGAAAGCCGCAATCATGGATGGCGCGCGCCACCAGTTCCTTGCCGGTGCCGGTTTCGCCGGTCAGCAGCACGCTCACCGGGTTGTGCAGCACCTTGCCGATCAATTGGTAGACGCTGCGCATGCGCGGGCTGTCGCCAATCAGGCCATAACCGCTGGCGCACGGTGTGGGGATGCTGGCCACGAGCTTTTCGCTGTGTGGCGCCCGCAGGCGCTGCAACAGGTGCAGCTGGGCGATGACGAAGCCACCAAGGTGGCCGAAGGAACCGGCGAAGCCCTGTAGGTCGCGCGACAGCTGACTGGCACTGAGCAGCAGGCCGCACACGCGTTTCTGCTCGTCGAGCAGCGGCAGGCACAGCAGGCTGCGCCAGGGCTGCGCGGCATCCGGCAGGAAGCTGGTCTGGTGCAGGGTGCTGTCCAGTTCATTGAGGCTGAGCACCTGGTTCTGGCACAGGCAATATTGCAGCAGTTGTTCGCCGTCGTAGTCGCTTGGCAGGCTGGTGCTTTCGCGTGGTTGCAGCAGGCCGTTCTGCCACTCGGCGGAGAGGGTCAGGCGGGTATGTGTGTTGTCCAGCAGGTACAGCTGGCTCAGCTCGCAACCAGAGAGTTGCGCCGCGGCTTCGACCAGGCCGCCGAGCAGGCTGTCGCTATTCGCCGCGCGCGCCAGGCTGGCGAAGCGTTGCAGCAGTGCCTCGGCATAGCGCAGCGGCTGCGGCACCTGGTTGAACATCGGCGGGACCTTAAGCGAACTCACAGACCACCGCTCCTTCGCCGTCCAGGGTGGCGTGCACGCGCTGTAGGGTGTCGCCGCTGGCCATGGCCGCGAGCAGGCGATCGACCACCAGCGGTTGCAGGTGCTGGTCGATCAGGTGATCGATCAGGCGCGCGCCGCTGTCGCTGTGGCTACAGCGCTCGGCGAGGTTGGCCAGTAGCGCCGGACAGTGGCTGAACTGCAACTGGCGGCGTTGCAGGCGCTCGCCAAAGCGCGCCAGCTTGAGGCCGACCAGTTGGTTGAGCACCGCGCCATCGATCGGGTAGTACGGCACCACGCGCATCCGGCCGAGCAGCGCGGGTTTGAAGTGCTGGCTGAGGGTCGGGCGAATCGCCTGTTCCAGGTCTTCCGCCGTCGGCCGCTGGCCATCCTGGCAGAGGCTGGCGATGCGTTCGCTGGCGAGGTTGCTGGTCATCAGGATCAGCGTGTTGCGGAAGTTGATCTCGCGCCCTTCGCCGTCGTTGGCCACGCCCTTGTCGAAGATCTGATAGAAGACGTTCATCACGTCTGGATCGGCTTTTTCCACTTCATCGAGCAGCACCACCGAGTAGGGTTTCTGCCGCACGGCTTCGGTGAGCATGCCGCCCTCGCCGTAACCGACGTAGCCGGGCGGCGCGCCGATCAGCCGCGAAACCGTGTGCTTCTCCTGGAATTCGGACATGTTGATGGTGGTGAGGAAGCGCTCGCCGCCGTACAGCAGATCGGCTAGGGCCAGGGTGGTTTCGGTTTTGCCGACCCCGCTGGGGCCGACCAGCAGAAACACGCCCACCGGCGTATCGGCGCGATTGAGGCCGGCGGCGCTGGCGCGCATCGAGCGGTCGAGGGCGACGATGGCTTGCTCCTGACCGCGCACGCGCTGGCCGAGGTCGCGGGCGAAGGTCAGCACCTTGCTGTTGTGCTCACGGGCCAGTTGGCTCAGCGGCACGCCGGTCCAGTGGCTGATCACCTCGGCGACCAGGCGCGGGCAGACTTCGAAGCTGACCAGGCGCTCGGCGGCTTGGGCGCTGGCCAGTTCGATCTGTATTTCGCGCAGCTCGGCTTCCAGTTGCTCCAGGGCCAGTTGCTCTTCGTCGTCGTTCTCACCGGCAGATTGGCGAGCGCTGGCGCATTGCTTGCGCAGGTCGAGCAGGCGCTCGGCCAGCGCACGCTGCACGGCCCAGCGGGTCTCGACCTGCTCCAGTTCGGCGCGCGCCTCGCCCAGGCGACTCTCCAGCTGGGTCAGGGCGGCGGTGTCGATATTCAGGCCGGCATCCAGATCGCGGCGCAGGGCTTCGTCCTGCCGCTCGCCCTCGGCGATTTCGCCGCGCAGACGCTCCAGTGCGTCCGGTGCGGCGGCCAGGCTGATGCGTACGCGGGCGCAGGCGGTGTCCAGCACATCCACCGCTTTATCCGGCAGTTGCCGGCCGGCCAGGTAACGGGCGGACAGTTCGGCGGCGGCGACCACCGCATCGTCGCGCAGGTAGATGCCATGGCTCTTTTCATACACCGGCGCCAGGCCACGGAGGATGGTCACCGCTTCCTCGACCGTCGGCTCATGTAGCTGCACCGGCTGGAAGCGTCGAGCAAGGGCCGGGTCTTTCTCGAAGTACTTCTTGTATTCGCTCCAGGTGGTGGCGGCGATGGTGCGCAGTTCGCCGCGCGCCAGAGCCGGCTTGAGCAGGTTGGCGGCATCGCCACTGCCGGCCTGGCCGCCCGCGCCGATCAGGGTGTGGGCTTCGTCGATAAACAGGATGATTGGTTTCGGCGCGGCTTTGACTTCGTCGATCACCCCTTGCAGGCGGCGCTCGAACTCGCCTTTGACGCTGGCGCCCGCTTGCAGCAGGCCGAGGTCCAGACAGAGCAGCTCGACGCCCTTGAGCACAGCCGGCACTTCACCGTTGGCAATGCGCAGGGCCAAGCCTTCGACGATGGCGGTTTTGCCGACGCCGGCCTCGCCGACCACGATCGGGTTGTTCTTGCGCCGCCGCGCGAGGATATCGATCATCTGGCGGATCGCGCCGTCGCGGCACAGCACCGGGTCGAGCTTGCCGTCGCGCGCCTGTTGGGTGAAGTTGTGGGTAAAGCGCGACAGGTTCGATTCGCCGCCTGCGGGTTTACCCGTGGCCGCTTGCGGCTGCTGGGCCATGGCGAATTCGCGCAGGCGTTCGGCATTCAGTTTGGCCAGCAAGGGCTGGTAGTGGCTGCCGGCATAGCGCATCGGGTTGCGCAGCAGGGCGAGGATCAGCGCGGCCTGCTCGACCTGGCTCTGGCCGAGTTCGAGGCTGGCCACCAGCAGGGCGTCTTGCAGCCACTGCACCAGTTCGGTGGCGAACACCGGGTTGCGCGATTCGTTATGTTCGCCACGCGGTTGCAGGGCCCGGGCCAGCTCGCCGGCATCGACGTCGGCATCTTGCAGAGCGCGACTGAGCAGGCCGTCGGGGCGCTCCAGCAGGCCGAGCAGCAGGTCTTCGACCAGAATTTTGCTGCCGCCACGCACCACACAGCGCTCGGCGGCGTTTTCCAGGTCACGCTTGGTTTCGCCATCCAGGGCCTGGACCAGCTGTTGTAAATCGACGTTGATCATCTTCATCAATCCTTAATGAGCTTTGCTGCCGAGGGTGACCACGCCGTCGGCGTGGTCACGACCGAGCCAGCTGGTCCAGCCAAGGCGGCAGGGGTTGTCGGCGCCGATACGCAGTTCGCGGATCTCGTCCTGGCGCAGTTCGAGGCGGATGTCATAGTCCAGCGGGTCGCGCAGGGTGAAGCGCACCAGCGCGCAGAGCGGCTGGTAGCCGGTGCCGATCGGCAAGAATTCGTGGAAGCGCGTCCAACTGAGCTGGCGCACATGGATGCGGAACTTGCCGCCACGATCGCGTACCCATTCGCCGAGCACCAGGTCCTCGCCGAGGCGGCTGTTGGCCAAACCGAGGCGGTTGCGCTGCTCACCGAGAATTTCCACCTGACGCTCCAGGCATTGTTCGATAAACAGCTCGGCGTGCTTGAAGTAGTAGCGCAGCACCGACTCGATCAGCGCCGCCGAGTGGGCGCGCAGACTGAGCAGGCCGAGGTAGGGCAGCAGGCGTTTCCAGTTCAGCTCGGAGGCGCTGCGGATGGTTTTGCCGCCGAGACCGATCAGCGCAAACAGCTGCTCGGAGAAGGGGTCCAGCGCCCCGCTGTGGAAGCGCGAGTGGTAGCGGTATTTCTGCCAGATCGGCAACAGCAGGCGTTGCAGGCGGTTGTTGAACAGATCGAGGAAGTCACGGGTCGGGTTGCCGTCTTCGCTGTCGCCCAGCGCCTGCTCGCCATAGAAGGCCGGCAGTGGCGAGCCGGCCCCGAACAGGCTGACCAGGTTGATGCGCAGGCGCGCACGCAGCTCGCCGTGTTCTTCGAAGAACTGCACGCGATCGATATCGCTGCCGGGGAAACCCATGCTCGGGTTGGCCTGCAGCTCCAGCCGCTGATACAGCGCCTCCTCATCCAGCCCAGGGTGGGCGATGCGCAAGCGTTCCAGCACCAGCTGCACACCCTGGAACAGGCTGTACTCGCGGATGCCCCGGCTAAGCCGGGTAAGACCCAGCTCAAAGTCTGCGGTGCGGCGCTCAGGCGGCGTTGCCGTCTCTTGCTCGCATGCCGTTGCGCCGGGTCTCATAGCAGGGGTTGTTGCCCCATGCGCGGCGTCCATTGATATACCTCTCCCTGTGTGCTCTGCACGCGCAGCTCGTGGTACGAGTTGAGGCTGGCGTACAGGGCGAAAAATTCATTGAGTACCGAGGCGAAGAGGAACAGGTCGCCCTCGCCGACATAGCCTTCGGGGTTGATCGTCAATTGGGTGCGCACCCCGCGCACCGGCAGGCCGCGGTGCAGGCGGTCGACGTGCTGGTGACCGATGCTTTTCAGGCCGTCGAGCAGGCGTTTGCTGACCTTCTCCTGATGCTGGTCGTAGTAGCGCGGCAGGTCGTAGGTTTCCAGGATCACCTTGAGCGCCTCGACGTTGGCCAGCGACAGGTAGTTCAGCGACATGTTGCTGATCAGCTTCCAGAGGAAGTCGCGGTGCAGCGGCGGTGCATAGCTCGGCGTCACCGCGCTGATATTGCGGAAGGTGAGGAACTCCGGGGTGTCTTCGCTGGGCATGCAGATATCGCCGAGGCCCAGTTGGCGCGGCAGGTTCTGGTTGGTGCAGGTCAGCTCGATCGACAGCGTCTCGTGCTGGTCGAGGTTGCGCAGGCCGAAACTCAGGTAGGTTTCCAGGCCGTCGCCAAGCAACGAAGGCTGCTGGCGTACGCTGTAGTGCGGGCGCGCCAGGGGCACGTCGAAGCTCGGGTCGTGCTCGAAGGATTCGAACGGCACGTACTCCTCATAGCCTTTGCCGCCGGGTTTCCAGCCGGTAACGCGGTCCACCGAAAACACCCCACAATGCTGCGAATCGAGCTCGGACGGCAGCAACAGGTACTGGTCCTGCTTGCCGTCCAGGCGAATCGGGATGGCGTCGTGGGCGAACAGGTTGACCACCGGCGTGCAGTACAGGCGCACGTTGTCCAAGCTCGGACGGATGCGCTGCACCCCGGCTTTCTGGATCTCGAAGCGCAGCTCCAGGCCGCGGGCCTGCTTGAGCAACTCTTCGGGTAGGCGTTTGAGCGCCTCCAGGCCCTTGATGTCGACGAACAGGAACTTGTCCTGGAAGGCGAAGTATTCCTGTAGGTAGCGATAACCGCGGAAGGTGTTCAGCGGATAGGGGATCAAGGCTTCGTCTTCGGCAAAGCCGACCGGCTGCACCTGCTCGGTGCCCAGTTGCAGCGGTCGAAGCGCTTCTCCCTGGGCATCTTTCAGCGGCGTGCCGTCGTCGCCCAGGAGCACCAGTTGGAGGCTGTCCAGGTGGCGCAGCAGGCCAAGGTAGAGCAGCTGGCTGATATAGCGCTCGCCCGCCAGGTGCAGCCGCAGCTGCTTGAGGTTCAGCTCGCCGAGGTGGCCATCGGCGCTCATCGCCAGGCGCAGGCTGAGCAATGCGCCGTCGCCCTTGACCGAATACTCCAGACCGCTCAACGCCAGTGGCAACACCTCGGTGGCAAACGCGGTGCGGAAGCGGCAGGTGACGCCCTGGATCGGTTTGGACTCCACCGGCGTATTGCGTGGCACCGACAGCGCTGGGCCAGGGCGTTTCAGCGGATCGAACTGCAACATGCTGAACGCCGGCAGCGGGCGCATATAGTTCGGCCACAGCAGGTGCATCAGCGAGTGGGTCAGCTCCGGCAGCTCGTCGTCGAGCTTCTGCCGCAGGCGGCCGGTGAGAAAGGCGAAGCCTTCCAGCAGACGCTCGACATCCGGGTCGCGCCCGCTCTGCCCAAGAAACGGCGCCAACGCCGGGCTGCGCTCGGCGAAGCGCTTGCCCAAGTGGCGCAGGGCGGTGAGTTCGCTTTGGTAGTAGTGGTTAAAAGACATCAGGCCTCATTCCTTGAGTGTGAAATTGGCACTTCTTTGCGCCGCAATAGGAAAAGCGGTGCTGTCGTTATAAAAGTCGCAATTAATGCTGGCGTGTAAAAAGCTAATAAACCGTTGCTAATGATTGAATTGAAGCGTCCCCAAAAAGTAAAAACTAAAGTCGTCAACGTACTCGTTAATGCCCAGCATATAGAAAAGGTAACTACGCGTAGCCAGGATTTTGTAACTCTTCTGAGAGCGATAACAACAAGAAAAAGTGCCAGAGATAGAATTGGCAGGTTGGCTGTGCATATGAAAAATACAAATTCAAGAAATGGGACGCTCTGCTCTGTCATGTCGGCCTACTTTTTATGTTTTCTAAGTAAGTAAGTGCGGGTCATTATTTTCTTTGATATGACCCCTGGCAGTTCTTGACTGTCTCCTGAATATTTTGTGCGTTGGATGGGTGATGCTGTTATGTACATAAATTAATGCTCTGAGCTGGCAGTCTGAAAAAACATTGCGTAAATAACAAAGACAGCCATTGAAAATATGTAGCCAACTAAAAATATATATGGTGAGAAGGCAACCCATAACAAGGCCATGGCAATGCCAGACATATCACCCATCACAACATGAGCCAATCCATAGATCACCCATGGCACACCGTAGAATGGAATAAAAATAATAGGTGCCCACCAAATAAGACGCGCTGTAGCTGCCTCTGATTTTTTCTTGATATACCTAGTAGCCCATATTGCGAAAGCTGGATAAGCGATAATTCCGAATGAAAGTCCATAAGTCAGGAGAATGTCATCAAGGCTTTGTGGGCCACGGAGCATAGACTCCAGCAATGGTAGCGACACAAGAAAAACGGCAGGCGTCCAAATGGCAATCTGGAAAAACCTGTAAACAGTTAGGCTCATTGATTTGCTCTCGACTTATTGGGCATAGGCTCTTGCCATGGCCACATCCATCGCTCGGCACTGGGGTCGAGAGTTAGGAAGAATTCGTTCCACACGGCAATTGTATGGAATTCGAGCTTTTCTTTATTTTGTTGTCTGCGCTTCAGTTCGTTTGCAATAAGGCCGTTAAAGTTACCATTGTCGTCGAGGCCGATTCGTATGGCAGAAGCTATCATCGGATACTTTTTATCTCCCCAGAGGGAGAATAAAGCCGCACCTTTGCGTACATGTATACCCAGAAAAATCGCAGTGCCTGCTGGGTCGACAATAAAAGCTTCACAATTCGGGAAGCCGTCACCACTCACATAGGTGACGATATCCATATGTTTGGATACGCGATCAATAGTGATAACGAACTTGTAACTAACGTCTAGACTGGGGACAAATGTCACGCCTAGATTTTCCTTCAATTCAGCAGACGGAAAAAATGCATGGTTCTCACCTGCATATCCTCCGTCGATATGCAGTGTCGTAACTGGGCCGTCTTCCTTTCTTAAAACTGGCCAAGCATCGCCCTTGGGCTTTAGAACTCCATCATATCGAGTGTGATTGCCGCTAATTTTTCCGGAATCATTCGATTCGGTTCCTACGTCAAGTGCTTTACCGGAGAGAGCATCCACCTTGAAACGATGCCAGATTCGTGACGTGACCTCTGCCCCAACTTCTCCAGAGACACCACTTGCTCTCAGAGAAAAACCACGGGCATCACCTTCAAAATTTAAACCGCTCCAGCCAAAAGTCTTGCCTGGATGAAATGAGCGAATGTTTAGCTCATAGCGAGCAAGCTTTGCCAGCTTCAGGTTAACGACCTGCCCAGTACGCTGGGTTGACGGTGTGGAGTTGGCACGTTTCAGGGCTGCATCAGGCATGAGCGACACCGTTTGGCTGTAGCAGTGAAATGGTCAGCTCCTGACGCTGTTTGCCCGTGTTGATGACAGTTGTCTTGCCTTCGCTATCTGTGATGCCCTCATGCACTTCGCCAGATGCAGTGACAATGCGGTAGCCATAGTTGGCTATAGGGTTCCCGCTATCGTCCTGAATAACAAAAAACTCGTCGAAGAAGCCCGGAAGACCAAGAGGCTCAATAAATGGCGCAGGCGAGTGAGCGGTCCCAATCAATACTGTCCCCGAACCCGCAGTTACCGGATTGCCATGACTACCCACGGTGCCGAGCACGGTGGCTGGCTTGCCGTTGATCAGCACGGTGGGAATCACCGCGCCGGCCATGGCGCCGCCGCAGGCGGAAGGGTCGCCCATGCGCGCGGCCGGCAGGTTGTCGAACAGCACGTCGGGGGAGCCGGCGACAATCGGGTTACTGCCGTGGCCGGGGATCGGGCAGGCGGTGGGGTCACTGACGCGGGCGGCGGGTTTACCGGACATCCTTATCGCTCCTCAATGAACTTTCACTTGTCCGCTGCCATCCAGGCTTGCGGAGAAACTCACTTGGCGCTTGAAACCTTCGACTTGCAGCAGGCCTTCGATGGCAAAGGCCAGGCTCAGCGGGTCGTGGTCGCGAGGCAGGGAAATCACCCGCACTTCGGTCAAGCGTGGTTCGTACGCTTCGATAAAGCGTTCGATGGCGATACGCGCCTGCTGCAGCGAATCGTGCAGCGACAGGCGCATATCGTTGAGATCGGGCAACCCGTAGTCGGGCAGCGTTTGCACGCTACCCGCCCGGGTGCTGAGCATTTTCGCCAGGTGGGTAGCCACCGACGCCATGGCGGCGACCTCGCGGCTCCAGCCAGCGCGCTGGCTGGCTTCACCGCCGAGGCGTTCGAATAGGCTTCCGTAACCTGACATAAGGATGCTTATTCCTTGTCCAGCTTGCCGACCAAGGACAGGGTGAAATCGGCACCCATGTACTTGAAGTGCGGGCGCACGTTGAGGCTGACGCGGTACCAGCCCGGCTCACCATCCACATCGCTGACGATCACTTGAGCGGCGCGCAGCGGACGACGGCTACGTACTTCGGAGCTGGGGTTTTCCTGGTCGGCAACGAACTGGCGAATCCACTTGTTGAGCTCCTGTTCGAGGTCGGTGCGCTCTTTCCACGCGCCGATCTGCTCGCGCTGCAGCACTTTCAGGTAGTGGGCCAGGCGGTTGACGATGAACAGGTAGGGCAGCTGGGTGCCGAGCTTGTAGTTCAGTTCGGCGGTCTTGCCTTCTTCGCTGATGCCGAAGAACTTCGGCTTCTGCGCCGAGTTGGCGGAGAAGAACGCGGCGTTGTCGCTGCCTTTGCGCATGGTCAGGGCGATAAAGCCTTCTTCGGCCAGCTCGTATTCACGACGGTCGGAGACCAGCACTTCGGTGGGGATCTTGGTTTCGATCTCGCCCATGCTTTCGAAGTGGTGCAGCGGCAGGTCTTCCACCGCGCCACCGCTTTGCGGGCCGATGATGTTCGGGCACCAGCGGAACTTGGCGAAGCTGTCGGTCAGTTTGCTGGCGAAGGTGTAGGCAGTGTTGCCCCACAGGTAGTGCTCGTGGCTGTTGGCGACGTTCTCTTTGTAGACGAAGGTCTTTACCGGGTTGTCTTCCGGATCGTAGGGGTTGCGCAACAGGAAGCGCGGTACGGTGAGGCCGACGTAGCGGGCGTCTTCCTGCTCGCGGAAGCTCTGCCACTTGGCGAATTGCGGGCCTTCGAAGTGATCTTTCAGATCCTTCAGGTCCGGCAGGCCGGTGAAGCTTTCCAGGCCGAAGAATTTCGGACCGGCAGCGGCGATAAATGGCGCGTGGGACATGGTGGCGACACTGGCCACGTATTGCAGGGTCTTGACGTCCGGCGCGCTCGGGTCGAAGAAGTAGTTGGCGATCAGCGCGCCGACCGGCTGGCCACCGAACTGGCCGTATTCGGCGGTGTAGATGTGCTTGTACAGGCCGGACTGGGTGATTTCCGGGCTGTCTTCGAAGTCATCGAGCAGGTCCTGCTTGGAGGCGTTGATGATCTCCAGCTTGATGTTTTCGCGGAAGTTGGTGCGGTCCACCAGCAGCTTGAGGCCGCGCCAGGAGGATTCCAGGGCCTGGAATTCCGGGTTGTGGAGGATTTCGTCCATCTGCCGGCTGAGCTTGGCGTCGATCTCCGCGATCATGCGGTCGACCATGGCCTTTTTCACCGGCTCATTTTCGTTCTGCGGCTTCAGCAACTCTTCGATAAAGGCCGACACGCCACGCTTGGCGATGTCATAGGCTTCGTCGTCCGGAGTCAGTTTGGTCTCGGCGATGATGCGGTCGAGAATGCCGAGTTCGGCGGCGCTACGGCCGCCTTCCACTGCTGCGCTAGTGCTCATGAATTAGCTTCCTTGTTAATTGAGATCAGGAGTCCAGCTTGGCTTGGGCAGCCAGGCCGAGTTCGCCGAGTACGCGGTCCCGCGAGTCGTCGTCGGCCAGCACGCTTTCGATCGCCTTGCGGAAGGCTGGGGCGTTGCCCAGTGGGCCTTTGAGGGCTACCAGGGCGTCGCGCAGTTCCATCAGCTTCTGCAGCTCGGGCACTTGCTCGACCAGGTTGGCCGGGTTGAAGTCCTTCATCGAGTTGATGCGCAGCTGCACCGCCATGTCGTCGCCTTCGGCGTCGTCCTGCAGACGATTAGGGACGGCGAACGTCAGGTTGAGTTCCTGCTTGGCCAGCACTTCGTCGAAGCTGTTCTTGTCGATGCTGATCGGCTTGCGGTCTTCGATCTTGCGATCATCGGCGCGCTGGGTGAAATCACCCAGAACCATCAGTTTCAGCGGCAGTTCGATCTCTTCCTGAGCACCACCGGTGGCAGGTTTGAAGGTGACGTTGATGCGTTCCTTGGGGGCTACCGAGCCTTCTTTGGCCATGGTCTTTCTCCGTTACGGTTATGGCCCGAGGGCCTAGTTGCGCGGTCGCGCCTTACTCCAGTACCACTTCAAGATCGAGGTGGCACAACCTGCGGTAGATCTCTTCCTTGCTTTCACGTACGGCGTGGTTCTGCGGCAACAGCTCGCAGCAGCTGTGCAGCATGCGCAGTACATCCAGGGCGAGATCGGGTTCCCAGTCGCTTAGGCCGGTGGCTTGCAGCGTCTGGTCGAGCGAGTCGAGCTGGGTCTTGGCCAGTTCGTATTTCTTGGCGCTGAAGCACAGGCGCGCCAGGGTCAGTTGCCAGAAGAAACGTTCGCGGCCGCCGCGTGCCTTGCCCAGGCCTTGCTTGAGTTGTTGCACGGCGGCTTTCAGGCCGTCCTTGCGCAGTTTCGGCAGGACTTCCTGCAAGGCGATGTCCCAGGCTGGCTGGCTGCCGCTTTCATTGGCCACTGGGGTGTTTTCGCTGACCGGCGCGTGCAGGTGTGGCATCACGTGGGCGCTCAGCCAGGCGCGGGTCTGCGCATCGGCGAAGGCGCTGCCGTCGTGGTAGCGCAGTTCCTCCAGGCCGTGCATGCGTTGCAGGAACAGGGTGAGTTGGATTTCCACTTCGCGCATTGCCTGTTCTGCTTCCAGGCCTTGCAGGCATTGCCAGACCAAGTGCTGGCCGTCGAGCCAGAAGGGCGCACGGGCGATGCTGGCCTCCAGGTCGACCAGCAGGTCGGCGTACTGGCCGTTCTGGTAGCGTTCCTGATAGCTGGCCAGCTTGTCGGCGGGCAGGCCGCGCAGGGCGGTGATCTGTTCGGCGTTGCGTTCCGGCAGGCTGTCGATGGGTAGCCACAACAAGGTGCGGGCCAGGCGCAGCGCGCGCAGGTCGCTGGCTTTCTGCTTGAGCCAATAGGCGCACAGCGGCCGCGCCTGGTCTTGCAGGCTGCGCAGGCTCTTGTGCGCTTCTTTTTCGCTTTCTACCGGGGCGCCGGGGGTGAGCATCTGGCTGGCAGCCTGCTTGACCTGGGCAATCGCCGCGCCGACCGAGCCTGGCTCCGGCTGGCCTTGGCTGGCGCGTTTGACCAGTTCGTCCAGGCGCCGGCACAACGGCAGCAGCAGCGGGGCATCGGTGCCCAGGTGGGCCGACAGGCAGGTTTCCAGGGCGCGCAGTTGTTCGGCCAGACTGCGGAACAGCGCCAGTTGCTCGCCAATCGGCACATGCTCGGCCAGTGCCTGTTCCAGGCGTGGCAGCAACCAGCTGATGGCAGCGGCGCGGGTGCGCGACTTGCGTGGGTGCAGTTCGTTCCAGTGGTTGAGGCAGAGGTAGTGCAGCAGGCTCAAGCCGGCTTGCAGGCCAGCGAAGGATTCGCGTTGATACAGGCCCCAGATCAGCCAGGCGGCAACGCGTAAATCCTTGGAGTGGGCGCTGAGCAGGGTTTCGCTGTTTTCGCGGACTTTCTGCCAGTCGATCGCGGCGGTTTCATGCAGCGCGGTGGCCTTGCCCAGCTCGTTTTCCAGGACTTCATATTCGCTGGAGTAACGCATGTCGCTGCCGGCAAAGTCCCCTTCGTTAATAGGGAGTTTGGCCAGCGCTAAATAATGAGCAGTGAGTTTGTTGGCGTAGGTCATTCCATGACTCAATTGTTGAATCCGACAATTCGAGAGTAAGTGGCGCTATATAAGCAGGCACTTTAAATTGTCTGAGTTGCGCAACTTGTTGCGCACATCAATGTGCAACAAGTTGCGCAAAATCCTTATGAGGTGGGCATCCTAGTCCCATGGTTGGTAGTGGGCAACCATTGAAAGTGTGAAATGTGTAACAGCAGGGAATATTTGTCGACGCATTAATGGGACGATGGTTCCCATTAATTTTGCGGACTATTTCGCAAGTCTTAGTGTGCTTAAAAGATGTAGGAAGTTTTATTGCTGACGTGTAAGAGATAACTTACTGGCAAACTAGTGGCGCATCACATAAGTGTGGAGGTATTGGTCGTTTTATGTGATCGACGCCCGGTTTTACGGTGTTTGATTGTGGCAAGCGAATGGTTGGGCGGCGGAGCGTCCGGCGGGTCCAGGAGTAGGCCGCCAGACGTACATCGATAGTGCTCGTTCAGTTCAATACCGGTTCCGACCACAGGCTGACGCTGAGGGTGTGCTGGCTGCCGGGTGCCAGCAACAGTGTGTCATCGAGCACGTTGGCGTGTTCGATGCACAGCATGCGCTGCCAGGCCGTGTCGGCGAATTGCGAGAGGCGTTGGGCCTTGGCGATCCATGGGTTCCACAGCACGGCCGAGCCTGAGCCGCTGCTGCGCAGCAGGATGCGGCGCTGCCAGGCAGGATCAAGGATGCTCATGTGTGCCGGCGTTTCCAGGTAAATGCGGTCGGTTTCGCCCTGAAAACCCAGCGGGCCACTCTGCTGGCGGGTCTGCCAGTTTTCCAGGGTTTCGATGTAGCGGCAGCCCTCCAGGCCTTCGACGTGCACCTGGCGGATGTCGCTGACGGCGAAATAGCTGTGCAGCGCCTGACTGATGGCTAGCGCCGTGGTGCCAAGGTTGCGGCTGCACAGGTCAAGGTTGAGGTGGCTATCCAGGCGGATGCGCAGGCTCAGTTCGGCCGCATGCGGCCAGTCGGGCAGCGCTTGCTCGGTGCTGTTGTAGGTGAATTCGAGGTTGACCCCGTCGTCCTGGCTGTCGATGCCGCGCAACTGCCAATCGATGCCGCGCACCAGGCCATGTGCCGGCGCCTGCGTGGGTTGTCGATGCATGGCTTGTACCGCGGCTGGATTGCGTTGCAGGTCGCCGAACCAGGGCCAGCACACCGGCACACCGCCGCGTACGCTTTGCCCGCGCTGGTACGCCGCCTGCTCGCTCAGCCAGATCAGTGGCGGTTGGTTATCGCGTTGGTAGCTGAGTAGCTGAGCGCCTTGCTGGGCAATCAGCAGTTCGGCATCGGCATGGCGGACGCGCCAACAGGTGAGCCCGTCCAGCTCGATGCGTTCAACATGGGAAGTGGCCATCGGCGTGCTCTATTGCGGGTGAGGGTACTCACCATTGGACCGCAGCTTGGCCGGCAGTCCAAGGGGCAGATAGCAAAACGCCCGTCACCAGGACGGGCGTTTTGCTGAGGTGCGGCGGTGTTACTTGCCGTACACCTGCTCCGGTAGCCAGGTGATCAGCCCTGGGAACTGGTAGGCGATGACCAGCAGCAACAGCTGGATCAGGATAAACGGCACCACGCCCTTATAGATGGTGCTGGTGGGTACCGACGCGGGCGTGACCCCGCGCAAATAGAACAGCGCGAAGCCGAACGGTGGGGTGAGGAAGGATGTTTGCAGGTTCAGCGCGATCATCACGCCCAGCCACACCGGGTCCAGACCCATGGCCAGCAATACCGGGCCGACAATCGGTACCACCACGAAGGTGATCTCGATGAAGTCGAGGATAAAGCCGAGCAGGAAGATCACCAGCATCACCAGGAAGAACGCACCGAGTACGCCGCCAGGCAATTGTGCGAATACGTCCTCGATCATCGCTTCGCCGCCGAAGCCGCGGAACACCAGGGAAAACAGCGAGGCACCGATCAGGATCATGAAGACCATGGCGGTGATTTCGGTGGTGCCGTAGGCCACTTGACGCAGTTGGCCGAAGTTCAGCTTGCCCTTGTAGAAGGCCAGCAGCATGGCGCCCAGCGCGCCGAGAGCGGCGGCTTCGGTCGGTGTGGCGTAACCGGCGAGGATCGAACCGAGTACTGCGCCGATCAGCAGCAGTGGTGGCACCAGCGCGTTGATCAGTTTGTCCCATTCGATCGGGCCGAGCTCCTCCTGCGGCAGTGCCGGCAATTTCTTCGGCTGGAAGATCGCCACGCCGATGATGTAAAGGATATACATGCCAACCAGCATCAGGCCGGGGATCAGCGCGCCGACGAACAGGTCGCCGACCGAGACGGTCTTTGGCGAGAAGATGCCCATCTTCAGTTGCGCTTGCTGATAGGCGCTGGACATCACGTCGCCCAACAGCACCAGCACGATCGATGGCGGAATGATCTGCCCGAGGGTGCCGGTGGCCGCCAGGGTGCCGGTGGCGATGGCCGGGTCGTAACCACGCCGGAGCATGGTGGGCAGGGCCAGCAGACCCATGGTCACCACGGTGGCGCCGACGATACCGGTGCTGGCGGCGAGCAGCGCGCCGACCACGCATACGGAAATCGCCAGACCGCCGCGCAGGGTGCCGAACAGCCGCGACATGGATTCCAGCAGGTCTTCGGCGACCCTGGATTTCTCCAGCATCACGCCCATAAACACGAACAGAGGCACCGCCAGCATGGTCTGGTTGTTCATGATGCCGAATAACCGGTTGGGCAGAGCGCTCAGGTAACCGGCATCGAAGGTGTTGGTGAGAATGCCGATACCGGCGAACAGCAGGGATACGCCACCGAGGGTGAAGGCCACCGGGTAGCCGGCCATCAGCGCCAAGCAAATGCTGGCGAACAACAGAATTGCCATTAACTCAGCCATGTTTCACCTCAGGCTCGGGCAGGCGACCGGCGAGCATATATGCGGATTTAATTAGGTCGGAAATGCCTTGCAGTACCAGGCTGATCACCAGCACCAAGATGATGCTTTTTTGCAGGTAGACAAACTTCAGGCCACCGGATTCGCTGGAACCTTCGAAGGTTGCCCAGGAGTTCCCGACGTAATCCCAGCTGCTCCAGCCGAGGAACAGGCACAGTGGCAAGAGAAACAGCAGGGTGCCGAGGCTATCCACCAGGGCTTGGCGGCGCCCGCTGAACTTCTGGTAGAAGATGTCCACGCGCACATGCGCGTTACGTTGCAGGGTCCAGGCCGCGGCGCCCATGAATACCAGGGCGTGGGCGTACAGTACGGCTTCTTGCAGGGCGGTAGCGCCGATGCCGAAGCCGTAGCGCAGCACGACCACTAGTGCGGTGCCGAGCACCAGGAACAGGGTCAGCCAGGCGCAGGCCTGACCGAAGCGGGTATTCAGCGCATCGATGAAATGCGCAATGCTTAATGGAAGTGGAGACTTGTCGGACATGTCGAGTCCTTATCGTTATGGGTGAGGATGGCAGGCAAGCCGGCGATTTTAGGCAGGCCAGGGTTGTCGCAGCAATGCCACTACAACTTTAGTCGTATCTACTAGGCTTGAGGGTCACTTCCCCCTATGTTACTCAGGCATAGTTTGCCTACAGCGATCCTGTGGTCAGACCAATACAACAAGAAGGAGCATTGCATGAAACGTCGTCAAATTCTCGCAGCAGCGGGCGTAGGTCTTGCCGCCACCGCATTGGCCGGCTGCAACAAAGAGGCTGAAACCGCCGCCAAGCCTCAAGAGGGTGCGGGTGGGGAGACCTTTAACTGGAAGATGGTCACCTCCTGGCCGAAGAACTTCCCTGGTGTAGGCGTAGGGGCCGAGCGCTTCGCCACGCTGGTCAATGAGATGAGCAATGGCCGTCTGAAGGTCAAGGTCTATGCCGCTGGCGAGCTGGTGCCGGCGCTGGAAGTGTTCGATGCAGTCTCCCGCGGCACCGCCGAAATGGGTCATGGCGCGCCGTACTACTGGAAAGGCAAAGTGCCGGCCGCACAGTTCTTCTGCGCGCTGCCATTCGGCCCGAATGCTCAGGAAATGAACGCCTGGCTGCACCGTGGGGGCGGTATGCAGCTGTGGGAAGAAGTCTACAAGCCGTTCGGCGTGCTGCCGATGGCCTGCGGCGCGACGGGCGTGCAGACCGCTGGCTGGTTCAACAAGGAAATCAACGGGGTCGACGACTTCAAGGGCCTGAAGATGCGTACCCCGGGTCTGGGCGGCGAAGTGCTGACCAAGATGGGCGGTACTGTGGTCAACATGCCGGCCGGTGAAATCTTCACCGCGCTGCAAACCGGTGCGATCGACGCCACCGAGTGGATCGGTCCGTACAACGACCAGGCGCTGGGCCTGCACAAAGCGGCCAAGTACTACTACACCCCAGGCTGGCAAGAGCCGAACGTGACCTTCGAACTGGACGTCAACATCAAGGCTTGGGAAACCCTGCCAGCCGACTTGCAGGCCATCGTTCGTGCCGCCGCTCGCGACGTCAACGGCGACATGCTCGACGATTACAACGCGCGCAACATGGAAGCCCTGGAGCAGCTCAAGGGTGAAGGTGTCGACGTGCGCCGTCTGCCGGACGACGTGCTGACCAAGCTCAAGGAAGTGGCTGCCGAAGTGGTCGACGCCAGCGCGGCGGCCGATCCGGTGGCAACCAAGGTGTGGGCACAGCAGAAGGCTTACATGCAGCGCCTGTACGACTATGCCGAGATGAACGAGAAAGACATCTACAACATCCGCGGCTGATTCTTAGCGCACAGCAAAACGCCGGCCCTAGGGCCGGCGTTTTTGTCTCTGCGTTTCAGTATCCAGCTGAAACCCCGTCCTACCGCCGCGCAGGAACCGGGCGAGTGCGACCGCTGCCGTCGATGGCGACGAAGACGAACACTGCTTCGGTGACCTTGCGCCATTCGCTGGACAGCGGGTCGTCGCTCCACACCTCGACCAGCATCTGGATCGAGCTGCGACCGACTTCCAGTGCCTGGGTGTAGAAGGACAATTGCGCGCCGACGGCGACAGGCACCAGGAAGGCCATGCGATCGATCGCGACCGTCGCGACGCGTCCGCCGGCCACTTTGCTGGCCATAGCGGTGCCGGCGAGGTCCATTTGCGCGACCAGCCAGCCGCCAAAAATATCGCCGAAACCATTGGTTTCACGCGGCAGCGCGGTGATCTGCAGGGCTAAGTCGCCTTGGGGAATCGGGTCATCCTGTTCGAAGTCGTTCATCTGATTACGGCTCGCGGCGCGGTTGTTGTTGTAGGCGCGGCGCAGACCGTTGAAAAAGGTAACGAGCAAAGGCGAGGCAAGGCGAGATCAGGCGAGGACGCGGAGTGTACGAGTTGTACATGAGCCGTCTGGGTCTGATTTCAACGCGGCATAGCCGAGCACAGTAGTTTTTCAGTGGCCTGCGGGCCCGCAAGGGTGCGGGTTTCGCGAGTATACCGACTGAACGGTCGCTGGGCGACCATGGCGCTTTGCCGCTAGCGCTGCGTAGGCATTGTTGCCGCGGCGCGCACAAAGTCGCCGGCGGTCATGTAACTGTCACATTGATTTCATAGATTGGTCACGTGGCCTACAGATACTTGGCCCCGTTCTATCCAACACTAATTCTGCTAGGAGCAAGGCATGAAACTTAAGCGTTTGATGGCGGCCATGACTTTTGTCGCCGCTGGCGTGGCCACCGCCACTGCGGTCGCCGCGATCGATCCGGCTCTGCCGACCTATGAAAAGACCTCGGGCGTTTCGGGCAACCTGTCCAGCGTCGGTTCCGACTCGCTGGCCAACCTGATGACCCTGTGGGCTGAAGAATTCAAGCGCAGCTACCCGAACGTCAATATCCAGATCCAGGCTGCCGGTTCCTCCACCGCGCCACCGGCAATGACCGAAGGCACTGCCAACATGGGCCCGATGAGCCGCGCCATGAAGGACAGCGAGATTCAGGCGTTCGAACAGAAATACGGTTACAAGCCGACGGCCGTTCCGGTGGCCATCGATGCCCTGGCGGTATTCGTGCACAAGGACAACCCGATCAAGAGCCTGTCGATCGAGCAAGTGGATGCGATCTTCTCCAGCACCCGCCTGTGCGGTGGCGCCAGCGACATGAAAACCTGGGGTGACGTTGGTCTGACCGGCGAGTGGGCGGCCAAGCCGTTGCAGCTGTTCGGCCGTAACTCGGTTTCCGGCACCTACGGTTACTTCAAGGAAGAAGCCCTGTGCAAAGGCGACTTCAAATCCAACGTCAACGAGCAGCCGGGTTCGGCTTCCGTGGTGCAGTCGATCTCCAGCACCCTGAATGCTATCGGTTACTCGGGTATCGGCTACAAGACCTCCAGCGTGAAGGCTGTGCCGCTGTCGAAGAAAGGCGGCGAAGCGTTTGAAGCCAACGAAGAAAACGCCCTGGCTGGCAAGTTCCCGCTGGCACGTTTCTTCTACGTCTACGTGAACAAGGCGCCGAACAAAGCCCTGAGCCCGCTGGATGCCGAGTTCATCAAGCTGGTGCTGTCCAAGCAAGGCCAGGAAGTGGTCGTTAAAGACGGTTACATCCCGCTGCCGAGCAAAGTGGTTGAGAAAACCATGAAGGAACTGGGCCTGTAAGCCTCTGGTAATACCGGCAGGGACGCCACAGTAAGCCGCCACGCCCGCCTCTTTTTAGAGGTGGGCGTTGCTTTGTCAACGTGCTGTAACTTTTCTGTCACACAAGCTGACTACAGTACACAGCCTGTGCAACGAACGAAAACACGGCGCGCTCATGGCCGCGCAGAGACGCTCTTACTATGAATGACCTGGCAAGTGAAACCATGACCGCCACTCCCAAATCCCTCGGGCTGGACTTCAATACTCCGGCCTTGCAGCGCAAGCGGCGCATACGTGCGCTGAAAGACCGACTGGCACGCTGGTGTGTGTCCATCGGCGGCATGACGGTGCTGGGCGCCATCACGCTGATCTTCTTCTACCTGGCCTACATCGTGTTCCCGATGTTCCAGGGCGCCGGTCTCGACAGCCGCGATCCGGTGCAGCCGGCCTGGCTGGCAGAGGCCGGCAAGCCGCTGTTGATGGCGGTGGAAGAGCAGAACCAAGTGGCCATGCGCCTCGACGCGCGCGGGCAGGTGCAGTTCTTCGATGCCAAGAGCATGGCGCTGCTGAGCGCGGTCACTCTGCCGCTGCCGGCGAATGCCCAGGTGGCTTCCGTCGGGCTCGATCAGCCGGGCAGCAATCGGGTGGCCTTGGGCTTGTCCACCGGCCAGGTGCTGGTGTTCGAGCATGCTTATCCGGTCAGTTACCCGAACGACGTCAAAACCATTACCCCGCGCATTAATTATCCGTTTGGCGAGGCGCCGATCAGCCTGGATCCGCAGGGTCGGGCGCTGGACCATGTCGGCATCAACCTGAACAGCGGCACGCTGCTGCTGAGCGCCTCCAGCGGTACCGACCTGCACGTGCTGAGCCTCGGCCGCGAAGAGAACATGATGACCGGCGAGGTCACGCTCAACGAAGAGCGCATCGCCTTGCCGCAGATCGCCGAACCGATCAAGGCCTTGATCGTCGATCCGCGTCAGCAGTGGTTGTACGTGATCAACGGGCGTGCCACGGCGGATGTGTTCAGCCTGCGCACCAAAGAGCTGAATGGGCGCTACAAGCTGCTCAACGACGGCGCCAGCGAAGTCAGCAGCGCCACTGCGTTGCTCGGCGGCATCTCCTTGATGATCGGCGACAGCAAGGGCGGCATCGCGCAGTGGTTCATGGTGCGCGACGACGATGGCAAGCAGTACCTGAAGTCCATCCGCAGCTTCCAGATGGCCGGCAACGCGATTACCCAGATCATCCCCGAAGAACGTCGCAAAGGCTTCATGGCCTTGGATGCACAAGGTAACCTGGGGATTTTCCACAGCACCGCACACCGCACCTTGTTGGTCGAGCCGATTGCCGATGGGGCTGCGTTGGCGGGCCTGTCGCCGCGCGCCAACCGCGTGCTGGTCGAATCGCAAGGGCAGCTGCAGCGTCTGTTGGTCGACAACCCGCACCCGGAAGTGTCCTGGAGTTCGCTGTGGGGCAAGGTCTGGTATGAAAACTACGACCAGCCGGACTACATCTGGCAGTCGACGTCCGCCAACACCGATGCCGAGCCCAAGCTGAGTCTCGCGCCGCTGGCCTTCGGCACCCTGAAAGCGGCGTTCTACGCCATGCTGCTGGCGGCGCCGTTGGCGATTGCCGCGGCCATCTACACCGCCTACTTCATGGCGCCGGCCATGCGCGGCAAGATCAAACCGGTGATCGAGCTGATGGAGGCTTTGCCGACGGTGATCCTCGGCTTCTTTGCCGGCCTGTTCCTCGCGCCCTATGTCGAAGGGCATCTGCCGGGCATCTTCAGCCTGCTGATCTTCACCCCGATCGGCATTCTGCTGGCCGGCTTCGCCTGGAGCCGCCTGCCGGAAGCGATTCGCCTGCGGGTGCCGGACGGCTGGGAAGCTGCGTTGCTGATCCCGGTGATCCTGCTGGTCGGTTTCGTCTCCCTGAGCATGAGCGGCCACCTGGAAGTCTGGTTGTTCGACGGCAACATGCGGGCCTGGTTGAGCAACGACCTGGGCATCCCGTTCGACCAGCGCAACGCCCTGGTGGTCGGTCTGGCCATGGGTTTCGCGGTGATTCCGAACATCTACTCGATTGCCGAAGATGCCGTGTTCAGCGTGCCGAAAAGCCTGACCTTCGGTTCCCTGGCTCTCGGGGCAACGCCTTGGCAGACCCTGACTCGGGTGGTCATCCTCACCGCCAGCCCAGGCATCTTCTCGGCCGTGATGATCGGCATGGGCCGCGCCGTGGGCGAAACCATGATCGTGCTGATGGCCACCGGCAACACCGCGATCATGGACATGAACATCTTTGAAGGTCTGCGCACCCTGGCCGCCAACGTGGCGGTGGAAATGCCCGAGTCGGCGGTCGGCGGTACTCACTACCGCGTGCTGTTCCTCTCGGCGCTGGTTCTGCTGTCCTTCACCTTCGTCATGAACACGCTCGCGGAGCTGGTGCGCCAGCGTCTGCGCGTCAAGTACGCGTCGCTCTAAGGCTTTGGAAGGTATATGTCCGTGAAAAAGAATTCCGTAAAAGCCTGGTTCAAAAGCGGTTCGCCGTGGATCTGGATGAACGCCGGTGCGGTGTCCATCGCGGTGATCATGACCCTCGGTCTGCTGGCGGTGATCGCCACCCGCGGTCTCGGTCACTTCTGGCCCGCCGATATCATCGAAGCCGACTACCGGGTGCCTGGTCAGGAAGCCAAGGTGATGGCGGGCGAGATCACCCAGATCGAAGAGATCCCGCGTGCGCGCCTGGCGGCGTCCGGCTTGCCGGTGAGCGCCGAGGGCGGCGAGTTCATGACCCGCGAGCTGTTCAAAGTGGGTAACCGCGACCTCTACGGCGCTGACTTCACCTGGGTGGTCGGCGAGTGGTTGAGCAACCAGCGCACGCCGGAAACGCTCAGCGCATTCGAGCGCCGCGAGTGGGGCAACCTCTATGGCTACCTGATCAACGTCAAGGAAAACGGCCAGCTGGTCGCCGAGGGCGATGCCGCATGGGATGCCTTGCAGGAGCGTCTGGCGCGGGTCGACGAGCTGCATGCCCAGGTCGTGCGCCTGGAGAAGAAGGACATTGGCCGGATCAACGCCGGGCTTGAGCGCATTCGTCTGCAAACCCGCAGCCTGGAGCTGCAGGGTACGCTGAGTGCGCAGGCGCAAGCCGATCTGGACGCCGATCGCGCCCAGTGGGATGCCGAGTACAAGGTGCTGGAAACCCAGTTGGTGGCGCTCTACGAGGCCTTCAACCGCGACAGCGCCACGGTCAAGACCGCCGACGGCCGCGAGGTTGAGCTGAGCCTGGGCAAGGTGGTGCGCGCCTTCCAGCCCAATGCCATGGGCACGTTCGACAAGCTCGGCTTCTACTTTGCCAAATTGTGGGAGTTCGTCAGCGACGACCCGCGTGAAGCCAACACCGAAGGCGGGATCTTCCCAGCGATTTTCGGCACCGTGATGATGACCCTGATCATGGCCGTGATCGTTACCCCGTTCGGCGTGATCGCTGCGATCTACCTGCGCGAATACGCCAAACAAGGGCCGTTGACCCGGGTGATCCGCATCGCGGTGAACAACCTGGCTGGCGTCCCGGCCATTGTTTACGGGGTGTTCGGCTTGGGCTTCTTCGTCTATGTGCTGGGCGGCTCGATCGACCGGTTGTTCTTCCCCGAGGCCGCGCCGGCACCGACCTTCGGTACGCCGGGCCTGCTCTGGGCCTCGCTGACCCTGGCGATCCTCGCGGTGCCGGTGGTGATCGTCGCCACCGAAGAAGGCCTGGCGCGGATTCCCCGGGCGCTGCGCGAAGGTTCCCTGGCGCTCGGTGCGACCAAGATCGAAACGCTCTGGCGCGTGGTGCTGCCGATGGCCAGCCCGGCGATGATGACCGGCCTGATCCTCGCCGTGGCGCGTGCCGCCGGCGAAGTGGCGCCGCTGATGCTGGTCGGCGTGGTCAAGTTGGCGCCGAGCTTGCCGGTGGACGGCAACTACCCGTACCTGCACCTCGATCAGAAGATCATGCACCTGGGCTTCCATATCTACGACGTCGGCTTCCAGAGCCCCAACGTCGAGGCCGCGCGGCCGCTGGTGTACGCCACAGCGCTGCTGCTGGTGCTGGTGATCGCGATTTTGAACCTCACCGCGGTCTACATGCGTAACCGCTTGCGCGAGAAGTACAAGGCGCTGGATCACTAAATCCTTGGCGTCGGCTGCTACTGTGGCAGCCGGCGTGATAAACGAATTGTTAGCGTAGGGAGCATCCCATGCAGCACGAAGCACACACTCACGGCATCGACATCTCGGCCCTCGGCCGCGACAAGCAGAGCCTCAACCTGGCCTCGGAAACCGTGGCCATCCAGGTGCCGAGCCTGAACCTGTTCTACGGCGACAAGCAGGCGCTGTTCGACGTCAGCCTGAACATTCCCAAGCAACGCGTGACCGCCTTCATCGGCCCGTCCGGTTGCGGTAAGTCGACCCTGCTGCGCACCTTCAACCGGATGAACGACCTGGTCGACGGTTGCCGCGTGGAAGGCGAAATCAACATCGACGGCAAGAACATCTACCGCAAGGGCGAAGACGTCGCCGAATTGCGTCGCCGCGTCGGCATGGTGTTCCAGAAGCCCAACCCGTTCCCCAAGAGCATCTACGAGAACGTGGTCTATGGCCTGCGCATCCAGGGCATCAACCAGAAGCGCGTGCTCGACGAAGCCGTGGAATGGGGCCTGAAGAGCGCGGCGCTGTGGGATGAGGTCAAGGACCGTCTGCACGAATCGGCGCTCGGTTTGTCCGGTGGTCAGCAGCAACGTCTGGTGATCGCCCGCACCGTGGCGGTGCAGCCGGAAGTGCTGCTGCTCGATGAACCCTGCTCGGCCCTCGACCCGATCTCCACGCTGAAGGTCGAAGAGCTGATCTACGAGTTGAAATCCAAGTACACCATCGTCATCGTCACCCACAACATGCAGCAAGCCGCGCGGGTGTCGGACTACACGGCGTTCATGTACATGGGCAAACTGATCGAGTTCGGCGATACCGACGCGCTGTTCACCAACCCGGCGAAAAAGCAGACAGAGGACTACATCACCGGCCGCTACGGTTGATGGCCATGCCAGAACGCGCCGGGCGGCGTTGGCCAAGCGTGCTGCCTGCGCTTCGCCGCCTTGCCCGACACGCTCTGGCAGAACCCCTCCACTGTCGACACGTATCCGGTTAAATCAAGGGTTTGCACATGATCAACAAAGACAGCCTCACCCATCACATCTCTCAGCAGTTCAACGCCGAGCTGGAGGAAGTGCGCAGCCACCTCCTGGCGATGGGCGGCCTGGTCGAGAAGCAGGTCAACGACGCGGTCACTTCGCTGATCGAGGCCGACTCCGGTCTGGCCCAGCAGGTGCGCGAGATCGACGACCAGATCAACCAGATGGAGCGCAATATCGACGAGGAGTGCGTGCGCATCCTCGCCCGGCGCCAGCCGGCGGCGTCCGATCTGCGCCTGATCATCAGCATCTCCAAGTCGGTGATCGACCTTGAGCGCATCGGCGACGAAGCGACCAAGATCGCCAAGCGCGCGATCCTCCTGTGCGAGGAAGGCGAAGCGCCGCGTGGCTACGTCGAAGTGCGGCATATCGGCGATCAGGTACGCAAAATGGTGCAGCAGGCGCTGGATGCCTTCGCCCGTTTCGATGCCGACCTGGCGCTGTCGGTGGCGCAGTACGACAAGACCGTCGACCGCGAATACAAAACCGCGCTGCGCGAGCTGGTCACCTACATGATGGAAGACCCGCGCTCGATCGCACGCGTGCTCAACATCATCTGGGCTTTGCGTTCGCTGGAGCGCATCGGCGACCACGCGCGCAACATCGCCGAGCTGGTGATCTACCTGGTACGCGGCACCGACGTGAAGCACATCGGCCTGACCCGCATGCAGGAAGAAGTGCAGGGCACCGGCAAAGACCGCTAAGCCCCAGGCTACTTCGGCCCACCTTGTCGGGCCGTTCGCCGTTTAGGGTTGGCCTTTGGCCAGCAGCCGCGACTATGCTTAGGGCCATTCGAATGGGAGTGGCCGATGAGCAAAGTCAGCGTGTTGGTGGTGGACGACGCAACCTTTATCCGAGACCTGGTAAAAAAGGGCCTGCGCGATCATTTCCCCGGCGTGCAAATCGAGGAAGCCATCAACGGGCGCAAGGCCCAGCAGCTGCTTGGCCGGCAAACCATCGACCTGATTCTCTGCGACTGGGAAATGCCGGAAATGTCCGGGCTCGAACTGCTCAGTTGGTGCCGCGAGCAGGACAACCTGAAAAGCGTGCCGTTCATCATGGTCACCAGCCGTGGTGACAAAGACAACGTGGTGCAGGCGATTCAGGCTGGCGTCTCCGACTTTATCGGCAAGCCGTTTTCCAACGAGCAATTGGTGACCAAGGTGAAAAAAGCCTTGAGCCGCGCCGGCAAGTTGCAAGCCCTGGCCGCCAGCGCGCCCCCCAAGATGCTCAGCAGCGGCGCCTTCGCCAATGACTCGTTGTCGGCACTCACCGGCGGCAAGACCGCCGTTGTCAAGCCCAGTGCGCCCGCTGCGACAGTGCCTGCGGCCTTTGCAGCGAAACCGGCAGCGGCCGCCGCGCCGGCTAAGGCACCGGCCGGGCGCGGGCAAGGCCAGCTGCGCCTGCCGGCCGGCAATATGGCGTGTGTGATCAAGGCCCTGAGCCTCAAGGAAGCCTTGCTGGTGGTCAAACGCGGCGAACCCTTGCCGCAGGTGCTGGAAAGCGCGGTGCTTGACCTGGAGCAGGGCGAGGGCGGCGAGGTGGCGCGGCTCAACGGCTACCTGCATGCGGTTGCCGCCTTCGAGCCGAAACCCGACAGCGAATGGTTGCAGCTGACCTTTCGCTTCGTCGACCGTGATCCGCAGAAGCTCGATTACCTGTCGCGCCTGATCGCCCGCGGCACCGTGCAGAAGCACTTCAGCCCGGGCGCTTAGCGAGCATGGCGCGCTGCTACTGCGCAGCGCTGGCCTGCGAGATGCTTCACAACCCGGCGCATAGGCGTTCGCAGAGTGCTCGGGCGGCTGCTAGTCTGCTTATCCCGGATACCAAAAAAGCCATAAGATCCGAGTCGTTATGCTAGGGCGTCTGATAGTTCTCTGCAGTCTGCTGGCCATCACCCCTGCGGTCATGGCCCTGACCATCTACAAGTACACCGATGCCAACGGTGTGGTGACCTATACCGATAAAGCGGCGCCCGGTGCGCAGGTGTTCGTCTTTCGCGACCGTATGGTCGAGCGCCTGGACAACGCGGTGAAGCTGGAAACCAAGAAGCACGAAGCCGGCGAAACCCTGCTGATCCGTAACGACCTGTACGCCCCGGTGCAGATCGAGCTGCGCCTGGAGCAGGTCGACAACGCCATTGGTGTGCCGGATAAGCCGATCAGCTGGGTGTTGCCGCCGCGCAGCAAGATCCGCCTGGCCACTCTCGCTCCGCTCGATGCCAGCAAGCCGCTGCGCTATACGCCGAAACTGCGTTACGCGCTCGGCGACCCGCGCTTGCAGCCCACCGCGCAGCGTTATCCGCTGCCCTGGCGCGGCGGTCCGTTCCGCCTGACCCAGGGCGCCAACGGCAAATACAGCCACTTCACCGCGAAAGGCCGTTACGCGATGGACATCGCCATGCCCGAGGGCACGCCGATTGTCGCGGCGCGTGGCGGCATGGTGGTGAAAACCGAAAACCGTCAGAGCGGGCGCGGCAACAACCCGTCCGGCAACTACGTGCGCATCCTCCACGACGACGGCACCATGGGCGTCTACCTGCACTTGATGCAGGGTTCAGTGAGCGCACGTGAGGGGCAGCGCGTTGCGGCCGGCACGTTCATCGCGCGCTCCGGCAACACCGGCAACAGCACGGGGCCACACTTGCACTTCGTGGTACAGCGCAATGTCGGGTTGGCGCTGGAGTCGATTCCGTTCGACTTCAGCCAGCCGGTCAACAGCCTGCCCAACTTTGCCGTCGGCGGCGAATAGGTCGGTGCAGCCCAACAGCTGGCTGGATGCATCGTTGGGCTTCGTCGCGCAGCTCTTCAGCCCAGCCTACGCGCGTAGGATGGGTTGCGCGAAGCGATACCCATCATCTTCGGCAGCGACTGCTCAGCCACTTCAATCCAGCTTGAGCACCTTGGCCAGGACGATCTTTGGGCCTTTCATCTTCTTGACGATGATGCGCAGGCCGTCGACCTCCAGCACTTCTTCTTCCTCGGGCACGCGCTTGAGGGTTTCGTAGATCAGCCCGGCGAGGGTTTCCGCGTCGATGTGGTCGAGGTCGACGCCGAGTAGGCGTTCGACCTTGAACAGCGGCGTGTCGCCGCGCACCAGCAGTTTGCCCGGCTGGTAGGCGAGGATGCCGCGTTCGGCCTTGCGGTGTTCGTCCTGAATGTCGCCGACCAGGGCTTCCAGCACGTCTTCCATGGTCAGGTAGCCGATCACCTTGCCGTCGGCTTCTTCGACCAGGGCGAAGTGCGAGCCGCCCTTGCGGAACTGCTCCAGCAGGCTGGACAGCGGCATATGCCGGGTCACCCGCTCGATGGGGTGCATCAGTTCGCCGATCTTCAGCGCCGAGGGCAGCATTTCCAGCAGCGACAGGTGCAGCAGCAGGTCTTTGATGTGCAGCACGCCGACAAATTCGCCGCTGTTGTCGTCGTACACCGGGTAGCGGCTGTATTTGTGCCGGCGAAACACGCTGAACACTTCGTCGAGCGCGGCGTTCAGTTCCAGGGCGATCAAGTCTTCACGGGAGTTGGCCCAGTCCACCACTTCCAGTTCGCCCATCTCCACCGCCGAGGCCAGCACGCGCATGTCCTGGTCGCTGGGGTCGCTGGCGCGGCTGGAGTGCAGGATCAGCTTGAGCTCGTCGCGGCTGTAGTGGTGCTCATGGTGCGGCCCCGGCTCGCCTTGGCCGGCGATGCGCAGGATGGCGTTGGCGCTGGCGTTGAGCAGGAAAATCGCCGGGTACATGGCCCAGTAGAACAGGTACAGCGGCGCGGCGGTCCACAGCGAGAGCAACTCGGGTTTGCGGATCGCCCAGGATTTGGGGGCCAGCTCGCCGATCACGATGTGCAGGTAGGAAATGATGGCGAAGGCGGTGAAGAAGGCGATGCCGCTGATCAGCTTCGGCGATTCGATACCGATGGCGCCCAGCAACGGCTCCAGCAGGTGGGCGAAGGCCGGCTCGCCGACCCAGCCGAGGCCGAGTGAGGCCAGGGTGATGCCCAGCTGGCAGGCCGACAGGTAGGCATCCATTTGGTTGTGCACAGTGCGCAGGATATGCCCGCGCCAGCCGTTCTGGGCGGCAATGGCATCGACCTTGGTGGCGCGCAGCCTGACGATGGCGAACTCGGCGGCGACGAAAAAGCCGTTGAGCAGCACCAGGAACAAGGCGAAGAGCACGAGGCCGAAGTCGGCGAAATAGGTGGCGATGGTGTAACTCGGCGAGGGGTCCATTAATCGGTTCGGTAAGCCAATGACCGCTAAAGGGTGGCGGCAGATCTCGGGCTTTGCAAGTGGGCCTTGGCGGTGCCGTGGCTACTGGCCGCGCCGCACCACCTGAATGCTGGGGAAGTGGCAGGTGAAGGTGCTGCCTTGGCCCAGGCTGCTGGCGATGTCCAGGCGTGCGCGGTGACGCAGCAGCACGTGCTTGACGATGGCCAGGCCGAGACCGGTACCGCCGGTATTGCTGGCGCGGCTGGAATCGACCCGGTAGAAACGCTCGGTCAGGCGCGGCAGGTGTTTGGCTTCGATGCCCAGGCCGGTGTCCTGCACCGTCAGGTGCGCGCCGTGCTCGTCGCCCCACCAGCGGATGTGAATTTCGCCGGCGTCCGGGGTGTATTTCACCGCGTTGAACACCAGGTTGGAGAAGGCGCTGCGCAATTCCGTTTCGCTGCCCTTGAGCTTGAGGTGCGGATCGGCCTCCAGGTGGATGCGGTGATGGCGTTCGGCCGACAGCGCCTGGGCGTCGTTCTTGATGCTCAGCAGCAGCAGGTCGACCGCCACCGGCTGGTTGTCCGAGGGGTAGTCGGTGGCTTCCAGCTTGGCCAGCAACAGCAGGTCATTGAGCAGGCTTTGCATGCGTGCGCCTTGCTGTTGCATCTGTTGCAACGCGCGCAGCCAGCGCGGGTTCACCTCGTCGACGTTGTCCAGCAGGGTTTCCAGGTAGCCGGAGATCACCGTCAGCGGCGTGCGCAGTTCGTGGGAGACGTTGGCGACGAAATCCTTACGCATCTGTTCCAGCTGGTGCAGGCGGGTGACGTCGCGCACCAGCATCAGGTGTTCGCGGTTGCCGTATTGGGTGATGTGGAATTGCAGGTGGCGGCGGTTGCTCAGTGGCGAGGGAATGTCCAGCGGTTCGAGGTAGTTGTTGCGCTCGAAATACTCGATGAAGCGCGGGTCGCGCACCAGGTTGGTGATCGACTGACCGCTGTCCTGCGGGGTTTTCAGGCCGAGCAGGGTTTCCGCCGCGCGGTTCCACCATTCCAGGTTGCCGTCGCTGTCGAGCATGATCACCGCGTCTTTCAGCGCCGCCGTGGATTCCTGCACGCGGTCGATCACCGCTTGCAGGCGCCCGCGCACGCGCTGGTCGCGGCGTTGCAGGTGGTAGATGCTGTCGAATACTTCGCCCCACAGCCCGTAGCCGTCGGGCGGCGCTTCGTCCGGCTGATGCTCTTTCAGCCATTTGTGCAGGCGCAGCAGTTGGCTGAGCGTCCAGCCGAGGTAGATGGCCAAGCCGCCGGCCAATACCCAGGCGTATTCGCCGGTGATCAAGCCGAGCAGCAGGCAGGCGCCGACGAGCAACAGCAAGCGGCGCACCACGGCGCCACGCCAGTTCTGATTCACTTGGAAGTCATCCGCCAATCAATCCGTTCTGCCGCCCGTTCCAGGCGGCAATCCTAACCCGCGTTGCCGCAGCGCGGGGCTACTCAGCAGACGCTAACTTTTCGTGGAGAAACGATAGCCGGTGCCGCGTACGGTCTGCACCAGGTTTTCGTAGACCTCGCCGAGGGCCTTGCGCAGGCGGCGGATATGCACGTCGACGGTGCGTTCTTCGACGTAGACGTTGCCGCCCCAGACCTGATCGAGCAACTGGCCACGGGTGTAGGCGCGTTCCTGGTGGGTCATGAAGAATTGCAGCAGGCGGTATTCGGTGGGGCCCATCTCGGCCGGTTTGCCGTCGATGGTCACACGGTGGCTGATCGGGTCGAGCAGCAGCCCGCCGACTTCGATCGGCCCTTCGCTATCGGCCGGGCCGGCGCGACGCAGTACGGCTTTCAGACGGGCGACCAGTTCGCGCGGCGAGAACGGTTTGGTGATGTAGTCGTCGGCGCCGACTTCCAGGCCCTGGATCTTGTTGTCCTCTTCGCCCTTGGCGGTAAGCATGATGATCGGGATGTCGCCGGTCAGCTCGTCGCGCTTCAAGCGGCGGGCCAGCTCGATGCCCGAGGTGCCGGGGAGCATCCAGTCGAGCAGGATCAAGTCGGGCTTGCGGTCGACGATGAGCGCGTGGGCCTGCTGGGTATTCTCCGCCTCCAGGCACTCGTACCCGGCCATTTCCAGCGCCACCGCGATCATTTCGCGGATCGGTGCTTCGTCGTCGACGATCAGAATGTTCTTGCCAACCATGGGTCAAGCCTCGGGTCATCTCGCTGTAATGGGCTGCATTAGATAACGGAATTATTGCAGCGATATGACAAGTGCGCGGCATGACAACAGAAGACGCCGCGGCGGCGAGGGTTGAGTGCCGCGATACCCATCAAGCGCTCGGTGGGTTGCACCGCTACGCGCGCAGGGCGTAATCAAGCACCAGGCCGATGAAAATCGCCAACCCGGCCCAGTGGTTGTGCAGAAAGGCGTTGAAGCAGGCCATCGGCTTGCGGTTGCGTGTCTGCTGGTATTCCCAGGCGAAGCATGCGAGCGCCACCAGCAGGCCGAGGTGGAAATACACGCCCAGCTCGAAACGCGCGCCGGCCAACAGCAGGCACAGCAGCGCCAGGCCTTGCAGGATGGCGATGATCAGGCGGTCGGCGTCGCCAAACAGGATGGCGGTGGATTTCACCCCGATCTTCAGGTCGTCGTCGCGGTCGGCCATGGCGTAGTAGGTGTCGTAGGCCACGGTCCATAGCAGGTTGGCGAGGTACAGCAGCCAGGCTTCGGGCGGCAGGCTGCCGGTCTCGGCGGTGAAGGCCATCGGTATGCCCCAGGAGAACGCCGCGCCCAGCACCACCTGCGGGTAGAAGGTGTAGCGCTTCATAAAGGGGTAGCAGGCGGCCAGGGCCAGGCCGCCGAACGACAGCCAGAGGGTGGTGGCGTTGGTGAACAGCACGAGCACGAAGCTGGCGGCCACCAGTAGCGCGAACAGCAGCAGTGCCTCGCGCGGCTGCACCTTGCCGCTGGCCAGCGGGCGCGCCTGGGTGCGTTTGACGTGGCCGTCGAAGTGGCGATCGGCGTAATCGTTGATCACACAGCCGGCGGCGCGCATGAGGATCACCCCGACCACGAAGATAAACAGGTTTTTCGCGCTCGGTACGCCTTCCGCCGCCACCCACAGCGCCCACAAGGTCGGCCACAGCAGCAGGTACATGCCGATGGGCTTTTCCAGACGCATCAGCTGGATAAAGTCCCAGGCGCGGGGGTGCAGGCGATTGAGCGATTTCAGCAGGCGGGTATACATCGAACGCGTCTCCGGGCGAAGTGCGGCGGATTATACGGGCGATGGCTGTAGAGAGTGGATGGTGCTGATGTCATTCACCGTTACGGACTTTATGGTGCTGTCGGCAATTGTGGGAGGCGCTTTAGCGGCGACTGTCGCGGCTAAAGCCCCTCCCACAATAGCGTTCAGATTTCGATATCCGCCGCGCTCCAGAAGGCTGGTAGAAACACCTCGGCGACCAGCACGCCCAGGGCGCCACGGCTGAAGCACGAGCGCCGTGCCCACAGGCGTTCACCGTGCACTGCGGCGGGCAGCCAGGCGGCGGGGTAACGGCAGGCTTGCAGCAGGCCACGGTCGAAGGCGCGGTCGCTGAACAGCAACTCGCCAAGCGAACGGCTGCCGAGTTGATCCAGGGCCAGGCCTGAGCCTTCCAGGGCGCTGCGCGCCGCCACGCTGCGGGCGAATACCCACGGTTGGCCATGGCCGCGCAGATACACCTCGCGCACCCAGCCCTGGCTGCCGTCGGGCACGCCAAGGGCCGCACATTCGTCGGTGCGCAGGCGCTGCCAGCCTTCGAGCAGGGGGGTGACGCTGAAACCGTCGTGGGACAACGCAGTCAGGCGGCGGGTCAGCGAGTCTTCGTTGAACAGCCAATCGCGCACCACGGCAGCGGGCTGCGGGTGCAACTGGCTGGCGGTCAGCCAGCGCGGCGGATGGGCAAGGGCAGCGTGGGGCACGGCGCGAATTCATCACGGATTGGAAGCGCGCGAGTCTAGCACGGACGTTCGCGGGGACCAGACTACGGCTGCTGCGTAGGGCGGACATGGCGAAGCCTTGTCCGCCTGCGGTTGAACAGGCGGACAAGCCTGGTGGCATGTCCGCTCTACACCATTGCCTACGACCAGCCCTCCAGGCGCATGGTCGCGCGGACCAGGCGCTGTTCTTCCTGTTCGATGTCCTTGAGGTTGTCGCGGATGCTGTGGATATGTTCGCGCGCGGCGCGTTGCGCCTGCTCCGGCAGGCGTTCGATCACCGCGTGGTAGAGGCGCGCATGCTGGCGGTCGATCTGGCGCTTCTGCAACGGCCGGTGGTAGAGGTTGTTGACCGAGGCGAACACCGAGTTGAGCATCAGATCGGTCAGCGATTGCAGGGTGTGCAACAGCACCGGGTTGTGCGAGGCCTCGCAGATCGCCAGGTGGAAGGCGTGGTCGAGGCGCGCATGCTCGCGTGGCTCGAAGCCGCTCGGCTGCGCGTGGGCGGCGAGCATTTCCTCGTAGCGCCGGGTCAGCAGCACGAAGTCCGCCTCGGTGCCGCGTAACGCGGCCAGGCGCGCCGACTCGGCTTCTAGCAGCGCGCGCACTTCCAGCAGGTCGAACAAGGTGCGCGGTTGCGAGCTGAACAGGTGCATCAACGGGCTGGCATCGCGCGGGCCGTTGAGGTTGGCCACGCGCGAGTCGCGGCCCTGGGCGGTTTCGATAATGCCGCGGCCGCGCAGCACCTTGAGGCCCTCGCGCAGCGCCGAGCGGGAAATCCCCAGCTTTTCGCACAGGCGGCGTTCCGACGGCAGCGCTTGGCCGACTTTGAGTACGCCATCGACGATCAGGCGCTCAATGCGCTCGGACACCACATCGCTGACTTGGCGGCGTACTGCCCCCGCTGTTTCCGTCATAACCACACCTCGCTAGCACTGGTAGTACCAATTTTTACGGCATCGACGAACGCTTGCCAATATAGGCGCTTTATCCAGGTCAAATAAGGCTTTCAGGGGAAAAGCGCTGAAAGGTTGTAGAAAGAAACTGGTACTACCAGTGCTTTTTACAATGGACGCTCCAGGCTACGAGGTCTAAACATGCAGGCCACATAAGCAGCCTGGGCGCCCAGTACCCAGGCCGCAAACAATAACAACGCTGCCTGATTGAGCCTGCCATGAGCATTCTGTACGACGAGCGTGTCGACGGTGCGCTGCCCAAAGTCGATAAGCCAGCCCTGCTGGCCGAACTGCAAGCGCGCCTGCCCGACCTGGATGTGCTGCACACCCAGGAAGACCTCAAACCCTACGAATGCGATGGCCTCTCGGCCTATCGCACCACACCGATGCTGGTGGTGCTGCCCGAGCGCCTGGAACAAGTCGAGACCCTGCTGAAGATTTGCCACCAGCGCCAGGTGCCGGTGGTGGCGCGTGGTGCCGGTACCGGTTTGTCCGGCGGCGCGCTGCCGCTGGAGCAGGGCATCCTGCTGGTGCTGGCGCGCTTCAACAAGATTCTTGAAATCGATCCGGCCGGGCGCTTCGCCCGCGTTCAGCCCGGGGTGCGCAACTTGGCGATTTCCCAGGCTGCGGCGCCCTACGGCTTGTACTACGCGCCGGACCCGTCCTCGCAGATTGCCTGCTCGATCGGCGGCAACGTCGCCGAGAACGCCGGTGGCGTGCATTGCCTGAAATACGGCCTGACCGTGCACAACCTGCTCAAGGTCGACATCCTCACGGTCGAAGGCGAGCGCATGACCCTCGGCTCCGATGCCCTGGATTCGCCGGGCTTCGACCTGCTGGCGCTGTTCACCGGCTCGGAAGGCATGCTCGGCATCGTCACCGAGGTCACGGTCAAGCTGCTGCCCAAGCCGCAGGTGGCCAAAGTGCTGCTGGCCAGTTTCAACTCGGTGGAAAAAGCCGGGCGTGCGGTGGGCGACATCATCGCCGCGGGGATCATTCCCGGTGGCCTGGAGATGATGGACAACCTGGCGATTCGCGCCGCCGAAGACTTTATTCGCGCCGGTTACCCGGTGGAAGCCGAGGCCATCCTGCTGTGTGAGTTGGACGGCGTCGAAGCCGATGTGCACGACGAGTGCGAGCGGGTGCGCGCGGTGCTGGAAAAAGCCGGTGCCACCGAAGTGCGCCTGGCCCGCGACGAAGCCGAGCGGGTGAAATTCTGGGCCGGACGCAAGAACGCCTTCCCGGCGGTCGGGCGCATCTCGCCGGACTACTACTGCATGGACGGCACCATTCCGCGTCGCGAGCTGCCGGGCGTGCTCAAAGGCATCGCCGAGCTGTCCGCGGAATACGGCCTGCGCGTGGCCAACGTGTTCCACGCCGGCGACGGCAACATGCACCCGCTGATCCTCTTCGACGCCAACCAGCCGGGTGAGCTGGAACGCGCCGAAGCCATCGGCGGCAAGATTCTCGAACTCTGCGTCAAGGTCGGCGGCAGCATCACCGGCGAGCACGGCGTGGGCCGCGAGAAAATCAACCAGATGTGCGCCCAGTTCAACAGCGACGAGCTGACCCTGTTCCACGCGGTAAAAGCGGCCTTCGATCCGAGCGGCCTGCTCAACCCCGGCAAGAACATCCCGACTCTGCACCGCTGCGCCGAGTTCGGCGCCATGCACGTGCACCACGGCCAGCTGCCGTTCCCCGAACTGGAGCGTTTCTAATGCTTATGCGTCACGACTTCGATGCCAGCGCGGCGCTGCTGGAACAGGTCAACCACGCCCTCAACAATGCCGTGCCGTTGCGCATCCAGGGTGGCAACAGCAAGGCATTCCTCGGCCGCAAGGTCGAGGGCGAGGTGCTCGACACCCGCGCCCACCGCGGCATCGTCAGCTACGACCCGACCGAGCTGGTGATTACCGCCCGCACCGGCACACCGTTGAGCGAGTTGGAGGCGGTGCTGAATGAGGCCGGGCAAATGCTTACCTGCGAGCCGCCGCACTTCGGTGCCGGCGCCACGGTTGGCGGCATGCTCGCGACCGGGCTGTCCGGGCCGCGTCGGCCGTGGTCCGGCGCGGTGCGCGACATGGTACTCGGCACACGGCTGATCACCGGGTTTGGCAAGCACCTGCGTTTTGGCGGCGAGGTGATGAAAAACGTTGCCGGTTACGACCTCTCGCGTTTGCTCAGCGGCAGCTTTGGCTGCCTCGGGGTGCTCACCGAAGTATCGCTCAAGGTGCTGCCCAAACCGCGCCAGTGCATCAGCCTGCGCGTGGAAATGGACGCCGCCCTGGCCCTGCAGAGGCTGGCCAAATGGGGTCAGCAACCGCTGCCGCTGAGCGCCGCCAGCCATGACGGGCGGGCCCTGCACCTGCGCCTGGAAGGCGGCGAAGGCTCGGTAGCCGCAGCCCGCGAACGCCTCGGCGGGGACGTGCTGGACGACCGCTACTGGAGCGATCTGAACGAACAGCGCCTGGATTTCTTCGCCGACGCGCGGCCGCTGTGGCGCCTGTCGCTGCCGAACAACAGCGGCCTGCTGGAGCTGCCGGGCGAGCAACTGATCGACTGGGGCGGTGCCCAGCGCTGGCTGAAATCGGACGCCGATGCCGCGCTGATCCGCGCGGTTGTCGGTGCGGTCGGCGGGCATGCCACCTGCTTCAGCGCCGGCCACTGCGACACCCCGTTCCAGCCGCTGAGCGCGCCGCTGCTGCGTTATCACCGCCAGTTGAAAGCCCAGCTCGACCCACAAGGGATCTTCAACTCCGGCCGCCTGTACGCAGAGATTTAAGCCATGCAAACCAACTTGAGTGAACAGGCCAAGCAACTGCCGCGCGGCGAAGAGGCCGAAAGCATCCTGCGCTCGTGCGTGCATTGCGGCTTCTGCAACGCCACCTGCCCGACCTATCAACTGCTCGGCGACGAGCTGGACGGTCCGCGTGGGCGCATCTACCTGATCAAACAGGTGCTCGAAGGCAATCAAGTCACCGCCAAGACCCAATTGCACCTGGACCGTTGCCTGACCTGCCGCAACTGCGAAACCACCTGCCCGTCCGGCGTGCAGTACCACAACCTGCTGGATATCGGCCGCGCGGTGGTCGATGCCGCCGTGCCGCGGCCGCTCGGCGAACGGGTGCTGCGCGAAAGCCTGCGTGCGCTGGTGCCGCGCCCGGCGCTGTTCAGCGCGCTGACCCAGGTGGGCCAGGTGTTCCGCCCGCTGTTGCCGGCCAGCCTGAAAAACAAACTGCCGCGCGACATCCGTGTGGCCAAAGCGCGGCCGTTGCCGCAACACGGTCGGCGTGTGCTGATGCTCGAAGGCTGCGTGCAGCCGGGGCTGTCGCCGAATACCAACGCGGCCACCGCGCGGGTGCTCGATCGCCTGGGTATCAGCGTTACCGCGGTGCGCGAGGCCGGTTGCTGCGGCGCCGTGGACTACCACCTGAATGCCCAGGAGCAAGGTTTGCAACGGGCGCGGCGCAACATCGACGCCTGGTGGCCGGCCATCGAAGTGGGCGCCGAAGCCATCGTGCAGACCGCCAGCGGCTGTGGCGCCTTCGTCAAGGATTACGCGCACATGCTCAAGGATGACCCGGCCTACGCGGCGAAAGCCGAGCGCGTCAGCGCTCTGGCCAAGGACCTGGTGGAAGTGCTGCGCGCCGAGCCGGTCGAACAGCTCGGCGTGCGCAGCGACCTGCGCCTGGCCTTCCATTGCCCGTGCACCTTGCAGCACGCACAGAAGCTCGGTGGCGCGGTCGAGGACGTGCTCTCGCGTCTCGGCTTCCACCTCACCGCCGTGCCCGACAGCCACCTGTGCTGCGGCTCGGCCGGCACCTATTCGCTGACCCAGCCGGAGCTGTCCATGCAGCTGCGCGACAACAAGATGAACGCCCTGGAAAGCGGCAAGCCGGAGGTGATCGTCACCGCCAACATCGGCTGCCAAACCCACCTCGATGGCGCCGGCCGCACCCCCGTGCGGCACTGGATCGAGCTGGTCGAAGAAGCCCTGAATTAATCGGAGACATAACGTATGCACAGCAAAGCCGTACTCAGCCAGACCGAAGTCACCCGCATCCTCAGCGCCGCCCGCGCCGAAGCGCAGCGCAACAACTGGGCGGTATCGATTGCCGTGGTCGACGACGGCGGCCACCCCTTGGCCCTCGAACGTCTCGACGGTTGCGCGCCGATCGGCGCCTACATCGCCAGCGAAAAAGCACGCACCTCGGCCCTCGGCCGCCGCGAGTCGAAAGGCTACGAAGACATGGTCAACGGCGGCCGCAGCGCCTTCTTGTCCGCCCCGCTGCTGACCTCGCTGGAAGGCGGTGTGCCGGTACTGGTCGACGGTCAGGTGGTGGGCGCCATTGGCGTGTCCGGCGTGAAAGCCGATCAGGATGCGCAAGTGGCCAACGCCGGCGCGCAGAGCCTGGCCTGAATTGAACCCTGAGCCGGCACCGTGGGTGTCGGTGGCGTGGACAGCGCCTCATCCCCGCCGCTCTCGCAGAGGGCGAGGGGCGAACTAATTTGGAGAACCGAAGATGAGCGATCGCGTGACTATCCAGCGCCTGCAAGTGGCCACTAACCTGCAGCGTTTCGTCGATGAAGAAGTGCTGCCGGGCACGGGGCTGGTGCGCGAAGCGTTCTGGGCCGGGTTCGACGCCCTGGTCCACGAGCTGGCGCCGCAGAACCGCGCGTTGCTGGCCGAGCGCGATCGCCTGCAGGTCGAACTGGACACCTGGCACCGCGCCCATCCGGGGCCGGTGACCGACATGCCGGCCTACCGCGCCTTCCTCGAAACCATCGGCTACCTGCTGCCGCAACCGGCGGTGGTGCAGGCCAGCACCGTCAACGTCGACAGTGAGATCAGCAGCCAGGCCGGCCCGCAGCTGGTGGTGCCGGTGATGAACGCGCGCTACGCGCTGAACGCCGCCAACGCCCGCTGGGGCTCGCTGTACGACGCGCTGTACGGCACCGATGCGATCAGTGAAGACGGCGGCGCGGCAAAGGGCGCGGGCTACAACCAGGTCCGCGGCGACAAGGTGATCGCCTTCGCGCGCGCCTTCCTCGACCAGGCCGCGCCGCTGGCCAGCGGTTCGCACGTCGACGCCCAGCGTTATCAGGTGATCGACGGCCAGTTGCAGGTGAGCCTGGCGAATGGCAAGCAGAGCGCGCTCAAGCAGCCGGAAAAATTCGTCGGCCATCAGGGCGACGCGCTGCAACCGCAAGCCGTACTGCTGAAGAACCACGGCCTGCACGTGGAAATCCAGATCGACCCGCACAGCCCGATCGGCCGCACCGACGCCGCCGGGGTCAAAGACCTGCTGATGGAAGCGGCGCTGTCGACCATTCTCGATTGCGAAGATTCGGTCGCCGCCGTGGATGCCGACGACAAGGTGGTGATCTACCGCAACTGGCTCGGCCTGATGAAGGGCGACCTGAGCGAAGAGCTGGACAAGGGCGGCAAGCGCATCACCCGTCGGCTCAACCCGGACCGCGAATACACCGCCGCCGATGGCTCCAGCCTGAGCCTGCACGGCCGTTCGCTGCTGTTCGTGCGCAACGTCGGTCACCTGATGAGTAACCCGGCGATCCTCGACGGCGAAGGCCACGAGATCCCCGAAGGTATTCTCGACGGCGTGATGACCAGCCTGATCGCCCTGCACGATCTCCAGCGCCGCGGCAATTCGCGCACTGGCAGCGTCTACATCGTCAAACCGAAGATGCACGGCCCGGCCGAAGTGGCCTTCGCCGACCTGTTGTTCAGCCGCATCGAAGACCTTCTCGGCGTGCCGCGCCACACCCTGAAGATGGGCATCATGGACGAGGAGCGGCGTACCAGCGCCAACCTCAAGGCCTGCATCGCCGCCGCGCGCGCGCGGGTGGCGTTCATCAACACCGGCTTCCTCGACCGCACCGGCGACGAGATGCACACGGCCATGGAAGCCGGCGCGATGCTGCGCAAGGGCGACATGAAAACCAGCAAATGGATTCAGGCCTACGAGCGCAACAACGTGCTGGTCGGCCTGGCCTGTGGCCTGCGCGGCAAGGCACAGATCGGCAAGGGCATGTGGGCCATGCCCGACCTGATGGCCGACATGCTGGTGCAGAAGATCGGTCACCCGAAAGCCGGTGCCAACACCGCCTGGGTGCCGTCGCCGACCGCCGCAGCCCTGCATGCCCTGCATTACCACCAGGTAGACGTGCAGGCCGTGCAGCGCGAGCTGGAACTGATCGATCTGAACGCCCAGCGCGACAGCCTGCTGAATGACCTGCTGAACGTGCCGGTGGCCGCCGAGCGTAATTGGAGCGCGGCGGATATCCAGCAGGAACTGGACAACAACTGCCAGGGCATCCTCGGTTATGTGGTGCGTTGGGTCGAGCAGGGCGTCGGCTGCTCCAAGGTGCCGGACATCCACAACGTCGGCCTGATGGAAGACCGCGCCACCCTGCGTATTTCCAGCCAACACATCGCCAACTGGCTGCACCACGGCGTGGTCAGCCGCGAACTGGTCGAGGCCAGCCTGCAACGCATGGCCAAGGTGGTCGATCAGCAAAACGCCGGCGACCCGTTGTACCGGCCGATGGCGGCGAATTACAGCGCTTCGGCGGCGTTCCAGGCTGCCTGCGACTTGGTGTTCAAGGGCCGCGAGCAGCCCAGTGGCTACACCGAGCCGCTGCTGCACGCCTGGCGTTTGCGCTTCAAGCAGCAGGCCTGAGCACGCCCGAACTGTACGAGGGGCTTGCGCCGCGACTGGCGGCTAAAGCCTTCCCCACACGTGTAGAGCCCCTGTGTTGGTGGGGGCGCAGTACAACCGGCCCCGACAGCCCATGGCTGTCGGGGCTATCGAGCATGAGCGCGGCGGCGGGCAATCCCTGCCGACGCGCCTCGCGGAGCGCAGGTGTCGATGCGCTCCCGATGCGTGGCGCCGGGTACCCCCGGAAAACTGTGGTTCACAAAAAGAAAAAGGAACCAACCCATGAGTCAAACACTGCTGTCCATCCTGGCCTTTGTGCCGCTGGTGCTGGCGGGTGTGCTGCTGATCGGCTTTCGCTGGCCAGCCAAGTACGCCATGCCGGTGGTCTTCCTGCTTACGGCAATCATTGGCCTGACGGCCTGGGACATGTCCCTCAACCGGGTCATCGCCTCCAGTTTGCAAGGGCTGATCCTCACCGCAGCGATCCTCTGGATCATCTTCGGCGCAATCCTGCTGCTCAACACCCTCAAGCATTCCGGCGGCATCAGCGCGATTCGCCGAGGTTTTTCCAATATCAGCCCGGACCGTCGGGTGCAGGCGCTGATCGTCGCCTGGCTGTTCGGCTGCTTCATCGAAGGGGCTTCGGGCTTCGGTACGCCGGCTGCCGTGGCCGCGCCGCTGTTGGTCGCGCTCGGCTTCCCGGCACTGGCCGCGGTGGTCCTGGGCATGATGGTGCAATCCACGCCGGTGTCCTTCGGCGCCGTCGGTACGCCGATTCTGGTAGGGGTGGGTTCCGGTCTGGACAAGACTGGCCTCAGCGCACAACTGCTGGCGGTCGGTAGCGACTGGGAAACCTTCTTCCACCTGATCTTCTCGCGTGTGGCGATCACCCACGGCCTGATCGGCATTCTCATGCCGCTGATCATGCTGATGATCATGACCCGCTTCTTCGGCAAGAATCAGTCCTGGAAAGAAGGCCTGGTGATGGCGCCGTTCGCCATCTTTACCGGCATCAGCTTCGTCGTGCCGTACATGGCGGCGGGCGTGTTCCTCGGCCCGGAATTCCCGTCGATGATCGGTGCTCTGGTGGGTCTGGCCATCGTAATCCCGGCGGCCAAAGCCGGCTTCCTGTTGCCGAAAGACACCTGGGATTTCGCCGAGGCGAAAGACTGGCCGATCGAGTGGATGGGTTCGATCGAGATGAAACTCGACGAAATGGCCGTCGGCAAGAAGCCGATCTCGGTGGCCATGGCTTGGGCGCCGTACCTGCTGCTCGCCGCTTTCCTGGTGGTGTCGCGGATTTTCCCGGAACTCAAAGCGGCGATGTTGTCGGTCAGCTTCGGCTGGAAAGACATCCTCGGTGAAACCGGCGTGTCCGGCACCCTGGAACCGCTGTACCTACCGGGCGGCATCCTGTGCATGGTGGTGCTGGTGACCTTCTTCCTGCACCGCATGCAATTCGCCGAGCTGAAAGCGGCGGTCAGCGAGTCGAGCAAGACCCTGCTGGGGGCTGGCTTCGTGCTGATCTTCACCATTCCGATGGTGCGCATCCTGATCAACTCGGGGGTCAACGCCTCCGATCTGATGTCGATGCCGGTGGCCATGGCGCAGTTGGTGGCGGACAGCGTGGGCGGCGTGTATCCGTTCTTCGCCCCCGCAGTCGGTGCCCTGGGCGCCTTTATCGCCGGCTCCAACACCGTGTCCAACCTGATGCTCTCGCAGTTCCAGTTCAACGCCGCCGGCCTGCTCGGGGTCTCCGGGGCAATGATGGTGGCCGCGCAATCGGTGGGTGCGGCAGCGGGCAATATGATCGCCATTCACAACGTGGTTGCCGCGTCGGCCACCGTGGGCCTGCTCGGCCGTGAAGGCATCACCTTGCGCAAAACCATGTTGCCGACGCTCTACTATCTCCTGGCCGCCGGCAGCCTGACCATGATTGCCATGTATGGCATGGGCATCACCGATCCTCTGGTGGTCACGCCTTAAGCGCTAATGCACTGCCCCTGCGGGCTGCGCTCGCCGGGGCATGCAATTGTTGCTGCCTGGATACCTGTAGCTGCCCGCCGTTCGGCGGGCAGCAC
>TARA_R100001244_G_scaffold20643_12_pt1 | contig 42839 bp, 38 predicted proteins | sample TARA_R100001244 | Tara Oceans TARA_R100001244 (sample SAMEA2621564) | marine metagenome | biome: marine biome (ENVO:00000447); feature: mesopelagic zone (ENVO:00000213); material: "saline water (ENVO:00002010), including plankton (ENVO:xxxxxxxx)" | depth 790 m
CGTTCGAAAGTCCAGCAATCCATGCCTATGTGGATAATGTCCTCGCGACGCGACCGATCGAATGTATCTTCGTATTTTCCGGACAGATGGCTCAGTTCATCCCGGCGGATTTTTCCGGTCGGGTGGTGATGGATTTTGCCGATGTCGATAGCGCCAAATTTGAAAGCTATGCCGAAGAGGGGGCGGGGCCGATGGCCTGGGTCCATCGCCGGGAAGGGCGCTTGCTGCGCGCCTTCGAGAGAAAGATCGCCAAACGGGCCGACTATAGCCTGCTTGTCAGCGACGCCGAAGCAGCGCTGTTCCGTGAGCGATCGGGATTGTCCGATGACCGCGTCAAGGCGATTGGCAACGGGATCGACCTGGAGTTTTACGATCCTGTGCAGGTGCAGCCCGTGAACCTTGAAGATCGTGGCCCGCTGATCCTGTTTACCGGACAGATGGATTATCAGCCAAATGTGCAGGCCGTGGATAGCTTCAGCCTTCAGGTCATGCCGGATATTCTTGCGCGCTTTCCAGATGCACATTTTGCGATCGTCGGGCGGGCGCCGGTGGAAAAGGTCAAGCAACTCGATGGCAGGAACGGGACGATTGTCACCGGACCGGTGGATGATATCCGGAGCTGGATCAAGGCTGCCGATATTGTTGTCGCACCGCTGCGGATTGCCAGAGGCATCCAGAACAAAGTGCTGGAAGCAATGGCGATGGCCAAGCCGGTGGTTGCATCGCGATGTGCAGCCGAGGGTATTGATGCGATCAGCGGCGAGCATTTTCTGGTCGCCGATTCGATAGCAGAAGAGGCAAGTCTGGTGTGCGAGATTCTTGACGATTCTCAGCGAGCCGGACAACTGGGTGCGGAGGCGCAGAACTTGATTCATTCGCAATATTCATGGGACCGCCAAATTGCCGAACTGCCGACCTTGTGCGGTTTTTCGAAAACGCCCGTCGCAGAGGCTGTGGCATGACGAGCGCAGCGGTCGATGCCGTCGGCAGCAGTCAGCCAGACAGTGTGGCGGCTTCGCCCTGGTCTGCCCATCTAAAATTTCTGGCGCTTACGACCCTCGCGATCCTGACGATCTTCTGGCGTGATACTGTGGACATTGTCCGGACGTGGTGGACGGTCTCCACCTATAATCACTGCCTCCTGATTGTACCGATACTCTTCTGGCTGGTGCAGCAGCGACAGGAAGAGTTGATCAAGCTGACGCCAGTGTTCTGGCTGCCCGGCCTGTTCTGGATCGCGATTGCGTCCACGGGCTGGTTGCTTGGCGAAGCCGCCGGTGTGGCCTTTGCCCGGCATCTGGGCCTGCTGATGATGCTGCAGGGGGCAGTGCTGACGCTGCTCGGACCGACGGTGGCGCGCGGGCTTGTTTTTCCGCTGGGTTTCAGCTTCTTTCTGGTGCCGTTCGGAGAGGAATTTGTTCCTTTTCTGCAGATGGTCACCGCAAAACTGTCGATGGTCTTTCTCGGATGGGCCAATATTCCGGCCTATATCGACGGGATTTTCATATCGACCCCGACCGGCTATTTCCGCGTGGCCGAGGCCTGTTCGGGGATCAAGTTCCTGATCGCCATGCTCGCCTATGGCGCGCTGGTCAGCAATGTCTGCTTCCGGAGCTGGAAGCGCCGGTTCCTGTTCATGACCGCCGCCGTGATAGTTCCGGTCATTGCGAACGGTGTTCGCGCTTTCGGCACCATGTATATCGCGCATCATACGACGACCGATTTTGCCGCGGGCTTCGACCATATTTTCTACGGCTGGTTTTTTTTCGCCTTTGTCCTGATTTTGGTGATGGCCATCGGCTGGCCCTTTTTTGATCGCAGCATTGATGATCCGATGATCGATGGCGAGGCCTTGCGGCAGAGCCATCCTTCGCCGCGCGTTGTGCAGAAGCCGGCGATCATATTGGCTGCAATGGCCGCCATCATTCTGCTTCCGGTGCTTTGGACTTCGGTTCTGGCTGCGCAGGAGTCGCCGGTCCCGGACAAGATCGCGCTGCCGGACGTTACCGGCTGGGAGCGTGTCGATTATCAGCCCCTCTATCCCTGGGAGCCGAAATTTGACGGAGCCAGTCATCAGCTTCTCGGTCGCTATCGCAACCGGGCGACCGGTGAACAGGTCGATCTTGCGGTCGCCGTCTATGACCGTCAAGGTGAAGGACGGGAAATGGTCGGCTACGGGCAGGGAGAACTTGTCCCCGATTCCGGCTGGTCTCGCAATCGTATGCTGGACGCGCCGGATAGGGCGGCGGCTGTCGAGTTGATGGCGCCGGGGCCGGTGGTGCGCGAGGTCGTTTCCTTTTACAGTATCGGCGGCAAGCTGACCGGCAGCGGCTCAGTGGTGAAGCTGGAGACGCTGAAGAACAATATATTCGGTGGTCCGCAGCAAGCGGTGGCCATATTGATTTCGGCCGAGACAAGCCGGGGAACAACGCCGCTGAAAGCGATCGACTCCTTTCTCTCCGATCTGGGACCGGTTGATAAATTGGCTGACGCGATGGCGGGGCTGCGCTAGGGCGCACCCATGTGCGGAATTGCAGGTATTTTTCATTTGGAGACGGCCAAGCCGGTTGATCCCGCGCGTCTGCGCAAGATGACCGACAGTCTGACCCATCGCGGACCGGACGGATCCGGAATCTGGACCGCTCCAGGGGTTGGTCTCGGCCACCGGCGGCTTTCGATCATCGATCTGGAAGGCGGTGCGCAGCCGATGCTGACTGCAGACGAAGCGCAAGTGCTGAGCTTCAATGGCGAAATCTATAATTTTCAGGATGTCCGCGCCGAACTGGAGGCGATTGGCCACCAGTTCGAGACCAGCAGCGACAGCGAAGTCATTCTCTATGCCTGGCGGCAATGGGGGGTGGATTGTCTGAAGCGCCTGAACGGCATGTTCGCCTTTGCGCTCTATGACCAGCGCACCAGGCAACTGTTTCTGGCTCGCGACCGGCTTGGTGTGAAGCCGCTGTTTTACGCGCCCGTGTCGGATGGCAGTATATTGTTTGCCTCGGAACTGAAAGGCCTGCTGGCCAATCCGCTGCTGCGCCGCGAGCCCAGTCTGCGGGCGGTCGATGACTATCTGGCCTTTGGCTATGTGCCGGACCAGACATCGCTGCTCAGGGGCGTGAAGAAATTGCCTGCGGGCCATTATCTGCTTCTCGAGCAGGGCAAGCCGGAGCCGGCACCTGTTCAATATTGGGATATGGATTTCAGCCAGCGGCACAAGGCGTCTGCGGGCGCTCTCGAAGAAGAACTGGTCGATCTGCTGAAGCAGGCCGTGGGTCTGCGGATGATCGCGGACGTGCCGCTGGGTGCATTTCTCTCCGGCGGCGTGGACAGCAGTGCAGTGGTAGCGCTCATGGCAGAGAAAAGCCGCCGGCCGGTCAAGACCTGTTCGATCGGCTTCGACCAGCAGTCGCTGGACGAGACCGGCTACGCCCGACAGGTGGCAGAACGGTTCAGGACCGACCATCGCAAACGGATTGTGGCGGCGGATGATTTCGGACTGATCGACACGTTGGCGGATCATTTTGACGAGCCATTCGCCGATGCGTCGGCTTTGCCGACCTACCGGGTGAGCGAACTGGCGCGCGAGACGGTCACCGTTGCCCTGTCGGGGGACGGAGCGGACGAGGCGATGGCCGGATATCGCCGCCATGTCTTCCACCATGCCGAGGAGCGGGTGAGGGGGCTTTTGCCGCAATCCTTTCGCGGACCCGCCTTTGGCTGGCTGGGCTCGGTCTATCCCAAGGCCGACTGGGCTCCGCGCCCGTTTCGCGCCAAGTCGACGCTTTTGTCGCTCGCCCGTACCGGACCGGAAGGCTATGCCGAAGCGGTCGGCGTGACCACAGCAGCGGGGCGCCACCGCATCTACTCCGATGCGATGCAGCGCGACCTGGGTGACTATCGGGCCGAGCAGCGGATGATCGACCTGATGGAACGGGCGCCGGCGCGCAACGGGCTCGACCAGGCGCAATATGCCGACATGAAGATGTGGCTGCCGGGCGACATATTGACCAAGGTCGATCGCACCAGCATGGCGGTCAGTCTCGAGGCGCGCGAGCCGTTGCTCGACTACAAGCTGATGGAATTTGCGGCAAAGCTTCCGACAAGTCTGCGTGTGCACCGGGGGCAGGGAAAATATCTGCTCAAGAAATCGATGGAACGCTATCTTCCCGGAGACATATTGTACCGACCGAAAATGGGCTTTGTGACCCCGATCGCGCAATGGTTCCGCGGACCGCTTGCCGACATCGCCCGGGACATAGCGAGCGGTGGCAATCTGGCGCGAACCGGCTGGTTTGACAGCAAGGCGCTGCGCGGGATCGCCGAGGACCATATTGCCGGTCGGTCAGACAATAGTCGTCTGCTGTGGCAGCTGTTGATGCTCGACAAGTCACTTTCGCGCTTGTTCGGGTAATAGTTATCCAGCGAAAGCCGGGGAAGAATCAGTCCGGATAGATGGCTTCGACAAAATAGAGACCGTCGGGCGGCGCGTTGAAGCCGAGCGCATTGCGGTCTTTTGCCGCCAGCGCATTCTGCAGATCCGCTTTGGTCCATTTTCCGGTGCCGACCAGCTTCAGGCAACCGACAATCGAGCGGACCTGGTGATGCAGGAAAGAGCGGGCGCCCACCTCGACCTCGATTTCCTCACCGAAACGGCTGACCGATATGCTGTCGAGGGTCTTGACCGGGCTTTGCGCCTGGCAATGGGCCGAGCGGAAGGTGGTAAAATCATGCTGGCCGGTCAGCACCTGCGCGGCATTGTGCATCGCTTCGGCGTCAAGCGTCTGGGCCACCTGCCAGCTCAGGCCGCGGTCAAATGTCAGCGGTGCCCGGCGGTTGGTAATCTTGTAGAGATAGCGCCGGCCTTCGCAAGCAAAGCGGGCGTGCCATTGATCATCGACGATATCGCAGGCGAGCACGGCAACCGGATGAGGCCGCAGGCCCGCGTTGATGCCTTCGCGCAGGCGGAAAGGGGTCAGCTTCGTGTAGAGATCAAAATGCGCGCGCATCGCCAGCGCATGGACGCCGGCGTCGGTCCTGCCGGCGGCAAAAACACGCACATCCTGTCCGGTGATCTTGTGGATAGCCTGTTCCACCGCTTGCTGGACGCTGGGGCCGTGGTCCTGATGCTGCCAGCCCATAAACGGACGGCCATCATATTCCAGCGTGAGAGCAAAGCGGGTCATGGCAACACCGTGCCGGCGGGTATCTGTGTGCCGTTGAGAAAGGATTTGAGATCCATGGCCGGCTTGCCTGCCTTCTGGATGATTGCGGGCCGGATCGACCCGGTGCCGCAAGCGATCTGCAGCAGGTCGTCCACTATGCTGCCAGGAGTTGCGCGCGCAACGCCTGTCGTGGCCTCGAGAATACGAAACCGGTCTCCCTCATATTCGAAAAAGGCACCCGGATGGGGATTGAAGGCCCGGATCTGGCGCTCCACCTGTTCGGCAGACTGGCTGAAATCCAGACGCGCTTCCTGTTTCTCGATTTTCTTTGCATAGGTGGCAAGCGCATCCTGTTGCGCTTCGGGGGTATAGTCGGATGGCGATGCCAGATATTGGACCATCAGTTCCGCCCCCAAGATGGCCAGCTCTCCGGTAAGTTCGCCCGCGGATTTGCCGTCGACAGGAGTCGATGCCTTGTGCAGCATCGGTCCGGTGTCCAGTCCCGCTTCCATCTGCATGATAGTGATCCCGGTTTCCGCGTCACCGGCCAGAATCGCGCGCTGGACCGGCGCCGCGCCGCGCCAGCGGGGGAGCAGGGAGCCGTGAATATTCAGGCAGCCCATTTTTGGTGCATCCAGGATCGGCTGCGGCAGGATCAGGCCATAGGCAGCGACCACCGCGACATCGAGATCGAGCGCAGCGAAGGCGGCCTGCTCCTCTTCACTCTTCAGCGAAACCGGCGTGCGCACCTCGACGCCGAGTTCCTCGGCCAAGCGCTGCACGGGCGAGGGCGACAGTTTCTTGCCGCGACCGGCGCGGCGCGGCGGCTGCGAATAGACCGCAACGATTTCATGCCCGGCTGCGTGCAAGGCTTGCAGCGCCGGCACGGCAAAATCCGGTGTTCCCATGAAGGCTAAACGCATAATTTCTCGCTTGTATGTGGCTAAGCTCTTGGCAGGCGACGGCATATGTCCCTAAAGGTCAAATCATGGCATCGCAAGAGATCGAAAATCTGGTTCAGGCCCTGGCCAAGCTTCCCGGTCTGGGCCCCCGCTCGGCGCGGCGAGCGGTGCTCTATCTGCTGAAACGTCCGGACACGGCCATGAAGCCGATTCTGGCGGCGATGAGCAAAGTCGACGAGCGGCTCGTGATTTGTGGCATCTGCGGCAATGTCGATACCCAGGATCCCTGCCAGATCTGCACCGATCCCCGTCGGGATGAAAAGGCACTGTGCGTGGTCGAAGAGGTTTCCGATCTCTGGGCGCTGGACAAGTCGCGACTGTTTCCGGGCAAATTTCACGTGCTTGGCGGCAAATTGTCTGCGCTTGACGGCGTGCGTCCGGAAGATATCGGAATCGATACATTGATCCGGCGAGTTGAGGCCGGCGGCATCGACGAAGTGGTTCTGGCGATGAATGCCACCCTGGAAGGTCAGACAACCGCCCACTATATTGCCGAGCGTCTGGAAAAATTTCCGTTACGGCTTAGCCAGCTGTCGCATGGTATACCCGTCGGCGGCGAACTCGACTATCTTGACGAAGGTACGCTGGCGCAGGCGCTGCGATCGAGAAGGCCGGTCCACAGCGAATGATTCGTCCCTGATCGGGAATGTTGACAATTAAGACACAGTTGGCAGAAAACCGTGATTAACCGGCGTGTTTGGGCTTTCAAATCTCCAATCTCCGGCTATTTGTGAAGCCGATAAAAAGAAACTGTCAGGAGAGAATGTTATGAAAATAGCCTTGAATCTGTCCGCGTGCGTCTTTGCACTTGCGGCTATCGCTACCGCCCCCGTTTATGCCCAGACCCAATCCGATGCCACCGATCAGGTCGACGAAAATGAAACCGTTGATGACAATATCATTGTGGTAACCGCTCAGGGTCGTTCGCAGGCCCTGTCCGATGTTCCGATTGCCGTATCGGCAATCGGTGCGGAACAGCTGCAGCAAAGTGGTACCAGCGACATTCGCGAACTCAACCAGCTTGCTCCATCCCTGCTCGTTTCATCCACCGGCAATGAAGCCAACGGCTCTGCCCGTATTCGCGGTATCGGCACGGTCGGCGACAATCCTGGCCTGGAAAGCTCCGTGGCCGTGTTTATCGATGGTGTTTACCGGTCGCGCAGCGGCAATGCGCTCAGCGAACTGGGTCCGATTGAACGCGTCGAAGTTCTGCGCGGTCCGCAAGGCACATTGGGCGGGCGTAACTCTTCTGCCGGTATGATCAGCATCACTACGGCCGCACCTGAGTTTGTACTTTCCGGTTATGGTGCCGCAACTTACGGCAATTACGACCAGCTTCGTCTGGAAGGGGGCATTACCGGCCCGTTGAGCGATACGATCGCGGCCCGCATTGATGGCGTGTATCTGAAGCGCGACGGCTTTTACACCGATGTCGTGAATGGAACGGACGTCAATAACAAGGATCGCTTTCTGGTGCGCGGGCAATTGTTGTTCGAACCCAATGACGGTCTGAGCGTGCGCGTGGCTGGCGACTATTCCAAGAAGGATGAATCCTGCTGTGCTGCGACCTTCGTCCAGCCCAGTTTCGCCCAGCAAGCGCGGGTGAGTCCCGGGCTCGATCCATTCGGGGTCCCGCAACCCGGTTCACCGGCACTGACCGACCCTGCCAACCCGATCATTCCGATTTTGCTGGGGCTGGGTCAAAATCCCGCCGCGCTTAGCCAGAGCACATTCAACCGCAACATCTATGTGACACCCGGCCGCTCCTACGCCGGCGAAACGGAAGATTTCGGTGCTTCGGTTGAGGTCAACGCCGAGCTTGGCAATATGAACCTGACGTCGATTACCGGCTATCGGGAATATTCCAACTTCCAGGCTTCCGACACGGATTACACGCAGGTGGATATTCTCTATCGTGCGCCGAATGAAAATGCCGGTGCCCGCGAGTTCAAGACCTTCACGCAGGAACTGCGTCTTCAGGGTTCGGCTTTCGATGACAAGCTCGACTGGTTGATCGGTGGTTTCTACGCGAACGAAAAGCTGGAGACACGGGACAATATCCGTTTCGGTTCGCAATATGGTGCCTTTGCACCTTGCCGGATCGTTAATGCCGTCAATCCGGCGCTTGCATCGCCAACCAGCACAGGCTGCCTGAGCGCAGGAGGTCGTGCAGTATTGCAGGCCGCAAATGGCGGAGCGGGGGCATTTGGTGCCGCTACGCCGCTAATCTTTGCCGGTCTGGATAATCTTGCCCAGATCAATGACCGTGGCACGGTTCTGGATACTTATAACCAGACCAGCGAGAATTTTGCCTTTTTCACGCACAATATCTTCCACATCACAGACAAGCTCGATCTGACGCTGGGGCTGCGCTACACCAATGAAACGAAAGATTTCAGGGCTGCTTTCACCAACGACAATACCATGTGTCCAACACAGCGGGCCTTGTTCACGCCGTTGCTCGGTGGACCGCTTGGCGGATTGGCAGCCGGCCTGATCGGTCTGTCCTGTCAGGGTAATTCGACATCCGAACTGGATGGTGTGACGCTGGCGGACAGCCGGAGCGAGAATGAATTCACCGGTACTGCCATCCTGTCCTACAAGCCAACCGATGACCTGCTGCTTTATGGTAGCTACTCGCGCGGTTACAAGGCGGGCGGCTTCAATCTCGACCGTTCTGCATTGACCAGTTCAACGCTGGCCAATCCGGCTCTGACCGGCAGCACTGCCAATCTCCAGTTCGACCAGGAGACAGTGGATGCCTTTGAGATCGGCGGAAAATACTCGACCCGGGAATTTTCCCTCAGCGTCGCGGCTTTCCGTCAGCAGTTCTCCAACTTCCAGCTCAACACGTTCAACGGCTCGGTTTTCCTGGTCCAGAATATCAATGGTTGCAGTGCTGATCTGGGCGTAACGGACAGCGATGCAAGCGCGGCTACGGGCGCCTGTGCTCCTGACAACGTCAAGTATGGTGTTGTCGCGCAGGGTGTCGAACTGGAAGCGTCGATCAATCCGGTCAACTATGTCAACGTCACCATGGGCCTGACCTATACCGACACCAGCTATGAAAAGGATCTGGTTGGTCGGGATAACGGAACCGCTCTGGATCCGGCCCTGCGTCTGTTGCCGGGTGACAATCTGTCCAACGCTCCGGAGATCACGGCGACGGCATCTCTGTCCTACACGCCGCCTCTCGGAAACAGCGGGCTTACCGGCTTGTTCTATGTGAACGCGCGGACAACCAGTGATTATAACACCGGTTCGGATCTGCTGTACGGCAAGGAACAGGACGGCTTCACCCTGGTCAACGGGCGGATCGGCGTTCGTGGTCCGGATGAAGCATGGGCGATCGAAGGCTGGGTACAGAATATGTTCAATGTCGATTATTCGCAGGTTGCGTTCAACACGCCATTTGTTGCATCGCAGCAAACATATTCGGCGTTCCTTGCAGAGCCAAGAACCTATGGTATCACGGTGCGTGGCCGCTTCTAGATCCAGCCACAGACTCCGATTACAACGAGGCGTGCGGTTCCAAAGGGATCGCACGCCTTTTTCTTTGCCTGGGCAGGGGGGCGAGCAGCTTGACGAATCCCGCCGGAATCCCTAAATTTGGACCATGGCTATATTACCGATCCTCGAGGTGCCTGATCCGCGCCTGAAAACTGTTTCCGAACCCGTGACGGTGTTTGACGACGAACTGAAAACGCTGGTCAAGGACATGTTCGAAACGATGTATGACGCGCCGGGCATCGGGCTGGCCGCGATCCAGGTCGGTGTGCCCAAGCGCGTGCTGGTGATCGATCTGCAGGAACCGGCCCCGCATGAACATGAACATGGCGAACATTGCGATCATGACCATGGCGTGATCAACGATCCTCGGGTGTTCATCAATCCGGAGATTCTCGATCCGTCCGAGGATCTGAATATCTACAGCGAAGGCTGTCTTTCGGTGCCCGACCAATATGCCGAGGTCGAACGCCCCGCCACGATTACCGCACGTTGGCAGGACGAGGACGGCAAACAATATGAAGAGCAGATCGAGGGCTTGCTCGCGACCTGTCTGCAGCACGAGATGGACCATCTTGAAGGGATCCTGTTCATCGATCATCTGTCGCGGCTGAAGCGGCAGATGGTGCTCAAGAAGCTGGCGAAGCTGCGCAAGGAACACGGGATCGCGGCTTAAGGCTTGCTCATTTCGTCATGCTGAATTTGTTTCGGCATCCACAGTTGGGCAATTGCCGACACCTCGTGTGGATAAATGGATCCCGAAACAAGTTCAGGATGACGATTGTGACGAGTATTGCCTATTCCAATAAACGCTTCTAGGTTCTCTTTTCGTTCTTACCGGAAAGAGAGTCATTTTGGACCCTGTCATCACCATTATCGCCATCGTCTTCGCTCTCCTGGGCGGTCTGGCGCTCGGCTGGTTCATCGGCGGGAAGCCGGTGAAGGACGCGGCTCAGGCGACCGATGCGCTGCGGATCACGCTGGATGGCGTCCGCGATGAGCGCGATGCGGCGAAAACCGAACTGGCGGCGTTGCAGGCCGATGCGCGCAATCATGACAAGCAGATGCAGCAGTTGCTGGAAGCAAAAGAGGCGTTGTCGGCGCAATTTTCCGAAATTGGTGCGAAAATGCTGGAAACTGCCCAGCGTCAGTTTCTCGAACGCGCCGACCAGCGCTTTGACCAGGCCAATGAAAAGGGTGGCGAGAAGATCGCCAAATTGCTGCAGCCGGTGCACGAACGGCTGGCGACCTATGAAGCCTCGATCACTAAGATCGAGAAGGAACGGACCGAATCCTATGCCGGGATCACCGCCACCATTGAACAGGTCCGGCAGGGGCAGGACCGGGTACAGCAGGAAGCGGCGCGACTGGTGAATTCGCTCCGCAATGCGCCCAAGTCGCGCGGACGCTGGGGTGAGCAGCAGCTCAAGAATGTTCTCGAGACTTGCGGCCTGTCCGAACATACCGATTTTGTGACCGAGCAGAGCATCGATACCGACGAAGGGCGCCTGCGTCCCGATGCGGTGATCAATGTGCCCGGTGGGCGCAAGCTGGTGATCGATGCCAAGGTCTCGCTCAACGATTATCAGGACGCCTTCGAGGCGGATGACGAGGCCGCGCGCAGCTTTGCCATGGCGCGCCACTGCAACAGCATGAAGGCGCATATCGATGGCCTGTCGAAGAAGGCCTATTGGGACCAGTTCGAGGACGCGCCCGATTATGTGATCATGTTCGTGCCCGGCGAGCATTTCCTCGCCGCTGCGCTGGAGCATGAACCGACTTTGTGGGACCATGCGTTCGAGAAGAAGGTGCTGCTGGCGACGCCGACCAATCTGGTGGCGATCGCGCGGACCGTCGCCGGCGTCTGGCGGCAGGAAAAGATGGCGGCTGAAGCCAAGCAGATCGGGCAGCTCGGAAAAGAAATGTATGACCGTCTGGCGGTCGCCGGCGAACATCTGAAAAGGATGGGTTCGGGGCTGGGCAGCGCGGTCGGCAATTACAACAAGTTCGTCGGCAGCTTCGAGCGCAACGTGATGGCCACCGGCCGCAAATTCGCCGAACTGCAGATCGAGACCGGCAAGAAGGAACTCGAACCCGTCCCGGAGATCGAGGCGCTGCCCCGCTATAGCGACTCGGTGACCGAAAGGCTGATCGAGGATGATCGCGAGATCAGCGACGAGGCGGCGGAATAGAAACTAGGGCGGGCCGTCCGGACCTTCGGTCACCGCCCCGCCGCAACCGTTTATCGTACCGACTTCGCTCGCTTCCACCTTAACCGTATCGGCGTAGCTGCGATCGCTCATGCCGTCGCTGCATTGCTGGTCGCTGGTGATATGAATGTTGATGTTGTCGGTATCGGAAAAGCCCCGGACATCCCAGCCGCTGTCTGTTTTCTTCATCCGTTCCACCGGCAATTTGAAATCCTTGCCGTTCTGCGAGGAAAAGGCGATCTCGTCGTCCTTGATCTCGACCGCCCATCCCGGTTCGGTGCCGAGAGCGGAATAGTCGCCCAGTTTTTCCTCGATGACCGGTTTTTCTGCCGGTTCTCCGCAGGCTGTGAGCGTCAGTGCGGCAAGCGATGACAATGCTATGGTTTTTTTCATGATATTCCCCTCCGACGCAAAGCTATCATAGAGAGGGCAGGAACACCAAGCTATCTCTGGCGGTTCTGGTTCAGTACTTCATAGGCCATGACCGAGGCCGCCACGGCGGCGTTCAGGCTGTCGGCCTTGCCCATCATCGGCATTTTGACCAGCGTGTCACAGTCCGCTTCATATTCTTCCGGTAATCCCTGCGCTTCATTGCCGATCAGCAGGAAAGTTGGTGCCCTGTAACGCACCGCCTGATAGTCCTTGTCGGTGTTGAGGCTGGTGCCGACTAGTTCGCCCGGCCCGCTGCGCAACCAGGACAGGAATTCCGGCCAGCGCGCCTGGCTGACTGTCTGGGTGAAGATTGCGCCCATGCTGGCGCGCACTGCCTCTACCGAATAGGGGTCGACGCAATCGTCGATCAGGATCAGGCCGCCAGCGCCGACCGCGTCGCCGGTGCGCAATATCGTGCCAAGATTGCCGGGGTCGCGCAGCGCCTGCGCCACCAGCCAGATATTGGCCGCGGAGCGATCGAGCTCGTCGAGCGGGACCGGGTGATCGGGGTAGATGCCGATGATTGACTGCGGGTTGGACTTGCCGGACAGCTTGGCAATGATCGCTTCGCTGGTTTCGATGACATCGCCACCGGCGGCAACCGTGGCCTGCTCTATTTTCTGGGCGAGCGGGTGCAGCTCGGTACCCTCGACCACCACCAGAATTTTCGGGGTTCTGCCGCTGTCCAGTGCTTCGGTCAATATCCGCAGACCTTCGGCGAGGAACAGTCCTTCGCGTTTGCGATGTTTTTTCTCGCGCAGGCTGCGTAGCCGCTTTATCGTCGGATTGGAAAAGCCGGTAATCTGGTGGCGCATGGGGTCAGTCTTCGCCGAAGCCGTCGAAGACCAGACCTGCCATTTTTTCGAGCGCGCTCTCGGCGTTGCTGCCGCTCACGATGATCTCGATACTGTCGCCCTTGGCGGCCCCGAGCATCATCAGGCCCATGATCGATGTTCCTGTCACCTCGGTGCCGTCTTTCGCCACCCTGACAATGACACCATCGGGCAATTTGCTGACATAGGTAACGAATTTGGCGCTCGCTCTGGCGTGCAGTCCCCGGCTATTTGTGATCTCGACGGTTTTGCGAAATTCGCTCATGCATCGCTACCCAATATTTCAGAAGCGACGCTGATATATTTCTGACCGGCTTCCTTGGCTGCAGCGATGGCAGAAACAACATCCATCGATTTGCGTGCCCCGTCGAGGCGGATAAGCATTGGCAGATTGACCCCGGCGATGACTTCTACCTTGCCCTTTTCCATCAGGGAAATGGCCAGATTGGACGGGGTGCCGCCAAACAGGTCGGTCAAAATGATAACGCCTTCTCCGGAATCCACCTTTGCGACACAATCCGCGATTTCCTGACGGCGTTCTTCCATATCGTCACGCGCACCGATCCCGATCGCGGCAATTGCCTTTTGCGGGCCGACGACATGCTCCATGGCAATGACAAACTCGGTTGCCAGATGCCCGTGTGTCACGAGAACCAATCCAATCATCCCGATTAAATTCCCCTGTCCCCGTTTAATTTTTGCATAGATTCCAGCGCTTCCATCGGCCTCGAAGCCAAATTGCGATGCAGGACATTGGGGGAAAAGCCGGCGGCGCGCAAGTCTTTGCTCAGGCGCTCGGCAACATGTACCGATCTGTGTCGTCCACCGGTGCAACCAATACCGATATTGACATAGGCCTTGCCAGCATCCTGGTAGCGGGGAATCAGGAATTTGAGCATATCGAGAATCTTTTCAATGCTTTCCGCATAGGCGGGATCCTTGCTGATATAATCTTCCACCACCGGATCGAGACCGGTCATCAGCTTGAGTTTCGGTTCCCAGAACGGGTTGGCGAGAAAGCGGACATCGAACAGCAGGTCAATATTATTGGGAAGGCCCCGGGAGAAACCGAAGCTGGTAAGGGTGACCGTTGTCACGGCATCCCTGTCCAGTATGAAATGTTCCCGGATTTCACGCTGCAGGTCGTTCGCGGTCAGGTCGGTGGTGTCGATGACACGATCGGCCCAGCGACGGAAGGGGGCGAGCAATGTTCGTTCCAATGCGATGCCCTGCTTCGCCGGACGATCGAGCGCGAGCGGATGGCGCCGGCGCGTCTCACTGTAGCGCCGTTCCAGTTCGCCACCGGCGCAATCCAGGTAAAGGGTCGAAATCAGATAATCCTGCTTTTTTTGCAGACGCTTGATGCTTTTGATCAGCTTGTCGGGATCAAAACCTCGCGTGCGGCTGTCGAATCCCAGCGCCAAGGGTGGATCGCTGTCGCCCCGGGACGTGGATGGGGGTGTGTCGAGCAGGCGCTCAATCAACCGGAACGGGAAATTGTCCACCGTCTCCCACCCTATGTCTTCCAGTGTTTTCAAGGCCGTAGATTTGCCGGCTCCGGACAGGCCGGTCATCAGCAGGACGGGTTTGACAAGCTTCTTGCTCATGATGTTCTTGCGCCCTGCATTGTGCGTTGCAAGGCCCATTCCGCCTTGATTGCTGCGCTCGATTCCATAGCGTCCAATGTACAGGATGGTACCTTTATTCCCAGCAAATTCATAACTTGATTGTCGAAGGGGAAGCGGTCGGGGTGATGTTTCAGGTCCACAACCAGTTTTAGCTCCACGCCGGACAGAAACTCTTGTTCGCATATGCCTAGCGACCGAATCTCCAATTTTCCCGCGAGCCGAGCAGGGGGGCTAAGCAACAAATCCTTGTCATCGCGAACAATATCAACCTGGTCATCGCTGATCAGCGTTGCCCCCCGGTCGATCAACCGCAAGGCAAGATCGGATTTTCCGGAACCGGAAGCCCCGCGTATCAGGACACCCGCGCCGGCGATAGCGACGGCGGTGGCGTGCAGTGTGGCCCGGTTATTGTCTCCGGAATCGGTCATCATTCCGGTGCTTTCGGCAGACGAATCTCAAAACAGGCACCCGATTGACCACCCGGACGATCCAGAATGTGGATCGTGCCCTGATGACCTTCGACGATCGTTTTGGCGATTGCCAGTCCCAAACCGCTGTGCTTGCCAAAGGCTTCCCCTTCGGGGCGGGCAGAATGAAAACGCTGGAATATCTCCTCGCGCTGTTCCGGGCCAACACCCGGTCCCTGATCGGCGACATGGATGACGATTTCATCGCCGTCCGGCGTTGCCAGTATCTCGACCAGACCGCCATCGGGTGAAAAGGATACGGCGTTATCCAGAAGGTTGCTGAACACCCGCTCGAGGCGACCACCGTCTCCCATCACTCTGGCGACATCTTTTGCCGGTCGGGCAAAGGCGATATGCACACCGAGGTTGGAGGCCCGTTGTTCGCGCGCGGCGAGCAGCTGCTCGAGCATATTGCCGATATCAATCGGTTCGAACTTGGCCCGGGCCAGTTCGGCGTCAACCCGCGAGGCATCGGATATGTCATTGATCAGCCGGTCAATGCGGCGAACATCGTCATTGGCGACATCAAGCAGCTGCTTCTGCAACTCCGGCTCATCGACCCTCTCCAGCCCCTCCAGCGCGGAGCGAAGCGAGGCGAGGGGATTTTTGATTTCATGGCTGACGTCGGCTGCAAATGCCTCGGTGGCATTGATACGGTCGCGCAGGGCTGCACTCATATCGGACAGGGCCCGGCTCAGCTGGCCGATTTCATCGCGCCGGCCGGGCATTCTCGGTATGGCGATCTCGTCCGAGTGTCCCATCCTTACGCGCAAAGCTGCCCGGGCCAATTTTCTGATGGGCCGGACAATTGTTCGGGCCAGAAAAAGCGATAGAAGAATGGATACCGTTGCGGCAACCAGTATGACGAGCAGCACGCTGGTGCGTTCGGCCCTGACGATCCGGGTAATATCGCGTGCGTTCGCGGTCAGAAGGATCGTCCCGGTGCCATCCGGAAGCGATTTGCCGGCAACGATGACCGGTGTCCGGTCCGGTGCCAGACTGACCGAACTGACCGCACGTGACGCATTGCCGGCGGCGATCAGCTCGGGCCATTCGCCGAGAATGTCATCGGCGGGCTCGCTAAAATACGGGATCGGCGCGCTGAAAACGAAATTTTCTATGGTCCGGTCCAAAAGGCGGGCCGCGTCCTTGCGCAAGGGCTCGGTTTCCGGATCGACAAATTCATAGGTCGGGGCCGCCAGCGAGAAACTGTCGATGATTTTTGTGCCATCCGGAGCATAAAGCCGCAATCTCGCACCGAGATGATTGGAAAATCTGCGGATTAGCGACTTTTTATACTGCACGTCTCCGGCGGACAGGGCATCCGCCATGATCGTCAACTGCACCCTTGCCTGTGCCAGACGCTCTTCGGTCAGCCGGTCACGGTAATTGTTGAGATAGAACAGACCGCCGGCCAGCAACGCAATCGCCAGAACATTGACGACCAATATGCGGGTAGTGAGAGAGAGCCGGGCCGACCAGCGAAGTGACAGACCACTCTCCTCGTTCTGACCGTCCTTATTCGGTGTAGCGATATCCGGCTCCATATAGTGTGTCTATTGCGTCAAATTCGGGATCAACTTCGCGAAATTTTCGTCGCAATCGTTTGATATGGCTGTCGATTGTGCGGTCGTCGACATAGACGTCGTCCTGGTAGGCTGCATCCATCAGCTGGTTGCGACTTTTCACCACACCAGGGCGATGGGCCAGTGTCTCGAGAATCATGAATTCGGTAACCGTCAGGGTTACATTTTCATCCTTCCACCGGACCAGATGGCGTGCAGGATCCATTTCCAGATCGCCGCGGACCAGCGGCTCGGCAGATTCATCATCCTGGCCTTCGTCTACCGACTTAATGAATTCGGTGCGCCGCAATATCGAGCGGACACGGGCGATCAGCAAGCGCTGGGAGAAGGGCTTTTTGATATAATCATCCGCGCCCATCGCCAGACCCAGCGCCTCGTCCAGTTCTTCATCCTTCGAGGTCAGGAAGATAACCGGCACATTGGATTTTTCGCGCACTCTTCTGAGCAGTTCCAGCCCGTCCATCTTGGGCATCTTTATGTCGAATACCGCCAGATCCGGTGGATTTTCCAAGATGGCATAAAGCGCCGCTTCGCTGTCCGAATAGACGCGCGTGACAAAGCCTTCGGCCTGCAGGGCGATCGACACCGAAGTCAAAATATTGCGGTCATCGTCGACAAGAGCAATATTGGCTGCCATTTTTTACATTTCCTTTGCCGCTCACGCCGGATGTGACCTAGTTTATTGGATAATAGGTTACAAGAGAGCTTGTCGTCAGTGCCCTCTGCGAGGGAACCCGTGATCTGACCGGGCGGATATTTTATCCGGTCATAGGGAAGAAATTTGACCGACTCGACAGGGTCCAGTAAGCGCCATGTCAAATTCGCCGGATCGGCGCGATCTCAACCTGTTTAAAGCTTTAGGGGATTATCAGTGTCAAAAGTTTCGTCTGTGTCATTAAATGATCAAGGATTTGCCAATTCGGCGGAGCAGCACTGGAATCTCGGTGCTCCCGCCTTGGTTGAAGCAGCCGTTTCCCGGGGTGAAGGCCATCTGGCCAAAGATGGGCCTCTTGTCGTTGAGACCGGCAAGCACACCGGGCGTTCTGCCAATGACAAGTTCATCGTGCGTGATGGCGAAACCGAAGACAGCGTCTGGTGGGGCAAAACCAATGTTGCGATGACACCGGATCATTTTGCAGCGCTGAAGGCCGACTTTATTGCTGCTCTGTCCGACAAGGAAACGTTGTTCGTACAGGATCTGTTCGGCGGTTCGCAGCCGGAACACCGGGTCAATGTCCGGATCATCAATGAACTGGCCTGGCACAATCTTTTTATCCGCACGATGCTGGTCCGGCCCGATGCCGACGAACTTGCAGCGTTTGTTCCGGAATATACAATCATCGATCTGCCGAGCTTCAAGGCCGATCCGGCGCGGCATGGCACCCGCAGTGAAACCGTCATCGCGGTCAACCTGACCGAGAAGCTGATCCTGATCGGCGGCACCGCCTATGCGGGCGAAATGAAAAAATCCGTATTCGGCCTGCTCAACTACCTACTGCCGCTTGATTCGGTCATGCCGATGCATTGCTCTGCCAATATCGGTCCGGAAGGCGATACTGCCATTTTCTTCGGTCTGTCTGGAACCGGCAAGACGACGCTGTCGGCGGATGCCAGCCGCGTGTTGATCGGTGACGACGAGCATGGCTGGTCAGATACCGCCGTGTTCAATTTCGAAGGCGGCTGCTACGCCAAGATGATCCGGCTTTCCGAAGAAGCGGAACCGGAAATTTACGCGACCACGCGCCGGTTTGGAACCGTTCTGGAAAATGTCGTGATGGACCTGGAAACCAGGGAACTGGATCTGGACGACAATAGCAAGGCGGAAAATACCCGCGGCGCTTATCCGATCGAATTCATTCCGAACGCTTCGGAAGAAAATATGGGTCCGGTACCTAAGAATATCATCATGCTGACCGCTGATGCGTTTGGTGTATTGCCTCCGATCTCGCGGTTGACGTCAGAGCAGGCGATGTATCATTTCCTTTCCGGCTATACCGCGAAGGTCGCCGGCACTGAAATTGGCGTGACCGAACCGGAAGCGACTTTCTCGACCTGTTTCGGCGCACCGTTCATGCCCCGGCACCCGTCGGTTTACGGCAATTTGCTGAAAGAGCGGATTGCCAAGGGCGGTGTGCGCTGCTGGCTGGTCAATACGGGCTGGACCGGCGGCAAATATGGTGAGGGCAACCGGATGCCGATCAAGGCGACCCGGGCGCTACTCAATGCCGCGCTGGACGGTAGCCTGAACGACGGCGAATTCCGGATTGATGACAATTTCGGCTTTGAAGTACCGGTGTCGGTGCCGGGCGTGGACAGCGCGATTCTCAATCCCCGTTCGACCTGGTCGGATCCGAGCGCCTATGACGAAACCGCGCAAAAGCTGGTCAAACTGTTCATCAACAATTTCGAGCAATTTGCCGAACATGTCGACCAGAACGTCCGGGAAGCCGCACCAAACGCCGCTTAGCCTGCCTTATCTCTCTGCCGCGATGATTCCTGTTCATCGCGGCGGATGATGATGTCGATCTGTTCCGGATTATCGCCCGGCCTATAGAGCAGCGTCTCTCCCAGAATCAGGGATTCCGAACGGGATGGCTGGTCTATCCGGCCGTGTGCAGCGACATCGGCGATGATTTGCGCAATCCGTTCGCTGACGTCGGCACGGTCATAGTCCGACGGAAAAGTCAGGCGTATTTCCTGGCCGGTAAAATAGCTCAGTCCCTTCGTTGCGAACTGGCCGCTGCCGACTTCTGAAAAGGACGTGTGGAACAAGGACGGAAAGCGGTCTTCCGCCAGATAGGCGGCCACGGCACCGTCAAACCATGCGAAGCTCGCCAGTTTCCGGGATGGCGTCCATGCCGCGGCGGTGGCCTGCAGGCTTTCGCCAATCCATTTGCCCAGCAACAATAAACGGCGGTGAACCTCGGGCAAGTGTCTGGCGCTGGTCAAATTGTCTCCGGGGGCCACGGCGATCGCGGATTGCCCCGAAAGCGACGGGTTCCCGCCGAGCAGTTCTCGACTCTCAAAAGCCAATTTTTCGCGGGTTTCGTCCGCTGTCAGGCGCGTAAGCTGATGCGGCATGGCATCGACAATGACTTCCGCGATTTCCAGATTTTTGAACTTGGCGCGATTGACCGAGACTTTCTCTCTGGCCGCGTCACACCAGGGCAGTTGTACCAGATCAAAATCGTCCGCGATCGGAGCGATGATCAACAGAGGAGGTTGAGGATACACGAAGTTGAATCCGATGCCGCTTGGTCCTGTCTATATGTTCGTTTTATGTTCTATCAAAGCGGGATGATATTGGCAATCAACGGGGAACAGCGTGGCCGGAACGGGATAATTCTGCCGGTCGCGCTACGCAGCAATTCTCGCAATCGGCGAAACATTTGATTGTCAGTTTGCTGGTGCGACGATAACGGTGGCGGCATGACCAACCTGATCTTATCGGTGCTGATGCTGGCCGGAGCCGCGCTGCTGGCAGGCGGAATTTATGTATTGCGGAAAGGTATCAACCGAAAGCAGGGCTGGCTGATGCTGGTCGCCGCCGCCGTCATGTTCGCCAATGTCGCGATCTGGTCGATTCCCGTGCCCGAGAACAATCTGCCGGTTGCGTCGCAACCGGACGACTGAGCCTATTTGATCGGCGAATCCGGCGCCAGACGCATGTCGAGATAATTGTCGATCGACCCCATCAGCAGTTCCATCTCATTCTCATAGAAATGGTTGGCGCGGGGAATCTCGTCATGGTGGATGGTGATGTGTTTCTGGGTGCGAAGCTTGTCGACCAGCTTCTGGACTGCGCTGGGGGTTACGACCTCGTCATTGACGCCCTGGACGATGATGCCCGAGGACGGGCAGGGTGCCAGAAAGTTGAAGTCATACATGTTGGCCGGCGGCGAAACGGAGATGAATCCGCGAATTTCCGGACGGCGCATCAGCAGCTGCATGCCGATCCATGCACCAAAGCTGTAGCCCGCGATCCAGGTGGTCTGCGCTTCGGGATGGAAGCTCTGCACCCAGTCAAGCGCTGCCGCTGCGTCGGACAATTCGCCGATGCCGTTGTCGAACACGCCCTGTGAACGACCGACGCCGCGAAAATTGAACCGGAGGGTCGCGAAGCCGCGCTTCACAAATGTCTTGTAGATCGCCTGCGTGATCCGGTCATTCATCGTACCACCCGCTTGCGGGTGGGGATGCAGAACCATGGCGACCGGTGCGCGGTCACGGGGTCCAGGGCTGAAGCGACCTTCGAGGCGGCCTTCGGGTCCGGTAAAAATTACATCTGGCATGGATTTTCAATTCTTCGATCAAAATTATATTTTCCAGTGCGCGAGATTATAGAATAGCTTTTGCGCTGGATGCTGCGCCTATATAGGGAGAGTGACCAAATCCGCAACTCAATCCCGCAAGCCAGAGAGATTTTGCCGCTATTGTGACTGACACCAAACGCATCTATCTTGACTATGCTGCTACCGCACCGATGCTTGATGCTGCCAAAGAGGCCTGCGTGGAGGGGTTCGAACTGTGGGCAAACCCGTCTTCCCCGCATGGCGACGGGCGGGCAGCGCAGGCGATGCTGGAAAATGCGCGGCGGCGTTTCAAGCAGGCGCTGGGCTGGCAGGGCGATGTGATTTTTACCAGCGGGGCGAGCGAAGCGATCCAGATCGCGCTGACAAAGTCGAAACCCGCTATCCAGTTTGTCTCGCCCGTTGAGCATGACGTGGTGCCGAGATTTGCAAAAAATGCCCAGCCGATTCCGGTCGATGGAAACGGGATGGTTGTTCCGGCGAACCTGAATCACTTGCTGAAGGGTGTCGAGGGACCGGCGCTGGTTGCGATTCAGTCGGTGAATAATGAAACGGGCGTGATGCAGGATCTGGATACGCTGGCAAAAGTGGTTCGGGACCGGGGCAGCTATCTGCTCGCCGACTGTTCGCAATCCGTGGGCAAGCTGCCGCTGCCCGATGCAGACCTGATCGTCGTGGCCGGGCATAAATTTGGCGGGCCGCCCGGGGTCGGTGCACTGCTGGTCAAAGACCTCCGACTGCTTCAGGCCGATGGTGGCCAGGAGCAGGGCTATCGGTCCGGTACGCAGAACCTGCCTTATATCCTGGGCATGACAGCAGCGCTGGAAGCGCCAGCCAACTGGGCAGGCCGCGCGGCGGAACTGCGCCAGCATCTCGATGATGCGATCCGCAAGGAAGGCGGCGCAGTGATCGCAGACAAATCCCCGCGGATCGCCACAATCGCCAGCTATCATATGCCCGGTGTTGCCGCCAATACACAGCTGATCAAATTTGACATGGCCGGATTTGCGGTGTCCGCTGGCAGCGCCTGTTCCTCGGGCACGCTCAAGACCAGCCATGTGCTGGAAGCGATGGGCATCGACCCGCAGGTCGCGCGGGAAGTGATCCGGGTCAGCATCGGGCGCGACACCAGCCGGGCGCAGATCTATGCTTTCATTGACAAATGGAAGTCAATCTTTGCCGAAGCCCGACGGGTCTGAGGCGGGAAATATGACCCCCATCTATCTCGACAATCAGGCGACCACGCCGCTCGCACCGGAAGTGCTTGATGCGATGCTGCCCTGGCTGAAGGACAATTTCGGTAACCCGCACAGTCCGCACGTCCTGGGACGAAGGGCCGCCGCAGCCGTCGAAGTGGCGCGGGACCAGGTCGCTGCCCTGCTGCCGGACAACGGGCAGGTGATTTTCACCGGCAGCGCGACCGAAGCGATCAATCTGGCCATGGGAGCGGCCCGAAACCGGCAAGGGCGCGATCAGATTGCTGTTATCGACACGGAACATGCCGCTGTGCGCGACACGGCGCTCTGGTACGGGACGCAGGGGTTCGAAACCAGCTTGCTGCCGGTTGACCGGCAGGGGCTGGTCGTTCTGGAAGAATTGGAAGCATGTTTGGGAGAGAAAACCGCGCTGGTCGGGGCGATGCTGGTCAACAACGAAATCGGCACCATCCAGCCGGTCACGCGGATCGCGGAAATGGTACATCGGGCAGGGGCACTGCTTCTTTGTGATGCGGTGCAGGGCTTTGGCCGGCTCGATATCCCACAGCACGCGGACCTGATCGCATTGTCCGGGCACAAGATTTACGGGCCCAAGGGCATTGGTGCGCTGTGGGTGCGGGATGGAATTAGGCTGCCGCCGCTGATCCATGGCGGCGGACAGGAGCAGGGGATCCGGTCGGGGACGCTTTCGCCGGCGCTCTGCGTGGGACTGGGTACCGCAGCGAAAATATGCGCCGAGCGACGGGAGCAGGATATGGTGCATATCGCCGCCCTGGCTGACAAGGCGCGCGGCCTGTTCTGCGACTGGACCGTGAACGGTTCGCTTGACCAGCGCTATGCCGGCAATCTGAATATCCGTCGCGACGGGATCGATGTCGCCCGGTTGATGTCTGATACACGCGGTGTCGCCTTTTCCGCCGGATCGGCTTGTGCCAGCGGTTCGGGAAGGCCCAGCCATGTGCTGGCGGCGCTGGGGCTGGAGCCGGCGCAGATAAAATCTTCCATTCGTCTGGGATTCGGACGCTATAACAGCATTGAAGAAGTGGAGCGGGCAGGGCACCTGATCAACCAAGCAGCGGAGACACAGCTATCATGAAGAAGATAACGGTTCATTTTGTCAGTTCTGACGGCGAGAAAACCGTTTCCGTTGAAGCCTCGAAAGGTGACAATCTGCTGACCTTGGCGCAACTCCATGATCAGCCGCTCGAAGGTACCTGCGAGGGACAGATGGCCTGCTCTACCTGCCATGTGATTGTCGAAGCGGCGGATTTCGACAGATTGCCCGAGGCGACCGAAATGGAAGAAGATATGCTCGATCTGGCTGCCGGTGCGCGCAGGACCAGCCGTCTGGCCTGCCAGATCGAGTTGACAGCGGAACTGGACGGCCTGACCGTCCATATGCCGATCGAGAGCCACAATATGCAGAATCTTTAGCGGCTCCATAGGCCGCATCTAACGGCTTGCATTTTGGCCGGACTATCACCATATGCGCAGCGGGAGTCGGGTGGACGTAGTCATCGCCAACCCGGTCAGGTCCGGAAGGAAGCAGCCGCAACGATTTTTCTGCGGGTCGCCCGGCTCCTACTCACAGCAATTTTTGGACGTACGGGCCACTATTCGCTGATAAGGCTTCGACAAGATCGCATGTCTCGCCTAAACTGAAGCTTCATGTCCGATTCACACGATATATTTGCCGCTACCGGCGTCGATGCGCCGGAGCAGCCCGCACCCGGTGCAGCACAGCCCTATCGCGTGTTGGCGCGCAAATACCGGCCGTCGAAATTTTCCGAACTGATTGGCCAGGACGCGATGGTCCAGACGCTCGGCAACGCGATCAAGCGCGACCGGCTTGCCCATGCCTTTCTGATGACCGGGGTGCGCGGCGTCGGCAAAACGTCTACCGCCAGACTGATTGCCAAGGCGCTCAACTGTATTGGTGAAGACGGGCAGGGCGGTCCGACTATTGATCCCTGTGGCCAGTGCGAACCGTGCCGGAGCATCGCGACCGGCAGCTTTATCGACGTTATCGAGATGGATGCCGCCAGCCATACCGGCGTCGACGACGTCCGCGAGATTATCGAGGCAGTGCGCTACTCATCGGTCTCCGCGCGCTACAAGATCTACATTATCGACGAAGTGCACATGCTCTCGAAAAACGCCTTTAACGCGCTGTTGAAGACGCTCGAGGAACCGCCGCCGCACGTGAAATTCATCTTCGCGACCACGGAAGTGCACAAGGTGCCGATCACGGTACTATCGCGCTGCCAGCGGTTCGATCTGAAGCGGATCAGCGCGGAACAATTGTCTGCCCATTTCGGGATGATCGTCGGCAAGGAAGGTGTGACCGCAGAGCAGGAAGCGCTCGATCTGATCGCGCAGGCGGCGGAAGGCTCGGTCCGCGACGGTCTGTCGATCCTCGACCAGGCGATTGCCCATGCCGACATGGACGGCGATGGCGAAGTGAAGGCCGCGCAGATCAGGGACATGCTGGGCCTGTCCGATCGCGGCGCGGTCCGGCGGCTGTTCGCGAAGTTGCTTGAGGGCGATTCCGCGGCGCTGCTCGATGCGATTGCCGAACAATATAAGATCGGCGTCGAGCCCTTGTCGCTGATGAACGGGCTGCTGTCGCTTTCGCATCAGGTGACCCTGTTCAAGGTCGGCAGAGCCAGCGATCCGACCTTGTCGGATGAAGCCAGGCAGCAATTTTCCGATTGGTCCGAGCAGCTTTCCTATCCGGTATTGCACCGGCTGTGGCAGTTGCTGCTCAAGGGATATCAGGAGGTCCAGCAGGCCCATTTGCCGCGTGAAGCTTGCGAAATGGCGCTGCTGCGGGTGCTTTGTGCCACGGATATGCCCGACCCCGGGCAGCTGGCGAAAATGCTGGAAGAACGTGGGCCGGCGCCATCTCCGCCTTGCGAAAGGGAAAGCGCGGCGCCGCCACCAGTGGCCGAGCCCGTTGCACAAGCCGCTCCCGCGCCTGTCGCAGCCAGTCCGGCGCCATCGAGTGGCCTGCCGCAGCAATTTACCGATGCCGTAAAGGTCGTCGGACGGGTCTCCGCGGTGCTGGAAAGCATCATGATCGCCGACATGCGCCTGGTGTCCTTTGACCCGCCGCATATCCTGTTTCAGCCGGTGCGCCCGATTGCCGATATTGAAATCCGGAAAATAGCCGATGCGCTGAAGCAGGAAACCGGTCAGGAATGGACGATCTGCGAAGGGCAGGGCGAGGCCAGGCCAAGTCTGGTCGAGCAGGAACAGCAGGCCCGCGACGCGGAGCGCCAGGCCATATTGGACGCTCCGATGGTCAAAGCGGCCTTTGAAGCCTTTCCCGATGCCATATTGCTGGAGGATGATGATCCCCGGCCACAAGAATCAAGGAGCGCATAGCGATGAAATCGATGGAAGAAATGATGAAGGCGGCGCAGGAAGCCGCACAACAGGTCCAGACCCAGATGGAGGAAGCACAAAAAAAGCTCGACAGTCTGGAAGTGGAAGGACAGGCTGGTGGCGGGCTGGTCAAGGTCAAGGCAACCGCAAAAGGACGGGTTTTGGCGGTGACAATCGACGACAGCCTGATGAAGGCAGACGACAAGCAGATGTTGGAAGATCTGGTTGCAGCGGCATTCAATGACGCCCGCAATCGCGCCGATGCGGTGAGCAGCGAGGAAATGGGCAAGATGACCAGCGGTATGCAGTTACCCCCAGGTTTTAAACTGCCTTTTTAGGCCGTTCTGTGGATCGGACGCATAACGCTTGAAGTGTCTCGGGTAGCCACCATATAGTGTTTAGAAGCGCTGTTGCAGTGCAACATGTTGGAGTAAAAATGTCCGAGTTTGAAACCAGTTCCACCCCTGAAACCAAGTCGCTGCCGTTGCTGCCTTTGCGCGACATCGTGGTTTTCCCGAATATGATCGTGCCGCTGTTTGTCGGTCGCGACAAATCCGTGGTGGCGCTCGAAAAAGCGATGGATTCGGACAAGGAAATTTTTCTCGTCGCCCAGCTTGATCCGGCGGAAGACGATCCCGTTCGCGACCAGCTCTATGATCTGGGCGTGGTAGCAACCGTGTTGCAATTGCTGAAACTTCCCGACGGAACCGTCCGCGTTCTGGTCGAAGGCAAGCAGCGCGCCCGGCATCAGTCGCTCGAAGAGCGGTCAGATGGCTACGTGCTGGCGAATGTGGAGCTGCTCGAAGAGCAGGTAGCCGAGGGTGCCGAAACATCGGCCCTGATGCGCTCGGTGATCGAACAGTTCGAAAATTATTCCAAGCTCAACAAGAAAATGCCTGCGGAAACCGTGGTGCAGCTGGGCGAAATCGAGGATGCGGCCCGGCTCGCCGATGCCGTCTCGGCCAATATCAACGTCAAGGTCTCCGACAAGCAAAGTCTGCTGATGGAGAGTGACCCTGCCAAACGTCTCGAAATGGTCTTTGCCTTCATGGAAGGCGAACTCGGCGTTTTGCAGGTGGAGAAGAAAATCCGTGGCCGGGTCAAGCGCCAGATGGAGAAGACCCAGCGCGAATATTATCTCAACGAACAGATGAAGGCGATCCAGAAGGAACTGGGCGACGGCGAAGACGGCGAGGGCGACGAACTCGCGGAGTTGGGCAAGAAGATCAAGGAACTCAAGCTTTCCAAGGAAGCAAAAGCCAAGGCGACCGCCGAGCTGAAAAAGCTCAAGGGCATGCAGCCGATGTCGGCCGAAGCGACGGTGACGCGCAACTATCTCGATGTGCTGCTCGGATTGCCCTGGGGCAAGAAGTCGCGGCTCAAGAAGGATCTGAAACAGGCCGAAAAGGTGCTGGATGACGACCATTTCGCGCTGGAAAAGGTCAAGGAACGGATTCTCGAATATCTCGCGGTGCAGACCCGCACGAACAAGCTGAAGGGCCCGATCCTGTGCCTGGTCGGTCCTCCCGGCGTCGGCAAGACCTCGCTCGGCCGTTCGATCGCCCGGGCGACCGGACGCGAATTTGTTCGCCAGTCCCTCGGCGGCGTGCGCGACGAAGCGGAAATCCGCGGCCATCGCCGGACCTATATCGGATCACTGCCCGGCAAGATTGTCTCCAATCTGAAGAAAGCCGGCACCTCAAATCCTTTGTTCCTGCTCGATGAAATCGACAAGCTGGGACAGGATTTCCGCGGCGATCCGGCATCGGCTCTGCTCGAAGTGCTGGACCCGGAGCAGAATGACAAGTTCCAGGATCACTATCTGGAAATCGATATCGATCTGTCGGATGTCATGTTCGTAACCACCGCCAACTCGCTGAACCTGCCGCAGCCGTTGCTCGACCGGATGGAGATCATCCGTCTCGAAGGCTATACGGAGGACGAGAAGGTCGAAATCGCCAAGCGCCACCTGCTCGAAAAGCAGATCGAGGCGCATGGCCTGAAAGAGGGCGAGTTTGTGCTGCGCGAAGACGCGCTGCGCGACCTGATCCGCTATTATACCAGAGAAGCCGGTGTCCGGACGCTGGAACGGGAAATTGCCAAGCTGGCGCGCAAGGCTTTGCGGCGCATATTGGAAGGTGAATATAAGAGCGTGGAAATCACGCCCGACAATCTGGCAGAATATGCCGGTGTGCAGAAATTCCGCCACGGTGTCGGCGAAGAGGAAAACCAGGTTGGTGCCGTTACCGGTCTGGCCTGGACCGAAGTGGGCGGCGAGCTGCTGACCATCGAGTCGGTTACCGTCTCGGGCAAGGGCCAGATCAAGACGACCGGCAAGCTGGGCGACGTGATGAACGAATCGATCCAGACCGCGCTGTCCTTCGTAAAGGCGCGTGCGCCTTCCTATGGCATCAAGCCCAGTTTCTTCAGCCGCAAGGATATTCATATCCATCTGCCAGAGGGCGCAGTTCCCAAGGACGGACCGTCTGCCGGAGTCGGCATTGTTACCGCAATCGTTTCGACGCTGACCGGCATCCCGGTACGCCGTGATGTGGCGATGACCGGCGAAGTGACGCTGCGCGGCCGGATATTGCCGATTGGCGGCCTCAAGGAAAAGCTTCTGGCTGCGTTGCGCGGTGGCATCACCACGGTGTTGATCCCGGCAGACAATGAAAAGGATCTGGTGGAGATTCCGGAGAACATTACGTCGCAACTCAAGATCATTCCGATGAGCCATGTCGACGAAGTGCTGGCCGAAGCGCTGACCGAGAAAGTGGAACCGATCGAGTGGAGCGATGCCGACGAGCTTGCCAGTCACGCTACGGCCCCGGTCACCGACGAAGCGGGGTCCGTCGCGCGACATTGATTGCCCGTTGCCAGCGAGTCGCGATTCCGAAACGCGAGCGAAATGTGGCTGTAAAATAATAGAAACCGATGCGGCTCGCGGGCCGTTCGTCTCATTTCGTCTCATTTCGTCTCATTTGTCACAAAAAATGGGGGTCTGGCGCAGAAAACGGCGGTTTTCCTTTGACTCACCCGGATAATTTCGCATTACTGCCGCAAGACAAAGGCGCGATTCAAACGAATTGCCATCAGAGAAGGGGGGATACCCATAATGAATAAACAGGATCTTATCAGTAACGTTGCAGATCATAGCGGCCTCAGCAAAAGCGACGCGGGTAAAGCGGTCGACGCCGTATTTGATTCCATCACCAGTGCATTGTCCGGCGGCGGCGAAGTTCGTCTCGTTGGCTTCGGTACATTCTCGACTTCAAAGCGCAAAGCATCTACCGGTCGCAACCCGCGCACCGGCGAACCGATGCAGATTCCAGCATCGACTCAAGCAAAATTCAAAGCCGGCAAAGGCTTGAAAGACGCCGTCAACTAAACACCAAACCGGGGAGCAGAGTTTCGCTCCCCATTTTTATTTCGCGCTTTGCTCTGGAAATATAAGGCGGGACCTCAAAAAGAGGCCCGCCTTTTTCTATGGGCGATCCGCTGGGCCCGATCTTGAAATTCCGCTTTTCGACCTTAGGTTAAAGCCTTCCGAGGCAGAAAATATACAGAGGTTTCATGGCAGGCGGCTGGGCACGCGACGGTGCGGTGCAGGATCAGATTGACGATACGATCGCCGACGCGGTGAAACGCGCGCGGGCCGATATGCCGACGGGTGAAGCGGCGAAATATTGCGTCGAGTGCGGAGACGAAATACCCGAAGCGCGTCGCCGCGCCTTGCCCGGCACCCGAACCTGCGTTGCCTGCCAGTCGTCGAGGGATGCGGCCCGGACAAGGGCCGGTATCAACCGGCGCGGTAGCAAGGACAGCCAGTTGCGCTGAACGATAGCCTGCCGCTCTATTTTTTCTGAATATTAGCAACCGGATACTCCGGCGCCGCTTTGTACCAATCACTGTGGCGCTCCGATACAATCATAAGTGCCAACCAATTGGTCCCCAAGGGGAAGGTCGCCCCGGAAATCGCCCAAGTCGGCTCAGATCTTAGATCCAACGCCGTTCAGAGCCGGTCCATAATTTATTTTCAGTCTCTATTGCTAATGCAAATGATTATCAATAGAAGCTAGGGCCTACAGGAGGTCCTATGATTCTTACACGCAATATTTCGCTATTAATGCTCCTCGGTGCAGCATCCCCTCTCGCCGCCCAAGATCTTGCTGAGGTCGATCGCGAGGACGATATTATTGTTATTGGCCGGGCGGAGCGGCTGTACAGGGTCGAGGAGACAAGTTCGGGGAAGTTGCCGACCGATCCGCTCGCATCAAGCCAGTCCATCACTGTCATTACCGATGACCTGATCCGTGATCAGGGGGCACGTGACGCACAGGATCTATACCGCAATATCTCGGGTGTCAGCGTTTTCAGCTATGCGGGTGTCACGGCGCGGGGTTTCCGGCAGGAAGAAAATTTCTTCGATGGACTGCGCGGCGACCCCTATTCCGGCTTTTCAGTCCCCCAGACGTTCAACATTGAACGGCTGGAATTTCTGAAAGGGCCGGCCGGGATGCTTTATGGCCAGTCAGCCCCAGGCGGGCTGTTTAACTATATTTCAAAAAAGCCGTCTTTCGATCCTGCGATAGAGGCGCGTGCAATTGTCGGAACGCGCGACCGGTTCGGGGGTTCGGCCGAAGCGACGGGGCCGCTTTCCGGCAAGATCGCCGGGCGCGTGGCCGTCTTCTACGAAAACAGCGACAATTTTCGCTGGAATGCCGACAATGAAACGTTGATCCTGGATGCCGGACTGAGAACCGATTTTGATTTCGGGACGCTGACGCTGCAGGCGACGCGCTATGATATCGATCTGGGTGGCAATCGCTTGCGCGGTGTGCCGACTGATGATGATGGCAATTTTTTGGCTGATCGCCGCTGGAACCATAACGAAGCGACTGACTTTCTCAGGCTGCAATCCAATGTTGCCCAGGCGTTGCTCGCGGTCGAGCCGACCGATCAGCTGAAGCTTGATTTTGGTCTGCGCTACATTGATGCCAACGAAAGTCAGGAATATCATGAACCCCGTGGCCTTTTCGACTCCGATGGCGACGGCGAGGTCGATTCCAGCATCCGAGAATTCCGCGATCAGTTTCGCACCTATGAAAGCTGGTCCTTCGGAGCCAACGCCATCTGGTCGGCGGACGTTGGCGATATCGGCAACCGGATACTGGCAGGCATGGATTATTATCAGGAAGACGGCTCGCTCAACTATTATCGGGCGCGCGGCACCAATAGCGCGGTGGCGGGCCTTCCGACGCCGCTCAGCCTCACCAATCCGCAATATGGCGTGACCGATCCATCCACCTATGATCTGACGCTCATCTATCCCGATGACCGTCCGGCCAGCGCTCGCCGCGCCGGGTTGTACATACTTGAAGAGGCGACAATCGGACCGGTTATTGCCGTGGTCGGTGCACGATATGATGATTTCCGGGACGAATTGCAGGGGCAATCCTATGGCGACAATGCCTGGACCTGGCGCGCTGGACTCACCTGGCGGGTACGAGAGGATGTGTCGCTGTTCGGCCAATATGCAACCAGCTTTGAACCGCAGGGCATTGCACAACAGGATGTGCTTGCTGGCGGTCCGTTTTCGCCCCTGAAAGGCGACATGCTGGAGGCAGGTATGAAGACGGCCTTGTTGGGAGGACGGGTTCAGTCCAGCCTGTCGGTCTATCAGATAAGGCGTACGAATGTTCTTCAGGCCGACCCGGCGGGCGATCCGGGGGGAGACGGGGTCGATGATTTTGTTTCGTTCGGCGAAGTCACCAGCAAGGGCTTCGACCTCGACCTTGCTGCCGACATCACGCCGGATTGGGTGTTGACCGTCAATTACGGCTATAATGATACCAAAATCACCAAGGACAACGGAGGCAGCGGTTTCAGCCTGAATATCGGCGATCGCTTTCCCAATGCGCCGAAGCACCAACTGGGTTTCTGGACCCGATACCAGATCAGGCCGGTTGGCCTGGCCTTTGCACTGGGCGGTGACTATGTCTCGGCGCGGCGGTCGATCAGCGATCAGCGGGTAAAGCCCTATTTGGTCTTCGACGGATCGATCATCTATGAGGCCGGTCCCTGGACGGCGATGGTCCGCATCGACAATATTTTGGACAAGACCTATGCGTCGTCCGGTTTCATCGACCGGACCGGGCACTTCCCGGGCGAACCAAGGTCCGCCTTTATCGAGGTCACTCGAAAATTCTGATGGAAAGGGCGCCCCGGTCGGACGTTTCCGGAAAAGCGCGGGTCAAGCCTGCCCGTTTGTGGTGGCTGATCCATCAATGGGCAGGCTTGAAACTTGCCATTTTGCTGACCTTCGTCTTTGCAACCGGGACGCTGGCAGTGCTGTCACACGAGATCGACTGGCTGCTTCATCCCGGCCTGCGGGTATCACCGTCTTCCGTCAACGGTGAACCGCAGTGGGACCGGATCGCCACGGCGGCAGCCGCGCACCCGGCGACAGCCCGCATCCGGTCGATTGATGCCCCGGTCGCCAGCGCCTTTGCCGCTCAGGTTCAGATCACACGCGGCGATGGCGGGCTGGCCTTTCTCTACGCCCATCCGGAAACCGGGGCGATCCAGGGTGTCGGGCCCTGGGTCGGGGCACAGCGCATCTTGCGCAACATGCACCGTCATCTCAATCTTCCGCTGAATATCGGCGTGCCGCTGGTCTCGGTTCTTGCCGTCCTGATGCTTGCCAGCCTGATATCCAGTCTGGTGGTCTATAAACGATGGTGGCGCGGTTTTTTCAAGCCGATCCGCTGGCGCGACGCTCGTACCGCTTGGGGAGATATTCATCGCCTTGCCGGTCTGTGGTCGCTGTGGTTCGTGGCGCTTATCTCGCTGACCGGCTTGTGGTATCTGGCCGAAAGCCTCGGTCTTGATGCACCACCGGCAATTGCCGCGCAGGCCGAAAATACGGTTACGGACAGGCAGGTCGTCTCGCGCTTTTTCGCCAGCCTGGCTGCCGCGCGAACAGCGGCCCCGGATGTGGCGATTCGACGAGTCGTCTTTCCGGGCAAGCCGGGGCAGGCGTTCCGCTTTGAAGGTGATGCCACAGCGATTCTGGTGCGGCCCCGCGCCAATGCGGTCTGGACCGATCCGGCGACCGGCACGGTCATTGCCACAAGCCGCGGCGAGGACCTGTCGTTGCACCAGCGTATTTCGGAAGCGGCGGACCCGCTGCACTTCGGCACCTTTGCAGGTTATTGGAGCAAACTGCCATGGTTCCTGTTCGGGTGCCTGCTGACCATGCTTTGCGTCTCGGGCGTGACCATTTTTGCGCTGCGGCTGGCGCGTCGACCGCCGAGCGGGGGCGATCAGGCACCACCGCTGCGGATAGCCTGGATCGGCATGGGGCGATGGAAATGGCTGGCGATCGCGCTAGTGGGGCTCGGTCTCCTGCTCATATATCCGCTGGCGACCGGCTGACCGGCGATCTTTCCGGGTTATGATGGATCGGCCGGCGCCAGATCCTTTCCGCCTATTTCGGAACCGAAGGCGCACTAGGGTGTTATCCAGACATCCCCCACGGCTTTTTACAGGAGCGCCGCGATCGAACATCTGGCTGACAATTTCTGGAGCATACGCGGCGATTTCAAAATCTCGCACGTCATCAATATCGGCACGCAGATGTCACTGGTCCGAAAGCCGGACGGGAGCTTCGTCCTCCTTGATTCCTACGAATTGGACGAGGCCGACCGCGAAGAGCTTATGGCGCTGACCTATGGTAGTTCCCTGATCAAGGCGATTTTGAACGTCCATCCGTTCCACACCATCCACTGCAAATTCATGCAGGAGCTGCTGCCCCACGCACGGTTGATCGGCACGCGGCGCCATCACAGCGAAATTCCGGGTCTGTCATGGGACGCCGCGCCTATCGAGGATGAGGCAACCCAGCAGGAATTTTCCGATATCTTCGACTTTTCGGTCCCTGCAGGCGTCGAATTCGTTCCCGACGATGACAGCGTTCACGTCAGTTCGGTTCTCGTCCGGCATCGCGAAAGCCGAATTGTGCATGTCGACGATACGCTCATGTTCCTCAACCTGCCTTCGCTGGTACAGAAACTGGTTCCGGGTCCGCGATTGCGTTTTCATCCGAAGCTTGCTGACGCGCTGGAGAAGCGGCCCGGTGCGGCCGACGACTATATTGCCTGGGCTAGAAGTCTTGCCCGCGACTGGGCCGATACCAGAATCGCCTGCGTCGCACACAACGGCAATTTCCGTCTGACCGGTGAGACTTTTGCAGAGGCCATCGAGGACGCCCTCGAACAGGCCGCCGACACGTTGGACGATCACCGCAAGACCTGCGGCTGAATATATGCCCTCAATTCCCCCAACGCCAAAAAACAAGGATCCTCGATGACCGACAAGACCATCCAGACAGTGAACCCGCTGACCGAACAGGTTCTGGCCACCTATCCCCTGATGTCCGACAGCGAGGCGATGGATGTCGTACAGAAGAGCCACGACGCCTATCTCGACTGGCGGCTGAAAAGCCTGATCGAGCGCGCGGCCGTGATCGCCGACATCGCTGCCGAACTGCGCAGGTCGAAAGATGAGTTTGCCCAGCTGATGACCGACGAAATGGGCAAGCTGCTCAGCGATGGCCGTGACGAGATCGAGCTGTGCGCGAGTATTTGCGACTATACCGCGAAACACGGTCCGGAAATGCTGGCAGACGAGGAGCGTGAGGTGCCAGAGGGCCGCGGGCTCGTGACCTATGCGCCGATCGGTGTTGTCTATGGCATCCAGCCGTGGAATTTTCCCTGCTACCAGGCGATCCGCTATTCGATATCGAGCCTGATGGTCGGCAACGGCGTGCTGCTGAAACATTCCGCCAATTGCACCGGCAGCGGTCTGTTGCTGCGCGATATCTACGAACGGGCCGGTCTTCCCAAGGGGCTATTTGGCGTGTTGCTGATTTCCCATGACCAGTCCGATGCCATTATCGGGCACAAGCTGGTGCGCGGTGTGACCCTGACCGGCAGCGACCAGGCCGGGCGCACGGTTGCCCAGAAGGCGGCTGAAGTGTCAAAAAAGACAGTTCTCGAACTGGGGTCTAACGATGCCTATATGGTGTTCGACGACGCAGATCTCGATCTCGCGATCAAGACCTGCGTGCAGGGAAGACTGTTCAACAACGGCCAGACTTGCGTCAATGCCAAACGCTTCATTGTTACCGAGAAAAATTACGATGCCTTCGTCGCGGGCTATGCTGCGGCCTTCAAGGACGTGGTCATGGGTGATCCGAACCATGATGACACCCAGCTCGGCCCGCTTGTGTCCTGCGGCCAGCGCGACCAGATCCACGCACAGGTAGAGGAAAGCGTGGCCAGGGGGGCGAAGATCGTTGCCGGCGGCGCATTGCCGGACCGGACCGGCTGGTTCTACCCGGCGACCGCGCTGGTCGACGTGGCACCCGGACAACCCGCCTATGACGACGAGATTTTTGGACCGGTTGCCTCGATCATCAAGGCCAGGGACGACGAGGACGCCATGCGCATTGCCAACGACAGCCGCTATGGCCTGGGCGGCGGCATCTTCAGCAAGAACGTCGATCGCGCGGTCAGGATGGCATCGACCTGTTTCGACACGGGCATGGTCAACATCAACTGCTATTCGATCGCTTCGCCAGACATGCCGTTCGGCGGGGTCAAGGATTCCGGATATGGCCGGGAACATGGCGAGGTCGGGATGAAAGAATTTGCCAATGTGAAGGCGATTACGATTGCGGCCTGACATAAAGGAAACGTTGCGCTGCGACGTCGCCATTGTCGGCGCCGGCACCGCAGGGCTCGCCGCGGAACGGGCTGCGCGTTCCAACGGCGCCAGCACATTGTTGATCGATCCCGAGTATAGGGGGACCACCTGCGCGACGGTGGGCTGCATGCCTTCCAAATTGCTGATCGCGGCTTCGCATGCTGCCCATGCTGCACGGTCGACGGACATGTTCGGAATCTCCGTTGCGGAGGTTTCGATTGACGGCAAAGCGGTGATGCAGCGGGTCCGAGACGAGCGCGACCGCTTCGCCCGGCTGACCCGCGACAATATCGCGGATATCCCCGAGGGCGTCCGGTTGACGGGCAGGGCGAAATTCCTTGCACCAGATTGTCTGGGGCTGGACGATGGCCGCCGGATCGAGGCCGACAGTATCGTTATCGCGACCGGCTCGGCGCCGTTCGTACCGGGTGAATTCTCAGGCCTCGGCAACCGGTTGCTCACCAACGAGAATGTGTTTGATCTGGAAGATTTGCCCGACCGGTTGGCGGTCATTGGTGCCGGCCCGATCGGACTGGAACTGGCGCAGGCGATGGCTCGTCTGGGCGTCGAAGTCAGCCTGTTCGATCGTGGCGACCGGCTCGGTGGCGTTCGCTGTGACCGGGTACATGGGGCGCTCAAGGCGATCATCGAAGAGGATATGGCCCTGCGCCTAGCCGTGGAGCTGAAGGTTGAACGGAAGGATGGCGGTGTCAGCCTTGCCTGGAACGGGATATCATCGGGTCAGGCCGAATTTGACTATCTTCTCGTCGCCACCGGACGCCCGCCCAATCTGGACAGCCTGAATCTATCCGCCGCCGGTCTTGTGCTTGATGACGACGGGGTGCCAGAGCATGACCGAGAAACCATGCAGTGCGGGGACAGCTCGATCTTCCTCGCCGGTGATATCGCGAACGACCGGCCCGTGTTGCACGAAGCCTCGCAAGATGGTGCCATCGCCGGGCGCAACGCCGTGGCTTTTCCCGCATTGAGTCCCGCCGACCGTTTCACCCCGTTCAGCATCACTTTTACCAGCCCGCCGGTGGCCCAGATCGGCAAGTCGGAGGAGCAGGGGGTTGTCACCGGCACTGCGGATTTCAGCGATCAGGGACGTGCCCGGGTAGAAGGAATAAACCAGGGTGTGCTCACCCTCTATGCCGCCGCGCCCGATGGCCGGCTGATCGGTGCCGACCTGTGCACACCGGCCAGCGAGCATCTCGCCCACATGCTCGCATGGGCGGTCCAGCAGCGCCAGACGGCGACGCAGCTGCTGGAAATGCCCTTCTATCATCCGACGATCGAGGAAGGGTTGAAGCAGGCGCTACGCACGATTTGCGCGGCAACGCCGCTCGACCTGCCCGAAAACCAGGATCGTGGTGTTCCGTCCGGTGCATAGACCGGACCCTGAATGTGAAAACAGGAAACCATCCGCCGAATGGTTTCCTGTTGAAAAAATGGTAGACGCTGAGGGGTTCGAACCCACGACCCGCTGATTAAGAGTCAAAGTATGGTCTCAGTCATGAGATTTCATGAGGTTTCAATTCATCTTAGTATAATGCATAATACCGCTAAAAACCTTGCATTATTGTCACCTAACCATATCATTACGTTTCACGGGGTAACAACGAAGCTTATTCAATGTGTTGCCCTTATGTTGCCCCAGAGTGAGATCGCGATGTCGACACCAAAGGAAGAATTAACTGCGAAACGGCTTGAGAAGCTCATGCCTGCCGATCCTGGCAAGCGCTATGAGATCGCCGATACGCATGTGAAAGGTTTTCGTGTGCGAGTAGGAGACGCCGCTGTTGAGAGTGACGCCCGTGGCAGGAAAGGCAAAGCCGCTCAGGTCAGCTATGTCTTGCTTGGGCGTTTCAAGCCAAGCGCAAATCCTACGCGCAGAACTCTCGGCACCTTCCCAGAGATGGGGTTAGCTGATGCTCGCAGGAAAGCCATCGACTGGAAAGCCCTAATTAGGGCTGGAATCGATCCGGCCGAGGAGGCGAATCGGATTCGGATAGAAGCCGAGATTGTGAGGCAAAATCGGCGTTCATTATTAGAGGTGCTGGATCAATACGAACGGGAGAAGCTTGACGGTCTTCGAAGGGGGAAGGCAACGCGCCGAGCACTGGATGGCGAATGTGGGCTGCTTACGGATTTCCTGAATCGCGAACCCTCATCAATTACGCGGTCAGAAATACGAACTGTTTTAAGACGGCGCGCGGGACTTTCACCGATTTCCGCGAACCGTCAGTTAGCCTATGCTAACGCGTTTTTTAACTGGTGCGTCGTAGAAGAAATTATCGCGGAAAATCCTGCTCGCCTAATACCTAGACCTGCGCAGGAAGTTCCCCGCGACAGACACCATTCCCTTTCAGAGCTGGCAGAGATTTGGACCGCAGCGGAGGATCTCGGTTATCCTTTTGGCCCGCTAATCCTACTTCTCATTGTCCTGCCGATGCGGCGCGAGGAATTGGCGGCGTTGGCCATAATGGAATTGGACCTCGGTGACGATGATGCCATCGAAGGAGTTTGGATCTTACCTTCTGATAGAACTAAACGAGCCAATGCGCTGAGGGTGCCGCTTTCACCGTTGGCGCGGCTAATTATCAAGGGAGCGATTGCCGACGAGGGACGGCCAAAGAAGAGTCAGTTCGTCTTCACCACCACGGGAAAGACGTCCGTTTCAGGTTTTGGAAAAGCCAAGCGGAGGCTGGACAGAATAATTCAACAGAACCGCGCGAAGATAACTTTCGATTCCGGTGAAGAACCTGAGCCGATGGCTCATTGGACTTTTCATGACTTAAGAACGACGTTTACCACCCTTGCGTGTGAGGAGTTGAATGTGGATGCGGCTGTAGCGGACCGCATTCTGAATCACGTGGCCACCGCGACCACATCTAAGATCATGCGCACCTACAACAAATCCGAGCTATTTGGCCCCCGGAGACAGGCTCTGAATGCGTGGGACTGCCTTATCCAAGAACATGTTATTGGTCAGATGACTGACAAAATTGTGCCCATTAGGGCTGTCGGGACGTGAGTGTGGATGCCGTCGCGCGATTGGCCGCTATACATACCGACGACGTTGAGGAAGCCATCGCCATGCGCCTTCCTCGAGAAGAAATTGGCGCTGATGGCGATGCCTTCAAACTCATCGAAGATGCAATATTGGGGCTAATTGAGCAGATAGAAGAAGCGATCTATTTTGATCTAAAAGAAGTGACATTCAGCGTCGAAACGGCTGAGATGATTGCGATCGCACTAAAGACACGTAAGAGGCAGAGAGGCAAACCTCGCGAAACCAAAGATGAGTGGGCTCGTCGCACTGCAATTATCGGATTTGCACGACGTCGTAAGCTAATGTTGAAAGAGGCAGGGATGCCAGCCCGGCAAGCTGCCGAAAAAGCAGCTCTCGAAGCCGAAGAGTTAGCTATTTCTCTTGGCTATAAACTCAGTTCTGAAACCATTTTGGACCGGATGAAACGGCGTGATAAAAAATACCGGGTTTAAAATCGGTGATATCTCAATGAGGATCGTTCATTGAATGGCGATCAACTTCATGAGGCATCAAATGAACAATGAAATCGATCCTTTTCTCGGCCGCTCGACAATTCGTGAAATCACGACCTTATCTTTTCCTACTATCAACCGGATGCAAAGGGCGGGGCGCTTTCCGAAATTTGAGCAGATCAGTTCCGGACGAGTTGGTCTTCGTAAATCAATCCTCGCCGAGTTTCTGGAAGGCAGGCGCGATTGGAGCGCCGCAACCAAAGCATAGTTGTCGAATTCAATGTCTAAGCAACGGCCATGGTATAAACGCAGCGGTTTGGATTTCGTTATGTCGACGATGGATTTCCCGTCAAGCGACCACAAATGGGTCTTCTCAGTAATCATTGATATGCTGAACGATCAGGATCGGCCGCTACGTGACTGTCCCAAATTTATCCGTGGAATTACTGGCGTGTCAATTCAGAAGTGGACCGCCGTTCGTCGATATCTGATCGATCACGGTCATTTGATCGAGTTAGATGGTGGGTATATTTCAAACCGGCGTTTTGAACGCGAGCGGACCGAGCGAGAAAATTCGCACAAGGCATCAGTTGAACATGGTAAAGTGGGTGGACTAAAATCGGCTGCTTCGAACCAGAAACCGCCTTGTCCGAATGTCGAAGGCCAAGAAAAAGTTGGAGATAATCCCGAATTAATCAGCAAGTTTTCAAAGAAAAAAAATAGACCTACGGCGACAAAATGGCAGAAATTAGGGGATTGCGATCGACCCCCCCCTCAAGCCCCGGGCGCACGTCAAGAGGCTAGAATAGAATCTAACTTAACCCAACCCAATGAATCTATCGGGAATTGGCTAGACCGTGAAACTGAAGGTCGGGCGGGGCGAGATGATGATTGTAGCAAGTTGGAAGAGGCTGACTTGCGAGTCCTCTACGAATCCGTAGCAGCAGCATCTGGCCATAATCCCGTTGCACCTGATCAGATCCAGCGTGCCACTCGCTTTGTTCGGAAGTGGCGTGATGCTGGAATGGACTTCGACAAGGTCGTCTTCCCCACCATCCGAGCCATGATCAGCGAGAGTTCCGAACCCACCCGAACCCTTGGCCGCTTTGATGCCCGAATTTTCCACGAGCACGCCCGTATGGCCGCAACGCCGAAGGACCGGGCCTACCAGCCCCCGGCTGAACCTCTCCTCGCGCCTGAGGGGGAAGCAGAAATCTTCCGGCCGATGCGCGACGCGCTCCTGAAAAAAATGGGCCCAGCGGCATACTCGACATTCCTGAACCACGTCAGGTTTGAGGAGGTCCACGATGTGCCGGGAGAAGGGAGGCGCGTCATGGGGGTGACCTATGTCCGGAAGGGCTCAATCATCTTGATGGACGGAAACAGGGTGGGTCTTGTAACCCGTGCAGCGAAGGCCATCGGCTTTACGGAGGTGTGGTGAGATGCGAGCCTGTGCGTCTTTAAGCCTGAACGAGAGCCCTCCAAGCTCCGTCCCCTCGTTTCCGCCGATGGTTCAATTCAAAAAATTGCCCAATGATTTAGCAAAATCTTGGCGATAACTAGCCAGCGGTCGAGGCATAAGATTATATTTTCTTCACTTAGGGTAACCGAATGACCAGTGCGCTTCGCAAGTTGCTTGCCCAATATCGTGATGTTGCAAAAAACCCGCGTGCACAGGGAACCTATTTTGAACGGCTCGCGATAGTTTTTATCCAACGTGATCCTGGAATGTCGCAGGAATATGAGGATGCATGGGACTACGCCATCGAAACAGTCGATGATCCGGCCTATCCGCTCAAACTGTTCCAGCGTGTTATCACCGTCAGTCTGGAAACGATGAAAATCGTGCGCAGCCTACCGACCAGAAGGATCGCGCGCAGCGCTGATGGAGGATGCGATTTTCAAGGACGAGTTCGATCGACAACGAGAGCAGATCGCGCAGATGAAGCTTCGCTATGTCCAGATCGAATGCCCGATCGAGCAGCACCTGTTCGAGCTTTACGCAGCCCTCAGGTTAGGCACGTCTATCTCCGAATTTACGACAAGCTGAGATGGAACCTAAGGCCAGTGACTATGGCTCGGTTCAAGCCCCTATAGTGAGGAGCCTGATTGAACAATCCTGACCTCTTGCAAATTACCGTAGGATGCAATTCCGGCTTTGCATAAGGCGCTAAATGCCACATGAAAGACAATCACGCGCGCGCGCGCGAGGGAAATCTGTCCGTAAACTCACAGGATCCAAGAGATTCTTACCCGGTTAACCACCCAATTCCAGACATGCACATCTGCCCGATTTTGTGTCCGCTCCGCGCCCAATGTCAGTCTTTGGAGCTCGCTTGCCGATCGCCTGAAAGCGGACAAGGTTTCCAATCGCCCTAGAGGTCAGAGTCTCGGACTTTCCTGCTGTTCCCACCCGACATGTTGAATGGCAGGTCCTGTCAGTAGCTGCCCTGCCTGGCGCCTCGGTAAACAGCCGTGGGATGTCGAAGTGGGAATTCTTTTGCCGTCTAGCATGCTGCGCGCCGATCAGCGTCCGTCGTCCGGCGGTAGCTCCTCGCGATACGGCGACATGGACCGCATCGTCATTACCGAGATAGTGTCCGGCAGGTCGAACGCGCGAACGTCGACGACGCCGCCGGCGAGAGGGAGGTCGAGGGCCTTGTTCGCGATCCACGCCGCATAGGGCTCGAAGCCGCCATCGAGATCGAGCCCCTTGCTCCAGTCTTCGAGCAGCGAACGCTCATCGTCGGACAGCCCGGGACCGTCCCCGGCCAGGCGGGACAGCAGCCGTTCGCGCTCGTCCAGGTCGAGGCCGTCGGCCCGCCCGGATGCGATGGCGATTAGCCTCACCAGGACCGCGCGATCTTGGTGGCCGTTGCGCTCCAGCTGGGCGAGCAGGGCGTTCCGCCCGGGACCGGTCAGCATGCCCGCCGCCATCAGGAGGGGGCCGGCGACGGTCGGGCCGTCGCTCGCCGCGAACGCCATGGCGGATCCGAGGTCCTCGATCTTGCCGTCGTAGGCCCTGTCGAACAAGGCCCACGCACCGCCCTGCGCCGCCGGGCGATGCGCTGGCGAGCTCCGGAGGCCCGGAGCTTCGAGCGAGGACAGCAGTGCCAGCGCGATCCGTGCGTCGTCCTTTTTCGCCAACGCCAGCAGCGCCGCCGGCGCCACGAAGGGATCGACCGAGCGGCCGGCGGCGAACGCGAGCAGTTCGTCGATCGCGGCCGTCGGCAGGGCTTCGAACTTACCAAGTGCCGCCGCCGCGGCTCGCGCCACTGCGAACCGAGGCCACGAGTTCCCCATCCCCATGCTGGTCGCGAAGTTGCGGTCGTCGGCGACGAGGGTCACCAAGGCGGCTATGGATTCGGGCCAGCGATGGTCCGCCATCATTTCGGCGAACGCGAGCCGCACGTCGGCGCTGGCGTCGCCCGACGCCTTGGTCACGAGCCGCTCCCGCTCCTCAGGATCTGCAGCGTCTGGGACGAGGCTCTGGAGCGCCTCGCGTCGGACCTTGTAGCGCTTGTGCCCCAGCGCGTCGGTCATGCGCTCGCGCAGGTCGGCCGGGTCCGCGATCCGCAACGCCCGCAGGGCCAATTGGCCATTCTTGGTGTCCCCGGTCGCCAGCAGGGTGGCGACCGCGTCGCCCACCTCCACGCCCGCGAACGCGGCCAACAAAACGAGCGGCTGCGCCACGTCGGTGGATGCGTGCGCGAGCCGTTCCGCGAGCCGGCCGCGCGTCGTGTCGTCAAGGGCGTCCGCGACTTCGTCAATCCGCTTCCCGGACATGACGTCCGCGAGCGCCCGGGCGAGCGCCTGCTCCTCCGATGGATAGCTGTCGGCCAAGGCGTGGACGCGCTCGA